>Ga0111538_10006409_pt1 | contig 15931 bp, 14 predicted proteins | sample SoiMethybrSBSTD1_FD_79669 | JGI IMG/M metagenome (GOLD analysis project Ga0111538, IMG submission 79669) | Bulk soil microbial communities from a Populus tree surrounding site in Tennessee, USA - Soil MetaG P. TD hybrid SBSTD1 (version 2)... | ecosystem: Environmental > Terrestrial > Soil >...
CAGCAGGTCGCCCGCGATCGCACCCACGGCTCGATTGATGGCGTGCGCGCCCTGCGCGCCGCCCGTGACGTAGATCAGCGGCAGCGCGGGGTCCAGGCCGAAGCGCGCCACCGCGTCGGCGCGTGTGCCGGCGCGCAGGTCGGGGCGCAGCGGATTGCCGGTCACGACCACGCGCCCGGCGGGGAAGTGACGCCCGCTTTCCGCGAACGACACGGCCACCCGCCGCGCCAGGCGAGCGGCGAGCCGGTTGGCCAGGCCCGGGACCGCCGTCTGCTCGTGCACGACGATCGGCACCCGTGCGGCGGCGGCGCCCGCCACGACCGGCAGCGCCACGAAGCCGCCCGTGGCGAGCACGACGCGCGGACGGAGTCGGCGCACGAGCGCATGCGCGCGCAGCACGCCGGCCGGGACGTTGATCGCCAGATCGCTGACATTGCGCCACGCCCAGTACCGGCGCAGCTTGCCGGTGGGGATCGCGTAGTAGGGGATGGACTGCTCGGCGGCCCGTCGGGCTTCGACCCCGTCCCGGCTGCCGATCCACACGTGGGCGAGCCCGCGCTGGTGCAGGAGAGCGGCGACGGCCAGGCCGGGGCTCGTGTGGCCGCCGGTGCCGCCGCCCGCGATCACGATCGGACCGGCTGCGCCCGTAAGTGGCTACCTCGACTGATCCCGGTGGCGCTCCAGGGCGAGGTCGACGAGACGCTGCACGAGGTCGGGATAGGCCAGGCCGGTGGCCTCCCACATCTTGGCGTAGCCGCTCGTCGAGGTGAACCCCGGGATGGTGTTGATCTCGTTCACGAGGATCGCGCCGGTGTCGTCCAGGAAGAAGTCCACACGGGCCATGCCGGCGCAGTCGATCGCGCGGAACGCCGCGATCGACAGCTCGCGGAAGCGCGCGGTCAGCGCGGGCCCCACCGGCGCCGGGCACACCAGGCGCATCTGGCCCTCGGCGTACTTGGTGGCGTAGTCGTACCACTCGCCCTCGTAGACGATCTCGCCCGGGAGCGAGGCCTCGGGGGCGTCGTTGCCCAGCACGCTGACTTCGATCTCGCGCGCGCGTACGCCGCGCTCGACGATCAGCTTGCGGTCGTATCGTGCGGCGGCGTCGAGCGCGGCCCGCAGCTGACCGACCACCTTCACCTTGCTGATGCCGACGCTGGAGCCGAGATTCGAGGGCTTGACGAAGCACGGGAAGCCGAGGCGCTCGGCGATCCGCGCGGCCACCGCGGCGGGTTGGGCGCGCCACTCGTGGCGCATCACGACCAGGTGCTCGACGATCGGCAAGCCGTGCGCGGCGAACACGGTCTTCATCGTGACCTTGTCCATGCCCACGGCCGAGGCGAGCACGCCGGCGCCGACGTAGGGCACGTCGGCCGTCTCCAGCAGGCCCTGGATGGTGCCGTCCTCACCGTATGGACCGTGCAGCGCCACGAAGACCGCGTCGAGTCCCTGGCGGAGCTCGCTCGGCACGCTGCCGGCGGGCTCCGAGCGGACCAGGGCGCTCGATTCGGCGTTGAGCACGCCCTCGGCGCGGTCGGCCAGGGCCTTCTTGACCGCGCCGGTCTCGTCGCCGGTCGGCAGCGCCACGCGCGCCTGCTCGGCAAGCGCGCGCATCGGATCGCCGCCCACGACCCAGCGACCGTCGCGCCCGATGCCGATGGGCACCACGGAATGACCGCGCTGCTCGAGCGCGGCGATGATCGACGCCGCCGAGGCCAGTGACACCTCGTGCTCGCCGGAGCGTCCGCCGAAGATCACGCCCACGCGCAAGCGCGGCATGACCCGTATTCTAGCAGTCCGCTCCGGCGGTCCCGTTATGCGATCAGCAGTCTAGAAATCCGGCGTTCAGCGACCCAGGCGCGGCGAGGCGGCCGGCGGCAGCCCCTCGGCCTGCATGAAGCCGTTGGCGATCAGCCGACGATCGTCCCGCGGCGCGCCGAACACCGAGATCCGCTCACCCGGACGCAGCGTGCGCCACGTCGACTCGCTCAGCTGCGAGAGATCCACGGACCGGGTGCGGCCATCCGGCCCACGCAGGCCCACGGTGGACCCGTTGACGGTCTCGACGGTTCCGTCGACCCGCCACATGTCCTCGGCCGGGGCCACGGACCCGCTCGACACCGCCGCCGACGGCTCGCTGGAGGCGCCGGGGACGAGGCCCAGCGCGGCGGCATCGCCGGCGCCGATGGCGATCCCGGCGATCTCGTAGGGTCGGCTGCCTTCGATTCCGAGCACGGCGACGCGGGCGCCCGCGGCCAGCGGGCCGGGGGTGCGGCGCTGAGCCGAGTTGATGTCGGCGTAGTACATCCGACCGTCGTCACCACGGATGACGACGAAGGGTTGCGTCGAGACGACGGCGGCCGGCCACTCGAGCGTGCCCTGGACGACCCGGGGTTCACCGGGCGCTGCCAGGGTCGTACCGGTCGAGAGGCCGAGGATGGCGAGGGCAAGGATCGCGACGAGGAGAACGCGCTTCATGGACCACCTCCCAGTGGGAATCTGGCAAGGGTAATGCCAACGAGCGCCAATGTCAGGGGGGTGGTCTGTGCTCCTCCCGCCAGCGCCTCCAGGCCGCCAGACGGCGCCCCAGCTCGGCCTCCAGACCGCGGTCGGTGGGCCGGTAGTACTGCCGACCGCGCAGGGACTCCGGCAAATGCTCTTGCGCGACCAGCGCATCGGGCGCGTCGTGCGCGTACTGGTAGCCGCTGCCGTAGCCGAGGTCCTTCATGAGCCCGGTGGGCGCGTTTCGGATGTGCAAGGGGACCGGTTCGGCCGGCCGTTCCTGCACGTCTGCCTTCGCCTCGTTGAACGCGGCGTACGCGGCGTTGGATTTCGGCGCCAGCGCGAGGAACAGCGTGGCCTGCGCGATGGCCAGCTCGCCCTCCGGCGAGCCCAGGAAGTCGTACGCGTCCTTGGCGGCCAGCGCCAGCGTGAGCGCGCGCGGGTCGGCGTTGCCGATGTCCTCCGAGGCAAAGCGCACCAGCCGGCGCACCACGTAGAGCGGCTCCTCGCCGGAGTCGAGCATGCGCGTCATCCAGTAGAGCGCGGCGTCGGGATCGCTGTCGCGCAGCGACTTGTGCAGCGCGGAGATCAGGTTGTAGTGCTCTTCGCCCGACTTGTCGTAGAGCAGCGTCCGCCGCTGCGCCGCCTCCCGGATGCCCGCCTCGGTGACGACGCGGCGTCCGCCCGACGCCGGCGCCAGCTGCACGGCCAGCTCCAGGACGTTGAGCGCCGAGCGCGCGTCGCCGTTGGCCAGGCGCGCGATCGACCGGAGCGCGTCGTCGCTGACCTCGGCGCCGTGCCGGGCCAGGCCGCGCTCGCGATCGGTCAGCGCACGGCGCATGAGCGTGAGCAGGTCGTTCTCCTCGAGCCCGCGCAGCACGTAGACACGGCAGCGGGAGAGCAGGGCCGAGTTGACCTCGAACGAGGGGTTCTCGGTGGTGGCGCCGATCAGGACGATGGTGCCCTTCTCGACGTGGGGCAGGAACGCATCCTGCTGGGCGCGGTTGAAGCGGTGGATCTCGTCCACGAACAGGATGGTCTTTTGCCGGCGGCGGGTCCGTTCGATCTCCGCCTCGGCCACGACCTGGCGGATCTCCTTCACGCCGGACAGCACCGCCGAGAACGCGACGAAGCGGGCGCCGGCCACGTGAGCCATCAGCGAGGCCAGCGTGGTCTTGCCCGAGCCGGGCGGCCCCCACAGGATCATCGAGTGCAGCTCGCCGCTCTCGATCGCCGCGCGGAGGACCTTGCCGGGTCCCATCAGATGGTCCTGGCCCACGACCTCGTCCAGCGTGCGCGGCCGCATGCGATCGGCCAGCGGCCCGGTCGGCGCGGGGCCCGCCGCACTGGCCGGCTGCTCGAACAGCTCCATGCGGAACGCTGAGGGCGGCGCCCTCAGCGTCCCCCGTCCGCGCGCTGCCGGAGCCACGCGGGCAGCGCGGCGAGATCGTCCAGGCGCGCCACTGGCTCGAGCTTCCAGCGCGTCAGGTCCGCTTCGTTGGGCCGGTAGGCGACGAACGGGACGCCGGCCCCCGTCGCCGCCACACCGTCCACCCAGGAGTCGCCGACCACCACGGCGTCCTTGTGGGCGCCGAAGTGCGCGGCGATCACGCGCCAGCCGTCGGGATCGGGCTTGAGCGCGCGCATCTCGTCGCGCGTGACGACCAGATCGAGCCAGGGGACCATCGCGAAGCGCTCCAGCGCGACGGCCGTCACCTCGCGCGCGTTGTTGGTCCACACCGCGGTGGCGTAGCCCGCCGCCCGCGCGCCTTCCACCGCCTCGCGGGCGCCGGGCTCCAGCGCAGCGTCCACGACCGCGCGGCGTTCGTGATCCAGCGCGATCTCCCACAGCGGAGTTTCGTGCTCGCGGGCGTTGGCCTGGCACCAGTGCAGCAGCTCGCCGACCCGATAGCGATCAGGCTTGGCGGGCAACGGTCCGCAGTGATGCTCCAGGTGGCGGCGCATGTCCAGCGCCATCGCCGCCAGGTCCAGCGGCGAGCGGATCAGGGTGTGATCCAGGTCGAACACGCATAAACGCATCGGTGGGACCGTACCATAGCCGTGCTACGCTCGTGGTCATGAAGCGCCGCATGGCGATGGTCACGGCCCTCGCAGCGCTCCTGATGCTCGGATCGCTGGTGTTGCCGGTGTCCGCGCTCGAAGAGGCCGACCGTCTCTTCATGGTGGGCGAGCAGGCGCTGGCCGACCGGTTCTTCTCCGTCGCGAAGCGCACGCTCGATCGCTTCGTCAGCCAGTATCCGAAAGATCCGCGCACGCCCCGGGCCACGCTGCTGCTGGGCCAGGCCCGCCTCGCGCTCAACGAGCCCCAGCCGGCGCTCGAGGCGTTCCAGAAGGCCCAGACGTTTCTGTCCACGCCGGCCGAGCTGCTCGAGGTGAAGTTCTGGGAGGCCGAGGCGCTCTTCCGGCTCAAGCGCTACACCGAGGCGCGGGCAGCGTACGACGCGGTCGTGCGGGCCGACGCGGCCTCGCCGCTGGCCCCCGAGGCGCTCTACGGCTACGGCTTCAGCGAGCTCGAGCTCAAGCGACCCGAGCCGGCCATCACCGCGTTTCGCGACTTCATCAGCACGTGGCCCGAGCACGCGCTGGCCCCGGCGGTGACGCTGCAGCTGGCGCGCGCGTACGTCGAGCTCAAGCGGGTCAACGACGCACTGCCGCTGCTGGCGGGCTTCGCCAGCAAGTATCCCAACTCGAAGATGGCGCCCGACGCCCAGTTCCTGCTGGGCTATATGAAGGTCACGACCGGCGACCCCCGCGGCGGCATCGTCGATCTACGCGCGTTCCTGGCCTCCAATCCCAACCACGAGCAGGCGCCCACCGCGCGGCGTCTCGTGGGTCAGGCGCTCGGCAAATACGGCGACCGCGAGGATCTGGCCGAGGCCTACAAGTCGCTGATGGAGCAGGATCCGCCGACGGCGGAGGCGCTGTCCGACGCCGCGGCGATCGCGGGGCGCCTGAACCGGACGAAGGATCAGGAGGAGGCGTGGAAGAAGCTTCGGGCCCAGTTCCCGGACCACGCGCTGACCCGACGGATGTCGCTCGATCGCGCGGCGACCGCGTTCAAGCAGAAGAACTGGAAGGACGCCGCCGCGCTCGCCCAGCCCGCGACCCAGAGCGACGACGACAGTGTCCGGGCCGAGGCGTGGCTGCTCCTCGGCGAGGCGGAGCTCAAGCAGCGGCGCTTCCCCCAGGCGGTCAAGGCGTTCGAGACCGTCGGTGGGATCAGCGACGTCGACACGGGAGTCCGCTTCCGCGCGCTGGCCGGTCTCGGTCTGGCGCGCGAGGAGCAGAAGGAATGGAAGGCGGCGCTGACCGCCTATGAAGCAGTCGCGTCGCGGTCGCCGGATTCGACCCTGCGCGACTGGGCCCGGGAGCGGGCGACGGCCATGAAGAACCAGCTGCCCAAGTCCGGCACGCCCACGCCCACGCCACCGCAGAAGCGCTCCGAGCCGGCGAAGCCCGCCGACAAGGGCGGCGCGAAGAGCAAGTCGTGAAGCGTCTACTCGCGCTCGGCGTCGTCTGGTTGGGGCTCGCCGCTGCCACCCCATTGCCGCTCACGCCGCCGCCGCCCGATCTCGCCGCGCTGGTGCCGTTCGCCGTGGCCCCGCTCGACAAGCCCGCGCTGACGGTCGACGCCAAGCTTCCGCCCGCGTCGATCGAGCTGCCGCCCCTGCCGCTGGCCGCGCTCACGGTGCCGGCCGGGGAGAAGCCGGTCCTGCCGACGCAGCCGCCACGCACGCTGCCCTGCATCGGGGCGTGGACCGGCGCGGCCTCGGAATCGCTCGAGTGCGGGCGCGCCCGCTTCCAGAAGGGCGAATACGACGACGCCGTCAAGGCGCTGGAGAGCGCCGCTCGACCGGGCTCCGAGCGCGAGATCGCCACCGAGGCGCGCTATTGGCTGGCGGAGACCTACTACCGGCTCGGCCGCATCGAGCAGGCCGACTGGCTGTTCCGCCAGGGCGCGCTGGACCTGCGCCAGGATTGGGGACCGTGGGCGCTGTTCAGCAGTGGCTGGACGGCCCTGCGCCTGGGTGAGGCCGCGCGCGCGCGCGACGCCTTCACCGCGCTGCTGTCGCGGCCGGTGCCGGTCCCTCTCGACCTCTGGGGTCGCTTCGGCCTCGGGTTGGCGAGCTACGGAGTCGGGCGCCACGAGGACGCCCTGAGCGCGTTCGGCATGGTGCTTCGGCGCCCGCTGCCGGTGGGTCTGTCGCGCGACATCATCTTCTGGCAGGGCGAGGCGCTCGGGCGCACCGGCGACGCCGCGCGCGCCGCCACCGAGCTCAAGCGCTTCGTCGATGGCGGGCCACATCCGCTGCTGACCACCGCGCAGCTGCGGCTGGCGTGGTGGACGATGGTCGCCGGGCGCAACCCGGACGCCGTCGCGGCCTTCCGTCGCTATCTCGCCAGCGCGCCGGCCGGCGGCGAGCGCGAGTGGGGCGAGGCCGGACTGAGCCTGGCGCTCCTCGGCACCGGCGACTGGCCGGCGGCGCGCGACACTGCGGCGGCGCTGGGGACGCGCCGCTCGCCGCTGGCGTTGCCGTTGCGGCTGCGTCTGCTGCAGGGCGCGGTCGATGCGTCCACTTCCGCCGACGTCGGCCCGATCGTTCAAGAATTGCTGGGCAGTGACCTCACGCCGGCGATGCGGAGCTGGGTGTTGCTGGTCAAGGGCGAGGTCGACCGTGCCCAGGGCAATCGCGACGAGGCGCGCACGCAGTTCGAGATGGCGCGCACGATGGCCGCCGGGACGCCGCTGGCCGGCCACGCGGGCTTCCGCCTGGCGCGGGCCAACTACGAGCTGCGCGAGTACCCGCAGGCGCTGAGCGATCTCACGCCGCTGGCCGCCGCCCCGCTCCCCGCCGACCTGCGCATCGCGGTGCTAATCCTCCAGGGCGAAGCCGCGTATCAATCCGGCGATCACGCCACGGCCGGCGGCGCCTTCCGTCGCGTGCTGCTCGAGTTTCCCGATGCGCCCCAGACCCCCCTGGTGCGTCTGGCCGTGGCCTGGACGTCGCTGCGTCAGGGCCGGTTGGAGACCGCCCGGCGCGAGTTCCTCGACTTCGTCCGGCTCTCGCCCGACAGCCCCTACGCGCCAGACGCGCTCGTGCTCGCCGCCGAGCTGGCGACGGAGGCCGGCGATCTCGACGCGGCCCGCGAGCTGCTCGACCGGATCGTGCAGAGGTACCCGACGCACCCGCGCACCGACCTCGCGCGGCTCAACCGCGGCATCCTGCTCGTGCGTACCGGCGACACGGCAGCGGCCCAGACCGCGCTGCGCGACTGGCTCGGGCGGGCGTCGTTCCCGGCGCTGTTCGGCCGCGCGCACGCCGCGCTCGGCGCCGCCATGCTCGGCAACGGCGATTCGCTCGGCGCGCAGCGTGAGTTCACGCTGGCCCAGCGCGACGGGCTCGGTCCGTTCGCCAGCCTGGGCCTGGGCGCCGTCGCCATGGGCCGGAGCCGCTGGGACGACGCCGCCAAGAGCTTCACCGAGGCGCGCGACTCGGGGACGCCGGGGGTGACCGCGGCCGCCGAGTACGGTCTCGCCGCGATCGAGTACGCCAAGAAAGGCGGCAGCGACTTCAAGCAGCCGGCGCAGGCCGCGCTGGCGGCGCTGCCGCCCGGGCCGCGGAGCGCCAGCCGGGCCGGCGCGCTGCTGTACGTCGTCACCGGGATCGCGGTCGCCGAGAAGGACTGGCCGGGCGCGCTCGGCTCCGCCCGGCGCCTCGTCGATGACTACCCGTCGCACGAGGCCGCCGACGACGGGCTCGAGCGCGTCGCGGCCGGTGCCGCGGCGGCCTCCGCGTGGCCCGTGGCGCTCCAGGCCGACACGCTCCTGCGCCAGCGCTATCCGCGCAGCCCGTTCACCGAAGCGGCCGGGGTGCGGGTGGCCGAGGCGCTGCTCGAGACGGGCAAGGCGGACGAGGCCAAGCGCGAGATCGACCAGGTGCTGGCGGCCAGGCCGAACGACGGGCGAGCGACCCTGCTGCTGGCCCGCGTGCGCGAGTCAGGCGGTGACCGTAGCGGCGCGCTCGAAGCCTACGCGCGTGCCGCACGCGATGGCCAGGCGCAGGGGAGCGGACCCGCGCTCCTGGGCCACGGCCGGCTCCTGGTCGAGGACAAGCAGTGGAGCCAGGCTCGCGGCGTGTTCGAGAAGCTGCTCAAGAGCGAGGACAAGGCCACCGTCGCCGAGGCCGCGCGCGGCATCGGGGACTCGTACGCCGGCGAGGGAGACCAGATCGCGGCCGCCGAGTACTACCTCACGGCCGCCTACGTGGCGCCCACCTCGACCCAGGGCCGCAAGGCGCTGCTCGCCGCGGGCCAGAGCTTCGCGACCGCCAAGCAGAACGAGGCGGCCGCCATCGCCTATCGCAAGCTCCTGGCCCAGAGCGATCTGCCCTCCGACCTCGCGGTCTCCGCTCGCCAGGGTCTCGCCGCCCTCCCGCGGTAACACCGAGTTAAGATAACCGGGCCATGCAGGGCTACGGCGGCCGTCTGCTCTTCGTCGACTGCGCGACCGGCGCCACGCGCATCGAGCCCCTGGCCGAGCGCACGGCGCGCGCGCTGCTCGGCGGCAACGGCCTGGCCGCGCGCGTGCTGCTCGACCACGTTGCTGCCGGCATCGACGCCTTCGATCCCGCCAATGCCGTCGTCTTCGCGGTCGGGCCCGTCACCGACACGACCGTCCCCGGCAACAGCCGGGCGTGCGTGGCCTCCAAGTCGCCGCTCACCGGTCTCTTCTTCGACTCCACCTTTGGGGGCCGCTTCCCCGCCACGCTCAAGCGCACCGGCTTCGACGCCGTCGTCCTCACCGGCCGCGCGCCGGCGCCGTCCTACGTGAGCGTCGACGAGCACGGCGCGCAGTTGAAGCCGGCCGCCCATCTGTGGGGGCGCTCGACGCGGGAGGCGGTGAATGCGCTGCTCGAGGTCGAGGGCGGGGACGCGGACGCCATCGCCATCGGCCCGGCCGGCGAGCAGCGCGTGCGCTTCGCCGCCATGGCCCACTTCTGGAAGAACCGCGAGGGCGTGTCGGGGCGGGGTGGGATCGGCGCGGTGCTCGGCAGCAAGAACGTCAAGGCGCTGGTGGTGCGGGGCACGCGCAAGACCGCGATCGCCGATCCGGCTGCGCTCAAGGCGCTGCTCGAGGAGACGCGCGAGCCGCTGCGCACCGGCACGAAGGCCCTGTCCACCTTCGGCACGCCGTTTCTCGTCGGCCCGATCAACGCGCTGGGCGCGCTCGGCAGCTACAACCTCAAGAGCGAGGTCTTCGCCGAGGCCAGAGTGGTCGGCGGCGAGTCGCTGAAGGAGCACTACCACGACCGCGACACCACCTGTCTGAAGTGCCCGGTGGCGTGCGGCAAGCAGTACGCGATCTCGGAAGGCGAGTTCGCGGGCACCCGGGCCAAGATGCCGGAGTACGAGTCGATCTTCGCGCTCGGTCCCATGCTCGGCATCGCCAATCCGGAAGCGCTGATCCTGGCCAACGACCTCTGCGACCTGCTCGGGATGGACACGATCTCGATGGGCGTCACGCTGGCCTTTGTCTGCGAAGCGCTCGAGCGGGGCTGGCTCAAGCCATCGGACGTCGGTGTGCCGTTCGGCTGGGGCGAATGGCGCGGCATGCTGAAGCTGGTGGAGATGACCGCGCGGCGTGAGGGGTTCGGCGCACGCCTGGCCGAGGGCGCCTGGCGGCTCGCCGAATCCGTTCATCCCGAAGGGACGCGCCTGGTGTACGCGGTCAAGCGCCTGGAACTGCCCGCGCACTCGGCGCGCGCGCTCAAGGGCCTGTCGATCGGCTACGCGACGGCCACGCGCGGCGGCAGTCACCACGACACGCGGCCCACACCGCAGTACGCGCCCACCTACGACCGGCGGGGCACGGCCGACAAGCCCGCCTTCGCCGCGCGCAGCCAGCACTTCACCGCCGTAGGCGATTCGCTCGTCCTCTGTCGCTTCACCTCCGAGCGCGGCTTCGGCCTGTTCGTGGGCGAGCCGTACGCCGTGATGGTCCGGGCCGTCACGGGCTTCGACGTGGACGTCGACGAGCTCGAGCGCGTGGGCGAGCGGATCATCAACCTCGAGCGGCTCTTCAACGTGCGCGAGGGCGTGCGCCGCGCGCAGGACGTGCTGCCGTGGAAGGTCATGCACGAGCCGATTCCGGAGGGGCCGTCGGCCGGGGCCTACTGCCCGCCCGAGGAGCTCAGCGGAATGCTCGACGCGTACTACGATCTACGGGGGTGGAGCGCCGACGGCGTGCCCACGGCAGCCCGACTCGCCGCCCTCGGACTCTGATCGCCGGCCCGCCGGCGGATTGCCCACCCTGGTACAGTGAACGTAAAGGGGCCTGGAGGGAAATCCATGCCTGCATTTGTTCAGGGAGCCCTCGTCGCCGCACTCCTGCTGAGCGCCCTCGGAGCCGTCGTCGTCTGCCTGCTGGTTGTCTTCTACGGGTTCACCGGACCCGAGGACGAGCCACCGCTCACGACCGCCCGACGCCAGATGTATATCCGGATCGGCCATGCCCTGGCCACGACCTGCTTCGCCGGCACCGCGATCCTGATCGGGATGGTCCTGGTCCGGGCCGTGCGTCCCGTCACCGGTCCCGTCGTCCAGGACGCCCGCATCCCGCAGGTCGACGCCCGCTTTGACGCGCAGGCATCGCGCGTCGCGGCGATCGAGACCCGGGCTCAGACCGCGACGGCCGGCCTGACGCGGGCCGAGACACGCCTCAACAACGTGGAGGAAGCACTTCGCCGGCTCACCGACGAGGGACAGCGCACCGAGCATCGCGTCAGCCATCTGGAGCAGGCCGGCTCGCGCGTCGCGCTGACCGAGCGCCCGGTGGCCGCGCGCAAGCCAGCGCCGGCCGCGCGGACAGCGGAGCCGACACCGGCGAAGCCGCCGGCGCGGGTCGCTCCAGAGTCGTCGACCGTCGCGCTCGCTCAGCCGTCCCCGTCACCCGAACGGGTGGCCGCATCACCACCGTCGCCACCGGTGACGCCAGCTCCCGCTTCGCCGCCACCGGCGCTCAAACCGGCGCCGACCATGAGCCACGAGGTCTCCCCGCTGGCGTCGCCCTCGTCCCGGGACCGTGAGCCTGCGACGCCGGCGGCCACGGCGTCGTCATCGCCGCCCACCGGATTCCGCGCGAAGCTGCAGCAGGACTGGGAAGCGATCCAGAAGGGATTCGAGTCATCGCGCGACGACGTTCGCCGCGCGTGGGCGGCGACCAAGCGCAAGCTGCAGGACCTCGTCGACTGACTAGCGCGCGCCGCGGAGGATCTGCCGTAGCGCCCGGCAGAGATCCGTCGGGTCGATCGGCTTGGGGATGAACGCGTCGAATCCGGCAGCCAGCACCTGATCCTTCGAGTAGCGCTCGGTGAAGGCCGTCAGCGCCACCGCCGGCACCGCAGCCCCCGGCGCCAGGGCCCTGACCTGACGAAGCAGCCAGTAGCCGTCGTGGTAGGGCATGGCGAGGTCGGTCACGATGATCTGCGGGCGGTCTATCTGGAAGGACTCCAGCGCCTCGGTGGCCGAGGAGGCGGTGGTGACGACGGCCGAGCAATGCTCGAGGGCGAAGGCGAGAAGCTCTCGCGTGTCGTCGGTGTCTTCGACGAGGAGGACACGCACGCCGTCGAGCGCGCGTTGTTCGGTGGGGGACGGACTCGCCGACACAGGCAGGATTCTCTGCAGCGACGTGCGGGGCGTCAAGCGTTGTCGATCAGTGAATGGGCAAAAATTTTCACATCGAGCGGCGCCCGATTCAGTCGCAGACGATCACCCATCCGGGACCGTACTGGCGCTTGGTGCAGCGGGCCGACGTTTCGCCGGTGCGCTCGAGGACGTTGCGCAGCTGTCGATCGGCCTCGGCTTCGGACACCGGTCGACTCGGCCGGTTGTCCGGCGGCGCGGTGAGCGCCGGGTTCGCCTGGGGACCGAGAATGATCGTCGAGCCCGAGCCCGACGCGGAAGCCGCGGGTGGCGGTGGAGTGGCCGGCGCGCCCGGTGCGGTTCTGGCCTCGGCAGGGGCTGGTGCGCCGCCGCCCTCGCCGCCCTGACGTCGCGCGTCCGCGCGATCGTCAGCCGGCTCGCTCGCGCCACCGCCGGCCGGCGGAATGACGGACCCCGGGGCGGGAGCACTCGCGGTCGCCGGCTGCGCCAGACAGCTCTCCATCGCCGACCAGGAGGCGCTCCCGTTGTGACAGCGGTCCCACGTGGTTTTCTCGACGGCGCTGCGCGCCGCCGCGAGGCGATCCTGCGAGGCGCGCTCGAGCGACATGCAGCGGACCTGGAACGGGATCTGGGGATAGACGGCGCGGCAGTAGGCCGCCAGGTCTTCCGGCGGTAGCGCGATGGTCGGCGCGGCCAAAGCCAAAGCCGAAGCCACCACGACGAGCGCGACCGCGACGGTCTTCATCCCCGTCCTCCACTCAATGGTCGGCGTGCGCTACCTTACGGCGTCAGTGTAGCCCCGGACCCCGCCCCGACGTGCCGCCTTCCCGAACGCTGCAGGTGCTACGATGAGCCGCTGCCGGGTGTCGCTTCGGTCGTGGGCGGATAGCTCAACTGGGAGAGCGCGGCCCTTACAAGGCCGAGGTCGCAGGTTCGATCCCTGCTCCGCCCACCACCCTGCTTGGGTGAAAGGTCCACCCCGGTGACATCTTGGCCGGGACCACCTGGTCAGGAACCGCGCAGTCAGCGACGACGTCCCGCGCAACTCCGCCATTTGGCGGACCTTCTTGCTTGGTACCGCGCTTGCGTATGTCGTGTCCATGAATCGCGACGAGACCCGGGTGTTGGTCATCGACGACGAACCGTCCGTCCGCAAGGTGCTGCGGGACATCCTCGCCACGTTCGGCTTTCAGACGGACGCCGTCGGCGACGGGCCAGCCGGCATCGAGCAGTTTCGTCAGCACGGCTATCACGTGGTGGTCACTGATCTGCTGATGCCCGGCATGACCGGCGTCGAGGTGGCCACGAAACTGCGCGATATCGATCCGAACGTCGGTGTCATCCTGTTGACCGGGTCGTCCTCGCCGGCGGTCAGTGCCGAAGCCAAGCGCGATGGTCTCAGACTGCTCCACAAGCCTGTGTCGCCCGATCAGCTGGTCGCCGCCGTAGACCGGGCTCGCTCGATCGCCTAGCTCATCTCGCCTCGGTCGTCTCACGCCGCCGGCTCCGTGCTTGACCTTTGCTCCGCTTCTGGGCAAAGTTACAGACGAACCCATCTTTTGCTCCGGAGACCCGCGACGAGCGGACCTGGCGGTCGAGGAAGTATGACGCTCCCCAGAGCTCCGGCGCGCGTCTGCACGCACCCCAATCGACACGAGTTCTATTGCTTCCGCTCCTACGACGCCGCCGTCTATCAGCGGGACGAGATGGCCAACAACCCGCACTTTGCGCCCCTTTATGTCTCCGAGGTGTACAAGGGCAAGATCGGCGGGTGGGCCTGGACGGTGTGCTGGAACTGCCCCCGCGAACCTAGTCGCTGAGGCGTGGCCGCCCGTTGTGTTACCTTTCTTACATGCTCGTACGCGTGCTCGCTCGGGGCACGTCTGCCTTCCTCCTCGCGGCTGTCCTGCTCGTAGCCGGAGTCTTCCTGTCGGTCGGTCCGGCGCTGGCGCAGAACGGCTTCCGGGTCACCTACGACGTTGACCGGACGCGTCCCGACCGGGCGCGGGTGACGGGCCGGGTCGTCAACGAGCGCGCGGAGGACGTCTTCGAGGTCAACATGACCGCCGAGGCGCTCGACGCCAAGGGCAAGGTGCTCGCCCGGGGCATCGCCTACGTGGACGCACGGATCGCCCGCGGTGACAGCCGATCGTTTTCCGTCAGTGTTCCCACGGTCGCCGGCACCTCGGACTTCCGGGTGGTCGTCAGCAGCTTCAAGCTGAGCGTCGGTCCCGGTCCCCAGGGACCCTAGCTCGCGACGCCGGACGCACCCCGCCCGGGGTTGATCCTGCCCGGATCTGGTTCAATTAGAGAACTATGAGTCGAACGACCTCACGCGTTCGTCAGCTGTCCGGCCAGCGCGGGTTCACGCTGGTCGAGCTCCTCATTGTGGTGGCGATCATCGGTATCCTGGCGTCGATCGGCTTCGCGCTCTACGTCAACGTGCAGGCGCGCGGCCGGCTGGGGCGGGCCACCGCCGACGTGCGGATGCTGACCAGCGCGATCAGCGTCTACTCGGCGCACATGGGGGCGATCCCGACGACCACGCAGGGCCTCGCGGTCCTCGCCCAGCAGCAGACCAACGCGCAGGGCCAGATGGCCGGCCCCTTCTTGAACAACGTCCCCGCACCTCCGGTGGTGGCAGCCCCGCCTGGCCCTCGTCGTTCGTCTATCGTGCCGACACCGACCCGGGAGGTGCGGCCTCGCCTGGTCGGTTCGTGATCTGCGCCAGCGGCGATGGCTACACCGCCCACAGCGCCGGCGGCACGCGGAGCTGTCCGTAACCCACCCCGCGCGCTCTCGCCAGGCGTTTCCGTCAGAGGCCCAAGGCCGAGCCACGATAGCGGTTGCCGGAGTCTCGGCGCCCCGGTACACTCTCTGGCGCGTGGGCTCGTGGTGCAGCCTGGTTAGCACACTGGACTGTCAATCCAGAGGCCGCGGGTTCAAGTCCCGTCGAGCCCGCCATTAATTCCCAACGGTTAGGGGCGCCCTCGCGCCCCTAACCGCCCTCCAATCGGCTAGCTGTGCCCGTTCTCGCTCCGGGCTCGATCGCCGCCAGCTTGTCGGCCGGCGCGCGTAGATCCGCGCCGCTCACGATCGCGTAGAACGGCAGCGCCACCAACGGGTGCCGAAATGCCCCAGCGGCACCACTTTTGCGCGCGCATTGCTGATGACGGTGCGACAGCGGTGGAGGAGGCGCTCAGATCCATGAGCGTGGTTGACGCAACGCGTGGTTGACGGGCGATCGGTATGACGATCCCAACTTGGCTCATGTTCCTTCTTCTCGGCATCGCTTCGCTCGGGCCCCATGTGAGCCTTTGGCCACGTGGGTGGATCGCGTATTACGGAGCCTTGCTGGTGTGTTGGGTCCTAATGTCGGTCGCTGACATGCGTCGAGCGGTCCGCGAAGAACGGCAGGCTCAACACAACCTCGCCAGGATGCTCCGGCAGTTCCGGGCCGTGCCGGAGACGGAGGCGGCGGAGCGAGACGCGGATGCAGTACGCCCCGCGCTCGCCGAGGAGCGGCTCATCATCGTTGCTCGGGACAAGGTAGATCTCTACGACCGCATCAGGAGAGATCAGGTGGGGCACGGGGTCGTCACGGTAATCGCGGACCGTCGACGTGCTGATCGGCGTCGTAAGTTGGAACTGTTCCTTCCCGAGCGCCGACTTGACGAGCGGCGGCACTGTGATGTCAGCCAGTTGCTCGTAACGCAAGGCTGGGCAGAGCTGACTTTGCCGAAGA
>Ga0111538_10006410_pt1 | contig 15930 bp, 11 predicted proteins | sample SoiMethybrSBSTD1_FD_79669 | JGI IMG/M metagenome (GOLD analysis project Ga0111538, IMG submission 79669) | Bulk soil microbial communities from a Populus tree surrounding site in Tennessee, USA - Soil MetaG P. TD hybrid SBSTD1 (version 2)... | ecosystem: Environmental > Terrestrial > Soil >...
CCGTGACCCTACCCTTCCACGTCACTCGATGACGTCTCGCGCCTTCGCGGCCGTCACTTTCGCGGCGCTCGCTCTCGTCTCCACGGCCCACGCGCAGTCCCTCGATCAACTGCGTCTGATTGCACCGGCCGCCCCGGGCGGTGGCTGGGATCAAACCGCGCGCGTGATGCAGCAGGCGTTACAGCGGGAGGGAATCGCCCGCCTTGCGCCGGTCGAGAACATTCCAGGCGCGGCCGGGACCATCGGTCTCGCGCGATTCATCGGCGCCGAGCGTACACGCGGCGACGTGCTGATGGTCTCCGGATTGATCATGCTCGGCGGCATCGTCACACATCAGTCGCCGGTGACCCTTCGCGATGTCGTCCCAATCGCCCGACTCACTGGCGAGTACGAAGTGATTGCCGTGCCGGCAGCGTCGCCGCTACGGTCGCTCCAGGATCTGATTACCGCGTTCCAGGCGCAGCCGGGATCGATCTCCTGGGGCGGCGGGTCGGCAGGCGGCAGCGATCAGATTCTCGCTGGCCTCGTCGCCGATGCCGTCGGCGTCGATCCGAAACGCGTGAACTACATCGCGTTCTCCGGGGGCGGCGAGTCGATGTCGGCCATCCTGGGCGGCACGGTGTCGGTCGGCATCAACGGCTTCGCCGAGTTTGCCCCACAGCTCGAGGCGGGCACGCTGCGTGCGCTGGCGATTTCGAGCGCCGAGCGGCTGCCGGGTGTAGACATTCCGACGCTGCGCGAGCAGGGCGTGAACGTCGAGTTCGAGAACTGGCGCTCGCTGGTCGCTCCACCTGGCATCACCCCTGCCGATCGCGCGCGCCTCGAGGCCGTCGTGCGGGCGATGGTCCAGTCGCCGACGTGGCGCGAGTCGCTGGCCCGCTACCGTTGGCTCGATCGGTATCTCGATGGCGACGCGCTCGCGCGCTTCGTCGATGCGGAAGAGGCGCGCGTACGCGCGATCCTGAAGAAGCTCGGGACCGGTGCGACCACGACGAGCTCGATCGTTCCATCGGGGGCGTATCCACGGCTGGTACTCGTCGGATTGATCGGCTTCGGTCTCGCCACAATCTGGCTTGGGCGCCGAAGCCTCGGCGAAGGCGGCCGACCCGAGACTTCATCCGCCGTGGCCCCATCCGCCGTTGCCTCGTCCGCTGGTGCTGCGCCGTTAGCGCTCGTGGCGACCGGCGTCGTGTTGCATCTGTTTCTGGCCGAGCGCGCCGGATTCGTCATTGCCGCCACAGTGCTGTTCTGGTGCACGGCGCGCGCCTTCGACCATCGTCATCCTGTACGCGATGCCGTAGCGGCGCTGGCGATTTCGCTGGCGTCGTACGTGCTGTTTGCCCGAGTGCTGCAACTGTCGCTGCCATGAACACGCTGGAGCTGCTCCGCGAGGGGTTCGCGAACGCGCTGACATGGCCACACCTGGGGTGGGCATTCGCCGGCGTGACGCTCGGCACCGCCGTCGGTGTGTTGCCCGGTATCGGGCCCGCACTCACTGTGGCGTTGTTGCTGCCCATCACCTTCACGCTGGATCCGACCAGCGCTTTCATCATGTTCGGCGGCATCTATTACGGCGCGATGTACGGCGGCTCGACGACGAGCATTCTCCTCAATACGCCGGGTGAAACCGCATCGATCGCGACCGCGATCGACGGATATGCGATGGCCCGGCAGGGACGCGGCGCCGCGGCGCTGACGACGGCCGCGATCGGATCGTTCGTGGCGGGCACGCTCGCGACCATCGCGCTGACGTTCTTCTCGCCACTCCTGGCGAGCGTCGCGCTGCGGTTCGGGCCGGCCGAGTACTTCGCACTCTCGATCATGGCGTTTGCCGCCGTGGCAACGCTGCTCGGCGGATCGTTGCTGCACGGACTCTTCAGTCTGTTTCTCGGACTGACCCTCGGCCTGATCGGGATCGATCAACTCACCGGCGACGCGCGTTTCTCGTTCGGAATCCCGCAACTGCTCGACGGCATCGACGTGCTCATTCTCGTCATCGGCCTGTTCGCGGTTGGCGAGACGCTGTTTCAAGCGTGGCGCTACGGACGCCAGGAATTCGAGGCCGTGCCGGTGCGTGGCTTCGTCGGGATGAGCCGCGAGGACTGGAAGCGCTCGTGGAAGCCGTGGCTGCGCGGCACCGCGATCGGATTTCCACTCGGCGTGCTGCCGGTCGGCGGATCGGTGATTCCGACGTTTCTCTCGTACACCACCGAGAAGCGGCTGAGCGATCGGCCCGAGGAGTTCGGGCACGGTGCGATCGAAGGCGTCGCGGGACCAGAAGCGGCGAACAATGCTGCCGCCGCCGGGGTGCTCGTGCCGCTGCTCACGCTCGGGCTCCCCTCGTCTGCGACCGCAGCGGTTCTGCTCGCAGCCTTTCAGCAGTACGGTCTCCAACCGGGACCGCTCCTGTTCTCGTCTCGGCCCGATCTCGTGTGGACGCTGGTTGCGAGCCTCTATATCGGGAACGTGATGCTCCTCGTGCTCAACCTTCCGCTGGTTGGTATCTGGGCGCGGGTCATGCTGGTGCCACGGCCACTGCTCTTTGGCGGAATCCTGGTGCTGGCGTCTCTTGGTGCGTACAGTCTCAATCGATCGATGCTCGATCTCACGCTGCTGTACGTGGTCGGTGCCGTCGGCTGGCTGATGCGCGTCCACGACATTCCGCTCGTGCCGGCGGTGCTCGGGCTGGTACTCGGCCCGTTAGCGGAGCTGCAGTTCCGGCGCGCGGTCGCCATCAGCGAAGGCGACCTCTCCGTCTTCGTCACGCGGCCGATCAGTCTTGCATTCCTGCTCGTCGCCGTTGCGACGCTGGTCGGGCCATGGCTGGTGAAGCGCCGGCGATGACCGAGGCTCGAGCGTACGACGTCGTCGTGGTCGGTGGGGGCAATGCCGCGCTGTGCGCGGCGCTCACTGCGCGCGAGGCTGGCGCGAGCGTCGTCGTGCTCGAACGCGCCCCGCGCGAGTTTCGCGGCGGCAACAGCCGCCACACGCGGAACCTGCGCTGTGCCCACGACGCGCCGACGGCTATGCTCACCGGGTCGTATTCCGAGGACGAGTTCTACGCCGACCTGTTACGCGTCAACGCGAACGAGACGGACGAATCGCTGGCGCGATTGCTGATCTGCCGATCGAAGACGTGCACCGAGTGGATGTCGAAGTACGGCGTCCGCTTCCAGTCGGCACTGCGAGGCACGTTGCACCTGTCGCGGACGAACCTGTTCTTTCTCGGCGGCGGCAAAGCGCTGATGAACTCTTACTACGCGGCAGCGGAGCGGATGGGAATCGAGGTGCTGTACGACGCGGAGGTCGTCTCGATCGACGTTCGTGATGGTGTCTTTCGTAGTGTCCGCCTTCAGGCGGGCGACTGTCGTAGTGTCCGGCTTGAGCCGGACCTCCGCGGCAAAGCACTCATCCTCGCCAGTGGCGGCTTCGAGTCGAACCTCGCGTGGCTGAAGGAGGCCTGGGGCGACGCGGCCGACAACTTCATCATCCGCGGCACGCCGTATAACACCGGCGTACCGTTGCGGGTGTTACTTGATGCCGGCGCGCAGCCGATCGGCGATCCACGAGCGTGCCATGCGATCGCGGTCGATGCGCGCGCGCCGAAGTTCGACGGCGGCATCGTCACGCGGCTCGACTGCATCCCGCTCGGCATCGTCCTCAATCAACTCGGCGAGCGCTTCGCGGACGAAGGCGAGGACCTGTGGCCCAAGCGCTACGCGAGCTGGGGCACACTGGTCGCGCGGCAGCCTGGACAAGTCGCCTATTGCCTGGTGGACGCGAAGACCGTCAACTCGTTCATGCCGTCGGTGTTTCCTCCCATCGTCGCCAACACGATTCCAGAGCTCGCCGTGCAACTCGGGCTGCCGGCGGATCGCGTGAGCGACACCGTCGCGCGGTTCAACGATGCTGTGCGCCCCGGCGCGTTCAACCTCGAGGTACTGGACGACTGTCACACACGCGGGCTGACGCCTGAGAAGAGTCACTGGGCGCAGCGGCTCGACGCGCCGCCGTACTGGGGCTATCCCTTGAAGCCTGGCATCACGTTCACCTATCTCGGTCTCCGGGTCGACGAGACGATGCGCGTGATGAGGACGGACGGCGCGGCGATGCAGAACGTCCACGCGGCCGGGGAGATTATGTCTGGGAACGTTCTGCGCCGCGGATACATCGCCGGCATCGGCATGACCATCGGCACCGTGTTCGGCCGCATCGCCGGAGAGAGCGCCGCTCGTGCCGCTCGCTGATCTCATGCAGCACGGCGCGCACGTCATGACGGTGTGCAATGCGTGTCGCTACTGCGAGCAGTACTGTCCCGTCTTCCCGGCGATGGAAGAGCTGCGGACGTTCGGCAAGGCCGACCTCGCGTACCTGGCGAACCTCTGTCACAACTGCGGCGAATGCCTCTATGCATGTCAGTACGCGCCACCGCACGAGTTCGGCATCAATGTGCCGAAGACGTTGGCGCAGATTCGCGTGCAGTCGTATCAGGACTACGCATGGCCGCGCGCGCTCGGCGTGGCTTTCACACAGCACAATCTGCTCACGGGGATCGCACTCGCTGCGACCTTCAGCGCGATCCTCGCACTGACGGCGCGCACGCTGTCGCCGATTGACCACATGGCGGACTTTTACGCCGTCGTGTCTCACAACGTGATGGTCGGCGTGTTTGGCGGCGTGTTTCTGTTCGCCGTCGCCGCCATGTCCGTCGGCGTGATCAGATTCCTCCACGACGTGCGGCAAAACGCTCAAAGCTCCGCTTGGGGTCTGACCCGGGGTCAGACCCCAGTCCTGTTTCGAGACATTCTGACGCTGCGACATCTCCACGCGAGCGGCGTCGATTGCGTCTCGGCGGAGGAACACCGCACGCCATGGCGACGATGGCTGCACCACTGCACCTTCTACGGCTTCCTCCTCTGCTTCGCCTCGACGACGGTCGCCGCGATCTATGACAACGTCTTCGGCTGGCGCGCGCCGTACGACTACGCGAGCCTCCCGGTCCTCCTGGGAACAATGGGCGGAATCGGTCTGCTCGTTGGTTCGCTGGGACTCTGGATTCAGCGTCGCCGACGCGACCCCGCGCTCACTGACAAAACCCAGCACGGACTCGACGAATCGTTCCTCGCCCTGCTGTTCCTCACGACACTGACCGGCTTTGCGCTGCTCCTCCTGCGGCACGAGCCGGTCATGCCGTGGCTGCTCGTCGTCCATCTCGGAACGGTGCTCGCCCTCTTCGTCACGCTGCCGTACGGCAAGTTCGTCCACGGCCTGTATCGGGCTGCAGCGCTGTGGATTGCGCGCTAGAATCGGCGGCATGCGCAAGCTGCTGCTACTCGTCACTCTTCTCATCGCGACGACGTCAACGCTGTCCGCCGACTGGAGCCCCGAAGCCGCAGCACGTTATCTCGACGGCCGTCAGAAGGAATGGTTCTCGTGGAAACCAGCGATGTCAGCGGACGGCCCGTGCGTCTCGTGCCACACCGGGATGACGTATCTCCTTGCTCGGCCGGCGCTCCGACGCCGGCTCAAGGAAAGCCAGCCGACGATGTACGAAGTGGGCCTGCTCGATCGACTGCGCTCAAAAGTCGGCGAGAAGCCTGCTGGCGCGCTGCAAGGCGTCGAGACGATCTTCAGCGCGATGTTCCTGAGCCGGGAGGACACGCTGTTCTCTAGCCGCGCGGATGCGGTGAAGACGATGAGCGCACACTCGCAGAAGGCGTTCGATCAGTTGTGGGCACTGCAGAACAGCGAGGGGCCGTCGAAAGGCGGATGGCGTTGGTACGCGGCGAATCTCGACCCGTGGGAAAACGCCGAGTCCGGCCGCTTTGGCGCATCGCTGGCCGCCGTTGCGCTCACGCAGACGCCAAAGGAGTATCGTGAGACCGCCAAGGTGCGTGAACAGGCAGCCGCATTGAACGCGTATCTGATGGAATCCATCGACTCGCGTCGCCTGCACGATCGTCTCGCACTACTGCTCGCAGGCTCGTTTATCCCTGATTCATTGCGGCGGTCGATAACCGCCGACGCCCTCAGCGCACAACAGGCCGACGGCGGATGGACGATCGAATCGCTCGGCCCGTGGATGGCTCACCCCGATGCGCCGCCATCCGGCAATGCTGGGAGCAGTCATGCCTACGCGACAGCGTTCACGGCCGTCGCGCTCCTGCGCGGCGGCGTACGCGCATCCAATCCCAAACTCGCCAAAGCCATCGCGTGGCTGCAGTCGCATCAGGATCCCGCAACCGGGGCCTGGTCGGCGATGTCGATGAACAAACGCTACCCGGACGGATCGATGGAGTCGCGCTTCATGCAGGACGCCGCGACAGCGTTTGCCTCGCTAGCGCTGATCGAAGCCGGCAGGTGACGGCCGCGCGTACCCGTAGGCCGGGTCCTCCTCTTCGGACCCGACTTCAAAACAGAATCACGCTTGCCAGGCCGAGGAACAGAAAGAACCCCATCGCATCGGTCACAAATGTCAGCAGCACGCTCGACCCGTACGCCGGGTCGCGTCCGGTCGCATGCAGACCAAGTGGGATCGCCACGCCAACGAACGCTGCGACGACGAGATTCAACACAACGGCGCTGGTCATCACCACGCTGAGTGCGACATTCGAGTACAGCGCCAGCGCGACAAGCCCGACGACGACGCCCCAGACCGATCCGTTGAGCAGACTGACGAGCAACTCTTTGTTCAACACCCGCCACGCCCCCGACGGCTTCAGCTGATCCACCGCCAGCGCCCGAATCATGATCGCCATCGTCTGATTGCCGGTGTTGCCGCCGATGCTGGCGACAATGGGCATCAACGTCGCGAGCGCGGAGAGTCCGGTGATCGCTCCCTCGAAGCGGCCGATCACACGCGACGCGGCGAACGCCGTCACCAGGTTCACGGCGAGCCACGGCCAGCGGTTGCGCGCGCTGTCCAAAGGACCGGCGAAGAGATCCTCGTCCCGCGTCAGACCCGCTCGCTTCAACGCCCGCAGATCGGCTTCGTCTCGCACGAGGTCCATCACCGTGTCCACGGTCAAACGGCCGACCAGCTTGCCGCGGTCGTCCACCACGGGCGCAGACACCAGGTCGTAACGCTCGAACGCCTTCACCGCCTGGTGCACGTGCTCTGCCGGCTCGAAGGTGACCGTGTCGGGCGCGACCGCGCCAATGACCGGCGACGTGGGATCCTTGAGGAGCAACGTTGGCAGCGGGATCGAGCCTCGGAAGACGTGACGCGAATCCACCACGAACACGCGATCGGTTTGCGGTGGCAACTCACCAAGCCGGCGCAGCTCGTCGATCGCCTGTTGGACTGTGCTGGTCTCGGGCACCATCACCCACTCGCGCGTCATGTGATGGCCGACCTGCTCTTCCTCGTACTGGATCGACTCCTCGTACGCCTGCCGGTCGGCGGATTCGAGCTCGCGCGAGACGACGGACAGGATCCCGTGCGGGATCGAGTCCGACACATAGCCGAGATCTTCAGGATCGAGCGTCAGGAGCAGATGCACGAGCGCGTCCTGCGGCGTCTCCTCGACGAGCCACTCGCGGACGACGCTCGTGACCTCGACGAACGCACGTCCAGCCTGTTCGGGCGTCGCCTGCTCCCACACCAGACGACGATCGTCCGGCCGCAGGGACTCGAGCACGAAGGCGAGATCGGCGCCGTGCATGGTGCGCACGAACTTCCCGAGCTCGGCCAGGTTCTGTCGGTGTTGCAAGCCTTCGAGGAGATCGCGTTTCGGGCCCTCCTGGCGATGCGCCAGCGTTTCGAGCACGCGATGCTTGTCGAGCAGACGCGTCACCTCATCGAGACTTTGCTGCAGACGCGCTTCAGATCGGATGGTCATGGCGGGGCTTCACGACAGTACAAGGGTTCGGCAAACTTCTTGTGAATGGTAGTCTCAGACTGAACCAATGGATGCGCTGAACGAAGTCATTGCACGCTACTGGGGGTATTCCGCGTTACGTCCGTTACAGCGCGAGGCCATGGATGCCGTCCTTGCCGGTCGCGACTCGGTGGTCGTGATGCCGACCGGAAGCGGCAAGTCGCTCTGCTTCCAGGCACCGGCGCTCGTTCGACCCGGTCTCGCCCTTGTCGTCTCGCCGCTGATCTCGCTGATGAAGGATCAAGTGGACACCCTCGTCGGCAACGGCGTGGCGGCCGGTCTCTACAACAGCTCGCTGTCGAGCGACGAGAAGACGTCGGTGCTCACCGGCCTGCGCGAAGGCCGTTACCGACTGCTCTATGTCTCACCCGAACGGCTCGTCGGTGAGGGCAGCGACGGTTTCATCACCCGACTGGCGGCGTGGAATCCGAGCTTCCTTGCGGTGGACGAAGCCCACTGCATCAGCCAGTGGGGCCACGACTTCAGACCGGAATACCGTCAGCTCGGACGCTTGCGGCAGATGCTCCCCGGCCTCAGCGTCCACGCCTATACCGCGACGGCAACCGCGCGCGTGCGGCGCGATATCGGCACGCAGCTGGAACTGAAGGACCCAGTCGAGCTTGTTGGCTCATTCGATCGGCCGAACCTGCTCTACCGCGTGCTTCCGCGCGCCGCGCTCAAACGCCAACTGCTCGACGTCCTCGATCGCCATCGCGGGGACGCCGGCATCGTCTACTGCACGTCGCGGCGGGAAGTTGACGCACTGGCAGCCTGGCTCGGTGAGATCGGCGTGACGGCGCTGCCCTATCACGCGGGGCTCTCCGATCAGGATCGCAAGGCCAACCAGGATGCTTTCCTCAACGAGCGCGTCCAGGTCGTGGTCGCCACCGTCGCTTTCGGCATGGGCATCGACCGATCGGACGTCCGGTTCGTCGTACATGCTGGCGCGCCGCGATCGCTCGAGCACTATCAGCAGGAGTCAGGCCGGGCGGGCCGCGACGGCCTGGAAGCGGAGTGCCTGTTGATCTCCTCGAGCGCCGACTTCCTCAAGTGGCGGCACATGCTCGAACAGAACGGCGAGTTTACCGAAGCCACGCGCACGCTGCTGCGATTGATGGAGCGCTACACGGCCAGCGTCGGTTGCCGCCATCGGCACCTGAGCGCGTACTTCGGAGATCGCTACGGCAAGGACGACTGCGCCGCGTGCGACGTGTGCCTGGGCGAGCTCGAGGCCGCACCCGAGCCAATCGTCATCGCGCGAAAGATCCTGTCGTGCGTGGTCCGTGTGGGCCAGCGGTTTGGCGCGACGCACGTCGCCGGCGTACTGCGAGGCCAGACCACCGAACAAATCGTCGCGCGTCAGCACGACACGTTGAGCACGTTCGGGTTGCTCGCCGACACATCACTCGCGGAAGTGCGTGGGTACATCGAGCAGCTGATCGGCCTCGGCCTGCTTCAGCAGACCGACGATGCGTATCCCGTGTTGAGGGTCACGGCGACGGGCATCACGCTGCTCAAAGATGAAGCGAGCGTTCCGGGGTTGTCGCTCGCGCGGCAACGTGTCCCGAAGAAGGGCGAGACGCGGCAGCGGTCGCGTGCCGAGTCGGAGTCGTGGGAGGGCGTCGATCGCACGCTGTTCGAGCGGCTGCGCAGTTTGCGGCTCGACATCACACGCGCGCGCGGCGTGCCGCCATACGTGATCTTCCACGACGCGACGCTGCGTGAGATGGCGCGGCTGCGCCCCGCGTCGGTGGCGTCGCTGCTCACGGTCAAAGGCGTGGGCGCGCGGAAGGCGGAAGACGTCGGCGGCATCTTCCTCGAGACCATCCGCGCGCACGGGTCGGCATGACGCGCACGGCGACCGCGCTCATCGATCGGACGCTCGTCGAGCGGCTGTACCGAAAGGCGCGCGGCGAGCGATGGTCGCTCGCGATGGAGGTGTTCGCATCGACGCTCGAGGCCAGCGCGCGCAAAGCGTTCGCCTCATCGCCGGCGGATCCTCGTCAGCTGGATCGCTACTGTGAGTCGCTTCATCTCGAGGACCTGGCGCTCGCCTGCGCCTGTGCGCAGGGCTCCGGTGCCGCGTGGGAACACTTCATCCGCGAATACCGGCCGGGACTCTATCGCGCAGCGGATGCCATCGATCCATCGGGCGGATCTCGCGATCTGGCCGACTCGCTCTACGGTGAACTGTTCGGACTCGACGTGCGCGACGGTGAGCGGCGTTCTCACTTCCGTTATTTCCACGGCCGCAGCAGCCTGTCCACCTGGCTGAGGGCTGTGCTGTCGCAGCGCCACGTCGATCGCCTCCGCAGTACGCGGCGGCAGGATCCGCTGCCCGAGGATGAAGCGCCGGGGGCCATTCCGGCGCCGTCGAACGACGTCGATCCGCAGCGAAGCGGCTACGTCAGCCTGATGCGTAGCAGCGTCACAGCCGCGGTGACTACGCTCGAGCCGCGCGACCGGCTGCGCCTGCGCTGTTACTATGCGCAGGATCTGACGCTGGCACAGATTGGACGCATGCTCAACGAGTCTGAGGCCACGGTGTCACGGCACCTGAGCCGCGCACGACGCGATATCCGCGCCGCGGTCGAACGCGATCTCCGCGCGCAACGCATGAGCGACGCAGAGATTTCCGACTGTTTCGCCGCAGTCGTCTCGGATTCTGCGTACCTGGACCTGGCCGAACTGTTGGGGTCAGACGCGGGGTCAGACCCCGGATCAACAACTGCGCGCGACGGATTTGGCCCGGCGCGCAAGAATGCCAACGTCGAACGTTCCAAGGGTAAGGAGACGTCTCGTGCAGGGCAACGGTAACGGCATCCCGGCGACAACGGCCGCGTGCGTCGACGCGGAGACGCTCGCCGCCTGGGTGGACGAGGGCCTGCCGAAGGCCGAAGCCGCTGCGGTCGAGATGCACCTCGCCGAGTGCGAGCGCTGCACCGCGATGGTCGCGACGTTCGCGCGAACGATTCCCGACGCGCCAGTCGCCGAGCCATTGTGGACGCGATGGCATCTTCGCTGGCTGGTGCCACTGGCCACCGCCGCAACGGTCGCGGCTGTGTGGGTGCTGGTGCCTCGCACCGATTCGCCTCAGATGACGCTCGGCCGTGCACCCACGACCGAATCACAAGCGGCTGCGGCAGCAGATGCCGAGCGGCCAACCGCGACGACCGAGAGCAAGGAGCAAGAGGCGCGACCCGCTTTTGCAGCATCGAAGCCTGCGGATGCACTTGCGAAGCGCGAAGAGTCACTGAAAGCCCCACGGCAGTTGGCTGACGAACGGCGCGCGGACGCGGACCAAGCCGCGAAACGCCTGCAAGCGGGGGGGGTGAATGAGTCGATCGCTGTAGCTCCACCTCTCGCGCGAGAGGCCGACCGCGCCGAAGCCAAGAGCGCTGATACACAAACGGAACGGTTCTCACAGCCGATACCGTCGGCGAACGCTGTCCCACCGGCAGCGCCCACGCCGGCAGCCCAGTCGTCGGCCACCGCACCAGCCGCCGAGGAATCGGCCAGGCGTGCGCCTGCCGCTGCTCCGCCGCCGGCGACGCTTGGTGCCGCGTCCTCGGCGCAGGCACGCGCCGTCGCCTCACGCGCTCGTGAGGGGGCCGCGATCGTCGAGATCGCGTCGCCCGATCCGATGATCCGCTGGCGCGTCGTCGGTGCCGTTCAGGTCGAGCGCACGACGAATGGCGGGGCGAGGTGGGACGCGGCGAAGCTGCCCGAGTCGGCGACATTAATCGCTGGTTCGTCTCCGTCGCCGTCGATCTGCTGGCTCGTTGGCCGCACCGGCTCGATCTATGTGACAACCGACGGGTTACGTTTCGTGCGTGTCCCCTTCCGCGATCGCGTGGACTTCGTCTCCATCCAGGCGACCGACGGCCGCCGCGCCACAGTTGTGACGATCGACGGCCGCACGATGCGAACCGACGATCAGGGCGCGACCTGGATTCGCATCTCGCCGTAGGGCGGGTCTTGTTTTTCAGACCCCGGGCAGCCGGGTCCAAAGAACAGGACCCGGCCTACGAGATAACCCCCCTTGTCGTGTCCGCGCGTACCAAATACGCTATGGGGCTCACGCGGAAGGACAACGACATGGTCCAAGTCTCGATCACGGTCAACGGCAAAGTGCGCAAGGCGCACGTTGAGCCGCGCCTGCTGCTCGCGCACTTCCTGCGCGAACAGCTCAACCTCACCGGCACGCACATCGGCTGCGACACCAGTCAGTGCGGCGCCTGCACGGTGCTCATCGACGGCCGCAGCGCCAAGTCGTGCACCCTGTTCGCAGCACAGGCGGACGGCTCACAGATCACCACTATCGAAGGGCTCGCCAAGGACGGCCAGCTCCATCCGCTGCAGGAAGGTTTCTGGGAAGAGCACGGCCTCCAGTGCGGCTACTGCACGCCGGGCATGATCCTGTCGGCGGCCAATCTGCTCTCGGAGAACCCCAAGCCCACCGAGGAGCAGATCCGCGAGGGTATCTCCGGCAACTTCTGCCGTTGCACCGGCTATCAGCACATCGTCAACGCCGTGCAGTACGCGGCGGGCAAGAGGTAGTCATGTCTACTCCCGTATTGCCAAAGCTGGTCGGTCAGCGCGTCAAGCGCCGCGAAGACCCACGCCTTATTCAGGGTCTGGGCACCTACGTTGACGACGTGAAGATCGTCGGCATGCAGCACATGGCGTTCAAGCGCAGCGACGTCGCGCATGGGCGCATCGTGTCGATCGACGTGAGCGTCGCGCAGGCGATGGACGGCGTCGAGGCGGTGTTTACCGGCAAGCAGATCGCCGAGTTCCTCGCGCCGATGCCAATCGGCACGCCGTTCCCGTCGCCGGCGCATCACGCCATTGCCCTCGACGTCGTCCGCTTCACCGGCGAGCCGGTCGCGGTCGTGGTCGCTGCCGATCGCTACGTCGCGCGCGACGCTGCCGATGCGATCGTCGTCTCGTACGAGACGCTGCCCGCCGTCATCGACACCGAGGTGGCGATGACCGGCAAGCCGGTGCAGATCCACAAGGACTTCCCCAACAACCTCGCGGTGCCTCTGGTCCCCAGCGGCACCGGCGTTGCCCCGGATGGATCCTCGGTGGACGACACCGCGATCAACAAGGCCTTCGCGGACGCCGAAGTCGTGATCTCGCAGCGCATGCTGAACCACCGGCTCGCGCCGTCCGCGATGGAGCCGCGCGGCGTGGTCGCGCACTACGAGCCCGGCAAGGGCACGATGACGATCTGGTCGTCCACGCAGAACCCCCACATCCTTCGGACGATGATCGCGGCGATGAACGGCATGGGCCAGGATCAGGTCCGCGCCATCGCGCCGGAAGTGGGCGGCGGGTTCGGCGCCAAGATCAATATCTACGCCGAGGAGTACGTCGCGGCGGCGGTCGCGAAGAAGCTCGGCATCGCGGTGAAGTGGATCGAGGATCGCTCCGAAGCGTTCGTCGCCACCATCCACGGCCGCGACATCCTCTGTTACCTGGACCTCGCAGCGAAGCGCGACGGCACGGTGACCGGCCTGAAGATGCGTCTCATCGCCGACATCGGCGCCTACAACATGCTGCTCACCGCGGCGATTCCCACGCTGACGATGTTGATGGCGAACGCGACCTACAACATTCCGGCCATCCGCGCGACGTTGACGGAAGTCTTCACGAACAAGACGCCGACCGACGCGTATCGCGGCGCCGGCCGTCCCGAGGCGACCTACTTCGTCGAACGCGGAATGGACCTGCTGGCACGCGAGCTGAAAATGGACCCGGCGGAGGTGCGCCGCAAGAACTTCATCCCCAAGGACAAGTTCCCGTTCCAGACGCAGATGGGCGCGGTCTACGACTCGGGCGACTACGAAAAAGCGCTCGATCTCGCGCTGAAGAACGCGAACTGGCCTGCATTGAAGAAAGAGCGTGATGCCGCCAAGGCGCAGGGCCGGCTCGTCGGGCTGGGACTCGCGATGTACGTCGAGGTCTGCGGCATCGGACCATCGGCGTCGCTGCCAACCGGTGGCTGGGAGCACTCACAGGTCACCATCGAGCGCGACGGCCGCATCAGCGCGACGACTGGCGCCTCTCCACACGGTCAGGGCAACGAGACCACGTTCGCGCAGATGCTTGCCGATCAATTCGGGGTGCCGCTCGAGCACGTCACGATCCTGCACGGCGACACCAGCGTGGTGAAGCAGGGCATCGGCACCTTCGGCAGCCGCTCGCAGGCGGTGGGCGGCACGGCGCTGCACATGGCCGGCACCAAGGTAAAAGCGAAGATGGCCAAGTTCGCGGCCGCGCTGATGGAAGCGAACGAAGAGGACCTCGTCTTCGAGAACGGCAAGATCTTCGTCAAGGGTGCGCCGGCAACCGGCAAGACGTTCGCCGACGTCGCCGGCTATGCCTACATCCCCGTCCCGCTGCCGCCGGGCCTCGAGCCGGGTCTCAGCGACGAGGCGTTCTTCGAACCGACCAACAACACGTATCCGTTCGGCTGTCACATTTCGATGGTGGAAGTCGATCGCGACACGGGTGAGCCGCGCCTGCTCAAGCTCGTGGCTGTGGACGATGCCGGCAATCTGATCAATCCGCTGATCGTTGAAGGGCAGATTCATGGCGGCCTGGCACAGGGCATCGGTCAAGCGCTGATCGAAGAAGTCGTCTACAACTCCGATGGTCAGCTCGTCACCGGGTCGTTCATGGACTACGCGCTCCCGCGCGCGACCGACTTCCCGCGCTTCGAGCTGGACAACACCGTCACGCCGACACCAGTCAACCCGCTCGGCGCCAAGGGCTGCGGCGAGGCCGGCACGCTCGGCTCGACGCCGAGCATCGTGGGGGCAACGGTGGACGCGCTGAGTGAGTTCGGCGTGAAGCACATCGACATGATGCTGCGGCCCGAGAAGCTGTGGCGCATCATCCAGGGAGGCAAGGCGTGATCCCGACTGCATTCGACTATCACCGCGCCACGTCTGTCGAAGACGCGATCAGGAAGCTGAAGGACACCGGCGGCAAGCTGCTGGCCGGCGGACACAGCCTGGTGCCATTGATGAAGCTGCGGCTCAGCGAGCCGACGGCGCTCATCGACATCGCGCGCATCCCCGGACTGTCTGGCGTCCGCGAGAAGGACGGGCAGATCGAGATCGGCGCCGCGACCGTGCACCACGACGTCGCGACGTCCGCCGTGCTGACGCAGAAGTGCCCGATCGTGTCCGAGGCAGCCGGCGAGATCGGCGATCCCCAGGTACGCAACCGCGGCACGCTCGGCGGCAGCCTCGCGCACGCCGATCCGTCGGCGGACTATCCCGCAGTGATGCTCGCGCTCGACGCCGGGATCATGATCATGGGCCCGAGCGGCTCGCGGGTCGTCAAGGCCAACGACTTCTTCCAGGATCTGTTCACGGTCGATCTCACGTCGGACGAGGTGATCACCGGCGTGCAGTTCGCACCGGTCAAGTCCGCGTCGTACGCGAAGCTCCATCAGCGCGCCTCGCACTACGCCATCGTCGGCGTCGCGGTGGCGCTCGACGTGAAGAACGGGACGATCCAGTCGGCGCGGGTCGGGCTCACTGGCGCGAGCTCGCACGCCACGCGGCTCACGAGTGTCGAGCAGGCGCTCGCCGGGCAGCCGCTGTCGCCAAAGACGATCGAGTCGGCGTCACAGATCGCGGGCAAGGATCTGAAAGAGATCAACGCCGACATTCACGCCAGCGAGAGCTACCGCCGCGCGATGATTCCTGTCTTCACCAGGCGCGCGCTGGAGGGTGCTGCGGCGCGCGCCTAGATCAACTCCCAATTCCCAACGACCAACTCCCAACCATTCCCAACTCTCAATTCCCAATTGAACGTTATTCGGACTTGGAGATTGGGAGTGGTTGGCACTTGGGCGTTGGAAATTGGGAGTAGGATTCAGACGCCGAAGTGATAGGCCGACAGTCTGAGGCCCGTGAACGTGTCGTTGAACGCGACCACCGCGCGATCGTCTCCGGCTGCTCCTGCGGCCACCATCAACGGAATCAGATGCTCCTCGCGGGGATGCGCGGCGCGGGCCGCTGGCGCTGAC
>Ga0111538_10006412_pt1 | contig 15930 bp, 9 predicted proteins | sample SoiMethybrSBSTD1_FD_79669 | JGI IMG/M metagenome (GOLD analysis project Ga0111538, IMG submission 79669) | Bulk soil microbial communities from a Populus tree surrounding site in Tennessee, USA - Soil MetaG P. TD hybrid SBSTD1 (version 2)... | ecosystem: Environmental > Terrestrial > Soil > Tree...
GAAACACCGGAGCGGATTCGTCAGGAAGTGGACGAGTGGGCGGCGCGTGGCGTGCGCGGCTTCAAAGCCAAGGGCATTCAGCCGGCGCAACTCTCGGCGCTGATCGATCAGGCGCATCGGTACGGGTTGCCGGTCACCGGCCACCTCGACTCCGGCTTTCGCAATACCGTCAACCCGCGCGATGCGATTGCGATGGGCATCGACCGCATCGAACACTTCATGGGCGGCGATGCGATCACCGGCGACCGCGCCGCGTACTCATCGCTCGAGTCGCTCGACGTGACGCGGCCGGAGGTGAGCGCGATCATCAAGCTCTACATCGCGCGCCACGTGTACTACGACGCGACGGTTTCCGCGTACGGCTACTGGTACGACCCGAAAGATGCGCGTGTGTTCACGACGTGGGTGGACGAGATGAGCTTTCTGACGCCGCACGCGCGCACGATCGTACAGGCGCAGCTGCCCCGTCGGCCGACGGAGCAGTTCCGGCGCATCTACGAGGTGAAGTTCAAGGAAGTGAAGCGATTCTTCGACGAGGGCGGTGCGCCCTGGATTACCGTCGGCACCGATCATCCGAGCTGGGGCGAGTACCTCTCAGGCTTCGGCGTGCATCGCGAACTGCTCGCGCTGACGCTCGCGGGCATTCCGCCGGCCGCCGCGCTCAAGATGGCCACAGTCAACGCCGCACGTGCGATGCGGCTGGGCGACGTGCTCGGCACGATCGAGCCGGGCAAGCTCGCGGATCTCGTGATCGTGCGCGGGGACCCTGTCGCCGACATCAAGCGCGCGCGCGACGTGCGTCTCGTGATGGTGCGCGGAGTGTTTCACGAAGCGTCGGCGCTGCTCGACAGCGCGCGCGGCCATCTCGGCCCCGTCACCGAGGCGGACGACGAGTGGTGGAAAGGAAACGTCCGACTACGGTGAATCGTCGAACGGTGTGCGGTACACTTGCCCGGTTGTGCAAGGCACGGAACGTGTTCGCTTGTGACCACCCAACAAGGAGTAGATATGACGCCAGGGTTCCGACGCCTCGCGATCGTTGCGATGGTGAGTTTGACGTTCGTGTTCTCGGCCGCGCGTGCGGCCTCGGCCCAGACGATCGCGCCGCTCGGCTCGATCGTAAGCAACACGATCACGTTCGATGCGGGCGCGCTCGAGTCCCGACCCGCGGCATGGACGCCGTCGGCCAAGACCTTCAGCGCCCCGGTGCGATTCGACCACACGGCCCCCAGCACCGCGGTTCAGCGCAGCAGTGGCGGCGTTGGCTTCGGTATCACGTTCGGCATCACGCGCACGCAACTGCGCGCCGACAATCTGCCCTCTTTCTTCCAGGGCCGGACGGGCTGGCTGGCCGGTATCTGGTTCGGCGGCAACCGCGACGGCGTGGTCGGGTTCATGGGCGAACTCAACTACGCGGTGCGGAAGTCGTCGAACGCGAGCGGTGACGTCGAGCTCAAGTACCTCGAAATCCCGATGTTGCTTCGCATCAACATCGGCCAGCGCAGCAAGAACGGCGTCAGCGTCTACGGCCTCGCCGGCACCGTCGTGGACATCAAGGTCAGCGACGACGACCTGAACGTCGCGCACGATTACGAAGGGCTCGACGTCGGCCTGATGGCCGGCGGCGGCCTCGAGGTGGTCCGCGTCGGCTTCGAGGTGCGTGGAAACTGGGGCTTCCGTTCGGTGAACAAGGGTGACTTCGGCAACGTGAGCGACATCAAGACGTTCACGCTCGAGGCGCTCGTGAAGCTCCGGATCAACTAGTCGCGTCTCGCTCTTTCTGTGGGCGGCGTCCGACCGGACGCCGCCCCGTTTTCTCACCAATCAGTCATCGTCCGACGCGCGGCTGCGGCGGCGCTTGAGTGCGCCTCGACGCTGTTTCGTGTCGACGCGTCGCGCTTTCGCGGCCCGCGTCGGCCGCGTCGGCCGGCGAGGCCGCGGCCTCCGTGCGGCCTGCTGCAGCAGCGCGTGCAACCGCGCGCGCGCCGCCTCCCTGTTCTGAACCTGTGTCCGGTGCTCGCGTGCGTCGATGACGATGACGTCGTCCTGCGTCAGGCGGCTGCCGGCAAGCGCGCGCAGCCGCGCCTTGACGTCGTCAGGCCAGGCGAGGGCGGCAAGCGCCACGCGCAGTTGCACGGCCGTCGAGACCTTGTTGACGTTCTGCCCACCTGGTCCAGACGCGCGTACAAAACGCTCTTCGATGAGATTGTCGTCAAGCCGGAGCGCCGGCGTGATCTCCATACGTGGTCAGGTCTTGACGCCGGCTTCGGCGTGGTACTCCTGCAGCGACTTGACGCTGAGGCCTTCGGCGCGGATCGCCGCGATGGCACTGACGGCGGCGGCCGCGCCGGTGAGGGTGGTGATGGCCGGCACGCCCTGCAGCATCGCGACACTGCGGACGGCGCGGTCGTCGAAAAAGGATTCGCGACCGAGCGGTGTATTGATGACGAGCTGAATGCGTTTGTTGAGCAGCTCGTCGCCGACGTGCGGGCGCCCCTCGTTGATCTTGAAGACGATGTTCGCGTCCACGCCGTGCGCGCGCAGGTAGGCCGCCGTGCCCCGCGTCGCGACGATGTGGAAGCCGAGCGCCGCCAGCTCTTTCGCGATCGGCAGCACGGCGCCCTTGTCGCGATTGTTCACGCTGATGAACGCGGTGCCGGACTGCGGCAGATGGTGGCCCGCGCCCATCTGCGCTTTGGCGAACGCCGATCCGAATGACTCCGCCCCGCCCATGACCTCGCCCGTCGACTTCATTTCCGGTCCGAGCAGCGTGTCCACGCCCGGGAACCGCACGAACGGGAACACCGGCGTCTTGACGAACGACCCCGACACCTCGAGATCTTCCGTGAACCCCTGCTCGGCGAGCGTGCGGCCCACCATCAGGCGCGCGGCGATCTTCGCCAGCGGCATGCCCGTGGCCTTGGACAGATACGGAATCGTCCGCGAGGCGCGCGGGTTCACTTCCAGCACGTACACCACGTCGTCTTTCACCGCGAACTGCGTGTTCATCAGGCCGACGACGTTCAACGCCTTGGCAATGCGGCGCGTGTAGTCACGGATGGTGGCGACGTGACGGTCGCTCAACTGGAACGGCGGCACGACACACGAGCTGTCGCCGGAGTGGATGCCGGCCTGCTCGATGTGCTCCATGATCCCGCCGATGATCACGCCGCCGCTCGCGTCGGCGAGCGCATCAACGTCGATCTCGGTGGCGTCTTCGAGGAACTTGTCGATCAGGATCGGATGTTCGGGCGACGCCTGCACGGCGTGGCGCATGTAGCGATCGAGCGCCGCCGTGTCGTACACGATGGCCATCGCGCGGCCGCCCAGCACATACGACGGGCGGACCACGCAGGGAAACCCGATCGCATTGGCGACGTAGCGCGCCTCTTCGGCGGACGTGGCCGTCCCGCTCGGCGCCTGCGGGATCCCGAGGTCCCACAGCAGCCGTGCGAAGCGCTCGCGATCTTCCGCGAGATCGATCGAGTCCGGCGACGTGCCGAGAATCCGCACGCCCGCGGCCTGAAGGCGCAGCGACAGCTTCAGCGGCGTCTGGCCACCGTACTGGACGACGCAGGCGACGTCGCCGCCCATGCTCTTTTCGCGCTCGATCACCGCCATGACGTCTTCGAACGTCAGCGGCTCGAAGTACAGCCGGTCGACCGTGTCGTAGTCGGTCGAGACCGTTTCCGGGTTGCAGTTGATCATCACCGTCTCGTAGCCCTCTTCCCGGAGAGCAAAGGCGGCGTGACAGCAGCAATAGTCGAACTCGATGCCCTGGCCGATGCGGTTCGGACCGCTGCCCAGAATGACGACCTTCTGGCGCGACGTCGGATCCGCTTCGCACTCGTCCTCGAACGTGCCGTAGAGGTACGGCGTGAACGACTCGAACTCCGCCGCGCACGTATCGATGCGCTTGTAGGAGGCCACCAGGCCGGCTTCGCGGCGGCGCGCTCGCAGGCTGTCTTCGTCCACGCCCGTCAGCCGGGCGATGTCGGCATCGGCAAAGCCCGCGCGCTTCAGCTCGCGGAGGAGATCGTCGGAGAGATCGCGCACGCCGACGGCCGCCGCCGAGCGCGCCAGCTCGACGATCTGCTGGAACTGCGTCAGGAACCAGGGATCGATGTGCGTGAGCCGATGGATCTCCTCGAGGTTCCAGCCTCGCTCGAGCGCGCGAAACACGGCCCACATGCGCCGATCGGTCGGAATGCCGAGCGCCTGCTGCAACGTCGAATCGTCCTCGACTTCACCCGAGGTGTCCTGCTGGCCCAGCAGCCGCCCGCTCGATCCCAGCTCGAGCGATCGAAACGCCTTGAGGAACGCTTCCTTGAACGTGCGGCCGATCGCCATCGCCTCGCCGACCGATTTCATCTGCGTCGTCAGCGTGCGATCCGCCTGCGGGAACTTCTCGAACGCCCACCGCGGGACCTTCACGACGACGTAGTCAATCGTCGGCTCGAACGACGCGGGCGTGAGCCTCGTGATGTCGTTGGCGATCTCGTCGAGGCGGTACCCGAGCGCGAGCTTGGCCGCGATCTTTGCGATCGGAAACCCGGTGGCCTTGGACGCGAGCGCCGACGATCGCGACACGCGCGGGTTCATCTCGATCGCCACCATGCGCCCGTCGTCGGGATTGACGGCGAACTGGATGTTCGAGCCGCCCGTCTCGACGCCAACGCGCCGGATGATGCGCCGCGCGGCGTCGCGCATGCGCTGGTATTCCTTGTCGGTCAGCGTCAGCGCCGGCGCGACGGTGATGCTGTCGCCGGTGTGCACGCCCATCGCGTCGATGTTCTCGATCGAGCAGATGACGACGAAGTTGTCCGCGCCGTCGCGCATCACCTCGAGCTCGAACTCCTTCCAGCCGATGACGGACTCCTCGACGAGGATCTCGTGCACCGGGCTGAGGCCGAGCCCGCGATGGCAAATCTCGCGGAACTCCTCGATGTTGTAGGCGATGCCGCCGCCGACGCCGCCCAGCGTGAACGACGGCCGGATGATCAGCGGAAAGCCGAGACGCTCGGCCGCTTCGAGCGCCTGCTCCATCGAGCCGGCGTAGATGCTCTCGGGCACGTCGATCCCGATCGACCGCATCGCTTCCTTGAACTTGAGCCGATCCTCCGCGACCTTGATCGCCGCAATGGAGGCGCCGATGAGCTGGACGTTGTACTTGTCGAGAATGCCAAGCTCGGCCACCTGCACGGCGAGGTTCAGCGCCGTCTGGCCGCCGACGGTGGGCAGCAGCGCATCCGGCCGCTCGCGCGCGATGACCTGCTCGATCACTTCCGGCGTCAGCGGCTCGACGTACGTCCGATCCGCGATCTCCGGGTCGGTCATGATCGTCGCCGGATTGCTGTTGACGAGCACGACCTCCAGGCCTTCGGCCCGGAGGGCCTTGCACGCCTGCGTGCCCGAGTAGTCGAACTCGCACGCCTGTCCGATCACAATCGGACCGGAACCGATGACGAGAATACGTTTCAGATCAGCGCGCTTGGGCATGGGCAGACAATTTGAAAAGTGAAAGGTGAAATCGGTAATCGAGTGGCGTCAATTCCCCGATGTCACATTCCAGATTCCCCGATTTCACATTCCAGATTTCACTTTTCCTTGGTGCTCTTCTCCATCGACTCCATGAACTGCGAAAAGAGGTAGTCCGCGTCGTGCGGCCCGGGCGAGGCCTCCGGGTGGTACTGCACGCAGAAGACCGGCTGCGTCGCGTGACGCAGGCCCTCGATCGTGCCGTCGTACAAATTGATGTGCGTCAGCTCCACGTCCGACGGCAGCGTTTCGCGATCGATCGCGAAGCCGTGATTCTGCGACGTGATCTCGACCTGTCCTGACTTCAGGTCCTTGACCGGATGATTGGCGCCGCGGTGGCCGAACTTGAGCTTGAACGTCTTCGCGCCCATCGCCAGGCCGAGAATCTGGTGCCCGAGGCAGATGCCGAACGTCGGCGTCCCGCTCTTCACCAGATCGCGCGCGTTGTTGATCGCGTAGTCGAGGACCGCCGGATCACCGGGACCGTTGCTCAGGAACACGCCATCGGGCTTGTCGCGCAGCAGATCGCCGGCCGGCGTTCCCGCCGGATACACGCGCACCTGGCAGCCGTGCGCCGCGAACCGGCGCAGGATGTTCCACTTCATGCCGTAGTCGTACGCGGCAATGTGCAGCGGCCGCGCCACGCGCCGGCCCGCCGGAATGACGAACTCGCCGGGGTCGGGCGGAACGTATTCGAAGGGCGTCTCGCATGAAACGTCCTTGACGAGATCGGCCCCCTCCATCTGAGGAATCGCGCGGGCCTTCGCCACCAGATCGTCGGGATCCTGTTTTCCTGTGGCGATGACGCCGCGCATCACGCCGGCCGATCGCAGCAGCCGCGTCAGCGCGCGCGTGTCGATGTCCGAGATGGCGACGATGCCGGCGCTGGTCAGGTAGTCGCGGAGCGTGCCGTCCGCGCGCCAGTTGCTGGCCACCGGCGACTCGTCGCGGATGATGAAGCCCGCCACGGCGATGCCGCGCGATTCGACGTCTTCGCGGCTCACGCCGTAGTTGCCGATTTCCGGACACGTCATGGTGACGATCTGTCCGGTGTACGACGGATCGGTCAGCACTTCCTGATAGCCGGTCATGCTCGTGTTGAACACGACCTCGCCGGCGGTTTCGCCGGTCGCGCCGGCCGCTCGGCCTCGATACACGGTGCCGTTTTCGAGCGCTAGAATGGCGTCCACACGTCCTCTGTCACGGGCAGATCAAGACTCCACATCGGGCGGCGCAGCAGCGGGTGGTTCGGGGTGAGTGCCAAGCGACGCGAACGTCGAGAATCGTAACACGGGGCGCCCGGACGCCACGCGTCAGCGCCAACCGGTGAGTTCGAGCGTCACCTTCACGACAGCTGCCTTCCCGGCCTCGACGGCCGTCCGCGTCGTGAGGGTCTTGTGGCCCTCGAGCTCGATCGTCACCGTGTGGAGCCCGACGGGCAGTTCGGGCACACGCAGCGGTGTGGTGCCGGCGAAGCGGCCATCGATGGTGACCCGAGCGCCGCGCGGACGTGAATCGACGTCGATCGCGCCCCTGGCTGCGGCCGCGACGTTTGGAGCCGACGCGCGAGACGGCGCCCCGCCGCGGTCGATGCTGCGTACGCCCGCCTCGAGTTCGACGCTGATGGTGCGCGACGGCGTCAGCGCGGAGAGCGTGATCGATTCGGCGTGCGGCGCGAATCCCGGCCGCGCGATCAGGAGCGCGTGCGTGCCCAGCGGCAGCGAGGCGGCCGAGAGCGGTGTCTCGCCGATGATGCGGCCATCCAGCGTCACCATCGCGCCGGCGGGCGTCGAGCGCACGATCAGACGGCCGGCGGGTGCCGAAACCCGACGCGCGTCGCTAGCAGGTGTCGCGCGCGCGGACGGTTCGCGCGGGGGTTCCTCTTGCGACACGGCGACCTCTGTGTCCGCCGGTGCCGGCGCGGGCGCGGGCGCTGACGTTCCGCCGGGTGACTGAGGCGCAACGCGAACGACCGCCGGCGGGTCGGCACGCGGTCCTGTGTGGGCACGATTGAGCCACTCGTACACGCCCCAGACGCCGGCGCCAACGCCGAGCACGGCGGCGGCAGCAATGATCAGCGAGCTGGCAAACGCGGACACGCCAGTCCGACGCGGCGGAGCGGGAGGCGGAATCGTGTGGGTGGCCGAGTACCGCTCAGCTCGTTCGAGCCAAACCCGGTCGGTCGGCTGAACGCGAGGTTCGATGTCCCGAACCGGCAGCTCCCTCGCGACCAGGGGCTCAATCGCGCGCACGGGTTCGACGACGGGCACCGGCTCGATCGTCACAGGCACCGGCTCGATTGCGGCCACCGGCTCGATCGCGGCGACGGGTTCGATCTCGACCACGGGTTCGATGGCCGTCACGAGGGCAACTGACTCGATCGGAGTGACCGGCACGACCGCTTCAACGGGCGCGAGGGCATCGGCGCGTTCGGGCTCGGGCTCGGGTTCAGGCGCCGCCGCGGTGTCGGCCTCGACATCGAATGGCAACGTGGCCATGGTCTCGGCTCGAGCCGCGCCGGCGAGCGCGTCGAAGAACTCCGCACCCGAGGCGAATCTCTGCGAGGGTTTCGCCGCGAGCGCGCGCGCCAGCACGCGCCGCAACTGCACGCGAGCGGCGGGACTGACGTCGGGGCCGAACACACCGTCCTGTTCGCCGGGCCCGGCCGGCCGGCGGCGCGTCAGCAACTCGTGCGCGATGGCGCCGAGTCCATACACGTCGGCGCGCACGTCCCACGCCGTGCCGGCGATGCGCTCCGGCGGCGAGTACGGCCGCCGCGCCGGCGCCGTGAGGGCCGCGCTTTCGACCGCCCGGACGATGCCCCAGCCCGTCAGCCGGATGTCGTCGCCGAGAGCGGTGACGAACACGTCGCGAGGGTGCAACGCCCCGTGTCCGGCGCCCGCGCGCCAGCAGGCATCGACCGCAGAGGCCAGGCGCGACAGGAGCCCGAGCGCGCGGGTCAGCGGGAGCGGCGTCCACTGGCGCAGCGCAATGTCGAGCGTTTCGCCCGTCAAATACTCCATCGCGAGAAACGCGGTCGTCCCCTCGAGTCCGGCACCGGTCAGCGACACCAGCGCCGGGTCAGGCGCCGGTGTGGCCGCAAGCTGCCGCAGGGCCGCTGCGAGACGGGCGACGTCTTCGGGAATGAGGTCGAGTTTGAACGACTTGATCGCGATCAGCCGGTCGGCCGTTGCGTCGTACGCACGAAACACGGGTCCGAGAATGCCACTGCCTGTCTGGTGGAGGACGCGATAGGCACCAAAAGCAGCCGGCGCGCCGAAGCGAACGGACTCGTCAAAAGACAGCGGGTGTCTCCTTGTCGATCCGGGCTGAACCCGAGTGTGCCCTCATCCTAACACGCCGGTTGAACGGCCTCTGCCGGGCGTCTCCGCCCGTATAGTAAATTGACGTGATGCCCGCCGACGCGAACGCCGCAGCCATGCTGCAGGAGTCGGCCGCCCTCAGCGGCGCGCCCTGGGTCCGTCCGCTGGTGACGGCGTTCACGACGCAGTATCCGAGCGTGGCCTCGCTCTTCGCGGGCAATCCGGCCGATCCTCGAGCCTGGAAAGAGACCATCGCACGCGTGCAGCAGAGCCCACGCAATCGCGCGGCCCTGGCTGCGGCGCTGACACGACAGCTCGAGCAAAGAAACGCCCCGGCCCCCGCGCGCGAGGCGGCTGCCTCGCTTGCCCGCCCCGACACCGTCGCCGTCGTCACCGGTCAGCAGGCCGGGGCCTTTGGCGGGCCGCTCTACTCGCTGCTCAAGGCCGTGACGGCGCTGCAGCTCGCGAAGCGCGTGCGCGAGGAACATGGGACGCCAGCAGTCACTGTTTTTTGGGTGGACGCCGAAGATCACGACTGGGAAGAAGTCCGAATGGCGCACGTTCTCGATCGGGACTTCTCGCTGGTAGATGTCGCGATCGACCCTCCGCCTGGCGCCGGTGACCGCTCCATCGGCGCGCTGCAATTGACCGAGGGCGTGGCCACGGCCATCGACGCGCTCGAGCGCACGCTGCCGCCAACCGAATTCACCGCCGAGGTGATCACGGCGCTCCGCGCACGCTACCGCGCGGGCGAAACGATGGCTCAGGCATTCGCCGGCTGGATCGACGACCTGCTCGGCCAGCACGGGCTGATTACGTTCGATGCGAGCGACGCGTCGGTCAAACCGCTGGTCGCCGAAGTGTTTCGGTGCGAGTTGGATCACCCGTCAATGACGGCGAAACTCGCCCGCGAGGCGGGTGACGTCATGGCGCACCTCGGACACGAGCCGCAAGTCCAGCCGGCGGAAGACGGAGTGGCGCTCTTCTATATGGATGGCGCGGGCCGCCGGCCGGTCAAGCGCCGGAACGGCGAGTACGTCATCGGCGACACACGGCGGTCACCCGCCGAACTTGCCGGTGAAGCGACGGCCAACCCCGAGCGGTTCAGCCCCAACGTTCTTCTGCGCCCACTCGTGCAGGATCGGCTGTTTCCGACGATCTGTTACGTTGCGGGGCCTGCGGAGCTGGCCTACCAGGCACAGCTTGGCCAGGTGTACCGCGCCTTCGAACTCGAAGCCCCGCTGCTCTACCCTCGCGCGAGCGTCACACTGCTCGACTCGGCGGCGGCCAAATTCCTCGAACGATCGCACCTGCCCATCGAATCGCTGGCCGTTCAGGACGATTCGGTCCTCAACAAGCTGCTCGAACAGCACTTGCCTCCGGACATCGAACGCGCGGTCGCCGAGATCGAGCGCGTGGTGGGGACAGAATCGGCGCGCCTCCGACAGGCGGTGGGCACCGTCGATCCGACGCTCGCAGGCGCCGTGGACACCACGGCCGACCGTGTGCGCGACACGCTCAAGCACCTGCACAACAAGATCGTTCAGGCGAGCAAGCGCAAAGACGACACGCTCCGCCGGCAGTTTGCGCGCACGCGAGCGTTGACGTTTCCGGGCGGACAGCCGCAGCAACGCGTGCTCAACATCGCGTTCTTCGCGAATCGCTACGGCTTGACGATTGCAGATCGACTGATCGAAGTTCTCCCGCTCCGAACCGACCGTCACTTCCTCGTGACGCTGTAAGTCGCGGTACAAATCTTGTAGGTCCCGTGCCCCACACAGCGCGGGAAAACGATGACACACACCGGGCATTGGGGCGCGATCCTCGCTGGGGGCGAGGGTCAGAGACTGCGTGATTACACAAGAATCCTGACGGGTGACGACCGGCCGAAGCAGTTCTGCAAACTCTTCGGACGGCAGACGCTGCTCGAAGAGACGCGTGCACGCGTCTTCCACAGTGTGGCACCGGCGCGCACACTGTACGTCGTCTCGCGGTCGCACGAGCCGTACTATCGGTCAACGTTTGCCGACACCAATCCGGCGCTCGTCGTCGAGCAGCCATGCAATCGAGGTACGGCCGCCGCAGTCGCCTATGCGCTGACGAGGATCCGGCAGCTCGAGGGTGACGGGGTCATCGGTTTCTTTCCCGCCGATCACTACTACCGCGACCCGGTCGTCCTGCACCGCACCGTGGCCGCGGCGTATGCCCTCGCCGACACACGCCCAGATTCGGTCATCCTGCTCGGGGCGCAGGCGTGCCGCCCGGAGACAGAGTACGGCTGGATTGAAACCGGCGCCGCACTGAGTGCCTGGCGTCAGCCGTCCGGTCCCTCGCTGATCGCCCGCGCCGTGACGCGGTTCTCCGAGAAACCTGGCCTCGATCAGGCCAGAGACCTCCTGAAACGCCAGTGCCTCTGGAATACCTTCGTGTCAATCGGCCGTGTCGGTGCGTTCGAGGCGCTGATGGCCGACACCGTGCCGTCGCTGTGGGGGCGCTTCGCGCCCGTGCGCGCGGCGCGAACACCCGAAGAGGACGCTGAGATGGCACAGGCGCTGTACGCCGACATCGGCACCCGCGATTTCTCGCGCGATGTCCTGGCGGCGCGGCCCGAGCGTCTGGCCGTGCTGCCGCTGCCCGAGTCGGGGTGGACCGACCTGGGCCAGGCATCCCGGGTGCTGGAAGTTCTGTCCCCTCCACCGGCGATGATTTCGGAGACCGAGCGCGTCGCGGGCTGATCGGAGATCGGCCCCGGTCTTGCTCTTGGCTGGCCCGGTGTCCTCGACGGCCTCGGCACATCCCGCCACGGTGCGCCGGCATCCCATTGGCGCGGAAGTACTGCCCGCTGCGGGGGGCGTCAGTTTTCGGATTTGGGCGCCGGCTTCACCCTCGCTCGCCATCGTCATCGACGACACGCCGAACGCCCGTACGCCCTCAACCGACGCCCGGACACATCCACTGGAACGTGACCCCGACGGGTATTTTCGCGGTGTCATTGCCGACGCCCGGCCCGGCACTCGGTATTGGTGCCGGCTCCACGACGGGCACACGTGCTCGGATCCGGCGTCGCGTTTTCAGCCCGACGGTCCCGAAGGCCCGTCGCTCGTCGTCGATCCGTTCTCGTTCGAGTGGACCGATCAGGCGTGGCCCGGTCTTTCGCGATCGGGACTCGTGATCTACGAGATGCACGTCGGCACCTTCACACCCGAGGGTACTTGGCAGTCGGCGATGCGCGAGCTGCCTGCACTCGTCGAACTCGGGATCACGGCGATCGAGATCATGCCCATCGCCGATTTCCCCGGCGACTTCGGATGGGGCTATGACGGCGTCAACCAGTTTGCGCCATCGCGGCTGTACGGCGCGCCGGACGATTTCCGTCAGTTCGTGGACGCCGCGCACGCGCTCGGTCTCGGCGTGGTGCTCGACGTCGTCTACAACCACTTCGGCCCAGTGGGCTGCTATCTGGATCGCTTCTCGCCGTCCTATTTTCAATCGCGGTCGAACGAGTGGGGCCGCGCCCTCAACTTCGACGGTGACGCGGCGGGGCCGGTGCGCGAGTTCTTCCTGACGAACGCCGCGTGCTGGATCGAAGAGTTCCACCTCGACGGTCTGCGCCTCGACGCCACGCAGGCGATTTCGGATTCGAGCGGCTCGCACATCATGGCCGAGGTCGTCGATGTCGTTCGGCGGACGGCCGGCGCGCGCACGGTGTGGCTCGTGGGCGAGAACGAGCCGCAGCGCACCGGACTCGTGCGCAGCCGGCGTGACGGCGGCATCGGTCTGGACGCATTGTGGAACGACGACTTCCACCACACGGCGATGGTGGCCGCGACCGGCCGTCGCGAGGCGTACTACACGGACTACTTCGGATCGCCTCAGGAGTTCATTTCGGCGGCGAAGCACGGCTTCCTGTATCAGGGACAGCTCTACTCGTGGCAGAAGAACGGCCGCGGCACGCCCGGACTCGACCTGCCGCCCGAGGCGTTCGTGACGTTCCTCCAGAATCACGATCAGGTGGCGAACTCCTGGAAGGGACATCGGCTTCACGCGATCACGAGTCCGGGCAAGTGGCGCACGCTGACCGCGATTCTCCTGCTCGGACCGTCCACGCCGATGATCTTCCAAGGGCAGGAATTCGCGGCGACATCTCCGTTTCTGTACTTCGCGGATCACGATCCGGAGGTCGCCGCGAAGGTGCGCGACGGCCGACGCGAGTTCATGTCGCAGTTTCCGAGCGTCGCCCACGCCGAGATCGACGAGACCCTGCCGGATCCTTCAGCCCGCGAGACGTTCGAACGCTGCAAGCTCGATCCCTCAGAGCGCGAGCGGCATCGCGAGGCCATGGCGCTGCACGCGTCGCTCATCCAGCTGCGGCTCTCCGACGGAACGTTTTATGGGCAGGGCCGGTGGGGATTCGATGGCGCCGTGCTCGCGCCACAGGCGTTCGCCCTCCGGTACTTCGGCTCTCCCGGCTCGGGCCCCGAGCCGGGCGACCGGCTGATTCTGGTCAACCTCGGCGCGCAGCTGAATCTGACGACGCTGCCGGAGCCTCTGCTGGCGCCGCCGCTCGGCTATCACTGGGTCGTGATGTGGTCGAGCGAGGACCCGCAATACGGCGGATCGGGCACGCCGGACATCGTGACGCGCACGCACTGGCTGCTGCCCGGCGAATCCGCGATCGTGCTGCACCCTGCGCAAGGAAGGGCATGATGACCGGCGCCACCGCCCTCGAACGTCCCGTGCGTCGCCTCTCGTGGACCACATCGCCTCGTCCCGACTCCTCAATCGAGTGGATGGTGGCGAACGGACTCGGCGGTTACGCGTCCGGTCCCGTGGCGGGCGGACTCACGCGCCGGTTCCATGGTCTGCTGGTGGCCGCGCTGCCGGCGCCGCTCGGACGCATGCTGTACCTCACACACCTGAACGCTTGCGCGCTGGTGGGCGATCGGCGTGTGTGGATCGATCGCGAGCGGGTGGACTTGCTGGCCTCGCCCGACACCGCCGTTATCTCCGACTTCTCCCTCGAGAACGGCCTGCCGGTGTGGCACTACAGCAGCGAGGGCATCCGCCTCGAGAAGCGCGTCTTCATGCCGTTCCAGCAGAACACGACGCACGTCATCTATCGCGTGCTCGAGGCGCAAGCGCCGATCCGGCTCGAACTCGCGCCGCTCTTTCACGTGCGGCCGCACGAAGGCCTGGTTGCTGGATTGACGCGGCCACTCGGGGTGCGCGCGCTCGGCGACGAAGTGGAGGTCGAAATTGCCACCGACCTTCCGCTGATGCGGTGGCTGGTGAGCGGTGCGCCCGCGACGTTTGCATTCGAGACCGCGTCCGAATACGCCGTGGAATACGACGTCGAGCGCACCCGCGGCTACGACCACGCAGGGGGCCTCTGGTCTCCGGGGACGATCGCGTTGGACCTTGCGCCCGGCGGCGAGGTGGCCTTTTCTGTGTCCACCGAGCCGTGGGCGCGCTTGCGCGATCGATCGCCCTCTGCCGCGCTCGACGTCGAGATGGCGCGGCGCGACGCGCTCGTGCGTCAGGCGCCGAGCGCCGGCGCCGATCCGATCGTCGCGGAGCTGGCGCTGGCCGCCGACCAGTTTCTGGTGTCGCCGGCAATTCGCGCCGAGGAAGTCGCCGAGGCGCGCGCTTCGGGCGAAGAACCGCGCACCGTGATCGCCGGCTATCCGTGGTTCACCGACTGGGGCCGCGACACGATGATCAGCCTCGAGGGCCTCACGCTCGACACGGGGCGCAATCGCGAGTCGCGCCGGCTGCTGCAGACGTTCGCGCATCACGTGCGCGATGGCTTGATCCCCAATCTCTTCCCCGAAGGTGAGCGCGCCGGCCTGTACCACACCGCTGACGCAACGTTGTGGTTCCTGCACGCCGTCGATCGCTACACCACGCGCACGGCCGATCGATCGCTCGCGACCGAGATCGTGCCTGTGCTGCTCGAGATCATCGAACGTCACCTGGAAGGCACGCGGTTCGGCATCGGCGTCGATCCCGCCGACGGCCTGTTGCGGCAAGGCGAGCCGTCGTATCAGCTCACGTGGATGGACGCCAAGGTCGGCGACTGGGTCGTCACGCCACGCCGCGGCAAGGCCGTGGAGATCAACGCCCTCTGGTACAACGCGCTTCATGTCGCCGCCGACGTCTTCGACGCGAACGGCCACTCGCCCACCGCTGCGCTGTGCCGCACGGCAGCGGCTCAGGCGCGCGCCTCGTTCAACCGGCGCTTCTGGAACCCCGCTGTCGGACATCTGTACGACGTCATCGACGGCGAGCACGGCGACGACGCCGCGTGCCGGCCGAATCAGATCCTGGCCATCTCGTTGCCGCGGCCGATTCTCGATCGCGAGCATTGGACGTCCGTCCTTGACGTGGTGCAGCGTCAACTTCTGACGCCGGTGGGTTTGCGCTCGCTCGCGCCCGGACACCCGGAGTACCAGCAGAAGTACTTCGGCGACTTGCGCTCGCGCGACGCGTCGTATCACCAGGGCACGGTCTGGGCGTGGCTGATCGGTCCGTTCGTCGATGCGTGGCTATGCGTGCACGGATCCGATCACGCGAGCGCACGCCGGCTGCTGGATGGCTTCCTGCCGCATTTGAACGAGGCGTGTGTCGGGTCGATCAGCGAGATCTTCGACGCGGAAGAGCCGTTCACGCCGCGCGGATGTTTCGCGCAGGCGTGGAGTGTGGCCGAGGTCCTGCGCGCGTGGGTCAAAACCGCGTCGTGAACCGGGAGCGGAGGTCAGCCGGCGGAGGGACCGACGGCGGCATCGAGCGCACGCCGCAGACGATGATCGGCCGCCGAAAGCGCCCCGCGTGCCCGCTCCGCTTCGGCCTCGTCGGCCGCGAGGCGTCCCCGCGACTGCTCGATGGCGCTGGCCGTGATCTCGGGCGCCGGCCCGCCAGGCGTGCGGCGCACGGCGACGAACTGATCGGGATTCAGCGCCTCGGCCACCATCGCCTCGCTGACCGAAAGGTGGTGGCCCAGCTCGCGCGCCACGGCGGTCACGCGCGCGGCGGTGACGTGGTCGTCCGTCGCCACACGCGCGGCGATCGC
>Ga0111538_10006414_pt1 | contig 15928 bp, 11 predicted proteins | sample SoiMethybrSBSTD1_FD_79669 | JGI IMG/M metagenome (GOLD analysis project Ga0111538, IMG submission 79669) | Bulk soil microbial communities from a Populus tree surrounding site in Tennessee, USA - Soil MetaG P. TD hybrid SBSTD1 (version 2)... | ecosystem: Environmental > Terrestrial > Soil >...
CGCGCGGCCGGCGGTCGATCGCGAAGCTCTCCTCGAGCGCCGCGGCGACGCGGTCCGGATCGACCCCGGGCACGCCGCGCACCAGACGGTGGATGGGGCCGATGACCAGCCCGGGATCCTCGGCGCTGCACAGGAAAGCCAGCACGTCGGGAGCGTCGTCGCGCCCCGCCGCCCGCCGCGCCTCGCGGTAGGCGAGCGCCGATTCGTAGCGATGATGGCCGTCGGCGATGAGGGTCCACCCCAAGGCGGCGATCGCGGTCAGGCGATCGATCGTCGCCCGGTCGCTGATCCGCCAGAGGCGCAGCCCGCAGCCGTCCGGATCGGCGAGCGCGCCCTCCGGCGGCGCGGCCGACGCCGTGGCGAGCAGACGCGCCGCCTCGCCCCCCGCGTCCTCGTGCAGCAGGAAGACCGCGCTCAGGTGCGTGCGGGTCGCGGCGAGGAGCTGCTCCCGATCCCGGCGCGGCGCGGCGAGGGTGCGCTCGTGCGGCAGCACCGATCCCCCCTCGAGCGGCTCGAGCCGCAGGCGCGCGAAGAACCCGCGCCGACGGCGCGCGACGCCGGAGGCGTCCGTGAAGCTCTGCTCCGCGAGGTGGAAGGCCGGGGCGGGGTCGAGCGTCAGGGTGCCGTCGCGCCGCCACGCCTCGAGCCTGCGGGCGGCGTCCGCATAGACCCGATCCGCCGGTCCCTCCGGCAGATCGAGGTGGACGATGTTGTGCGGGTCCGCCGCGAGGGCGCGGCGCCGCTCCGGCGCGATGACGTCGTACGGGGGAGCCAGCCGGCGCGCCAGGGCGTCCTCCGGTCCGGAGGCGAAGCGCAGCGCACGGAAGGGGGCGATCCGCGACATCGCGGGTCCTCCTCTCTATTCCTGCCGCTCGAGCTTCAGGGTGTCCTCGAGGCGGCGCATGAAGTCGCTCTCGATCACCCCGGAGGAGCGGCGGTCGGTCAGCAGGCGGACCCGTTTGCGCTGATCGAGCCCGTCGACGAGGATGCGCGCCCGCAGGCTCAGGACCGAGCCGCCGTGTCCGCCGCCGGTCACGACCCCTTCGAGCGAAACCTTTCCCGCCTTGACCTTGCTCATCTGCAGGATGTGATAACCGGCGCCGAGCCGCGGCGCGGGATCGGCGACCTCCTCACTGTAGTCCCGTGAGTTGAAATCGACGAACGAGGTCTTCACGCGCTTCCCCTTCTCGTCGACCTCCTCCGGCGGGTAGCCGGACTCCTGCAGCACCTGGAGGAGCCCCTTCCACAGTTTCTTGCGGCTCAGGGTATAGGTCCGCACCTGGAAGGTGGAGACGGCGTCGGGATGGATCTCAGGCGTCCCCTCCGGGGCCGGCGCGGACGGAGGAGCGACCGGCATTTCCTGAGGCCCCTCCACGGGGGGCGGCGGAGGCGTCTCCTGGGCGCGCGGCATGGCCACGCCGGCGCAAGCCAGTGCCAGGCACGCGGACGCGAGGATCGACGCACGCCGCATCGATATTTGCGCTTGAGGGCTCGTGGAGGGAACGGGAGTCATCCGGGGACGATCGCGCCGCCGAGCGCGCGCGAGCGGGGATGATAGCACGCCGTCCGGCGTCAGGCCGGGCCGGTGCCGGTCGCCGGCAGGGGGTCCCTGGCGTCTCCGTCGGCGATCGCCGCCACGACCGCGGCCAGCGCCTCGAGGGTGAACGGCTTGTCGACGCACGGGCGCCCGGAGCGGGCGATGTAGGCGCGAGTGTCCGGGTGGACCGTGTCCCCCGAAGCGAAGACGACGCGGGGCGCCAGCTCGGGCCAGCGCGCCAGGATCGTCTCGTACACCTGGCGGCCGTCCACGCCGGGCATCTTGAGGTCGAGCAGGATGACGTCGTAGGCGCGCTGCTCCAGCTTGCGCAGCGCCTCGGCCCCGCCGCTCGCGGTGTCGACCGAGTGGCGCGCGCCGGTGAGGGCGTCCACCAGCAGGTCGAGGATCACCGGCTCGTCGTCCACGACGAGCAGGCTCATCGGCCGGCGCAGCCCCTCCAGACCGGGCGCGGGCTCCTCGGCGGGCGTCGCGGCGAGCCCCCCCTCCTGCCGCACCGGCAGCTCCAGGACGAGCGTCGTGCCGCACCCCGGCTCGGACTCGGCCCAGATCCGGCCGCCGTGATCCCGCACGATGCCATACGAGATCGACAATCCCAGCCCGGTCCCCTCCCCCACCGGCTTGGTGGTGAAGAACGGGTCGAAGATGCGCGCCAGGTGCTCGCGCGCGATGCCCGGCCCGTCGTCCTCCACCCGCAGCTCGACGACGCTGCCGCGGTGGCGCGTGCGCAGCACCAGCCGTCCGCCCCGGCGGTGCCGCGTCATCGCGTACTGCGCGTTCTGGATGAGGTTCAGCAGGACCTGCTGCACCTGGTTGAAGTCCAGCATCGTCTTCGGGAGATCCCCCTCCAGGTCACGGACGACCTCGATCCCGACCGCCTTGAGGTCGTAGTCCTTCAGGTCGAGCGCCTTCTCGACCAGGCCGTTGAGCCCGAGGAAGCGCTTCTCCGAGGGGGAGCGTCGCGAGAAGGCCAGGAGGTTCTGTACGATCTTCTGGCAGCGCAGGGCCGCGTCGAGGATGCGCTCGACCGAGCGCTGCTGCCGCGCCTCCATCGGCCCCCGCATCAGGAGCTGCGCGTAGCCGAGGACGCCGGCGAGCGGGTTGTTCAGCTCGTGCGCGACCCCCGACACCACCTCGCCGAGCGCGGTCAGCTTCTCCGCCTGCACCAGGTGCCCGCGCGCCGCCTTCAGCTCGGAGACGTTCTGCACGATGACGACCGCCCCCTGCGGGCCCGCCTCGCCGCGCAACGTGGTCGCGGCGACCAGCACGTCGCGCAGGCTCCCGTCCTGGTGGCGCGCGGTCGTCTCGAACGACTTGAGCGGCTCCCCCTCCCGCAGCAGCCGGCCGATGCGGGCGCGCGCCTCCGGCTCCGGGAAGATGTCCTCCAGGCGGAGCCCCAGGGCCGCCTCGCGTCGGAGCCCGACCAGCACCTCGCCGCCCTGGCTGAACTCGGTGATGCCTCCCTCGGTGTCGGCGGTGATGATGAGGTCCGGGTAGTGATCGAGGATGTTCTGCAGCGCGTGGGCGGTCTCGCGGCGCACCCGCGCCTCCCGCCGCGCTTCGTCGTAGAGCATGGCGTTACGCAGCGCGTTGGCCGAGGCGTTCGCCACCACCTGGCAGGAGGTGATCTCCTCCGCGGAGAAGCGGCGCTCCGGCCGCGCCGCACGCAGGAACAGCATCCCCAGGAGCTCGTTGCCGTGCAGGAGCGGCAGCACGAGGATCGACTCGAAGCCGAGGCGCGCGATGTGGGCGCGCACGCCGTCGAGGAGCTCCTCGCTCGCCACGTCGTGGATGACGACCGGGCGGCGCGTCTCGATGGCGCGCCGCACCTCGGGGTACTTGTTCAGGTCGAGCCGCAGGTCGGTCAGCGCCGGGTCGTCGCTCGTCGCCATCACGACGCACATGCGGCGCGACTCGTCCACCTGCAGGATCGAGCAGCGCTTGGCGTTCACCAGGCGGGCCACCCGCTGGCTGATGACGAACAGGATGCGGTGCAGGTCGAGGGTGGAGGTGGTGGCGGCGGTGACGTCCACCAGCGCCTCGAGCTCCGCCTTCTCCTGCTCGGTGCGCAGGCGCCGCACATCGCGCGCGCGGGCCCCCGCGGCGAGCACGCCGTAGTGCAGCGCCGCAATGTAGAGGAACGGGACGCGGCTCCACAGCGTCCAGGCGTCGATCGGCTCCGGCGATCGCGCCAGGAGGTACAGGTACAGGCCGGCGAGGAGCGTGGCGCCGGCGGCCAGGCGCGTCAGGTCGAGCCCGAACCCGGCGAGGAGCATGGTCAGGAAGAAGACGACGACGAACCGGCCGCCGTCGACGTTGGCGTGGAACAGTGCCATCGACACCAGGAGCGTGTCGGCGATCACCAGGACGTGATCGAACCCGGGGCGGCCGTGGACCCGACGCGGCAAGAGGGCGACGACGGCGTTGCCGGCCGCGAACGCGAGCAGGAGCCCCACGGTGATCGGGTCGCTGGCGGGGCCGGCGGCCGCCGGCAGCAGGACGAGGCCGGTCGCGGCCAGAAGAATCCAGCGGAGATAGGGACGCGCGGGCGCCGGCTCCGCCCACGATGCGCCGGATCCCGCCTCCCGTTCGCCCATACCTCCCCCCGGGGCCCCCGAGCCCGCACGGGACCGCGGGGCAATCTAGGAGCCGGTCCGCGCAGGCGCAAGGACCGGTTTCCTTGACTTTTGGGGATCGCCGCGTAAAATCACCCCCGCTCCGGACCATGCCGCGGGAAGCCGCGGGCCCCGGACGAAACCCATGCTCCCACGGACGACACGCCTCCTCCTGCTCGCGGCGACAGCGCTGGTCGCGCTGACGCGCCCGGCCCCCGCGGCCGACCCGGCGCCGTCCACCATCACCTCCATCACGGACATCAAGGAGATCGACTTCACCGGCCTGTCCGAGGCGCAGAAGAAGACCGCGCTCAAGGTGATGAACGCGAACCCGTGCAACTGCGGCTGCGCGAAGACGGTGGCGACGTGCCGTCGCGACATGCCCAACTCCTGCCGGCGCAGCCTGATCTTCGCCCGCACCGTGGTCGACGCGCTGCGCGAGGGGAAGGACGAGGCGGCGGTGACGAAGACCCTGCAGGCCAAAGCGGCCACCTTCGTCGAGGCCCGCGAGCCGGACGACTCCGGCATGGCCTACAACATCGACGTCACCAACAGCCCGGTGCGCGGGCCGAAGACGGCGAGCGTCCGGATCGTGGAGTTCTCCGACTTCCAGTGCCCGTACTGCGCCGAGCTGCAGAAGACCCTGAACGAGGTGCTCAAGGCGTTCCCGAAGGACGTGCAGCTGGTCTACAAGCAGTTCCCGCTGAACATTCACCAGTACGCCCGGCAGGCGGCGACCGCTTCGCTCGTGGCGCACAGCCAGGGCAAGTTCTGGGAGATGCACGATCGCATGTTCCAGAACTTCACGCAGATCAGCGACGAAAAACTGCGGGCCTGGGCCAAGGAGGTCGGGGTCGACATGACCAAGTACGACCAGGCGCTCCAGGCCGGCAAGTACGAGCCGGTGGTGCAGAAGGACATCGCCGACGGGGCCGCCGCGAAGGTCCTCGGCACGCCGACCCTGTTCGTGAACGGCAAGCGGATCCACGACCGGACGTTCGAAGGCTTCAAGAAGGCGATCCAGGAGGAGCTGGCGGCGCAGCGCGCCGGCTCGACCACCGCCGCCCCGCCCGCCTCCAAGAGCAAGTAGCGTTTCCGCCCCCGCCTCAGCGGGACGGCGCCCCGCCCCCGGCCGATCCCAGGATCCGAATCCGCTCGCGCAGTCGCTCCGCCCCGTCCTGTCCCGGCTCCAGCGCGAGCGAGCGCTCCAGGTGCAGGACCGCGCGCTCCCGATCCGACGGCCGATCGGCGTACAGGAGTCCCAGGCTGCGGTGCGCGTCCCAGAGCGCGGGGTCGAGGGCGACCGCCCGCTCGTAGGCCGCAATCGCCGCCTGCCGGTCACCGCGCCGCGCCAGGAGGTACCCGAGGAAATTCGCCGCCCGCGCGGACGGGGGCTCGCCGGCGGACGCGGCGCGGAAGGCCCGCTCCGCCGCCGCCGCGTCGCCGCGCAAGAGCGCCAGCTCCCCTCCCCCGCGGATCGACTCCGGCGCCTGCGGATCGAGCCGCAAGGCGAATTCGAACTGGGCGCGGGCGTCGTCGCCGCGCCCCGCCGCGTTGTAAGCGTCCGCCAGGTTCACGTGGTAGAGGGCGTAGCCCGGCTCCGTCTCGACCGCCCGCTCCAGGCAACGGATCGCCTCCGCGGTCTCCCCCTGCGACAGGAGGAGGGAACCGAGATCGTTCCAGGCGCTCGCGCTTCCGGATGACAGGGCGATCGCCGCCTCGAACTCCGACCGCGCCCCAGCCGGATCGCCGAGGGCGCGTCGCGCCGATCCGAGATTGACCCGCACCTCGGCGTTCTTCGGCTGGCGGCGCGCCGCCTTCTGGAGGGGCTCCATCGCCTCGCGCGCCCGTCCCTGCTGCAGGAGCGACAGCCCGAGGTTGCCGGAGGCGTCGGCGAAGTCGGGGTACACCTCGAGGGCGCGCCGGTATTCCGCCTCCGCCGTCGCGAAGCGACCGCGGCGGAGCCACGCGTTCCCGAGGTTGTAGCGGATGCGGGCGCTCTTCGGCGAGACGCGCGCGGCGCTCTCGTACAGCGAGAAGTCGTCGCGCCAGTCGCCGAGGCGTGCGAGCGTCCCCCACGCCCCCGCCGCGAGCGCCGGGATCGCCAGCGCGAGGGCGGCGCGCCCGGCGGCCCGCCGGCTCCCGGCCGCGTCCCCCACGCCCGCCCCCGCGAGCGCCGCGGCGGCGAGGCAGACGCCGACGCTCGGCAGGTACAGGAGCCGTTCCGCCAGGAGCGTGCCGATGAAGACCAGGAGATTGCACGTCAGGGCGAGGCTTAAGGGGATGAACAGCAGCGCGAAACCCAGGGCCCGGTTCCGGCGCAGCAGGAGGAGCCCTCCGAGCGGGACGCCCAGGGCGAGCCCGAGTCCGAGCAGGACCGATCCGTCGGCGGGTCCCGCGGGGAGCGGGATCTGCGCATACGAATAGTCCGCCGACAGCGGATGCGGCCAGAGCAGGAGACGCGCAAAGCGCGGCAGGACCGCGAGGGCCGCGAGCCGGCCCTGCCACGGACCGCGCGCCACGGCCGGATTGTCGACGAACGGGATCGGCGCCGGCCCGAGGCCGCCGAGCGCGTGCCATCGCAGCGCCAGCGCCGCGGTGGTCGCGGCGATCGCCCCGAGGACGAGCGCCCTCCCCCGGCGCGGCGCCGCGGGCGGGAAGACGCGATCGAACAGCCAGGCGATCGCCGGCACGACGAACGCGGACTCCTTCGACAACAGCCCGCCGAGCAGGAGGACCGGCGCCGCCAGCGCCGCGATCCGGCCGCGGCGTCCGGGATCGCGGCGGGCGAGCGCGCTGCACAGGATCGCTCCGAGCCCGCACCCCGCCGCCAGGATCTCCGACCGCCCCACGATGGACGCGACCGCCTCGACGTGCACGGGATGCACGGCGAAGAGCCCCCCCGCCAGGAGCGCCGGTCCCGCCTGCAGCCCCACCCGCAGCGCCAGCGCCACGACGAGCGCCGCGACGCCGCCGTGCAGCAGCACGTTGACCGCGTGGAACCAGGCGGGGCGGAAGCCGCGCGCCAGGGCGCGATCGACGGCGAAGGAGAGCGTCGTGACCGGGCGGTACAGCCCGCCGGTCAGCCCGGGCGCGTTCCAGTACGGGGCGCTCAGGATACGCGGCGCCGATCGCAGATCCGCCAGCAGCGGGTTCTGCAGCAGCGCGCCGCGATCGTCGAAGACGAAGTCATTGCGGAGGGCCGGGAGGTGCAGGAGGATCGCGGCGATCGCCACGATCCACGGCGCGGCGCGCCGCGCCGTCAACGCGCTCCGGTCGAAACCGGCTCGAGGACCGGCCCGCTCACCGTCAGTTCCCGACGCCCGCCGGCCTGCATGCCGGCGGTCGCCTGCAGCTTCGTGGCGCGCCCCGCGTCGATCGTCACGTCGGTCGCGAAGGCGATGCTGCGGTGCGTCCAGTTGCCCGATTTGAGCAGGATGTCGAAGGCGAGGTAGAAGTCGTACGTCCCCGGCGCCAGGTCGAAGTCGAACTCCTCCGGCAGGCTGGTGCAGCGATACGCTTCCTGCCAGTACGGCACCAGGGCCGCCGGATCCTCTTTCTTGGGGGCCTGGACGCGTTCGGGCATCGCGCCGATCGCCGGGGCGCGGTTGGACGGGGCGGCCTGGGAATGCCCGAGCTTCGCCGCCTGCCGCAGCACCGCGGTGCGGAACACCGGAGACTCGAACAGCATCAGCGTCTCCGCCGGACGGGCGCGGTTCACCGCCGCCACCGTGAACATGTATCCGAATGTGTAGACCGGATTGCGGGCCGCGGGGGCGTTGGGTTTCACCGGCGGCTTGACGACCCGGTCGTCCGGGAAGGTGCACCAACGGCGCGAGCCCCCCACATCGATGCGCAGGCGCCCCATCCCGGGGGCCGGCTTCTCGGGCAGGCTCGCCGCCTGGATCGTCGGGGTCTGCGCGGGGGGCGGCGCCGTCGCCATCGCGCCGATGTCCACCTGGGGGGCGATCTCCTCCTCGTCAGCCCCCTCCGCTTCCGGCTTCTGCCGCGGCGGATCGGGGGGAGCGGCGGCGAGGCTGAAGACGAGAGCCCCCCCCGTCAGGCCGACGCCCAGGCAGACGAAGAGGGAGCGATGTAAAGACAAGGTCGATGCCGATCTCAAAGGGGGGCGATTATACTGCCGGTCGCCGGACCGTTCGACGGGCGGGGGAAGAAGCGATGCCGTTCCCGGAGCTGCCCCATCCTCGCTGGTCGAGGTTGACGAACGCGGAACTGGGGACTGCCATCCCCAGTCGATAAGGCGCGGGACGATCGGTGCGGAATGGGATCCGAGGCGTGGTCAACTTCAGGAAGGCGGGCAGCTCCGGGAAGTTCAGCATCGCTCTCCTGGAAGGGGCCCTGAAGGCCCCCACCGCGGGCGCCACTCTATCCATTCCATAGGGCCGAGTCAACAGGTCCCCCTCAATTAGTTGGGGTTTCTCGGATGGACGAAAAACTCTTTTCGGACCTCGAATTCGGCACCGTCCTGGAGGCGCTCCGGGGGGAGGCGACCACCCCCCTCGGGGCGGCCCGGGCGGCGGCCCTCCGCCCCTTCCGCGAGCCCGAAGAGGTGGCCCGGGAGCAGCGGACGACCCTCGAATCGCTGCGGCATCTCGAGGAGCGCGGGGCGCTTCCCTTCGGAACCCTGCTCGACCCGACGCCGGTCCTGGCGCGGCTGACGCTCGACGGTCAGGAGCTGGGGGCGCGCGAGGTCCTCGACCTGCTCGACCTGATGCGCTCCGGACGCGATCTGCGCGCCAGCCTCGCGACCGGGCGCGAGGCATTCCCGGAGCTGTGGCGGCTGACCACCGATCTCCCCGACCTCGGCAATCTCTTCCGGTTCCTCGACGGCAAGATTGGCCCGCAGGGGGAGGTGCTCGATCACGCCAGCGACGCCCTCGGAGCCCTGCGCGCCGATCTGCGCCGCGCCGGCGCGCGGCTCGAGGCGGTGCTGGCGCGCGTCCTCGAGCGGCCGGAGGTCGGCCGCGCGCTCCAGGACGACTTCGTGGCGCTGCGCAGCGAGCGGCACGTCATCCCGATCAAGACGGAGAGCCGCGGCAACGTCGCCGGCATCGTGCACGCCGTCTCAGGGAGCGGCGCCACGGTCTTCGTCGAGCCGATCGAAACGGTCGAGCTCAACAACGAGATCGTCACACTGCGCGAGCGCGAGGCGGCCGAGGTGCGCCGGCTGCTGCGCGAGTACTCCGACCTGCTGCGCGGCCGGCTCGCCGAACTGCGCACGCTGGCGCACGGCGTGGGCGGGCTCGATCTCGCGATGGCGCGGGCGCGCCTGGCGCGCCGCCAGGGCGCCCTCCCCGCCGCGATCGCGGGTGACGAGGGGCTCCTCCTGCGCGGCGCCCGCCATCCGCTCGTCGAGGACAGCCTGCGGCGCGAGGGGGGGACCATCGTGCCGCTCGATCTCTCCCTGGGCGCCGGGGAGCAGGTGCTGGTCATCAGCGGTCCGAACACCGGGGGCAAGACGGTGGCGCTCAAGACGCTCGGGCTGCTCGCGCTGATGCACCAGTCGGGGCTCCTCGTCCCGGCGCGGGAGGCCGCGCTCCCGGTGTACCGCTCCGTGCACCTGGACATCGGCGATCGCCAGTCGATCGCCGATCGTCTCAGCACCTTCTCGGCCCGGGTGCAGGCGATCTCCCGGATGTCCGAGACGCTGGAGGCGCCGGCGCTGGTCCTCCTCGACGAGGTCGGCGGCGGCACCGACCCCGAGGAGGGGGTGGCGCTGGCGATCGCGGTCATCGATCACTTCCGGCGCCGCGGGGCGCGCGTGCTCGCCACGACGCATCTCGAGGCGCTCAAGGCCTACGCCGCCACCACGCCCGGCTGCGGCAACGCGGCGATGCAGTTCGACGAAGCGTCGGGGACGCCGACCTACCGGCTGGCGCTGGGCGTGCCCGGGCGCTCGAGCGCCCTCGAGACGGCGGCGCGCCTCGGCCTGCCGGAGGGGATCCTCGCGGAGGCGCGTGCCCGCCGCGGCGCCGCGGGCCGGATGCTCGACGAGTACCTGCGCCGGCTCGAGGCCCTGACCTCCGACCTCGAGCGGAAGACCGCCGCGGCGGAGCGCGAGACCGCCCGGCTCGCCGAGGAGCGGGCCGCGTTCGAGCGATCCCTCGCGGAGCGCGAGGCGAAGCAGCGCGAGCGCGTGGCGCGGGAGATCGAGCGCGCGGTCGCCGAGGCGCGCGCCGCCGGGGAGCGCTACCTCGCGGGGCTGCGCGATGGCGAGATCGCCGGCCGCCTGCGGCGCGAGGAGGACCGCCTGGCGGCGCGTCTCCGCGAGGAGGGGCACCAGCGGATCCTCGAGGTCACCGGGCGCGCCACGCCGGGCCCCCCCGCGCCGGAGCGCCTGCAGCCGGGGAGCCGCGTGCGGGTGCGCGGCCTCGGGCTCGTCGCCGAGGTCGAGTCCCTCCAGGGGGAACGGGTCACGGTGGTCGCGCGCGGCAAGCGTCTCCTGGTGCCGCGCGCCGACTGCGCGCCGGAAGGGACGCCCGTGTCACCGGGCCCCGCTCCCCTGCCGGAGGGGGTGCGACTGGAGCGCCGCCCCAACGCCGGGCCGGCCGCCCCGCGCGGCGGCGGCATCGACCTGCGCGGCGTGAAGGTGGAGGAGGCGCTCGAGCGGATCGACAAGTTCCTCGACGACGCGAGCGTCGACGGCCTCGACCAGGTGCGGCTGGTGCACGGAATCGGATCGGGGCGGCTGCGCCGGGCGGTCCACGAGCTGCTCGGCGGCCATCCCCTCGTCGCCGGCTTCACCGCCGCCACCGCCGAGGATGGCGGCGACGGCACCACGATCGTCACCTTGCGCTGAGGCGCCGGTCCCTCACTTCGCCTTGCCCGGGTCCGGATCCTTGAGGCCCCAGTAAGGATCGGGGCCGTCGGCCGCGCGCCCTTCGAGCACCGCGCCGGCCCCCGCCGGCACCTCGGCGAGCATCGACCAGGCGCGCGCGCCCGCGGCGCCGCGCTCCATCGCCACCACCCGGTAGCGGCCGGGTTCGATCGACGACGACTCGAAGCGCCCGGCGGCGTCGGAGACGGTGCGCGCGATCGCCCGCTCGGAGAAGAACGACTCCGCCTGCTCGCGGCACTGCTGCAGGCGCGCGGCCCGCGCGCGCTGTTCGGTCGCGAGCGCGGTCTTGGCCCGGTCGCTGCGCTGCGCCGCCTCCTTGAAGTTCGCGCTCGAGTTGAGGGCGGCCTGGACCTCCGCGGCGAGCCCCTGGAGGCGGGCGTCGAACGCCGCGAGGTCGGCGCGGCACGTCGCTCCGAGCGCCTGGTGCGCCGCGTCGGTGGTGTCGGGGTCGGCGAGGATGAGGACCACCAGACCGCCGCCCGGGGTGGCCGGCTGCATCCCCGGGCGCGGAGACAGGAGGCCGGAGATGCCTGGCGCTCGCGCCGCGCCCGCGGCGGCCGGAGCCGCGGCGGCGCCGGGCGGCGGCGCCGCCGCGCCGTCCGGAAGGTCGCGCACCCATCCCTCGATGCGCACCTTGCGCCAGCCGTCCCGTGCTTCGATCACCTCGAGCGGCGCACCGGCGCGGATCTCCCCGAGCCAACCGCCGCGCGGCGCGTCGAGCAGCACGATGCCCGGCTCCTGTCCCGCACCGATGCGGGCCCCGATTCCCGCCCCGACGACGCACGCCGCCACCACGAGGACCACCGACCTCCCTCCGCGCATGCTGCCTCCTCGCTCCCCGGACTCAGAAATGAAACGCCATCGCGGCGATCCCCGAAAACGCTCCCGATTCGCTGCCCCAGCCGCTTCCCACCCCGCCGCGCACGCGGATGTTCACCGTCGGGTGCCAGTCCAGCCCCACGAGGCCGCGGCCGCGCTCCTCCTCGCCGCCGAAGCGCGCCCCCTCGAAGCTGATCTCCGCCAGCAGGTTCCAGAGCCGGGACAGCGCGACCACGGAGCCGATCGAAGCGGTCGCGAAGGTGCGACCGTCGGCGCCCCCCTCGTAGCGCGCGTCGCTGCTCACTCCGATCCCCAGGTGCCCGATGAGGGCCGCCTGCCGCCACGCGCCGCGGAACGCGACGAAGCCGCGCCCCTCCCACGCGCCGGAGGTCAGGCCGGAATCGTCCGGCGCCACGGGAATCGACGCGCGCGCGCCGATCGCGAGGTCGCAGGCACCGCGCAAGAGGCGGTACTTGCCGTAGACGATCGGATCCGAGACGCCGGTGTGCTCGAACGGATCGACGACCGCCGCGCCGTACAGCGGCGCGCCGGCGTCGCGCTGACGGTTCAGGAACGTCAGATCGACGCCCGCCTCCACGTCGCGGCCGTAGCGGAACACCGCGCGCAGCGACAGACCGAGATCCCGGCCCTCGTCCGCCTCGCGCGCCACCCCGGCGAACTCGATCCAGGCCTTGTCGATGAGGGCGCCGTCCTCGATGAACGTCAAGAGCAGCCGATCCTCTCCGCCCTGCGGCGCCGCGGTCGCGGCGGGAGGAAAGAAGGCCAGCGCCCCAACGGCGATGCCGGCGACCACGCCCGCGCGGGCGCGGCGCCGCCTTGCGCGACGGGCGGCGGTCCCTATATTCGCGGGGGGACCCGGCGCGGGGTGTGCCGCGCGGGGACGGGGGCGGTGACGAAAGCGCATCTCATCCGGACGATCCGCAGGGAATGCGACCGGCGCTCGCTGCACGGCGGCGCCGGCTGCACCTGCCGCCCACGCCGCTCGCCCGCCTCCGGAGGCGGGCTGACCAAGCGCCGGCGCTGCGGCAAGAGCCGGACCGGCGCGCGCGGCGGAGATGGAGCCTCCCGCTAGCCCTTAGTGATCGTCCTTGCGATCGAGCGGCGGGAACCCGCCGCTCCACGGGGCGGGCGCCGCGGCTGCGGCCACAGGGCGATCGTCGTGCTCCGCGAGGAGCTCGTGCAGGGCCGGGCGCTCCGCGGCGGGGGTGTCGCGCCGACGCTGCCGCTCCTCCAGCACCGCCACCTCGATGCGCCGCTCCTCGAGCGCGATCTCTGCCTCACGCAGGCGCTTGCGCAGCAGGCTGATCTCCTTGAGGGCACGCTGCCGGAGCGCCTGGTAGCGCTCCTGGTTCCGCCGGATCTCCTCGGCCTTCGCCTCGGCGTCGGCCTTGAACTCCAGGAGCTTCTGCCCGCCGGCGCGGATCATCCCGTACTGGACGAGGATCTGCTCGTGCTTCATCAGGAGCTCGTTGTAGAGGGAGATCGGGACGGCGTCCTGCGCGACCTTCGCCGGCGGTGCCCCGGCGCTGCGCACGAGCGCGCCGGCCGGCTCCTCCGGCGTCTCGGTCGGCGTGAAGCCGAGCGCCATCAGGTCCTCACGGCGGATGCGGTACTCCTCGCCGAACTTGCCGTCCTCTTTGGCGGCCGCGAGCCGGCCGGAACGGATGTAGCGTCGCAAAGTGGCGGGGGTGCGGCCGATGAGCCGCGACGCCTCGCGGATCGTCAGGTCGTTCATCCTTCTCCTCCGGGAATCCTCATCCTCCGAGGCGGTCCGAAGCGTCGCGTCGAGGCGCGGGCGTTATACCAGAACGCCGACGCGCAAGTAAAGGATCCCGCGGAGCCCGTGCGCACCGCGCCGGGTGCGATCGCCGGCGCCGTCAGCGCAGCCCCTCGGCGAGGACGGCGACGCCGATGCCGGCGATGAGGAGGCCGCTGAGAAGATCTCCCCAGTGCGTGAAGAACCCGAGGTCGATCCGCTCGAGACCGCGGCGCGCCGCCGCCGAGACGGCGAGCATCGTGGCGATGGTGCACGCGGCGAACCCCGCGGCCGCCGCGAGCGCCACCCTCCATCCCTCCGCCGCGGCGGCGAAGAGGATCGGCTGCAGGAGGGCACAGGGGCTGACGCCGATGATCGCCACCAGCGCCCCGGCCGACACCTGTCGTCCGGACCAGCGCGACAGGAGGTGGCCGTGCGCGTGCAGGCGCGGCGGGGCCCCTGGCGCCGCGGCGTGCCGGTCGTGCGCCCGCGCCTCGCGGCGGTGGGCCCAGGCCCCGTAGGCCACGCCGAAGACGATCAGCAGCCCGCCCGCGATCGCCTCGAGCGAGGTCCCGATCCGCGCCGCCAGCCGCGCCGCCGCCCCTCCGGCGGTGGCGAGCGCCGCCCCGAGCAGCAGCGACACCAGGACGTGCAGCGCCCCGGTCAGCCCCACGAGCGCCAGCAGCCGCCGCTCGCTCCACTGCTCGGCGCGCGCCAGGAGCGCGAACGGCAGCCAGTGATCGGGAATGAGCGCGTGGATGATGGCGGTGCTGCAGGCGGACAGGACGAGGAGGGCCGGTGTGGTCGTCACGGGGCTCCGCGCCAGGGGCGAAGTCTCGCGGCGCGGCGGCGGATGTTAGCACAGCCGTTTTTCGGCTCCCTCGGCGTCAGAAATCCGCCGCGGCGGCGGTGGGTCGACGCGGTGCGCAATCCGCTCAAAGCCTTGTCCTGATTGCGTTCCATGGGGATCGACCGTATATGGAAGCGGATGCTCAAGCACCCGATCGTGCCCTGCCTCGCCGCGGCGCTGGTGTGCGCGGCGCTGTCACCCGCCGCGGCGGCCGCCGACGACGACCGCCGCCCCGGGGCGCTGCGCGCGCCGGCGCCGGCCGGGCCCGGGTGGAAGGACGGGGGATCGCTGTCGCTGCGGCTCGACGAGCGGCTGCGGCGCGAGGCCTCGCGCTTCACCGATCTCGCGGCCCCCGCTCCGGAGCCGCTGGCCGATCCCGACCTCGAGGCCGACGAGGAGAGCCGCGCCACGCGCGCCCGTCGGGTCGAGCGCCTGCTGACGCGCGCGATCCGCGGGGCGCTCGACGATCACCTGAGCGACCTGGCGCGCACCTCCCCCGCGTTCGAGGGGCTGTTCCGGATCCTCGATGCCCGCGACCCGCGCGCCGAGGACCGGCGCGTCCCCCTCCTGCCTTCGGCGGAGGCGGCCGCCGCCGGCCCGGCGCGGCGCTTCGAGGCCGCCTTCCGCGTCAGGATCGACGCCCACCCGCGGCTGCAGCTGCGCGCCCGGATGGGGGCGGTCACCGGCTCCATCGAGATCCCGGTGCTCGACCCCGAGCTGCGCATCGGCCTGGAGCGGCCGCTCGGAGCCCGCGGCCGCGCCGCGCTGCAGGGGGGATGGTCGGACGGGCGCGGCGACTGGGCGGCGCTCGCCCTCTCCTACTCCTTCTAGGCGGTGGCAGGGTCCAGGCGCGCCCCGAGCACCTCGAGCAGGGCGCGCGCCTTGTCGAGGGTCTCGAGCCACTCCCGCTCCGGATCGGAATCGGCCACGATCCCGCCGCCCACCCGGAAGTGCGCCCGCCCCCCGCCGCACACGAGCGTGCGGATGACGATGTTGAAGTCGAGGGCGCCGTCCCGGGACAGGTAGCCGATCGCCCCCGAGTAGGGGCCGCGCTCCTCCCGCTCGAGCGCCGCGATCGTCTGCATGGCCGCCACCTTCGGCGCGCCGGTCATCGACCCCCCCGGGAAGAGCGCCCGCAGGAGATCGAAGCGATCCCGGTCCGGCCGCAGCTCCCCCGCCACCGTGGTGACGAGGTGATGCACCGTGGCGAACGACTCGAGCCGGCAGAGCGACTCGACGACGACGCTGCCGGGGCGGCAGACCCGCCCCAGGTCGTTCCGCACGAGATCCGCGATCATCACGTTCTCCGCCCGATCCTTCGCGCTGTGTCGCAGATCGTCGGCGTGCAGGAGGTCTTCCTCGGGGAAGGCGCCGCGCGGGCGCGTCCCCTTGATCGGGCTGCTCCGCGCCCGGTCGCCGCGGAGCGCGACGAACCGCTCCGGCGAGGCGCTCA
>Ga0111538_10006415_pt1 | contig 15926 bp, 17 predicted proteins | sample SoiMethybrSBSTD1_FD_79669 | JGI IMG/M metagenome (GOLD analysis project Ga0111538, IMG submission 79669) | Bulk soil microbial communities from a Populus tree surrounding site in Tennessee, USA - Soil MetaG P. TD hybrid SBSTD1 (version 2)... | ecosystem: Environmental > Terrestrial > Soil >...
AATTTCTAAGAAAGTATTTTACAATGCCCAAACGCCGGTTCAAGCCGACAAAACCTGCAAAAAAAATAGGGAAAAAACAGTTACTATTACCACCAGTTATGATAGGTGTTGCAACTTTTGCAGGCATAATAATAATGCAATTATCACCTCCTCCACAAGTCTTGGGCATTTGCTTGAAGGCGCATAATATTGAAACTTTTAGTATATATCCAGTAGTGCAGATTTTTGAAGATGGTAAGCAAAAATTTCTTCCTAAAGATGTGGGGAAGGAAATAAAAGATGGAAAAGAATGCATTCATATCATACATACAGATGAAATAGGCGACAAAATACATATTGAGTATATTCGACCTATTCGGCTTACAATAGAAGATTTTATGCATCTTTATTCTACTGATAATAAAACAATAACTGTAATAAATAACGAAACAGGATCATTAAATAAAGAAATTATTACATTAGATAATTACCATATCCAATATTCGTATTTCTCCGAAAATAATGAATTTACAAAGATCTCTAATTCGACCTTGATGCCACCTTTTACTAAGGATATGGTGGTAAAAATTGAGTTAATATCCAAAATCCGAAATAAGAATGGCTTATGATCCACATCAAATATAAATAGAGACGTTCAAGTCAGAGTTTGATTCTTTTTGGCACAAAAAAAAGCCGTTGTTATAAAGGGAGATGGTACAGGTCCCGAGCTGGTAAAATGTATGATCGATGTTTTGGAATCATGTAACAGTACTATAGAACTTATACCTGTGGAAGCTGGCTCTGAATTTTGGGAAAAAAATAAAACAAATTCTTATATCACTGAGGAAGTTTGGAAATTGTTAGGCGAAAGCGATGCATGTTTTAAAGGACCTACTACTACCGTTCCTGATCCCCATGCACCTAGGAGTGTAGCGGTAAGCATCAGACAGAAATTTGAACTTTATGCTAACATTAGACCAATTAAAACATATAAAACCTCACAGGTGAATCTAAATTTCGTTTGTGTAAGAGAAGCAACCGAAGGTTTGTATGCTGGAATAGAATTTAAAACGAGTGATGATTCCGCTGTGGCCATTAGAAAAATAACTAGGAAAGGATGTGAGCGTGTAGCTAAAAAAGCATTTGAATTATGTACGGAATTAGATTTTAAAAAAATATTTGTTATTACTAAAAGAAATATTTTAAAAGAAACAGATGGTATATTTGTATCTGCAGTAGACAAAATAAAAAAAGATTATAATAAGATAAAAATAGAAGAATATTATATAGATAACGTTACTCAACAATTAGTCAAAAATCCTCAAAGATTCAATGATAGTATTTTATTAAGCACAAACTTATTTATGGACATAATATCGGAATGTGCTTCAGGGCATGTAGGATCAATCGGAAATGTTTATTCTGGAAATTATGGCGATAAATATGCAATGTTCGAACCTGCTCATGGCAGTGCTCCAAAATACGCAGGTCAGAATAAAGTAAATCCCGTGGCCACTATTTGTTCAGCTGCTTGGATGGAGGAATATTTAGGTGAAAAAGATATATCAAAGGCTATTTTTATGGCTACTGAAGATGTAATAAATGAGAATAAATTTGTTACTTATGATTTAGGTGGAAATGCTTCACTATCCCAAATGGCAAAACAAATTTCTCAAAGAGCATCAAAATTACTAAAAAAGTGATTATACATCACTAACTACCTAATGTAGGTTTATGATGCTTAATTCATAAACATAAAGGGTTTCATAAAATATTTTCTTCTTATTAATTATTTTACTCTTGATATTTTTTTCAAAAACAAATTTCTCTAACTTTGATATATCAGATAGCGATGAAACAAGTAAAATAATATGCCCATATTTTCCAAGATTTGATATTGAGGAATGTATAAAATGTATGGTTTTTTCTATTCCAGTTATTCCTCCATGAATAGTTTTATCATGAAAGTGATCGTTTGGTAAATATGGAGGATTGCTTACAATTAAATCAAATTTGCCAACTATTGCCGTTGTAGCATCACAACATATAAAAGTTAATTCGGAATTATATTGTTTTTTACAGTATACTAGAGAATTATAGTCTATATCAGTACTTACTACATTTTTAAAAGTTTTTAAGAGAAATTTAGAAACGATTCCTGTACCTGTTCCAATTTCCAGTGCTGATTCTCCTGAATAGTCTTTAAGGGAATCAATTAACAAAAAACTATCCACATCAGGAACGTACATTTTTTGTTATCTCAAATTTTGCTCAGAGGAGTTTAGCAAGATCTATTATTTTTTCCGGTTCCATTTCTTTTACTCTTAAATCTATTTCATTAAAATTAGTATTAAGTTTATTATTTAATTTACTTATTTTTTTATTTTTAAAAGAAAATATAAGAAAGATTTTAGAAATTGTATCCTTAGACAAAATGTTATTTTTTGATGTTAATTTTATTACTTCAGAACCTATTGTTGGTGGAGGGTAAAACGATATTTTATCTACTTTGAACAAGGGTTGTATATCATAACAATATTGTATTATAGCGGAGAGTGCTCTATATTTTTTTTCTCCGGATTTGGACTGGATTTTTTGGCTAAATTCCTCTTGAACCATTATAGTAGCACGTGGAACCTTTTTTGTTGCTAACCATAAAAATATCTCTCTGCTTTTAGAATATGGGATATTAGAAATAAAAATGTCAAAGTTAAATGGATTTTTATATTTTAAAAGATCTGCATTTATAATTGTTAGATTCTTAAATTTTGATTGTAAAATTTTTATTTTATTATATAACTGATTATCTACTTCAAAGGATTTTACATATCTGGCTTTCTTACATAAATATGGTAGAAGTACACCTTTACCTGTACCCATTTCACAAACATCTTCAAAAGGCCTTATATTTGATACATCTATTATTTTTCCTGCCACTCTTAAATCAATAAGAAAATTTTGTCCGTAATACTTCTTCCAATTCATTTTCTCACAAAGAGGTTCATTCTTGTCTCTCCAGAAATTTCTTCAACTATTCTTTTTGTAATTAATTTCTGTAAATCTTTTATACCAACACGATTCTGTATTTCATTAAAACTTTCAAACTTTTTCTTCTCTCGTTCAGTTATAATACTTTTCATATATATTTTACCTATTCCAGGAATTAATTCTAAACCATGGACACGTGGTGTAATGGGTTGAGCATTATTGAAATAATCCACAAACCTTTTTTCTCTAATAATAACTATTTTCTCTATTGCAACTGGAATTTCATTTTTTGCAGATACTGAAAGGTCATTATAATTTAACCTGCCTAAAACACTAATTATTTTATTTCGCCCTTCCCTACCAATATAGGCACGTTCTCCAATCTCAAAATTTTGAGAAGGATCTCCCAGTAACTCTAATAATGTTAATCGTTCTTCTCCAATTGCTTGAATGATTATCCCTTCCCGTTTTTTTACGGTTGATGACTTACCTCTTATTGTAAATTCTATAATGTGAGCATACTCTTCATATCTTCGAGGCGAATGAAAGCTACCGAATGCATTTACTTTATTCTCTTGATAATGATCCGGCAGTGACATTAATATTCTCCCTTTAGAATGCTCTAAGTAGTTTTATTTATAATATCCAAAATTTTATTTAATGTATCTGTTAAAATCAATTTCTTCCATCCAAATGTAAAAGCCCGTAATTCTTCAATAGAACGGGGCATAGCATTTGCTATTTCGACGGCTTCATCTTCCTTTAAATCACATGAGGTTACAAGTTCATTTATGATGGTTCTAGAGACTTGTGAAGACGTTTTAGCAAATTTTGAAACATAATCATAAGTCCATCGCTGAATTTGATCCATTTCTTCTATCTTTACTTGTTCTAAAACATCTTTTACCTCTGAAAGAGAGATGACTTCTTTTTTTAATGTTTCCATACAAGTTCTTCCTAATTAACTAAAGGTTTTAAATGGTTTCTTTTAGTCTGTAAAGTTTTTTCCTTATTGCCTAAAAGAATAGATACTTTAATAATTCTTTTTCCAATTTCCTTAATTATTCCTATTTTACCTTGATATCTTCTATGAGGCATTGTATTATGTTCACTGGGATCAATATTAATAATTACTTTATCCCCTATTTTGTAATCTATTAATAAATAGGAAATACCTCTAAGTATATTACTTTTAGTTAATATGGATCGTGATTTTCTCTTACTTCCATGTGATCTTGGCATATTGTATTTGAATTACCTCCTTAATTTAACATTAACTGAAACTTAGATAGGATCGGTGACTCCTTCCTCTCCTAATGAAAATAAGGCTTCAATTTCAGGATGATAAGGACTATCAACAATTCGAGCGATTCTGTTTTTACCAGCTTTTTTCAAATATATTCTATATGTACTTGAATGTGCAATTATATTGCCTCCTGTGGGCCGAAAAGGATCGCCAAACAATGTATCAGGAACTGATTGGATCTGATTGGTTAAGATAACCGCTATTTTGTACGTTTCAGAAATTCTGATTAAGGTATGCATTAATTTATTTATTTTTTGTTGCCTTTCGGATAGCATACCTCTTCCTACATATTCTGCACGATAATGAGAAATTGCTGAGTCTAAAACTAATAACTTTATATTGTTGGATTCAATAATTTTCCCTATTTCATGAATGATTAATTCTTGATGTGCACTGTTAAATGCTTTTGCAACTACTATATTTTCTAATACACTTACATAATCAATATTTCTTGCTTTAGAGATTGATACTTTCCTTTCTGGCCTAAATGTATTCTCCGTATCAATATAAACTACTCCTCCTTCCAGTCCACCTTCAGTTCTTTTTTGTTGCACCATTACTGCAGAAGTATGGCAAATCTGAGTTTTTCCTGACCCAAATTCACCATATATCTCAGTTATTGCATTAATTTCAAATCCTCCTCCTAACAAATCATCAAGGTGCTTTGAGCCAGTGGAAATTCGGTCTATTTTTCTCCTTTTATTATAAAGGTCGGTTGCAGAAATAAAAGTTTTTTCGATAATATCTACTTCCTCTAGTTTTATTCGAGCTTTATTACACAAATCATTTGATTTTTCTATAGTCATTCCTGTAACTTCTGCAACATCATGTGGTCCTCTAATTATTAATTCCTTTAATGAGTCAATTCCGGCTTCCATAAGATGAATTTTGGTTGCAGGGCCAATATCATCTAGAATATCAAGTTCTAATTTTTTATATTTATTATCTTTATTTATCAATTAAGATCATTTTAAATATATAGTGATTATTGAACTAAATATTTTTTTGTTTATCATAATTTGTTTTTCTATAATTTCTTCTTTTAGTTGAAATAACTTAAATAAAGTAATCAATATTGTTTCAACAGCAGTGAAATTATAATTGATTGTTGATCTAAATCTCGCTGGAAAAAATGTCATTGTAATAGGAGGGGGGATAGAAGGAGTAAGAAAAGTCAAGGGATTATTAGGTCAAAATTGTAAAATCACTGTAATTAGTGAAAGATTGAATTCTTATCTTGAAGAATTAGCACAACAAAAGAAGATAGAGATAGTTAAAATGAAAATTAAGGATGCTAATATATTAGATAATTATCACAATATTTTTTTAGTGCTTGCTGCCACAGATAATAAGGAACTTAATAGAAAAATTGTAGAAAAAGGTCGCTCTATGATGTCATTCGTTTATGCTGCTGATGATCCTCCAGTAAGCGACTTTTCTTATGCTTCTATAATCAATATTGAAGGAATAATGCAAATTGCCATCTCTACATTTGGAAAAAGTCCAATAATGGCTAGGAGATTGAGAATAAAAGCAGAACGTATTTTAAGAAGAACAATAAAGCAATCAGATATAGAAAATACTAAGCTACAGGAGTTTGTGAGAATGGCTGCACGTTCCAAAATTAAAACTGTTCTAGAGCGCAAAAAATTTCTTTACTCAATAATCAAGGATAAAACGATTCAAAATTTAATAAACGAGAACAAGATAGATGAAGCAAAGGTTGCAGCTCTTGAACGGTTAAATCATTGGAGTGATTAAATAAAAAATGACCCTAGTTAACAAATCATTTGATTTACTAAATTTTAGGATAACGTATAAAGAAGCTCCTATTCATTTGCTTGAAAAATTTGCCTTTAAAGATGTGACTAGTGCTCATGAAACATTCCTTGAACATTTACAAATGAAAGAGTGTTTAATTTTACAAACTTGTAATCGTGTAGAAATTTTTGCGGTAATAGAGGAAGAACAAGTCTTACAGAAAATTATTAGTTATTGGGCTGATCATTCCAAGTTATCAGTAGAAGACTTTTCTAAAATAGTTGAGATTGTCAGAGGTGAAGAGGTAATTCGACATCTTCTACAACTAGTTGCAGGTCTAGATTCTTTGGTAATTGGTGAAGATCAAATTCTAGGACAGGTAAAAAGATCATATGAATTTTCTCGATCTAAGAATTACCTTGGATCTTTTCTTTCGATCATTTTCGAAAAATCTTTACGAGTAGGCAGTAAAGTGAGATCACTTACAGGAATTAATAAAGGGCGTGTGTCTGTTGGATCTGTAGCAGTAAGCTTAGCGGACGAAACAATTGGAAGACTAAATGATAAGAAAATCCTGCTTATTGGCTCAGGAGAAGGCGCAAGTCTTATAGCTAAAGCATTAAAACAAAGAAATGTCTCTTTTACGAATACAAGTAGAACCTTCGAGAGAGCTAAGTCATTTGCAGATTCTCTTTCTGGTATACCCATTATGTTTGAAGATGCCTTGAACTCTTTACATTTTATGGATATCATTTTCGTAAGTACCACAGCCCCTTATTACTTACTTACACATGATAGGATAAAGAAAACGATGGAAACAAAAAATACATCATTATTAATTTTTGATCTCTCTAATCCTAGAACAGTTGAAGATAGTATTTCTCACATTGAGAAGGTATTTCTTTTTAATTTAGATCAAATTGGAGGTATTGTTCAAAGAAATCTTCAATGGAGAAAAGAGGAAATTAATTCTGCAAATAAGATCATTGAAGAAGAAATGAAAAATATGGATTTATTATTAAAAAGAAGAAAAGCGGATCCAGTAGTTGTTTCCGTATTTCGTAATGTAGATAAAATTAGGAAAAGAGAACTTAATAAAGCTCTATCTATACTTGGACCGAAGATAGGACCTCAAGAGGGTAAGATTATTGAGCAATTCTCTCACGCACTTTTGGAAGGAATTATATCCACTCCTATGAATAACCTTCGTCGACAGCTACAAAATGATATAGATGATGAGCAGGAATTAATGCGTCTAGCTGCTAAACTGTTTAATTATGAAAATGAAACAAATATCCAATAATTATTCTCCGGTTAATGGATCATATTTTCCTAATGTTAGACTAAGGCGTCTTAGAAAAACTAAAGCACTTAGAGATATTTTACAAGAAACGCGTATATCATCAAATGATTTGATTTTTCCATTATTTGTTGAAGAAGGCTTAAAGAAATCCAAAAATATAGCTTCTATGCCCGACATAGAACGAATTCCTCCTTCAAAAATTGTCCAGGTAGTTTCCGAAATTTTAGATTTAGGAATAAAAGGTGTTATCGTTTTTGGAATTCCAGATAAAAAAGATATTGTCGCGCACTCAGCCTATAATGAAAAAGGGGTAGTTCAACAAGCTATCAACACAATTAAGAAAAATTTTGGAGATAGAATAGTAGTGGTATCCGATGTATGCTTGTGTCAGTATACAACCTCAGGACATTGTGGATTAGTCAAGGAAAATAGAATTGATAATGATTCCACTCTAGAAATTCTATCTAAAATTGCTCTGAGTCATGCGCAATGTGGTGCAGATATAGTTGCTCCATCAGCTATGATGGATGGCCAGGTTATTGCAATTAGAAAACAGCTTAATGAAGCTGGTTTAAATGACACCTCCATTATGGCTTATTCCGCAAAAATGGCATCACCATTATATACTCCCTTTCGTGACCTTGCTGATTCTACACCTACATTTGGAGATAGAAAAACATATCAAATGCCCATTACTAATACACTCGAATCCTTAAGAGAACTTGAATTGGATATTAAAGAAGGCGCAGATATGATCATGATAAAACCAGCCCTCCCATATTTGGATTTAATCTGTAAAGCTAGAGAGATATTTAAACTTCCTTTATGTGCTTACAGTGTATCAGGAGAATATGCTATGATAAAAGCTGCAGCTGAAAAAGGATGGATAAATGAGACGGATGTCATGATAGAATTTCTTTCGTCAATCAAAAGAGCTGGATCTGATATTATAATTACCTACTTTGCCAAAAAAATGGCAAAGGTGTTATTAGAAAAATAAGGTTCTTATAAATAGATTGTAATAATAACGTACTTGGTTTACGATCGCTCTGAAAAATTATTTCAAAGAGCAATTAAAGTCCTTCCGGGAGGTGTTAATAGTCCTGTAAGATTCTTTCCCCCTTATCCGTTTTTCGTCTCTTCTGGTTTTGGGAGTAAGATAGTTACTGCTGATCATGAAACCTATATAGATTATTGTATGGGGTATGGATCTTTAATCTTTGGACACTCCTATTTACCGCTTATTGAATCTATAAAAACACAACTCGATAATGGGACTTTGTTTTGCATTCCATCTGAAAAAGAAGTCTATCTTGCGGAATTGATGACGAAAATAATTCCATGCGCTGAAAAAGTTCGATTAGTTAATACAGGGGCTGAAGCAACAATGACTGCAATACGATTAAGTCGAGCTTTCACAAAACGCAAGAAAATAATTAAGTTTGATGGAGGATACCATGGAGCATATGATTATGTCTTAGTAAAAGCTGGATCTGGCGCTGCAACTATTCCCTCATCTGAGGGTTCCCTTCCACAAATTTCCGAAGAGACTCTCGTTGTGCAATACAATGACTTTGGAGAATTAGAAAAAACAATTGAAAGAGAAGCAGAAAACATTAGTTGTCTAATAATGGAACCTGTCTTGGCTAATTATGGTCTTTTAATTCCACAAAAAAATTATTTAACAGAAATAAGAAAAATGACAAAAAAATATGGAATTGTGCTCATCTTTGATGAAGTTATAACTGGATTTAGATTATCTCTTGGTGGCTGTAGCGAATTTTTTGGCATAACGCCAGACATTGCCACTTTCTCTAAATCATTTGGGTGTGGATTTCCAATAGCTGCTTTATGTGGGAAGAGAGAAATAATGGATCAATTATCCCCATCTGGAAATGTTTATCAAGCAAGTACATATGCAGGAAATCCTATTTCGGTAACAGCAGCAATTACAACTGTAGAAAGCCTGTCGAAGAACAAAAATAAAGTTTACCCAACAATAGCGAGGTTATGTGACACTTTAGTTATGGGAATTAAAGATCATGTTAAGAATTTTGCTGATTATTATACCATAAATTCTATTGGATCTCTATTTCAATTATTTTTTACCAAAGAAACAGTATCTTCTCCTTCTGACATTTTAAAGTCGCAAAATAAGTTGTTTAAATCTCTATTTTGGAATTTATTAAAAAAAAATGTTTTTATTCCGCCTTCTCTGTATGAAACGTGTTTTATTTCTTATGCGCATTCTGATGAAGATATCGAAAAAACAATCGAATGTTATTCTGATTCTTTAAATAAATATATTCAATGAAATGTCTCCAAATTTACGTGTCGGTACAAGAGGAAGTAAATTAGCATTAGCACAAACACAACTAATAATTAAATCTCTTTGTGAACAAAACGAATTTTTTGAGTATGAAATTATTCCAATTAAGACCAAGGGCGATCTCGACAATTCTAAACCATTATTTTATCTAGATAAAAAGGGAATCTTTGAAAAAGAAATAAATGAATCAGTAGTGAAAGGAGATGTTGATTTTGCTATTCACAGTGTTAAGGATGTTCCAGCCACGATTCATAAGGATTTAGTCATAGCGTCTATTCCTCAAAGAGATTCCGTCATTGACGTTCTAATAAGTAAAAGAAGAAAAAAACTAGATGAACTTCCTAAGGGGTCTATTATAGGAACAAGTAGCTTAAGAAGAGCAATACAAATTATTTCTTTGAGAAATGATTTCAAAGTCAGACCATTAAGAGGAAATATCGATAGCAGAATTGAAAAAGCCTTAAAAGGACAATATGATGCAATTATTCTAGCTGAAGCAGGATTGAAACGATTAGGAAAAGAACAATACATTAGTGAAAGATTCAATCCTAAAAAATTTTTACCAGCAGCTGGACAAGGAGCTCTCGCAGTAGTTTGTAAAAAAACTGATAAAAAACTAGTTGAATTTCTACGGAAAATTGAGCATCCCCCATCTAGAATCTCAATTAATGCTGAAAGAGCTTTTATCTCTAAAATTGAAGGTGGTTGTCGATTTCCCATAGGGGCATACGCGAATTTGTCTTTAAAAAATTACAAAATTAATTTTTATGCTAAAATATTCTCTTCTGATGGTTCTGAGAATATATCAATAAAAAAAATTGGTGATTATGATAAACCAGAAAAGTTAGGTAATCGTGTAGCTAGTTTTCTAATAGAGAATGGTGCTTTAAGGTTAGCTAAAGGTTGGGATAAAACTCTAAATGAATGGAATAAAAAATAAAAAGTATGGTAAAGTATACATATGTGGAGCAGGACCAGGCGACCCATCACTAATTACTGTAAAATGCTTGGATTTAATAAAGAATTCAGATATAGTTCTCTATGATCGCTTGGTTAGTAGTAGTATTCTCAAATTAATTCCAGAGAATACCCCTAAAGTCTATGTAGGCCGTTCGTCTGGTGATCCAACTACTAATCAATTCAAAACTAATCAAATTATGTTACAACATGCATTATCAGGAAAACAAGTTTTAAGACTCAAGGGAGGAGATCCATTTATTTTTGGGCGAGGAGGTGAAGAAGCAGAATTTTTATATGAGAATGCTATTGATTTTGAAATTATACCTGGAATATCTTCTGCGATAGGTGCAGCCATTTATTCAGGTATTCCCCTTACACATAGAAAATTTTCATCATCGGTTGCAATAGTTACTGGTCATGAGGATCCAATGAAAGAAGAAAAGAGTGTTAGATGGGATAAATTAGCAACGGCCGTTGATACTATCGTGATTTTAATGGGCATTGAAAAGTTAGAGTATATTCTAAACAAGTTAAAAAATAATGGCCTTTCTGACGAAACTAAAATTGCCGTAATCGAAAAAGGAACGCTAAAAGATCAAAAAATTATCATTAGTGATTTTAAAGATATAAGAAAAAAAATGAAAAATGCTTCTATAAAACCTCCTGCAGTAATTATAATAGGTGAAGTTGTTTCATTATCCGAGCGAATAAGATGGATCTAAAGGATTTTAGACCAATAGATGAAGACCTAAAAATTGTTGCAATAACAAAATCAGAAGGTTCTATCTCCAGGAATTTTATTGATAAAATTGAGAAACATAACTCTAGGCTAATGATAGTAAAAACTTCAAAAATATTAAAATCTGATTCCAAGATTTTTAGCGATATTTTTAACCTTATTGCAAATCGGTCTTCTGGATATATAATTTTCTTAAGCTCTAATGCAGTTGAAGTATTCTTTGACGTTGCTACTACCTTCAATATAGTTGATGAAATAGTTAATTATCTAAATTCAAAATTTTATATTGTTGCTATTGGGCCAGCTACTGAAACCTCTCTAAAAAAACACAGAATTGTCGTGAAAACGATTCCTAAAGACCATTCTTCTATGGGTATTATAGATTTCTTTTCTCAATTGAAAATTAATGCATATGAAAGTAAGATAATTATTCCTCGGAGTATGAAAGCAGATAATTATCTTAAAGAAAAACTTGTAGAATTAGGGTTTGTAGTTGATGAATTCTACATTTATAATGTAGTACCTGCAGAAATCGATTCTATCTGGATCGAATTCTTAGGTCTTCTTCGAAAGAACAAGATTGACTCTTTAATTTTCACTAGTCCATCCAATGTTAATTATTTTATCAAGATAATACAGCAATATTCTTCAGACCTCTTACCATTAGTTTGCAAAATAAATATATTATTATCAATTGGGCCTCTTACAAGTAAAGAGCTTACTAAATATAATATCCCATTTTCTGAATCTAAAGATCATTCCTTAGAAGGGCTTTATGAAAAGCTTTATATAAAACATTGAAATTTTATAAAAAATATATTAAACCTTGGTAATCATACTTTTTTTTACTTGAATTGTAATATTTATATAACATAACGCCGTTATGAAATACATGACAACAGAAGAGCTAAACATGGATTATAGTAAATACGATTTTAAGGATTCTACTGACCTATATGTATATACTAGCAAGAAAGGTCTTTCACGTGGAACTATTGAGGAAATAAGTAAAATTAAAAATGAGCCACAATGGATGCTTGATTTTAGATTAAGATCTTATGATATTTTTATGAAAAAACCTATGCCTGTATGGGGTGGGGACTTATCAAAAATTAATTTTCAAAATATTTTCTATTATACAAAAGCGTCAGAAAAACAAAGTAAAAGTTGGGATGATGTACCTGACTCAGTTAGAAAAACATTCGATAAGCTCGGGATACCGGAAGCTGAAAAAAAATTCTTAGCTGGAGTAGGTGCTCAATATGAATCAGAAACTGTATATCATAACTTGCGTGAAGATCTCGCAAAACAAGGGGTAATATTTTCCGATACAGATACAGCAGTAAAGGAACATCCAGATATCTTAAAGAAATATTTTGGAAAGGTTATTCCACCAGAAGACAACAAATTCGCTGCATTAAATAGTGCTGTATGGTCAGGCGGGTCTTTTATTTATGTTCCCCCTAATGTAAAAATTGATCTTCCATTACAAGCTTATTTTAGAATTAATGCTGAAAATATTGGACAATTTGAACGTACTTTAATTATTGCGGATGAAGGATCAGAAGTACACTATATCGAAGGTTGTACTGCTCCAGTTTATACAACTGAATCCTTGCATTCTGCTGTTGTTGAATTGATTGCAAAGAAAGATGCAAAAATAAGATATACAACTATTCAAAATTGGAGTAAAGATGTTTATAACTTAGTAACAAAAAGAGCCTATGCATATGAAAATGCTAGAGTTGAGTGGATTGACGGAAATATTGGAAGTAAATTGACTATGAAATATCCAGGAGTTTATATGCTTGGAAGAAATGCTCACGCAGAAGTTGTATCGATTGCATTTGCTGGGTCGGATCAACATCAAGATGCAGGTGCAAAAGCTGTTCATTTAGCTCCTGATACCACCTCTAGAATTACAAGCAAGTCTGTTAGCAAACAATCAGGTAGAACTACCTATAGAGGTCTATTGCATGTTGCAAAGGGTGCTACTGGCGTAAAGTCAAATGTTCGATGTGATGCACTTTTACTTGATGAAACATCTAGAACAGATACGTATCCATATGTAGAAGTTAATGAGGATGATGCAACAATTTCTCATGAAGCTAGTGTTGGAAAAATTGGCGAAGATCAAATTTTCTATCTAATGAGCAGGGGATTCTCAGAGTCTGATGCCTTGTCGCTAATAGTTGGTGGATTTATAGAACCATTTACAAAAGAATTACCAATGGAATATGCAGTGGAATTAAATCGACTTGTCAAACTCGAAATGGAAGATTCTGTCGGTTAAACAGCTACATATCTTTCTTCAAGTGAAAACCACAAAATGTATCAATTATCATTGCTAGAAAAAAATTTTGATAAGCTTATTAAAAATTTTGAAGAGCCGCCTTGGGTGAAACAATCCCGAATAGAGGCTTTTAAAAGTTATACAAGCCTACCATTAGAGTCATCTTCACTTTATAGTAAATATTCCAACGCGAATAAATTAATTGCTGAGAAGGTTTTTTTTAATGATACTAATATACAACATGAATCCTCCAATGATTTAGATATTTTTTCTGATAGAATAGACGAGTTTAATAAAACTACTAGCGTATTATGTAAAAATTCAAAAATATTGAAATCATTTGTAACTAATGAATTGGAAAAAAAAGGTATAATTATCTTAAATATTTCTGAAGCTCTAAGAGATTATTCTGATCTAATACAAAAATATCTCAATAAAAACAAAATAAATTACCAAGAGGATAAATTTTTGGCCCTATCATCTGCAGCATTTCAAGAGGGACTCTTTATTTTTATTCCCAAAAATATTGTATTGGAAGATCCTATTAGAATAGTGAATTATCTGTCAGAGGATGGTTTATCATCAATATCAAGAAATATAGTAGTTTGTGAAGAATTTGCTAAAGCTACTCTAGTTCAAGAGTTATATTCACCACAGTTAAACAAACGAGATTATCAACAAACACATTTCGAATTACTTGAATCCTATATCCTTCCAAACGCTCAATGTGAGATAGTTACATTACAATCTCTAGATTATGATGCAATTAGTTTTTCCAATAGAAAAGCCTATGTAGAAAGAGATGGAAAGATGTCTTGGTCTTTAGCTTTATTTGGGTCACAATTGTCGAGATATAAAGTTGATAGTCTTATGACAGGGCCTGGGGCGTTAGCTGAAGATGTTGAAATAATATTTGGAGTTGGTAATCAATCATTCGACATTACCTCCAATTTAATTCATGTAGCGCCTAATACCAGAGGAAAAGTGTTGGTGAAATCTGTCTTGAAGGATACTTCTCAGTCTCTTTTTAAAGGAATGATAAAGATTCATACAAAGGCGAAAGCTACTGAATCATATTTAGCAGGACATGCGATCTTATTAGATAAAGGGGCAAAATCGGATGCAATTCCGGGTTTGGAAATAGAGTCTAATGAAGTTAAAGCCACACATTCTGCCTCTGTAGCTCAAATAGATGAAAAGCAAATCTTTTATCTTATGTCTAGAGGTCTTTCAGAAGAGTTAGCTAAAAGAGAGATAGTTGGAGGATTTTTAGAACCTATCTCAAGAAAGATGGGTCCTACTATTCGTGCATGGATTAATTATTTGATTGAAAATAAATGGTTAGGTAAACCCTTAAAGTTAAAAATAGATGAAGCAATGGAACAAATCCTCGAAATTGAAAAAACTAGATATAGGGAAACTGAAGATATCTTTGAAAAACACTACAAATATAGGTAACATATATTACTCTTGATTTTTTTTAAATAAATAATGACAGATTGGGTAAGAGTTTGCGATCTTGATTCTCTCAAATCGGGAGAGTTAATAGATTTTGATTTTAACGACAAAAAAATTCTTCTTGTTAAGTTAAAGAATACAATATACGCTACTGATAGAATTTGTACTCATGCTTATGCAGATCTATCTATGGGTTTTTTAAATGAAGAAGAAAAAACCATTACCTGTCCTCTCCACATGTCTGCATTTAATCTTAATAATGGAGTACCACTTAACTTACCTGCCGAAGAACCATTAATGGTTTATAAAACTAAAGTAGAAAACAATTCAGTATTTATACTTATTTGATTTAAGATTTACAATTATTTATTTAGCAAATAAATTAAATATTTACTATATATCTCAGGAATAATTCTTTACCAAACAAAAGAAACTTATAGTACACAATTGTAAATATAATAATACTCCTGATTCTAATGATTATTACTACTACTACCGTTAAGTATTGAGTCAAATATTTTATTCCTCTACTAAATTTTTATAGACTCTTTCAACAAAAATAAAAATATTTTTTTATCCTTTATATTATTGTTATTCTATTGAAAATTGGAATTATTGGATTAGGATTAATGGGTCGTAATCTTTCATTACGTCTAATTAGAAAAGGATTTCAAGTTAATGTGAATAATCGCAATATCTCTAAAGCTCTAGCAATGGGAAAAAAAGGTGCGAAAGTATTTAACACCCCTAAGGAGGTAGCAGACTTTTCTGATTTCATTATAACCTGTGTAACAAATTTTGAAGCAGTTA
>Ga0111538_10006418_pt1 | contig 15922 bp, 14 predicted proteins | sample SoiMethybrSBSTD1_FD_79669 | JGI IMG/M metagenome (GOLD analysis project Ga0111538, IMG submission 79669) | Bulk soil microbial communities from a Populus tree surrounding site in Tennessee, USA - Soil MetaG P. TD hybrid SBSTD1 (version 2)... | ecosystem: Environmental > Terrestrial > Soil >...
CCCATGCCGCCGGCGACGTGGGCCAGCGGCACCACGCGGTGGCCGCGGGCCGCCAGGCCCGCGCGCACGTCGTCGCCGATCGCGGCTTCGACCTCGAGCTCCTGACCCTGCGTCCACACGCGCGGGGCTTCCACGGCTTCCTGCGGCGACATGCCGTGGTCGATCACGTTCACCAGCGCCTGCAGGACGGACGGGAAGATCCGCGCGCCGCCCGGCAGGCCGAGCGCCAGCGCCGGACAGCCGTCGCGCAGCACGATCGTGGGCGCCATCGAGCTGGTCATGCGCTTTCCGGGCGCGACCGAGAGCGCGTGGCCGGGGTGCGGATCGAAGATGGCCATCGTGTTGTTCAGCAGCATGCCGGTGTCGGGCACCATCGCGCGTGAGCCGAACAGGCTGTTGATCGTCTGCGTCGCGGCGACCACGTTGCCGTCACCGTCGGCCACGGTGATGTGCGTGGTGTGCGCGGAGCCGCCCGGTCCGACGCCGGGGCCGAACGTGCCGGCCTTGCCCATGTCGATGTCGGCTCGCCGCGCCGCCGCGTACTCCTTGGCGATCAGGCGCGCGACCGGCACGTCCATGAACGCCGGATCGCTCGTCGCCGCCGTGCGGTCGGCGAACGCGATCTTGAGCGCCTCGGCCAGCAGGTGGATGCCGTCCACGGTGCCGAAGCCGAGCCCGGCGACGTCGAAACCCTCCAGCAGGTTGAGGATCTGGATCAGATGGATGCCGCCGGCGGTTGGCGGCGGGCAGCCGACGATCTCGAAGCCCCGATACGTCCCGCGCACCGGCGTGCGTTCCACCGTGCGGTAGCTGACGAGATCCTCGAGCGTGATGAGTCCCCCCGCGCGCGCCATGTGCTCGGCGACGCGCCGTCCGAGCGCGCCACCGTAGAGCAGCGATGGCCCCTCGGCCGCGACGGCGCGCAGGGTCGCCGCGTAGTCGGCCTGGACCAGCCGGTCGCCGCGCTGCAGGGGGGCGCCGTTTGGCAGGAAGACGCGTGCGCTGGCCGGGAATCGCGCGAGGTCGGGGGCCGCTTCCGCGAGGCACTCGGCGAGATAGCCCGTCACCCGGAAGCCGTGCTCGGCGTGGCGGATGGCCGGCGCCATCACGGTGGCGCGGTCGACGGTGCCGAAGCGCGCCAGCATCTCGCACCAGGCGGCCAGGTTGCCCGGCACGCCGACTGATTTCAGACCGACGCTGTTCTCGCGGTCGACGGCTTCCATGTAGTCGGGCCACGTGTCGGAGATCGTCCGGTACATGTCCGGTCGAGCTGCGGCGGGCGCCGTGGTGTAGCCGTCGATCGCGGTGTGGATCCGGCCGCCGAGATAGAGCTGGGCGTGGCCCGCGCCGAAGATCCCGACCATCATCGGCTCGACCACGCTGAGCGCGAACAGCGCGGCGATGGCCGCATCGACGGCGTTGCCGCCGCCGGCCAGCATCTCGGCGCCGGCCGCCGAGGCCAGCGGGTGGTTGGTCACCACCATGCCGCGCGCCGCGCGCACGGACTGCTTCTCGGTCTGAAAGTGCGTGCCCGCGCGGGCGCGCCAGCCGCCCGCGGCGGCGCCGGGAGCGCTCATTTGCCGGGAGCCGCCAGCCAGGAGTTCCAGAAGTACATGCGCGCGGCGGTCCGGAAGGGGCCGCGCACCTCGCGGCGCGCCACGTCGAGCGTGAAGTAGTCGCCGAGCTTCACGCGGCCGACGTCCTCGTAGAAGATGACCTGCATCCGCTCGACCAGCGCCTTGCGCTTCTTCACGTCGCTCTCGCGCGTGAGCTCGGCCAGAAGCTGCTCCTTCTCCTCGTTGCACCAGCTGCCCCACCAGTTGCAGCGGAACACGATGTGGTTGGCCGGGTCGGCGGTGAACACGAGGCCGGTCGAGGCCACGTCCCACAGCTCGGGCTTTTGCGCGCGGCTGTTCAGCGTGGCCCAGTCGAGGACTTGCAGGTCGACGTTGAAGCCGACCTGCTCGAGCTGCTGCTTGGCCACCTCGGCGTTCTTGTACATGAACTCGTACTCGCGCGTGGTGGCCCAGCGGACGGGCTGGCGTGCGTAGCTCGCTTCCTTGAGCAGACGCTTGGCCTTCTCGGCGTCGTGCTGGTTGTAGAGCTTGGCGCTCGCCGTGGAGTGCCACGGCTGTTCGGGGAAGAACAGGCCGGGATCCAGACGGTAGAACGTCTTGCTGCCGAAGCCGCCGATCATGATCGGCTCCATGTCCAGCGCGGCCTGGAACGCCTGCCGCACCTTCTTGTCGGTCATGACGCCGGCCTTGTGGTTCAGTACGGCCACCGCCCAGCCTCGCGGCTTGACGATCCGCGACTCGAGCTGGGACAGGGACTTGATCCGATCGTAGGAGTCCTGCTTCACGAACATGCCGTGGTGGTACTCGCCAGTCTCCACGCCGGCCAGCCGCACCGCCGTGTCGGGCACCGGGATGAACAGGATCTCGTCGAAGTACGCCACCCGCTTGCCCCCGAAACCGCTGGCCGGCTCGCTGCGGGCGACGTAGTCCTTGAACCGGACGAGCTTCAGATGACGGTCGGGCTTGTGCTCGACGAACCGGTACGGGCCGGTGCCCGTGTACTCCTTGAGCGGGCCGTCGCCGGCGGCCTCGATGACTTCCTTGGGGTAGACGGCGCCGTGCGGCTCGGCGAGCCCGAACAGCAGCGAGGCCGAAGGCTGCTTGAGCGAGAGCACGACCGTGTAGGCATCCTTGGCCTCGATGCTCTCCACGTTGGCCCACAGCGATTTACCAAGCGAGGCCACCTGGCCCCAGCGCTTCATCGAGGGCACCACGTCGGCCGAGGTCATCTCCTTGCCGTTGTGGAACTTGACCCCTTTGCGCAGCGTGATGGTGTGACGACGACCGCCGTCGGTGACCGTGTGCGTCTCGGCCAGGAGTGGAACCGGGTTGAAGTTGGCGTCGTAGGTGAACAGCGTCTCGTTGACGTGCCACATGATCTCGTAGGTGATCGTGGCCGTCGACATCGGCACGTCGAGCGTGGGCGGCTCGCCGATCGTGGCGACCTTGAGCACACCGCCCATCCGCGGGGTTTCCTGCGTCACGCCAGGCGTCGGCGCGAGGAGGAGCAGGGCGAGGAGGAGAACCGCGATGCGCATCAGGCGAGCACCTCCGGCGCGATCCCGAACGTGCCGGCGGCCTGCACGATCTCCTCCCAGGTGGTCGGGTCCACCTCGATGCCGTCGCGTAGCCGCTTCTCGCGGGCGATCCGCTCGGGCTCGCCGGGCACGAGCACCGGGGCGCCGGGATCGGCCGGTGGCGACGCCTTCACGTAGGCGACGAAGCCCTCCGTCTCACGCCGGAACCAGTCGAGGCCGGCGAAGCGCGCCGGATCGATCAGCACGGTGAACATGTTGTTGATGACCCCGCCCAGCCGGGGATTGGCCGGCTGGATGGTGGGGCCGCCGGACAGCGCCCCGGCCAGGAGCTCGGTCACCACCGCCAGGGCATAGCCCTTGTGACCGCCGAACGGCAGCAACGCCCCGTGCGGCTCGCCGTACATCACGTTGGGATCCCGCGTCGGCTTGCCCTTGGCATCGATCAGGATGCCCGCGTCGACCTCGTGCCCCTCGTTCCTGGCCACCCGCACCTTGCCCATGGCGATCGCGCTGGTCGCCATGTCGAGCAGCAGCGCCGGCTGGCGCTCGGTGCCGGGCAGGGCGATGCACACCGGATTGGTGACGAAGCGCGCGTCGGTGCCGCGGAACGGCGCCACGATCGCGCGATGGTCGGTCACGTTGACGAAATGCAGCGAGACGAGGCCGGCCGCGCTGGCCATCTCCCCGTAGGCGCCCACCCGGCCGATGTGGTGCGCGTTGGCCAGCGTCATGGCCACCACGCCGGTCTGGCGGCAGCGCTCGATGGCGGCCGTCATCGCCTGCTCGGCCACGCTGCGGCCGTACCCACGGAGGCCGTCGAACATCAGCGTGGGGCCGTCGTCCTTCACGATCTTGGCCCGCGTGTTCGGCACCACCAGGCCCGCGTGCATGTGGCGGACGTAGGTCGGGATCATCCCCACGCCGTGACTGTCGTGCCCGGCCAGGTTGGCGGCCACCAGGTGGGTGGCGACGAGATCGGCTTCCTCGAGCGCGCTGCCGCCGGCCTTGACGATGGTGCTGGTGACGCGGCGCAGCCGATCCGCCGTGGCGCGCATGCTACTCGACCTCGCGCAGGCGCAGGACCTCGGGCCGGCCGTCCATGAACTCGCCCATCTTGCGCCCCAGCGCCTTGAAGTAGTCGGTGGCCCGGTGCGCTTCCACCGCGGCCTGGTCCACGTAGCGCTCCATGAAGATGTACGTGCCCGGGGTCTCGCCGTGGTGCAGCGCATAGAGCTTGCAGCCCGGCTCGCCGGCGTTGACCTTGGCGACCAGCTCCTTGGCGACGGCCTCGAACTCCTTCTCCTTGCCCGGCTTCACCTTCAACGTGGCGACGACTCCTAGCATGGTGGCCCTCCGTTGGCGCGCGACATCGTACCCCGTCCCCGCGGCCGAGGCCAGCGGGCCGCGCCGGCGATGCTATGATCCGAGGCTCAGGAGGTCGTAGATGCGCGACGACGTTGCCCTCGAGACCGAAGCGACCGAGCTGCTCCGCACCCTCATCCGCAACGGCTGTGTGAACACCGGAGACCCCGCCTCCGGTCACGAGGACCGCAGCGTCGACGCCCTGGAGGCCTACTTCGCGGGCTCGGGGCTCTCGTGCGAGCGCTTCACGTCCGTGCCCGGGCGCATGAGCTTGATCACACGCATCGAAGGCAGTGATCGCCACGCGCCGACGTTGCTGCTGATGGGCCACACCGACGTGGTGCCGGTCAACGCTTCCGGCTGGCAGCGCGATCCCTTCGCCGCCGAGCTGGTGGACGGCATCGTGTGGGGCCGCGGCGCCATCGACATGCTCAACCTCACCACCACGATGGCGGTAGCCATCCGCCGGCTGAAGAAGAGCGACTGGCGGCCGCGCGGCACGCTGATCTACCTGGCGGTGGCGGATGAAGAGGCCGGCGGGTTCCTGGGCGCCGGGCACCTGGTCGAGCATCACGCGGACGCCGTGAAGTGCGACTACGTCATCACCGAGAGCGGCGGCGTCCCCATCCCGACCAAGTCCGGCCACACCCTCAAGGTCACCGTGGGCGAGAAGGGCGGCAACTGGCGCAAGCTGATCGTGCACGGCACGCCCGGCCACGGCTCGCGCCCGTTCAAGACCGACAACGCGCTGGTCACCGCGGCCAAGGTGGTGCAGCGCCTGGCCGAGTACCGGCCCAAGGCGCGCATCCTGGACGCCTGGCGCGGCTACGTCGAGGCCCTGCAGCTCGAGCCGGGGCTCACCGAGGCGCTCACCGATCCCGACCGCGTGTACGACGCGGTGTGCGATCTGGACAACCTCGCGCTGGCCCGCGAGGCGCACGCCTGCACGCACACGACGTTTTCACCCAACATCGCCCACGGCGGCACCAAGGTGAACGTGATCCCCGATCGTGTCGACATCGACGTGGACATCCGCTCGCTGCCCGGCATCGAGTCGCACGAGGTCGAGGCGATGATCAAGGAAGCGCTGGGCCCGCTGGCGTCGCGAGTGACGATCGACACGCCGCCCGACCGCAAGCGGGGCGGCAGCGTGTCGCCGACCGACACGCCCTTGATGGCCGCGATCTCCCGCGTGGCCAAGCGCATGATGCCGGACAGCCGCGTGGTTCCTGCAATCACCACCGGCGGTACCGACGCGAAGTTCTTCCGCTGGAAGGGGATCCCGTCGTACGGCTTCGGTCTGCACTCGCTGCGCATCCCGTACACCGAGTACCCGGTGATGTTCCACGGCCACAACGAGCGCGTGGACACCGAGAGCCTCAAGCTCTCGGCTCAGATGTGGGAGACGCTGAGCCGAGACTTTCTCGGGTGAGATCTCCGAGCGCGCGTGGGCTCGCCCGGCGCCGGTTCGTCATCGGCGCCGGCGCCCTCCTGGCCGCTCCGGCCATAGCCTACGGCCAGCGGACCGGAAAGGTGTACCGCATTGGCGTGCTCGGCACGACGTCGCCGAAGTCCCACGGCGCGTTCGTCGAGGCGTTTCGCGAGGGGCTGCGCGAGCGCGGGTACATTGAAGGCAAGACTGTCGTCGTCGAGGTCCGCTGGGCCGAGAACAACTACGATCGCCTGCCCGCGCTCGCTGCGGAGCTCGTCGGCGCGCACGTCGATCTCATCCTCACGCACGGAGCGCCGGGCGCCTCCGCGGCCAAGGCGGCGACCACCACCATCCCCATCGTCATCGCCATTAGCGGGGAAGCCGTCGCCACCGGGCTGGTGGAGAGCCTCGCCCGTCCCGGCGGCAATGTCACGGGCTCCACCTTCGTGTACTCCGAGCTGAACGCCAAGCGCCTGGAGCTCTTGAAGGAGGCGCTACCCAGGCTCAAGCGCGTCGCTGTCCTCTTGAACGGTGCGAACCCCGGCAACGTCATGACGTCCGAGACTCTCACCCGGACGGCGAAATCGATCGGGATCGAAATCGTCCAGACCACCGCCCGCAGCGCCGAGGAGTTCGACGGCGCCTTCGGGCAGATTACCCGCGCACAGTGCGAGGCCGTGATCGTGTACGAGGATCCGCTCTTCCTGGCGGAAGCGAAGCGGCTGGCGTCGCTGTCCGAACGCCACCGCTTGCCGAGCGCCGGCTTCCGGGAGTTCGCCGACGCCGGCGGTCTCCTCGGGTTCGGCATCAACTTTCCCGACGTCTGGCGGCAGGCGGCCAGCTTCGTGGATCGGATCTTCAAGGGCGCCAAGCCGGGCGATCTCCCCATGGAGCAGCCGAGGAAGTTCGACACGGTCGTCAACCTCCGGACCGCGCGAGCGCTACGGCTCACCATCCAGCCCAAAGTTATGTTGCGGGCGGAGACGGTGATCGAGTGACGCGCCGCCGCCTTCTGATCGCCGCGGCCGGCGCCGCGATGCTGGGCCTCGTAAATCTCGCCGCGAGTCAGCCGGCAAGCCGCCCGGCCCGGATCGGGCTCATCGCGACCACGCCCGCGTTCAAGGAGGCGTTCCTGAGCGCCCTGCGCGAGGCCGGATACGTGGAAGGTCAGAACATGGTCGTCATCCACCGCCCGATCGGTGAGACGGCCGTCCGCGAGGTGCTGGCCGCCAATGTCGATGTGCTGTGCGCGTCGGGGCCCGACACGATCGCCGCGGCGCGGCGCGCGACGACGACCGTTCCCCTGGTGGGGGTCGACCTGGAAACCGATCCCGTCGCTTCCGGACTGACGAAGACCCTCGCGCGTCCCGGGGGCAACGTCACGGGCATTTTCATGGATCTGCCCGAGCTCGGGGGCAAGCTGATCCAGCTCCTGCGTGAGATCGTGCCCGGCCTCGCCCGCCTCGGAATCGTGTGGTATCCGGAGGTCGGCAAGATCCAGTTCGAGGCCACCGACAGCGCGGCGCGGGCCGCGAATCTGAGCGTGGTGTCGTTGCCGGTGAAGTCCGCCGACGATCTGCGCCGGGCGTTCGAGCGGGCGCGACGCGAGCGGGTCGGCGGCATCGTGCTCCTGAGCGCGCCGCTGCTGCTGCACCAGCGTGCGCTCATCGCCGATCTGGCCCAGAAATCCCAGCTGCCCGCCGTGAGCCTCTTTCCTGCCTTCCCGGAGGCGGGAGGTCTGCTCGGCTATGGCCCGGACTTCGAGAACATGATGCGCCGGGCTGCCGGCTACGTGATTCGGATCCTCCGCGGAGCGAACCCCGGGGATCTTCCGGTGGAGCGCCCGGCGAAGTTCGAGCTGGTCGTGAGCGTCAAGGCGGCCAGGGGACTCGGCGTGACGATTCCGCACTCGCTGCTGCTGCGGGCGGACCGCGTCATCCAGTGAGCTGAGCTCGGGGTTTCGCGTGTCGTGGCTCGGCCGTGTGCCCAAAGGCTGGGGGCTCGTCGCCGCCGGATTCCTCACCTTCGGGGTCTCGGCCGGGATGATGCACTCGTACCCGGTGTTCTTCGTCGCGTTCCTGGCCGCGTTCGGCTGGGGTCGCGCCGAGGCGTCGGTGGCCTACTCCGCCTCGCAGCTGCTCACCGGCGCGAGCTCCCCGGTCGTGGGCGTGCTGGTCGATCGCATTGGCCCCCGCCGACTCGTCCTGCTCGGCGGCGTCTTGCTCGCCGCCGGTCTTGCGCTGAGCGCGCATGTCACCGCGCTCTGGCACCTGATCGTCCTCTACGGGGTGGTCATGACGGTCGGGGCGAATTGTCTGGGCCTGGTGGTGATCACGCCGCTGATCTCACGCCAGTTCGTCGAGCGTCGCGGGCTCGTGCTGTCGATCGTGCAGGCGGCCAACGGCTTCGGCCGGGCTGCATCGGTCCCGGTCGTGCAGTTCCTGATCTCCACGGTGGGCTGGCGACGGTCCTATGTCGTACTCGCCGCGCTCATGGCGGTCGTGATCGTGCCCCTCGCGCAGTTCTTTCGGGCCGACCGCACGTCGAGCCCGCCGCCCACGGCTTCGCAGGCCGCACGCATCGCCGCGGCGGGCCACGACTGGACGCTCGCCGAGGCGATGGCGACTCCGCACTTCTGGCTGCTCTTCCTCGTCTATCTCCTCACGGGGCTCGGCAGCTTCTTCGTCTCGCTGCACCAGCTGGCATTCGCCACCGACATGGGCTTCGAGCCACTCCACGCGGCCGGTATTCTCGGAATGGGCAGCTTTCTCTCCGTCGCCGGCACGATCTTCACCGGCAGCATCTCGGATTACATCGGACGGGAGGTCGCGGCGATCATCGCCTATGGCATCTCGATCGTCGGGGTCATCGCTGCGCTCTTCATCACGAACGCCGATCAGACGTGGTTGCTGTGGGTCCACGCCGGCTTCTTCGGTCTCACGTGGGGCGCGCGGGGCCCGATGATCACCGCCAAGACCGCCGACCTCTTCCAGGGCCGTCACCTGGGCGCGATCCTGGGCGTCATCTCCATCGGCACCGGCATCGGCGCCGCCGTCGGGGCCTGGGCCAGCGGGCTGATCTTCGATCTCTCGGGCAGCTATCGGCTGGCGTTCATCCTCTCGATCGCGTCGTACCTGGCCGGGTGCGTGGCCTTCTGGTTCCTGCGCCGTCCGCCGGTCGCGCGAGGGTGAGCGACCCGGGCTACTTCGTCCGGGGCGGCGCGCTTTGCAGCACCTCCGCCAGGTGCTGCTTCCAGAAGACCGCCTGTCCGGTCGTGCCGTGCCCGGCGGTCTTGGCGCTCGCCGGGATCAGCAGCACCCGACCCTTCTTGACGCGCGTGATCTCACGCTCCAGCAGCCCGAGCTCCGGTGGGTTGCGCTCGTCGTCCGCGGAGTTGATCGCCAGCAGGACGGCCTCGATGCGCTCGAGTCCCGCGGCGGCGTTGTAGTCGCGCGATGCCTCCCACTGGTAGAGGTGGTCGTTGGCGTCGCCGCGGAATGGCGCGCTCAGGCGCTGGTTGAGGAGCTGATCGGCCTTCTCGCGCGTGGGGGCGGTTTCCTGAAGCCGCTGATTCCCTCCGCTCGTGCCGATGCCGTAGAACACCGACGCAAACTGCAGGCTGCGCGGCTGGGTGGTGTAGTTGCCGTTCATCCACTCCGGGTCGTTACGGATGGCATCGATGATCAGGCGTCGCATCATCCAGTTACGGCCGGACATCTCGGTCGGCAACGACGCCATCGGCACCGCGACGTCCATGAAGTCTGGGTATTTCTGGGCCCACATCCAGGTCTGCATCCCACCCATGGAGTTGCCCAGCACGAGCCTGAGGTGACGAACGCCCAGATGCTCGGTGACCAGCCGATACTGGGCGTGGACCATGTCGTCATAGTTGTACTTCGGGAAGGCCGCGCGCAGGCCGTCGGACGGCTTGGAGGATTTTCCGGTGCCGATGGCGTCCGGCAGGATCACATAGTAGCGGCTGGCATCGAGGGGTTGCCCGGAGCCGAAGAGCTCGCCGGCGAACGCCGGTGTGAGCAGGCCGGTGCCCGATCCGGTCGTGCCGTGCAGGATGACCACCGGTTGGCCGGTGGGTGCGCCGATGGTCGTGTAGTGCAGGCGCAGCTCCGGCAGGACCTCGCCGGTGTGAAAGCGGAAGTCGCGCACGACCCAGCTGCCTTCCTTCGGCGCGGGGTAGTCGGCGGCCGAGACCGGCCGGGCCGTCAGGGTGACGATCAGACTGCACACGACCCAGGCGACGATCCTGACGACGCTCATGTCGATCTCCTCTCGCTCGCGGTCGGCAGGATAGACGACGGGTCGGGGTGATGCAATCTCGCCGGGACGGCTTCGAGGATGCTGAGGGGAGCCTGAGTGGGGATGACGCGCCTCAGCTCGAACCCGGTGTCCTCGAGAAGCCGCCGATACTCTCCGGTCGTTCGCTCCAATCCGCTCAGCATGACGAGCATGTTGATATCGAAGAGCTTGGCATCGGACGCCCCGCCGCCTTCGGGCACCACCCGTTCGATCACCAGAAGCCGCGAGCGGCTCGGCATGCTGTCGTGACAGTTTCTCAGGATGGTGCGACTTCGCGCGTCGTCCCAGTTGTGAAGGACGCTCTTGAGCAGGTACAGGTCGCCGCCTGCAGGCACCCCCTCGAAGAAATCGCCCGGCACCATGGCACAACGGTCTGCCACTGCCGCCCGCCTCATGACCTCGCGCGCGCGCTCGACGACGTCCGGCTGCTCGAACAACACGCCCCGCGCCTCCGGACGAGCGGCCAGAATCGCGGCGAGGAGCGCGCCCTGGCCACCACCGACGTCGATGAGATGCACGGCATCGGTGAAGTCGTAAGCGCCGAGGATCGCCAGGGCTTCTTGTTCGGAGTAGGCGGTCATGCCCCTATCGAATGCCGACGCGGCCTCGGCGTCGCGCTGCAGGTGCTCGAAGAGGGTCCGCCCGTGGACACGATCGAACGCCGGGAGCCCCGTCACGACGCTGTGCAGGGTTCGGCCATAGACATCCCACACCCACGCGTCGCCGTACAGGAGCGCCAGATCGCGAAGCGACCTCGGAGTGTCGCTCTGTAGCGTCTGCGCGAGGGGTGTGACTTGAAACCGACCATCGGTCGTCTCCGCGAAGATGCCCAGGCTCGCCAGCGCGCGCAGCAGACGGTAGAGCGCGCGCGGATGGGCCCCGACCGCGCGGGCCAGGGCCGAGGCGTCTTGCGGACCGTCCTTGAGCACGTCGGCGATGCCCAGCTTCGCGGCGACATGGATCAGCTGCGTCGTCCGGAAGCCCATAAGGAGATCACGGACGACCTCGTGCGGAGACCGATCTGATGGGCTTTCGTGGTGCGCCATCGCGACATGGGTGCGGCGGCCCTGCCCGCGACCCGTGGCTCATGCTGCCGACGACCGCGCCCCGTTGCAAGTCGACGCGTCCGCTTCCCCGGAGGAGAGCGGTGCGCGTGTGCTAGCATCCGCCCCGGCGGCGACACGCCAGGGAGGGTGTGGATGGGAACGTTCCGGCTCTACACGGGCCCCGACGGACAGGGGCGCATCGAGACGATCGACATCGAGAAGAAGACGGACTGGCTCAAGGGATTGCCGACGAGCCAGATCTCGTTCAGCGTGTGGCCGGTCGGGCGTTTCCTCGACTGGCATCCGGCGCCGCGTCGTCAGTTCGTGATTATCCTGTCGGGCCAGCTGGAGATCGGGCTGGGCGACGGCTCCAAGCACGTGTTCGGTCCCGGCGACGCCCGCCTGGTCGAGGACACGACCGGCCAGGGCCACACCACCCGGGTGGTGAGCCAGGTGCCGGTCGTGACCGCGACCGTTCCACTGGCGCAACAGTGAGGAGATGACCATGGCCCCCAAGATCCTGTTCTCGCCCAAGCAGCCCGACAACATCATGGCGATCGTCCGCGAGCTGGCGCCGCCCGGCTTCGACCTGGTGGCGGTCGATCCCGGCACGCCGCAGTTCATCGAGGCCGCCCAGGATGCCGAGTACTACATGGGCCTGGCGCGCCAGATGGGCGGCGAGTTCTTCCGCTCGGCCCCGAAGATGAAGCTGGTGCAGCTGCTGAGCGCCGGCTACGACCGCGTGGACATCGAGGCGGCGCGCAAGGCCAAGGTGCCCGTGTCCAACAACGGTGGGGCCAACGCCATCGCAGTGGCCGAGCACACGCTCACGCTGATCCTGGCCGTGCTCAAGCGCGTGGTGAAGTTCCACAACGACATCGTGGCCGGCAAGTGGCGGGTGGGCGGCCCCACTGACACGCCGGTGTACGAGCTCGCCGGACGCACGGTGGGCATCGTCGGCCTGGGCAATATCGGCAAGAAGGTCGCGCGGCGAGCGCTCGCCTTCGATGCCAAGGTCCTCTACTACGACATCGCGCGGCTCCCCGAGCACCACGAGGACGCGCTCGGCGTGCGGTTCTCCCTCTTCACCGAGCTGCTGCAGAAGGCCGACGTGCTCAGCCTGCACGTGCCGCTCGACGATTCCACGCGACAGATGATCTCCACCAAGCAGCTGGCGCTGATGAAGCCCACCGCGATCATCGTCAACACCTGCCGCGGGCCGGTGATCGACGAGAACGCGCTCTACACCGCGCTGAAGGACGGCCGCATCGCGGGGGCCGGGCTGGACGTGATGGTGGAGGAACCGCCCAAGCCCAACCATCCGCTCTTCTCGCTCCCCAACGTCACGTTCACCCCGCACTCGGCGGGACCGACGGCGGAGAACTGGACGGCGCGCTTCCGCAACGGGTTCGACAACATCCAGCGCGTGGCGGCCGGCCGCGCGCCCTTGTGGGTGATCCCCGAGCTGGCGGAGTGAGTGGGCAACTGAACCACCAGTAGTGGGAGTTCCGTATGAGCTACTTGATGGCGGGGCAGACCAGCGAGCTGGAGCGACTCCGGCTGCAATCGCGCGTGTGGGAGCCCGCCGGCCGTGCGCTCCTTCAGCAGATCAACCCCAGCGGAGTTCACCGCGCGCTCGACGTTGGCTGCGGAGCCATGGGCTGGCTGCGCGTCCTGGCCCAGCGGATCGAACGCACCGGAACGATCGTGGGGACCGACCTCGACGATAAAATGCTGGAGGCAGCCGCTACCTTCGTGCAGGAGCAACGGCTCGAGCGGGTCGTGCTGGAGAAGGACGACCTGTTCTCCAGCGGGCTCGCGCCAGCTTCATTCGACCTCACCCATGCCCGCTTCCAGATCGCGCCCCTCGGCCGTGCCGAGGAGCAGCTCACCGCGTACATCCGAGCGACCAAGCCGGGTGGGCTGCTCGTGCTCGAAGACCCTGACACCGGGTCCTGGCATTTCAATCCTCGGGCCGCCGCGGCCGAGCGATTGATCGAGCTCATCCTCGAGGCATTCAAGGCAGCCGGAGGCAATTTCAACGCGGGTCGCGAGCTTCCAGGGCTACTCCGCTCCCGTGGTCTCGAGCCGGAATTGCGGGCCGAAGTCCACGCGTTGCCGCCAGGCCATCCCTACCTGCGGCTACCGATTCAATTCGCCCGGGCACTGGAGCCACGGCTGCTCAAGATCGTCAGCGCTGACGAGTTGAATTCGCTGCGAGCCGCCGCGGAAGATGAGCTCAACGACCCCGGACGCTGGGGGACCACGTTCACGCTGATCCAGGCCTCGGCGGCTCCCAGGGTGACGCCAAGGGCGGGGCCCCGGGGCCCCCCTCCGCGTTGCGCCTAAGACTTCTTGATGAGCTTGCCGTAGACTTGCTCGACGTTCCCGCCGATCCGGTCGCGATACCGCCCGCCCTCGTACTTGGACATCCCGCTCTCGTACTTCCCGGCGAGCTCCTCTTCGATCTTCTTCTTCATCTCGTCGAGCGGCATGCCGGCGGCCCCGTGCTTCTTGACGGCGCCGACGAGTTCGGTGAGGAAGCCGCGGAAGAAGACCAGGTGGCTCTTCGGCGTCGGATTGCCGTGTCCGACGATCATCTGGCTGATGTCGAGCTTTTCCAGCGCGGCGACCGTCTCGATCCACTCCTCGGGGTAGCCGTCGCCGATGAACGGCATCCGGTCGACCACCGCGTCGCCGGTGACCAGCACCTTCTCCTTCGGAAGATAGATGTAGAGGTCGCCGTCGGTGTGACCGCGGCCCATGAGCATCAGCCGGATCTCGCGGCCGCCCTCCTGGAGACTCATCGTCTGGGACACGGTACGGGTGGGCACCGCCGGCTTGAGATTCTGCAGCTCCTTCAGGTAGCTCTCGGCCTGCTGCAGGTTGTTCTCGAGCCTGGCCTTCGTCGCAGCGTTCGGCGCCTTCTGGATCTCGTCTTTCAGCTTGGCGATCTCGCCTGGGAGGCTCTTGATCTGCGTCTCGATGAACGGCACGCCGCCCACGCCGGAGTTTGGTCGCAGCAGGGCCTCCTTCATCTTCTCGGAGGCGATGATCTCGAGACTCGGGTTCCCCTGCGCGTAGACCTCGTTGCCCTGCCAGTGATCCCAATGGAAGTGCGTGTTGATGATCTTCTTGACCGGCTTCTTGCTGACGACCTGGATCTCCTTGTAGAGCGTCCGCGCCGCTGAGGGCTTGGAGTGCGAGTCCACGATCACGAGGCCGTCGTTGGTCTCGATGACGGCGGCGTTGGAGTTGACCTTGTACCGCTCGGCGGCAATGCCCGCCCACACGCCGTCGCCCACCTTCTTGAGCTCGAATGACTCCGTGCTCGCCGTCTGCGCGTAGGCGTTCATCCCGCAGCACAGCTCGTGAGGGTCCAGCGTGTACACCGCCGCCGCGATCGTCGCCTGCGCCAGGACTTGCCGTCGAGTCCAGCCTTCCATGGCTCTTCTCTTTTGAAGGGGAACTCTCGCAGGGTTTCCCCGCCCCTCCGGGAGGGCGGTCAGTCAGCTCGGAAGATGAGGTCAGGCGTCAGCTCGGAGAGCTTCGTGCGTCCACACAGCCCCATGTTGATCTGCAGCTCGTCGCGCATGATCTCGCACACACGGGCCACGCCGTCGGCGCCGTCGGCGGCCAGGCCCCACAGCATCGTGCGCCCGCACGCCACCACGCGCGCCCCGCGGGCCAGGGCCTTGATCACGTCGGTGCCGCGGTTGAAGCCGCCGTCGATCATGATCTCCGCGCGTCCGGCCACCGCGTCGGCGATGGGCGGCAACGCCTCGATGGTGGACTGCGTGTGGTCGAGCTGACGGCCGCCGTGGTTCGACACCCAGATGAGCCGTACCCCCATGTCGACGGCGCGCCGGGCGTCGGACACCGTCATGATGCCCTTGAGCCCCACCGGCAGCTTCGTGGTCTTCATCAGCCACTCGACGTCCTTCCAGGTCAAGCCCGACTGGAAGTCGGGCAACGGTCCGCGCGGATTCGGCGCGATCTCCATGGCCGCGCGCGGGCTGAACCGGTGAAACACATCGCGCTCGCGCCGGCTGTACTTCTGCACGTCGACCGTGAGCGCCACCGCCTTGTAGCCGGACGACTCGACGCGCGCGAGTAGCTCGCCCATCCAGCCGTGGTCGCCGTGGGCGTAGAGCTGGAACATCTGCGGCGCCTTGCCGGCCTTGGCCACGTCCTCCACCGGCCAGCCGGTGGCGCCGCTGAGCCACTGCAGCGTGTCGCCCTTGCCGGCGCCGCGGGCCATCTCGACGTCGCCCTCGGGATTGAAGAGGACGAGGCCGCCCATGGGCGCCACCGCCACCGGCCACGACAGCGGCACGCCCAGGAGCGACGTGCGCAGGTCGATGTTGCGCACGTCCACCAGGACGTTCTGCTGGATGGCCAGGCGATCGAGGTGGCGACGGTTCCGCCGCTTGCTCGACTCGGTCTCGGCGGCGCCGTCGCCGAAGTTCCAGTGGTCGCGCGGCAGCTTCTCGTGGGCGGCACGGCGGATCTCGGGCAGCGTGACGAACTTGGGTCCGGTCGGAGTCGGTGTCATGGCCGTGTACTATACGCCAAAGCTCGCGTGTCGAGGAGGCGTGGCATGAGGATCGCGGACGACGTCACCCAGCTGGTCGGCAACACTCCACTCGTGCG
>Ga0111538_10006419_pt1 | contig 15921 bp, 17 predicted proteins | sample SoiMethybrSBSTD1_FD_79669 | JGI IMG/M metagenome (GOLD analysis project Ga0111538, IMG submission 79669) | Bulk soil microbial communities from a Populus tree surrounding site in Tennessee, USA - Soil MetaG P. TD hybrid SBSTD1 (version 2)... | ecosystem: Environmental > Terrestrial > Soil >...
CGGCGCGTTCTACGGCGCCGTGTTCGGCTGGGAGGTGCTGGCGGCGGGCGACTTCACGGCCTGGGCGCTCCCGGCGTACGGCGACTTCCTCGAGGCGCGCAACCCGGGCACGCGTGAGGGCATGGCGTCGATGGGCGCGCCGGAGCGGTTCGAGGAGGTGGTGGCGACGATCGTCCCGATCCCCGACGACCAGCCCGACGCCTCGCCGCACTGGGGCGTGACGTTCGCGGTCGACGACGCCGACGAGATCGCGCGGCGCGCCGACAAGCTCGGCGGCTGGGTGGTCGTCGCGCCGTTCGACGCGCCGTGGGTGCGGATGACCGTGATCGCCGACCCGCAGGGCGCGACGTTCACCGCCAGCAAGTTCGTCCCCGAGAACAAGGACATCGGGCAGGGAGCGGGCGCGGCGACCGGAGGCTGACCGGGCGCGACCGGTAGCGTCTTGTCCATGGTCCGCGTCGCCGACGTCACGCACTCCAAGTTCAAGGCGCTGCCGGTCACCGCGACGGTCGGTGAGGTGCAGCAGTGGTTCCAGAGCAGCACGAGCCGGCAAATGGCTCTGCTCGCCGACGACGGCCGCTACGCGGGCCGCCTCCTCCGCGCCGAGGTCGAGGGTCTCGACCCCGGGGCGGCGGCGGTGGAGTTCGCCGAGCCCGGGGAGACCGTCACCCCCGACGAGCCCGCTGCGCGGGGCAGGGAGCTCGCGCTCGCGACGCCCGGCCTGCGCGTCCCGGTGGTCGATGGCGACGGGCAGCTCGTGGGTATCGTCGCGCTCACCACCGACCTGAAGGGGTTCTGCGGGACGGAATAGACGGAGGGGGCGCAGCGTCGTCCCCCTCATGACCGATGCCGCCGACCAGCTCGACGCGATGCTGCACGGCTGGCTCGAGCACGCCGCCGATCGGCGCCGGCCAGGCCGGCCGGGCGCGCGCTTGACCGCCGTGCTCGCCCGCAGTGCCCTCTGTGGGGCGCGCGACCTGTGTGCGCGCTGGGACGTGACCGTCGATACGCGCGGTGCGATCGCGCTGGTCAGCGGGCCGGCGCGGGTGGTCGAGGGTCTCGTCGCCGTCACCGGCATGGCGCGGGGCTGAGCGTCGCGGCGGCGCAGCCGCAGTTCGCCGGAGCCCCCGTATGCTCACGAGTCCATGAAGCCGGTCCTGATCCGCCAGCACGTGGACGGCGCGCCGCCGGCGATCCTCGCCGAGTGGCTCGAACACCGCGGCCTGGGGTTCGAGATCAGCCGCTCGTGGCTGCACGAGCCGCTCCCGGACCCGACCAAGTACGCCTTCGTCGTCTCGCTCGGCCACGACGCCGGCGCGCACGAGACGCACCTGCCGGCGGTGGCGGCGGAGATCGAGCTGCTGCGCGCGGCGATCGCGCACGACGTCCCCGTGCTCGGCCTGTGCTTCGGCGGGCAGGCGCTGGCGGCTGCGCTCGGCGCCACGGTCGAGCGCGCGCCCACGGCCGAGCTCGGCTGGCGGGAGATCAGCACCGACGACCCGACCCTCGTTCCCGCCGGCCCCTGGCTCGAGTGGCACTACGACCGCTTCGCCACGCCGCCCAACGCGATCGAGCTCGCCCGCACGGCCGACGCGCCGCAGGCGTTCAAGCAAGGCCCGCACCTCGGCGTCCAGTTCCACCCCGAGGCGACGATCGAGATCGTCACGGACTGGGCCAACTCCGACGGGCGCCCCGGCGAAGCGCCCACGGCCACCCCCGAGCAGCGCGCCGCCGCCCGCGCAGCGGCGTTCCGCCTGTTCGACGCGTTCCTCGCGCAAGCAGACCAAAACAGCAGTCCATTTGCGTTGAGCGAGACTTAACGAGCTGGTCCGCCGCCGCGCATCAGCGCTAGGCAGCGCGCGCGCCCGCGGGGATGATCAGCAGATCCCCGAACGCCTGATCCCCCGCGCGCTGCTGTTCGGCAACCCGGAGCGCGAGCGGCCGATGCTCTCGCCCGACGGCACGCAGCTCGCCTGCCTCGCGCCCGTGGACAGCGTGCTCAACATCTGGCTCGGCGCGACCGGCTCGGACCGCCTCGAACCGGTCACGCAGGCGCGCAAGCGCAGCATCGTCGACTTCGTCTGGACGCCGGACGGGCGGCACATCGTGTTCCCGCAGGATCGCGACGGCGACGAGGACTTCCACCTGCACGCGCTCGGCCTCGCGGCCGGCGCGACCCGCGACGTGACGCCGTTCGCGGGCGTGCAGGCGCAGGTGCTGGGCCGCTCGCCCGACGTGCCGGGCGCGCTGCTCGTGGGGCTCAACCGGACCGACCCGCACCGGCACGACGCGTACCGGCTCGACGTCGCGACCGGGAAGCTCGAGCTCGTCGCCGAGAACCCGGGCTTCACGTGGCTGCCCGCGTGGATCGCCGACCGCTGGCTGCAGCCGCGCGCCGGGCTGCGCCCGCGCGACGACGGCGGGCTGGAGATCCACGTCGCCGACGGCTCGGCGTGGCGCCGTGTCTTCGCGGTCGATGCCGTCGACGCGCTCACGACCTCGGTGGTGGGCTTCAGCCGCGACGCCGACGTGCTCTACCTCGTGACGCCCGCCGGCGCCGACACCGCGGGCCTCCACGCGCTCGACCTCGCATCCGGACGACAGCGCGCGCTCGCCGCCGACCCGGACGCCGACATCGACTACGTCCGCGCCGACCCGCACACCCGCGCCCCGCAACTCGTGGGCCTGACCAAGGACCGGATGCGCTACCGAGTCCTCGACCCGGCTGTGCAGCGCGACATCGACGCGATCGCCACGCTCGGCCGCGGCGATCCGTACATCACCGCCGCCGACGACGCCGACACGCGCTGGGTGGTGCGGCTCGAGGCCGACGACCGGCCCGCGCGGTACGTCCTGCTCGACCGTCGCGACGGTCGCGCGACTCCGCTGTTCGAGGCGCACCCGCGGCTGGCCACGCACGAGTTCGCGCGCACCGAGCCCTTCAGCCTGCGCGCCCGCGACGGGCTGCGGCTGCACGGCTATCTCACGCTCCCGCGCGGCGGGCGTCCGCCGTACCCGACGGTGCTGTCGGTCCACGGCGGCCCGTACGACCGCGACCGCTGGGGCTTCGATCCCCACGTCCAATGGCTGGCGAACCGCGGCTACGCCTGTCTGCAGGTGAACTTCCGCGGCTCGACGGGCTACGGGAAGCGCTTCCTCGCCGCCGGCGACAAGGAGTGGGGCGGGAAGATGCACGACGACCTCGTCGACACGGTCACGTGGGCGATCGACGAGGGCCACGCCGACGCCCGCCGCGTCGCGATCTACGGGGCGTCGTACGGCGGCTATGCCGCGCTCGCGGGCGCCGCGTTCACGCCGGACGTGTTCCGCTGCGCGGTCGCGCTGGCCGCCCCGACGAACCTCGTCACCCTGCTCGAGAACGCGCCGCCCTACTGGGCCGGGATCATCCCGCAGCTGCGCCGCCGCGTCGGCGATCCCGAGACCGACGCGGAGCTGCTGTGGTCGCGGTCGCCGCTCGCGCGCGCACATGACATCCGGATCCCGGTCCTGCTGGGCCACGGGCGCAACGACCCGCGCGTGAAGGTGTCCGAGACCGAGCAGCTCGTCGCGGCGTTGCGCGAACGCGACATCCCGCACCAGCACGTCATCTTCGAGGACGAGGGCCACGGCCTGGTCGGGCAGGCGAACCGGCTGCGCTTCATGCGGACCGCCGAAGCGTTCCTCGCCGAGCACCTGGGCGGCGCGGCGGAACCCTAGGCCGGCTCGATCCGCTCGGCGCGCCCGGGCGCGGAGCGGATCCAGTCGATCAACGCCCGCAGCTCCGCCGGCAGCGCCCGCTCGCTCACCGTGACCGTGTGGGCGTCGACCGTGATCGCGTACGTCGGCTCGTCGGGCGCCGCCGCGTCGCCGAGCAGGCTCGGCAGCGCGAAGAAGTCGGCACTCTCGACCCGGCTGCGCAGCTCGTCCGACTCGGTGTCGACCGACACGGTCCGGACGAGACCGCCGAGTCCGCCGCCCTCGACGATCGACGCCCTCATGCGGCCGATCCTCTCAGAGGACGCCGACGACCTTCCAGGCCGCCCGCACGGCGCGCTGCTCGAGGCTCTTCTTGCCGAACAGATCGCCGGCGACGCGCACGGTCGCGTTCGCGGCGGCCTTGAAGTCCGCGGTCGGCTTGAGCTTCGTCGTGAGCGCCTCCCACCAGATCCGGCCGGCGTGCTCCCACGCGTTGCCGCCGAGCGTGCTGGCGACGAGGTAGAACGCGCGGTTCGGGATGCCGGAGTTGATGTGGACGCCGCCGTTGTCGTTGCGCGGGTCGTTGTCCGCCGGCAGCTCGACGTAGCCGCTCATGTCGCCCGGCTGGCGATCGAGGTCGAACGCGTGGCCGGGGTTGCTCATCGATCGCAGCGCGACGCCGTGCAGCGCACTGCCGAGCACGCCTTCGCCGATCAGCCAGTCGGCCTCCTCGGCGGTCTGGCCGAGCGCGTACTGCTTGACGAGCGAGCCGAACACGTCCGCGAACGACTCGTTGAGCGCGCCCGACTGCGACCGGTAGATCAGACCCGCCGTGGTCTGGATGACGCCGTGCGTCATCTCGTGGCCGACGACATCGAGCGCCTTGGTGAGCGACCCGACGGCCATCATGGTCCCGCTCCCGTCGCCGTAGATCATCTGCGTCCCGTTCCAGAACGCGTTGTCGAACGCGTTCCCGTAGTGGACCGTCGACACGATCTCGACGCCCTGGCCGTCGATGCTGTCGCGGTCGAACACGTCCTTGTAGAAGCGGTACGTGTGGTCGGCCGCGTCGTAGGCCTCGTTGACCGCCGGGTCGCCCGCCGGCGGGTCGCTCTCGCCGCGCACGCGCGTGCCGGGGAGGTCGGTTCCGTTCTGCGCGTCGAAGACCGTGCGGGTCTCGCCCTTGGGCGGTGCGAACACCTTCAGGTCGGCCAGGCCGACGCCCATCTCGCGCAGCAGGCCCGCGGCGAGGTTGCGGCGCGCGCGCACGGACGCCGATGCCGCGAGCGTCCGGTCCGCGACCGCCCGCTCGTGGCCGCCGCGCTCGCCGACCTCGGCGATGACGTGGGGGGGAAGGATGAAGCAGTGGCAGCCGCAGCCGGGCGTCATGATCCGGTCCTCCGTTCTGGCGCGTGGCCGTTGACCTGCAACAGGGCGAGCGCCTCGAGCCGGCGCCGGAAGTCCCGGGGACACACGAGCAGCAGGCTCGGGACCTCGTACGGCCGCGCGAGTCGCGCGTAGAAGTGGCCGATCCCGGCGAGACCGAGCATCAGCCCGGGCGTCTCGCGGCCCGGGACCGGGATCCCGCACGGCCACGGCGCGCCGGTGCGGCCGTAGCCGGCCAGCCCAGCCTCGCCGATGTCGCCGGCGACGTGCGCGGCCGCGCCGTCGAGCAGCTCGGCGCCCTCGAGTAGGACGTCGGCGTTGCCCGCCAGGCCGTGGCACAGGCACCAGCTGAGCGACCCGTCGTCGACGGCCGCCGCGGTCTCGCGCGCGGTGGTCGCCAGCGCGATGCGGGCGTCGTCGCGGCACTGCGCGCTGCCGAGCAGCTCGGCGGCGCGCAGGCGGGCGAGCGCGATGCCGGGAGCGCCGTGGCACCACTGGGTACGGAACGTGCCCGGCTCGGCGGGGCGTCGCCGCCGCGGCTGCTCGCGGAAGTCGGGCCAGTTGCCGGCCGCGGCCGAGAACCACGTCCGCTCGTACGCGAGCGCCCCCTCGGCGGCGACGACGTAGCGCTCCGCGCCCGTGGCGAAGGCGAGCTCGAGCAGCGCGTGGGCGGCGCCGGCCGCGCCGTGCGAGAGCCCCGTGAGGTTGCGATGGCTGACGCCGTCGTCGGAGCGCCACGACCAGCCGGCGGCGTCGCGCTCGGCGGTCGCGATCAGCTCGTCGCCGCGACGGGCCGCGAGCGCGACGAGCTCGCGGTCATCCGCGAGCTCGGCCAGCGTGAGCAGCGCGACGATGCCGCCGGCACGTCCCGACAGGAGGTCGAACCCTTCCGCGGCGGCGCGGGCAGCCCGGCGCGCGACGCCGCGGGCGGACTTCACGAGCGCCTCCTCCGCCAGCAGGACGCCGACCGCGCCGGCGGCGAGCGCGATGCCGAGCGAGCCGCTGTAGAGCCCCAGCGAGAGCGGACCGCGCCGGGCCCGGCCGAGCGCCTGTCGCACCGCGCCGATCGCGGTCCGCTTCAACGCCGGGTCGCCCGTGAGGCAGTGCATCTCAGCGAGAAACAGCGCGATTCCGCTCGTGCCGTCGTAGAGGTCCGAGCCGAGCGCGCCGTAGGACAGGGAGATCTGGTGCGGCCCGTGGGCGTGGGGGAGCAGCCCGAGCCAGCTGCAGCGGTCGCGATCCCAGAGGGCCTCCGCCGCCAGGCGGCTCGCGATCTGCGCCGCGAGCGTCAGCGCCGCGTCGGGATCGCGCCCGCCGCGCACCGCGTCCGGGACCGCCGGCGACCCGTCGACCGGCAGCGCGTAGCCGTCGGCGGAGCCGGGGCGCAGGTACGGGCGGTCGAGCGCGACGCCCGCCTCCCGCAGCGTCTGGACGACGACGCGCAGGCGGTCGCCGCGTGCGCGTCCGGCCGCGCGGATCAGGCCCTCGGCGACGAGCTCGCTGCGGTGCTCGCCGAAGCTCTGGCCGGTGCCGGGATCCTCGGCGACGGCGAGGCCGGACGCGAGCGGCTTGGTGAACGCCGGGACGCCGGGGCGCAGCGCGCCGCGGCAGGCGGCGTGGACATCCGCGAGCAGCGGCGCCGCCGTGCCGACGTCGTCGCGCAGCAGGTACAGCACCGCCGTGTCGCGCCGGGCGTAGGAGATCGCGTTGTCGAGCACCTTGAGCCGGAACGGGACCCCGGCACCGTTGAGCCGAGCGGTCACGCCGCGCACGAGGTCGGCGGCACCGGACGGCGCGACGTTCCAGTACAAGCGGACGAGCGTGCGTCCCTCGTCCCAGACGAGCGGATCGTCGCTGAGCGCGACGTAGTAGCCGGGCGACGCGCCACACGCCTCGCTGGGCAGCCGCAGCAGGACCGGCGCGCCCGGGGCGAGCTCGCCCGCCACCGGGCGGCAGTCCGAGCGGTCGACCCACAGCTCGAGGTCGCGCCCGTGCACCGCCACCGAGCCGTTGTCGCAGCTGCGCACCTGCCACCCCGGCTCCCACGAGCCCGCGCCCTGGTTGGCCGCGGCAAGCCGCGCCGTGAGCTGCGTCTCCTGGCAGGTCAGCGCCGACTCACCGGTCTCCGGCGCCATCCGCGACGCGAAGCCGACGCGGTAGAAGTTCGTGTAGATGTGGTTGCGCAGGACGTACAGGAGGTGCGACCGCGCGACGTCGGCGGCGAGCGCCCGGCGCACCCGTGCGGGAAGCGGACGGCACGGGGCGCCGAACCACGCGAACGTGGTCGGCGACGTGATCTCCACGGCCTCGACGACGTCCGCGAGCTGTTCGGCGTAGTCGCTCATGCCACGATCCCCAGCACGACGCGCGCGCCCTCGTCGGGCTGCATGACCAGGTTCGCCCCGGCCTGCAGCAGCGTGACCGCTGTCGCATCGAGCTCGGGCGCTCGCTGCACGTGCTCGAGCGCGGTCTCGAGCAGTCGCACGCCGGCGTAGGCGGTGGCGCGCGTGCGCAGCCCGGCCGCGTGCTCGTCGCTCAGCCCGGCGGTCCGCACGTACGCGGCCCAGCAGGCGCGCAGCGCCGGCTGCATCCGCGCGATCGGATAGCGCGCGACGTCGAGGTAGCGGCCGGGATCGGTACCGCCGCTGAGCGGGATCGAGTTGATCCAGAAGCCCGCGTAGTCGCCGAGGAAGCACCCGAGGTCCCACGCGCGGTCGCCGAGCCCGGCGGCCTCCCAGTCGAGCAGTCGCACGCGCCCGGCCCGTCGCCGCGAGCGCACGACCAGGACGTTGTCCCAGCGGGCGTCGGCGTGGATGAAGGCGTCGGCACGCCACGCCCGGCGGAGGCCGTCCAGCCGCTCGGCGAGCTCCGGCAGGCGCTGGATCAGCCGCACGACGTCGGCGCCGGCGCTGCTGAAGTCGTGGAGGATCCGCAGCCCTGGCCGGTGCAGGAACAGACCGGCGGGCGCGGGGACGGCCGCGACCTCGGGCCGTCCGGCGGCGAACGCGTGCACGTGCGCCAGCGCCCGGCCGACGTCCGCCGCCAGCGCGGCGGGGAAGCGCCCGGTGCGGCGGTGGTAGCTGCGCAGATCCTCGGCCTCGGTGAGGTACTCGAGGATCAGCAGGCGCAGCGGCGCGTCGAACCCGATCAGCTGGGGCAGCAGCGCGGCCAGCCGCGGATCGGCGGCGAGCAGCGCGTAGACCGACGCCTCGCGTCCTGTCGACGCGAACGGGTCTCGGTCGGTCCCGCCCTTCAGCAGGTACGACGTGCCGCCCTCGCGCACGACGCGGAAGTTCACGTTCCGGCGCGACTCGTCGACGACCCGCAGGTCGCCGTCGACGACGCACCGCGCGTCGATCAGGCCTTCCCTGAGCAGGTAGGCGACGACGCCGCTCTCGGTCATCACGTCCATCGCGTGCGTGGGCATCGGAGTCTCGAGCCCCCGGCCGGGCGGCCGGGGGCTCAGAGCCTCGACTGGGTCAGCAGAGGCAGGAGACCGACTGCGGGTTGCACATGAAGCGGCTCTTGCACCAGAAGAACGAGTCGTACTTCGTGGGGTTCCAGCCGAAGATGCCCTGCGCTCCGCCGCCACCACTGCCGCCGGCGATGCCCTGCGCGCCGCCTCCCTGCTGCGACGCGGCGTACGCGGTCAGCGCGCCGGCCAGGAACGCCTGCAGGCTGGGGTCCGAGCCCCCGCCGCCGCCGCCGCCACCGCCGCCGCCGCCGGTCTGGCCCTCGAGTGCCGCTACGCGCTGCTCAAGGTCTCCGTTCGCCATTGTCTAACACTCCTTGTTCCGAATTTTTGACAACACACAGCTCCCGGGGCAGCATCATTTTCTGTCAGTACGTGTGTGTGGAGAATGGATCGCCGGGGAGGATCTTCGGTCCCCGGCGGGGCCCAGGCGGGATGGGCCCCGGATCTAGATCCTGGCCGCGCGCACCCGGGCCACCGCGTCGTTGCGGCGGCGCACGTCGAGCTTCTCGAGGATGTTGTGGACGTGGTTCTTGACGGTCGAGAGCTCGATGCTCAGGCGGCCGGCGATCTGCTTGTTCGACAACCCGGCGCCGATCAGCTCCAGCACCTCGTGCTCGCGCTGCGTGAGCCGCTCGTCGCAGCCGTTGCCCCCGACTCCCGCGCGCACCGCCAGTCGCCTGAGCATCCGCGGCGAGCACAGCACTTCGCCACGGCCGAGCCGGACGACCGCGGCGGCGACGTCGCCCACGGTCGCCTCGCGCGTCGCGTACGCGACGGCGCCATCCTCGAGGCAGCGCAGGATCGCCGCCTCGTCGTCGGGCACGCCGACCGCCAGCACCGCGGCGGCCGGCACCGCGGTCGCGAGCTCGCCGAACGCACCGCACGTCGCCGTGTCGACGAGCACGACATCCGCGTGCCGGCCCGCCACGCCGCCGGCATCGGGCGCCGTCGCCGCGATCTCGATCTCCTCCTCGCGCCCGAGCAGCGCCGCCAGCGCGTCGCGGTGCGCGCGGATGCCGCTGACGACGATGGTACGGACGGGCGTCATTTGTGGGCCGCGTACCGCTTCTCCGTGTCCTGGCCCCACTGCCCGTCCACCCCCGCGCCGACCTTCTTCTGCAGCCAGCGCACCCCGGCGGCGGTCTTCGGGCCCCAGTCGCCGTCCACGTCGAGCGGCGGCTTGTAGCCGAGCCCGTTGACGGCGCGCTGCTGCTGCTTGACGTTGCGGATCGACGTGATCGGCGTGGCCTCGCCGCCGCCCCCGCCACCCTGCGGCAGGCGCTGCGACCCGTACGCCGGACGACCGTAGCCGTAGATCGCCGACGACCGGTTCACGGTCTTCTCGTAGACGCCGTCGCCGTTGAAGTAGGCGCCCGCGAGCGTGCCCGACGTGTTGCCGCCGATCGTGTGGATCGTGGTCGCCGCCACCGCGGTGACGAGCTCGACGTGCGTACCGCCGCCGGCGCCGTAGTACACCAGGTCACCGATGTGCGGTGACGAGCCGAAGCGCCCGTGCGACTTGAACCAGGCGACGCCGGCCGAGCAGCCCGCCGTCTTGGGCCCGGCGGCGGCGTTGCCCGAGTGGGCGAGGCAGTAGGACTGGAAGCTGTGGCACCACGGGTAGCCGTAGCCGCCTTCGGGATATCCGGCGATCGGGCCGAGCCAGTGGTTGAACGTCGTGTTGTTGTTGCCCGACTCGCGGTACCCGATGTGCTTGCGCGCTTCGGTGATCATCGACGCGGGGGAGCCCATCACTCGCCGCCTTCCTGCTCGGCGAGGCGCCGCTCGAGCAGCTGCTTGCGCTGCTGCTCGGAGTCGTCGTCCTCGATCAGGTGGGCATCGTCCTGAGGTTCGTCCGGCGCGCCCGGGTCGTCGTCGCGCCGCGTGTCCTGTGACTTCACCTGGTCCTCCCTTTCTCCCGACAAAGAACAGGGAGTAACACCGGCCAGTCAGTCAGTCAAACCGGTGTGATGGTGACTTGACGAACGCAGCGATCGGTGCGTAGCGTCGCGACAGGTTCACAGTGACATCGATGGGAGGCCAGTGCGCACGCTGCGGACGAGCGAGGCGGCCGCGTACCTGAACATCAGCCCCAACACCCTGCGCGCCTGGGAGCAGCGCTTCGGCTATCCGCGACCGCGGCGGTCGGCCGGCGGGCACCGCAGCTACGTGTTGGCCGAGATCGTGGCACTGCGCGAGGCGCTGACCGACGGCCTCGTCGTGGCGTCGGCCGTGAGCGCCGCGCGCGAGGCGGTCACCGCGGACGAGCACACGCTCAAGGCCGCGCTGATGAACTTCGACTACGTGCGCGCCGACAGCGAGCTGGAGCGCTGTCTCGCGCTGCGGACGTTCGAGCAGGCGGTCGTTGCGGTGATGCTGCCGGCGCTGGGCGATCTCCACGAGCGGCAGGGCTACGGAAGCGCGCCGTGGGCGTTCGCGAGCCGCTGGGCCGACGAGTGGCTCGCTCGCGCCCAGCGCCTGGCGGCACCGGCGCAGCCGCTCGCCCACGTGCTGTTCGTCGACTGCTCGTGCAACCGGCTCGACCTCGAGGCGCTCCAGGGCCGAGTCCTCGAGCTGTTCTGCGTCCGCGCCGGGATCACGGCGCTGCGGCTCCCCGTGCGGGCCAGCCGCTGCCTCGGCCGCGCAGCGGCCGCGTTCCCGGCCGACCTCGTGGTGCTGATGGGCACCGCCGCGACCGAGCGGGAGGCCGACGTCTTCGCGCGCTTCGCGACGTCGCTGAACGGCGGCGTCGACTGCGTGCAGTTCCGCCGCAACCGGTTGGCCGACGAGGAGCGCGAGCAGCTCGCCGCGTCGCCCGTCGTGGCGCGCCGCCAGATCGTGCTGCGGCTGGCCGGCCGCTCAGGGGTGCCGGCGCCGGCGTAGCGCCTCCTCGGCGCGCCGCTCGAGCAGTTCGACGAGCGGCGCCAGCGCGGCCGGCACCCGGCTCTCGTCGAAGCGCAGCGCCGTCGTCTCGGCGCCCCGCCGCGCGGTGAGGTCGTACTGGTACTCGTCGGCGCCCGCGCCGGTGCCGGGCGTCTGGGCGAAGCGCTCGAACCCGCCCGCCGTGCGCACGTCGTCCAGCGCGGCCGCCTCTGCCGGCGCGAGCTCGTCCTCGCCGAGCTCGAGCTCGAGCCGCCCGCCGGCGATGCCGCCGGATCTGCGGAAGCTCAGCCGAAGCGGTTCAGAGCTGGATGCCAACCTTGTCCCAGGCCTCGCTGACGGCGTGCGCCTCGTCGCTGCGCGGCCCGAAGAGCACGCCCGCGACGTAGCGCGTGAGCCGCGCGAACTGGCGGAACGTGCAGGTGGGCAGCAGCCGGTCGTGACCGAGCGTCGCGTACCAGATCCGCCCGGCGTCCTCCCACGCCGGCTTTCCCAGCGCCGTCGCCAGCAGGTAGAAGGCGTGGTTGGGGATGCCCGAGTTGATGTGCACGCCGCCGTGGTCCTCGTCGGTCTCGACGAAGTCTCGCATGTGGGCGGGCTGGTCGTCCTTGCCCAGGACGTCGTCGTCGTAGGCCGTTCCCGGGGCCTTCAAGGACCGCAGCGCCTCGCCGGTCACGCCGGGAGCGAGGATCTCCCGCCCGATCAGCCAGTCCGCCTTGTCAGGCGTCTGCTTGCGGCTCCACTGCTCGACGAGCGAGCCGAGCACGTCGGCCATCGACTCGTTGAGCGCGCCCGCCTCGCGCTGGTAGATCAGCGGCCCGTCGTACTGGATGACGCCGTGCGTGAGCTCGTGCGCGCACACCGTGAGCGATTTCGTCAGCCGGGTGAAGCGGAAGCCGCTGCCGTCGCCGAAGACCATCTGGGTGCCGTTCCAGACCGCGTTGTCGTAGCCGTCGCGGTAGTGGACGATGCCCTCGAGCGGCAGGCCGCCCTTGTCGATCGAGTTGCGGGCGAACACGTCGAAGTAGAAGTCCCACGTGGTCCCGAGGTGCTCGTACGCCTCGTTGACCGCGCGGTCCTTGACCGGGTCCTGGCCCTCCTGGCGAACGATCATCCCGCGCAGCTCCGCCTTCTTCTTCGCGTCGCGGATGATCCGCTCCTTGCGCGGTGCCTCGAGCGCCGCGATCCCCATGGCGGGCGCCCGCGGAGAGATCGAGCGACGCGCCTCGGCCTGCGTGCGGGCCGAGCGCATCGTCACGGTGGTGGTGAGGGTCTCGAGCGCGGCTCGGCGCTCATTCTCGTCGCCGCGTTCGGCGACGCGCCGGAGCACGTGGTCGGGAACGATGCAGCAGATCGGTCGGCGGTCCATGACGCGACCGTACGGTCGGTCTCGCGCGCCGCCCGTGGGCGCGCCGGTTTGCGGGAGCTTGGCGGCGGCATGCGGTCCGAAACCTCCCGGTGCCCTCCCGGTCGGCCGGCCCGCACGTAGCGTCGGCGCGCGATGGACGCGCTCACCGAGAACCTGCGGCGCAAGCTGCTCGACGCGCTGCGGGGCGCGGCCGTCCTGTGGAGCCGCCGCACGCCGGTCGACGAGGCGGCGCTGGACCGGATCCGGCTCATGCTGATCCTCGACCGGCACCGCCACTACGTGGAGAACATCCCGGTCTACCGCGCGCTCGCGGAGGAGCAACGCCTGGCCGGCGGGGCCGATCTGCGGGCGATCGTCGACGGGATGCTCCTGAGCACCGACGTCTTCAAGTCCTACGACCCGCGTGCGCTTCTCGACGTGGTCGCCCTCAACCGCTGGATCGGCGAGATCTCCACGTGCCGGCCGCCGGCTGACGCGCGTGCGGCCGACCTCGACGGGTGGACGGCGGCGCTGGCCGAGCACGGCATCCACGTCAGCCGGTCGAGCGGCACGTCCGGCCAACCGTCGTTCGTGCCGCGCGATCGCGAGACGTGGGCGGCGCTCTGCGGCAACGGGCAGTTCTACGACACCGATCCGATGGCGGCGCCGTTCGACTGCGTGGCGCTGATGCCGCGCGGCGGCGCGAGCGGCCTGCAGGCGGCGGCGACCGGCCTCGCCCGCCAGGCCGAGCGCGCTCATTTCGGCGGCGGTCCCGCCGCCGCGGCGTTCCTCGCCGAGAGCGCCGGGGCGGGGCGCCGCGTGCTCGTGTTCGGCCCGCCGTTCGCGGCCCTCGCGCTCTGCCGGCACGTGCTCGATGCCGGGCCTCCGGTCCGGCTCGCGGCGGGCAGCCGCGTCATCACCGGCGGAGGCTGGAAGACGGCGACCACGGTGGTCGGGCGCGCGGAGCTGCACGCGGAGATCGAGCGCGCGCTCGGTGTGGCCGCGGTCACCGACGGCTACTCGATGACCGAGCTCAACTGCGTCATCTCGAGCTGCCGCGAGGGCCGCTACCACGTGCCGCCGCTCGTACAGCCGGTGCTCCTCGACCCGGCGCTCGAGTGGATCCCGGAGGCCGAGACGACGGGCCTGCTCGGCTTCCTCGACCCGTTCGCCGCGTCGTACCCAGGGTTCCTCGTCACCGGCGACGAGGGCCATCTGACGCGCGCGCCGTGCCCGTGCGGCCTGGGCGGCTGGTCCGTGCGCGGCGAGATCACCCGCGCGCCGGCGTACGAGCCGAAGAGCTGCGCGGGCACGCTCGCCGCGGTGACGGCGTGACCACGGTTCTCGCCGAGGTCGAGGACGCGCTCGGCGCCGATCCCGAGGTCGTGCGCGTGCCCGCGCTCGTGCGCGGGCGGCTCGTGCTGGCGCCGCGGCCGAACGGCGGTGCCAGTGCGGCGTCACACGTGGGGCGCTACACACCGGCGCGCGCCGAGCGCTCGCGCGTCGACGGCGCCTACGCGCTCCGGCGCCCGATCCTCGACCCGGGTGGGGGAGGGCCGACGGGCGCCTCCCAGACCGTGCTCCTGCCGGCGGTCGAGCCCGGCGCGCTGCTCGAGCACGACCCCGGCGCGTGCGCGACGCTCGCCCGGCTGCCGTTCGCCGAGGTCCTCGACTACGTCGCCGCGCTCCGGACAGCGCTCGCCGAGCGCGAACCGCTCGTGCATGCGCTCGCCGCCGCCGCGGCGGCCTCCTCGCCGGCGGGCGCGCGGCTGACCGCGGCGGGCGTCGAGATGGTGCGGGGGATGCTCGATGCGGGCGCGCTGGCCGACGCGGTCGACCGCGACTTGGGCGGGCCCGGGCGCCGCTACCTCGACGAGTGGGTTGCGGCCGGTGCCGGCGCGCGCAGCGGCATCGCGGCCGAGCTGAGCCGCCGCCTGTTCGCCGGCGGCCCGGGCGTGACCGCCGCGCCGCAGGTCCGCGCGTTCCCCACTCGCCAGCTGCACATCACGGCCGGGAACGCGCTCGCGATCCCGGTCGTCTGCCTGCTGCGCGCGCTGGCGACCAAGAGCCCCGCCGTGATCAAGTCGTCGTCCGAGAGCTTCGTCGCCGGCGCGCTGCTCGCCGTCGCGATGCACGCCGTCGACCCCGACCACCCGCTCACGCGGCACACGTCGCTGGTCTGCTGGCCGGGCGGCGACCGCCGGATCGAGGATCGGCTGTTCGCGCCCGGCGCGTTCGACCGGCTCGTCGTCTGGGGCTCGGCCGCCACGCTCGCGGCGGTGCGCGCGCGGGCGCCGCGGGCGCGGACGCTGTTCCTCGAGCCGCGCACGGGCGTGAGCCTGATCGGCAACGAGGCGCTGCGCGACGGTCAGGCCACGGCCGTGCGCGCCGCCGCCGACAGCCTCGCGGACGACCAGCAGGCCTGCAGCGCGTCGCTGATCCACTACGTGGAGGGGAGCGCAGAGGCGGCGCGCGGCTACTGCGAGGCGCTGCGCGCTGTGCTGGCCCGCTGGGACGCGGCGCTGCCCCACACACCCACGGCCGACGCCATCGGCCGCCGGCGCCTCCTCCGCCGCGGCCGGCTCGCCGGAGCGGACTGGTACGTCAATCCCGGCGGCTCGGCCGTCGTGTGCACGAACGCTCCGCCCGACGTCGAGGAACATCCGGCGGGGCGGTGCGTCGTCGTCGTGCCCGTCGCGAGTCTCGACGACGCGGTCGCCGCCGCGCACTCCGGCATCTCGACGGTCGGGATCGCGCCCGAGTCCCGCCGCGCGATCCTCCGCGACGCGATCGCCGCGCGCGGCGTCAGCCACGTCGTGCCGCTCGGCGAGGCCGACCGGGTGTTCGCGGGCATGCCGCACGACGGCATGCGGATCCTCTCTCAGCTGGTCAACTGGGCGACCGCCTGAGCGGCGCGCTCGGGCGCCTCGAGCAGGCTGAGATGGCCGATGCCGGGCATGACGACCTCACGAGCGCCGGGGACGCAATCGCGCACGATCGCGGCCGCTTCGACGAACGCCGGGAGCTCGGCGTCGCCACGCAGCACGAGCACGCGCGCGGCGATCCGGCTCAGCTCCGCCCGGGTCTGCGGCTCGCGGCTCAGGCGTTCCATCTCGTCGCCGCCGAGCTCACTCCA
>Ga0111538_10006420_pt1 | contig 15917 bp, 4 predicted proteins | sample SoiMethybrSBSTD1_FD_79669 | JGI IMG/M metagenome (GOLD analysis project Ga0111538, IMG submission 79669) | Bulk soil microbial communities from a Populus tree surrounding site in Tennessee, USA - Soil MetaG P. TD hybrid SBSTD1 (version 2)... | ecosystem: Environmental > Terrestrial > Soil > Tree...
AGCCGTGCTGGGTGAGATAAGATCATTTACAGTAATAAAAAATAAGGAAGAAGAACAAAACGAAAGAACAAAAACTGGTGAGCCGTTAGGAATATTTGCCTGTCCACAGGCCAATTCTTCAGATGGTAATGGTAAACCACTGCAACCGGGTGAAAGTTGGGATGCATTCAGAACTACATCAGGCGAAACTATTACTGATGCACAAATTGGCATTTCATTTTATGCTGACTTATTGCTTGAGGCACCACCATCAGAAAATAAATTTCAGATAGCGACGAAATTTAAGAATCTAACAGGATTTATTGATCTGAAGAGCTTCGTTGAAAATTACTGCGTAATAAAAATTTTTACTGAAAAAGAACAATTAGTCTTTTCGCCGGCAAATGTTATTTATTCAAGCAACCAATTAAGTTTTGAATTTACAATACCCGAAAAGACTAAGATCAAAAAGGCATCTCCTCATGTCAGTATTTTATTTGGTAAAAAAGATCAGCGAATTATAAATGATGTTTTTTTTAGTAATATAAAAGCGTTGCAAACCTCAGAAATAGATACATTATCTATTAAGCTGATGAATCAAACTATTCCTGTAGGCAAAGTAGAAACAGTTTTAGGAATGACAGACCTCTCTGCATCTTTTCCTGCATTTGGGGGAGTGCCAAAAACCGGAAGCTGGTTTAAGATCATTGAACCTATATTGAACAAAAAATCTGTATCGGGATTAAAAGTAAAAATTGAATGGGCGTCAAAAACTGAAGCACCTTTTAATCTGATAATAAATTTTTCTGGGAAAAGCACAACCGGAAATATATCAGCAGGTGTGATGACTACTTTACTAACAATCCAAAATGATTCAGAGCAATTGACATTTCATCCGGGTGAAGTACAGATAATCTTAAATTCAGATCTTGGCCATTCGAATTACGGAAGTGAAATGGCGAAGGTGGTAATGGAGGTACAATCTGGAAAAATACCAAAAAGTATAAATGAGAAAATAGCTGAATTAAAAAAACAGATAGATGAAATAAAGTATGCAGTTGAAGATGAGAATGGCAGAAACGCCGGAAAATATGATAGGAAGGTCAGGTTTTATGATTCATTCAGAGACATGTATCGAAAACTGGACGAAGTAGATGATTTTACACTTCCGCCAACCCCTTATACACCGGTTATTAAAAGCATCCGCCTCACCTGCACAATAGAAGAAAGTATTCCTTCTATTGATCTTTTTTCTCAATACCCACATGGGTATAAAGAAATTGGAGTGCAAAAATTTCTTGTACCACTCACTCCATGTGAAGGCGAACTTTATATAGGGTTCAAAGACCTTGCTCAGGCACAAAACCTGAATGTTCTTGTACAGGTTGAAGAAGGTAGTGCTGACCCCACACTTCCCAATCCGGAAGTAACCTGGACATTTCTCCATAACAACACATGGCAAAATTTTGATTCGTCACAATTCAAAGATGGAACAAAAGGATTGATACAATCAGGAATTGTATCGTTTGTTTCTCCGGGTTATGATTGTACAACAAATACTTTATTGCAGGCAGGACAATTTTGGATAAGGGCCACTGTTAAATTCAACCAGACAAAAGCAGTTTGCAAAATATTTTCTGTAAATACGCAAGCTGTGCTTGCACAATTTGTAGACAATGGTAACGATGCAACAAGTCTTGGAAACAATTTACCGGCAAATACGATCACTCAATTATTTCCTAAACAAGCTTCGATCAAAAAAGTGGAACAACCATTTGCATCATTTGGTGGAAGGCTTGAGGAAGAAAATTCAAAACTTTATATAAGAACAAGCGAAAGATTACGTCACAAAGGCCGTGCAATAACAGCATGGGACTATGAACATATCATTGCGGAAGCATTTCCTGAAATATATAAAGTGAAAGTATTGAATCATGCACACCTGAAAATAAAGGGTGATGAAAGATCGATCGTTTCAAAACCCGGTGAATTGATAATACTTGTTATAGGAAAAACAGCTGCTCAATCATCCTCATTCAAGCCATTGGTGAGCAAATCGAAATTGACTGAGATAACAGAATTTATAACTCAACTCAATTCATCTTTTGCAAAAGTTAATGTTATGAATCCTTTGTTTGAGGAGGTAACGGTGGATACGATAGTTACATTCCAGGCCGGTATTGTTGACGAGGCTTTTTATGAAAAGAAATTGCAAACTGATATAAAACGTTTTCTTTCTCCCTGGGCTTTTGAAAATGGTGCAGAGCCGGATCTTGGCGGTGTTATTTATCGTGCGGCATTGCTTGATTTCATAGAAGAACTTCCGTATATAGATTTTGTGGAAAAGCTTGAGATCACTCATCAAAATTCTATTACCGGCGATGTAGCCGCTTCCTCATCACCGGCATCAATACTTATTTCAGCGCAATCACATAAAGTAGATGGGAAATTGAAAACGGTATCTAAAAAAAATAGTTCATTAATAACCGAATCGACAATTGCCAGTTAATAATACCATAACAAAAACTTTACTGCCTGCCACGAAGGATTTTAATTACCTGAGGGAAGAAGGGCTTAAATACATTCAACAGCTTTCAGGAAAACTATGGACCGATCATAATCTGCACGATCCCGGTATCACAATATTAGAAGTGCTTTGCTATGCATTGATGGATCTTGGCTATCGCACAGGTTTTCCTATGAATGATATGGTAAGGGAAGAAGATGGCTCTGTCACCTCAAATTCATTTCACCCTGCAAATAGAATTTTTACTTCTGATCCGATAACTGTGAACGATTACAGGAGATTATTGGTTGATATTCCCGGAATAAGAAATGCATGGCTATTTCCCGAAGATGAAAATAATAAAACCTGGGGTGAAGGGATACGTTTGTTTGCTTACTGCAAAGAGAGTGTGTTGTTGCATGAATCGCAAATTGATACTGCGATCCCTATCCCTGAAGACAGGCAACATATAAGAGAAAACGAGGAAATAAATATTAAAGGACTTTATGCGGTAAAAATTGAGTTGGATGAACATCCACTTTTTGGCGATCTGAATAGTTCGGTTGTACCGATAAAATTTATAAAAGGGGAACTTGCTTCTTCAGAAGCTGAGATCATTTTCCCGCATTGGTCTTCTGTTGATAAAAAAGGAAAGGAGCTTATCACCATGTTCAATGCTGATAAAATATCTGAAGTGACTGTTGAACTTGTTGTGCCTGCGAAAACGCCACTGAAAATATTTGAAAAACTAAAGCGATCTAAATGGGAAACAAGATGGACCATTAAGTATGGGACTGAAGAAAGGGTGTTAGAAAAAGTGATCGTAGCGATGACAAAATTACCTCGTTTGTTTAAAGATGGAGTTGTTGTCGGCAAATCACTCATCGATTCTATAAATGGTTCGCTTGCAAAAGAGGCAATGAAGCGTTATACCCAGCGTCCCCGTGAGATCTTTAAAATATTTGCCCGTGTTAGAAAAAAACTGTTGCAGCATCGTAATCTTTGCGAAGATTTTTTAAATAACATCAGTACAGTTGATACAGAAGATATAAGGATCTGCAGTGATATCGATGTTGATGTCACCGCAGACATAGAATCTGTGCAAGCACAAATTTTTTCTGCAATTGAGAATTATTTGCTGCCGCCTGTGCAATTCAGCACACTAAAGGAATTGCTTGATAAAAATGTACCGGTTGAAGAAATTTTCAACGGCCCTTTGCTTGAGCATGGATTCTTAACAAATGAAGCTATGCAGGAAGCTGATCTGAAGCAGCAATATTATAGCTCAGATATAATTAGCTTATTGATGGATATTCCGGGAGTAAAGAATGTTCGCAATTTCCAGTTTTCAATTTTTAAAAATGGTGTAGCAAAACCCGTTAATGATAGTTGGAAAATAGCTGTGACACTAAATCACAAGCTTAAACTTGATAGAGAAGGATGTAAGCTTCTTTATTTTAAAAATGACCTGCCTTTGAATGCCCGGTTCCAGGAATCAATTAATAAATTAAGACTGCAGCAGGCATTACAAACTCATTTAAAATATAAAGATCCATCAAATACAATTGAACTTCCGGTTGGAAAATACAGAAGTCTTGAAAAGCACTATACCATTCTTAATGAATTTCCAATGGTCTATGGTTTGGGTGAAAAGGATCTTCCCGAAAATGTTTCACCAGAAAGAAAAGCAAGAGTAAAACAATTAGAAGCCTACCTGACTTTTTTTGATCAGCTGCTCGCCGATTACTTCAGCCAGTTGCTGCATGTAAAAGATATGCTGTCGTGGAAAACTGATGTAAAGCAAACTTACTTCACACAATATTTTTATTCGAATAGTGATGCTAAACAATTATTCTGGCAAAGGGAATTTCTTGGGAATGACTTGACAGCAGATTTTATAGCAAACAGGTCTGATCCTGAAAAAAATTATCTCGGGAAAAAGAAGGGAATTGATTATTTAAAAGAATCAACAGCTACTTATCTCGATCGACGCAATCGCTTGCTTGATCATCTTACATCAAGATTTGCTGAAAGCTTTAATGATTATGCAATGTACATGTATGCATTGCCTGACGAAAAAATTATTACTGATGAACAAGTGTCACATGAATTAATAATTGATAAACTTAATTTTCTTCAGAACTATCCAGAACTAAGCAGTCAGCGATGCAAGGCCTATGATTATTCGTTGATCGAAGAAGAAATACTAGGAACAAAGGATATTTCCGGGTTTGCCCGCCGAATGATGGCATTGCTTGGAATGGAATTTACCAACAAGAAAAAGCTGTCTGATATTGATGAAAATGGAAATGGTGGTTTTCATTTGCTCGAACATATTTTGCTTCGCCCTTCAAAAGATAAAGATCAGTTATTAAGTGTTTGTCTTGATCCCGGCTGTGATCATTGTGGTGAAGAAGATCCATATTCATTTAAGGTATCAGTTATACTTCCGTTCTGGATAAAGAGATTTGCCAACATGCATTTTCGCAGTTATGTGGAAACGCTTTTCCGCAGTGAAGCTCCGGCACATGTTTTTCTAAAAATATGCTGGATAGATAAAGATGAAATGAAAAAGTTTGAAACGGCACTCTCAGATTGGATGAAAGCAAAAGCAGAATACAGTGAAGCTTTACCGGCACCGGGGGATGCTAAACAAAAAAAATATTCTGCGGCATTGGAAAAATTAATTGTAAGCATGCAGGATCTGCGAACAGATTTTCCTGAAGCTACATTGCATGATTGCACAGATAAAGATGAAGCAAATGATAATCGTGTATTCCTGGGTCATACGGCATTAGGAACATTTAATCCAAACCAGGATGAATAAAATTTGTAAAAGAAGCAATTAAAAACTTAAAAACGTTTTGTTATGCAAAACAAACTTCCCCAATTTGAAGCCAACCAGGTGTTGAGTAATGTACATCTGAACCAGTTTATAGAATACCTGGAAGAACAAGGAAGGCTTACACGTAACCAATTGCTTGGTGCAGGTATTGTCAGTGGTCTTGAGGTAAAGCGAGATTCTGCAACAAGTATTTCTATTTATGAAGGAGCAGGAGTGACTTCTGCGGGTTACTTAATTGTTCCTGACACTATCAACTGGCCTGCGCCGGACGATAAGGGAAGAAGGTTTATTAGTTATAACAGGCGAAGAAAGTTTGAGCCAAAAAATCTTTTATCTCCTTTCGATGGAGATTTTGAAACATTAGCAAACAGCTACTCATTATTTAATGGAACGACTGGTGAAATTCTTTCTTTGATCGAATCTTCTGCTCCCGCCACCACTGATGTAAATGTAAAAAATTTGACTGATGGTGAACTAAATGATCACATCATTATTCTTTTTCTTGAAATAAAAGTAAAAGAATTAAAGAATTGTGAAGGCGAAGATTGTATTGACCTTGGAAAAGAGATAAGTTATAATGTGCAGCCTCTATTGGTTTCAAAGACAGATGCGGATATTATTTTAAAAAACGAAAGTGATCGATCATCCTCTCTTGATGGCGCTGCCGCGATAAATCTTGCCTGGCAATTAAGCGATATCATAATTCCCAGACCTGATCTCACAGTTGTCGATGGAGACTTTTTTTCTGAAGAATTAGCAACAATATATGGAAAGGTAGTAACGCAAGTGATAAAAAGATTAAATGATGTAAATGCAGTTGTTGATAACAGTCTTAAAAAAATACTTAAAACGAATACAACAGCTATTGCTGACTTTCAAAAGAAACTGGCTCAAATTCTTGCTGGAACACCTGTTGAAAAAAACCCGAAGATCTATCAATATATATATGATTTTGCGTGTGATTATGCAACTGCGTACCGGGAGCTGCAGGATGCTATTCATGAATATGCATCCTACGAGATGCCATCTTCTGATTCCTACCCCTGTCATATAAGATTGGGTCTGGTTCCAGCACTGAATGCGGCAAATACCAGCTCGTTTAATTTTCCTCCTTCAGCATATCGCCACAGTTTTGTTACTACGACAAATGTGGAAGGACAACGTAAAGCTTATCATAACCTGCAAATGTTATTTGCAAGACTTAATAGTTTGCTTGAAAATTTTAAACCAGATATAAATAAGGATGATATCAGGATCACGCCAAGTATAGAACCGGCTGAAACACTTTCGGAAAAATCGATTCCATTTTATTATATTGAAGATGGCAATAAGAAACCTAAGATGCTGCCTGTTTGGAATAGTAAGTTGCAAAGACAGGGCAAACTAAACCGGGTGTTCAATTATTTTAACAATGCAAACAAGTCTGATAGAAATGCTTTCCGGGATAATAGAGATATTACAACAGATGATCCTTCTTTTTTCCCATTATTATATAATCATGACGGGAAGAATTTTTATAGGATAGAAGGATATAGTGGGATGCATTATAGCGAGGTCTTTAAAGAGCTCCGCACTTATATCAATAATTATAATCTTCCATTCGATCTTCAACTGGTTGGGTTAAATAAAGCAACCCAATTAGTAATAAAAGAAATGCGTTTGAGATTCAACGATCTTGATAGCATGTATAACGTAATGTGTGAGGAAGTGCTTTGCCTTCTGACAACTGAACTAAATTATTTTAAGAATATACGACTTACAAAAAGAATTTTTACGAGACCCCAAATAACTCCTGAACTTGAGTTTATACAGCCAGTGGAAGAAGAAGTATTAACAAGGACCGATCTTCCTTCAAGAGGAACTTTTTTCTTTAAAAGTGAAAGAGTAAAAACCACTGTCCTTATGAAAACTGCCTCTAAAGCAGTACAAACAATTAATCTTGGGATAAAAGATTCTGCTGCGGATATTACCGATCGTATCGGATCAAAAGTGCCGACAAGGGATCTTGGAAATATAATTGGTACGGTAGGTACAATGTTTGTTCCGACGCCCGCTTCTCCTTATGTATTAAAGCTGATCGCAGCGATTGAGAAATTGATCAACACATTAAAGGAAGATTTTGATGATTTTGATAATAATGATTACAAAAACTGTTTAGAGGAAATGCATAGTGAAACAAAAGAGTTCATCACTTTCAGTAAACCTCAAACATCGGAAAGCCTCCTGAATAACAGTAACATGGACAGGGAAGAGTCTCTTGGATATCTTGAACGTCTATTGTACGAATGTGATTTTGAAAAAATTCCTGCTATTGACGATGAAAGAGACAAACGTGAACGAGAGTTGGGATTTAATAATAATCTTAGCCAGTTCATTGCATTGCATCCGGGTATAGAACATAAAGCAGGTGTTTGGAAAAATGGAACTTTTGTGGTTGTATTTGACAGAAGTGGTTTAGTGCTCGCTGATTTTTGTCTTCCTTACAGATGTTGTATTGGAATGAATACAACACAATTTGTATTGGGCGTTATTCAAACGCTTTGGTTCGATGGGCAGGTATTGGATAAGGACGGTACACCTGTTGATACAGCAGAAGTAATTTTGAACGGAGAAAAATTGCAAATAGATAAAAACGGACGTTTTAGAAAAATAATCCCACCAAACACTTTCCTTGTATTAAAAGTTTCTGCAGATGGATTTGAAGCAACAGAAGTCTCAATTACCTCTGGCAATGATAACGTCAGCCAAACAGTTACGCTGCTGAAAAAAGCACAGATACCAATGGTATCAATGACAATTAAAGTGACCAACTCAATGAATGAAGCGATCAGCGATGCTGAAATAAAAACAGAAGATGACACAGATAAAACTAACAATGCAGGTGAGGTCATACTAAAAGTAAGAGCGAATGCAACGATCACACTGACAATTTCAAAAACCGGATTCTATGCAAAAACAGATACAGTTGTTACACAAGCTGCGGCATTGTCCCTTAGCTACAAGCTGATCAAGGATGTTATACTGTCAGGAGAAATTACTGATTTTAACAATCAACCCGTTCAGGGAGCCAGAGTCTTTATTGATGATAAGCCAGTGAAAGTGGAAAACAATAAATACACAGTTGACCTGGAAGACAGCCATGTTTATAGACTAACAGTAACAGCTGCTAATCTTCAAACATTTATACAAGAAGTTACTACCGGGTTTACTGATATCAATTTGCCTGTAAAACTTCAAAGGATCAAAACGATAAGCGTAAGAGTGGGTGTATATATAAGTGTGAATATACCACCACCTCCTATAACTCCAACACCTACAACGAGACTACCAACGACACGTATAGATCCGGGAGGTGGTGTTTTGAGAAGAACATTGTCGCCATCATTTGGAAGCATTGCGGTAAGGCATGATGCCGTAACTGAGTTTATAAGGACCGTACCACCGGTTGCACCTCCACCAGAAAAATTCTCATTAATGGATAACGGCAATGTTTCATCTTCTATAAACGATAAAGCACAGCCATTTAATGGGAATCTTCGCTTATTCGAATCACAGGAGGTCATTTCAACACACAGGCTCGTTGTAAAAGACAGGGCCTCATCTATGGATTTTGCAACTGCATTAACCACAACAGACAGCGATATTCTTGCATTGGTTCGTTCACTTAAAGGCAAACAACCGGAAAGCCAGTTCTCATTCCTGGTCGGAGTGGAAGGTGGCCAGGCCGGAGTTAATACAATTGCAAAATTCAATCAGGTAATGTCAGAGGCATTCAATCTTCCGGCAAATTCTGCAATAGCTTCAGGTAAAACAATTGACGTAAGAGTATTTACCAGCGCAGATGCAGGGGAGATCAGTTCATTACTAACTAAGAACCAGATAACATTTGTAGCAAAACGATTTGGCGTATAAAGTTATGAGTAAGAATGTTCATATAATACAAAAGCAGCGGTATGAAATGAAAAGCGATGTGCAGCATACGGCTATGGATATTCAAAACAGGATCGGAGAAATTAATACGCATTATATTTTGCCACTATTAGCAGAAAAGTTGGATTCATATTTTCTTTCAGATGAAGTGGTGACAATAGATATACTTGAACTTGATATTGGAACAATAAAAAATGATGCAACAGATGATGAATGGATAAGAAGGATATTGGAGAGTTTGGACAACAAACTAACATCAGGAAAAGCTATAGAAAACAAAAAGGAAAGAAAGCAAAGGGAACAGCATCTTGTTGAATCATGGCTGTTTTTTTTGAGGAACGGTTTGCTGCCGGCAGATTGTATTTACAAGAGCCTGGAAGAAATTAAAAGGGAACTGGGTACGATTAATGAAAGCGGGAAAGATTTGCTAAGGAACTTTTTATTTAATGAAACAAATGATAATATAATTACCAGGCTTGTTACAAATGTTGATTACGAAATATTGAAAATTCATATAGAGTTACTTTTTCCTGACGTTAATATCGATTGGCTGAATACCAGGATTGAAGAAGCCGTATTAGAAATAAAAGCCAAGAGATCCACGTCAGATATAAGTGAAACTTTTTATAGGCATCTGCTTTGGCATCACATTACCCGATATTTTATTTTGAATAAGAATAAAATTAATTCCAAAGAAGAAATTATTCAGCAAATACTAGCGGAAACAATAAAACTAAAAGAGATTGACAGCTCGGATTTGATGGAGCCCGAAGAAAAAGAACGCCTTGAAAAACAGTTTCAGGGTCTGGAAAAATTAACTGATAAAATAAATGACAGATCAGTAGAGAAAGAAGGAGTTTTTATTTCAAATGCAGGAGTTTGCCTGTTGGCTCCCTGGCTTCCTTCTTTTTTTAAAGAAATTGGTTTAGTGATAGAAAATAATTTTATTGATAAATGGAAACAACAACATGCAATTTACCTGTTACATTATCTTGTTACCTATGAAAAAGATCCAACCGAAGAACTATTGATATTTTCAAAATTGTTATGTGGTTGGCCCTTGCTAATGCCAGTGATCAATTCATTTCAAATAACAGAACAGGAAAAGAACGAATGTGAGGATCTGTTAAGATCTGTTATTGAAAACTGGAAAGCATTAAAAAACACTTCAATAAAAGGTTTGCAGGGATCATTTTTACAACGTCCTGGAAAACTTATTGAACAGGAAGACCAGTTCGTATTACAACCCGAACAGCAATCAATAGATCTTTTGTTGGAGTATGTGCCATGGACATTTCGTTATACCCGTTTACCCTGGATGAAAAAAGCAGTGCAAATAGAATGGTATTAAAATATGGCCGAAAAGTCTGATAAAATAAGGACCGTATCAAGAAGCAAGCAAACATCGCCTGCTACTCACACTTCTTTTATTCATACAAAAGGAGAACAAAGTTTTTTTAGCACATCTGCAACTTCTCCCAACTCTTTTATACAACCCAAACTACAAGTAAGCCAACCTGGTGACCCAATGGAAAAGGAAGCGGATGCAACGGCAGACAGCGTGATGCGAATGAGTGAACCAACGACAATACAACCTTCTGCGGCACTGCCACCTGATGATGAACTGCATCGCAAGTGTGATGAATGTGAAAAAGAAGATAAGCTTCAGCGGAAAGAAGAAGATGATGATAAAGTGCAGGCTAAGCTATCTGTAAATTCTGCGGGAGTTTTAGTACAGCGGGTTGAGGAAAAAGAAGAACCTGTACAAACCAAGATGGAAGAAGATGAAGTACAGCGTAAATGCGATAACTGCGAGAAGGAGGAAAAAATACATCCATCGCTTTTACAACGGGTAACCGATGACGATAAAAAGGAGCATGAGACAAACATACATCCTAAACTTACATTTATTTCCAGAAAAGACAGGGGCCCGCCAAAAACTTCCCCCCGATTCATAACTGACTTGCAAAGTAGTTCATATGGTGGTCGGAAATTAGATAATGGCACACGAAGTTTCATGGAGAGCCGTTTCAATGCCGACTTCAGCCAGGTGCATGTGCATACTGATGCAACAGCTGTTCAATTAAGTTCGCAGATCAGTGCACAAGCATTTACTCATGGCAGTAATATATATTTCAACTCCGGTAAATATAATCCTGATACCGAAGGGGGAAAACATTTGCTTGCTCATGAATTAACTCACACTATACAACAAGGCAAAAGCAAATCCGTTCAGCCATTCTTGTCAACCAGCGTTCAACGCAATGCTGAAGAAAAAGAAATTCAAACAAAGCAGGAAAACGAAGAACTAGAAGTGCAAAGGATAGAAGAAGAGAGGGATGCAACTGTGCAGGCAAAAGAAGAACCCGGTTCGCAACAGGTAAGACCTGAATTGCGCAGGGCAGTTGCATTTGCAAAATCTCAAATAGGTAAAGTAAATGCACAACAAAAAAATTCTGACGGCACAAGAGTGGGTTGGGAAAGATTGAAAGATTATTTCGAAACTGCAATGGGAAAAGAAAAAGTAATTCCTGAGGGACAGTTGCAAACTCCTGGTTCTATTCTTGAAAAAAATATAAAATATGGCGGTACTGTAAAAGCTCCTCCGCCTAATGTTGTTCCAACACCACCGGAAGATCAATGGGTAAAACGTGATATCATGCCAAGCTGGTGTGGAATATTTACTTTTTGGGCTTTGAATAAAGGTGGTGTGCCAATGCCTAAATGGACAATTCGTGGATCAGCAGTAAAACAAAAAGCTGCTTATGGTCCGGGTTATATTCCTAAGGCTGGAGATATTGCTTACTTCAATAAAAATTCTCATTATGCAATAGTCGAAAAAACAGAACCTGAAAATCCTGCTCCGTCAGAAAGAAAGAAAGTAAATGTGGTTACTGTAAATGGTAATACATCTGGTGAAGATAATCTTGGCGCACAGGTACAAATAAAAACACATCCTATTGCACATTGGCATGCATTCTTTGATCCATTATATGGCATACTTGATAAGCTACCGCCTAACCCGGAAGAAGTTTCTGATTCAGAATTACAAAAGATAATTGGTGATGCAGTTGCATCTGCAAAAAGTGCAACAGCTACTGAATCAAAACCAGCAGAAGTAAAACCATATACTCCTGAAATTCCTGCAAGCGATGTCACTCCAATCCCCGTAACTGAATTAAAAGAAGAAATACCTGTTGAAGCATCTGCAGAACTAACTCCGGAAGCTGTGCCTGTTGAAGCAGCAGTTATAGAAACTTCTCCAAAAACACCTGAAGAGGATCCGGCTTACCAGGAAATAATTGGGAAAACAAAATCTGCTAAGAAGCAGGCGAAAACACATGATTCAGCTGAATCAAAAAGAGATGCGGCGCAAATGGCTTCAGACATCTCCCCAGAACTTAATATAGGCAGCCAGTCAAAGATGCACCAGACAGCTGATATGAGTAATCAGCAAGCTCAAAAGTTCAATGCGCAAGCATTCAAGGATAAATTGATGGAAAGAGTGAAACAGGCATTGCCGAAAAACGACCAGGAAACAGTGGATATGTATGAGCATCCAAACGATGGCAAGAAGAGAATGGAAGAAGCAAAGAGCAATGCTAAAGGCGATGTAAAAACCGAGAAAGAAAATGCAGGCAAAGCAATTTCAGATACAACAAGTGCAGATCCCGCGAGCAAAGACAGTCTTGCAGAGAAAAAAGAAGTTGTGCCGATGAAGGATGAAGATGCTGGCAAGAAATCGCATATTCCGAATGCAGAAGCTACAGCGCCGAAGCCAAAAACTGATGGTGAGATATCAATGGAAAAAGATGCCCGGGAGCTCGATGAACAAATGGCATCAAGCAATGTAACAGAAACTCAACTTGCTAATTCTAACGAGCCCGAGTTTACAGGTGCATTAAAGAATAAACAAGATGCACAACAAGAAGCAAGAAATGCTCCGGCTGAATATCGTGAACAGGAAGATCCGGCGATCAAAAAAGCAGAAGATCAGGCTAAAGCAACCGTTACAGGCAAAATGGAAGATATGCACGGAACAAAAGCTGATATGTTTGGTAAAGTGGATGTTTCGAAAAAAGATACGAAAGGAAAGGATGAAGAAAGCCGTAAGAAGATCGCGAAGGATATGGAGGATATTTATTCTCAAACCAAAACTAATGTTGAAAAAATTCTCACCACACTTGAGAAAGAAGTTACCGATGATTTTGATACCGCTGCAAATTCTGCCAATGCAATATTTGAAAAACGAGTCAATGACAGGTTAGATGATTTCTATGGAATTACAACTGTTGATGATACCATCAGCGAATACTTCAGCGGTCTTGATCCTGAGATCGACCAGATCTTCCGTGAAGAAAGAGACCGCTACGTTGAAAATATGGATAGTGCCATTACTGCGATCTCCAATAAAGTGGCTAAGCAATTGAATGATGCAATCGCGGAAATCAAAACAGGTAAAGACAAAATCACAGAATATTGGAACGGTCTGAAACCTGAATTGCAGAAGATCGGTGAAGATGCTAAAAATGAAGTGCTTGGCAAGTTTGATGAGTTGGAAAAATCAGTTGAAGACAAGCATGATGACTTGATCCAAAAACTATCGGATAAATATGTGCAGAATGTAAATAAGCTGCAGGAAACATTTGATAAAATAAAAGATTCGAAGAAAGGATGGTTGAGTAAAGCAGTTGATGCAATAGCTGCTGTAATAAAGACAATCCTGAAGCTAAAAGATATGCTGTTTGAAACACTGGCAAAGGTTGCTCATGTGATCGGACAGATAATCGACGACCCGATTGGATTCCTAAGCAATCTTGTTGATGCAGTGAAAATGGGTCTGAATAATTTTATCGACAATATTGGTACACACTTCAAGAAAGGGTTCTTTGAATGGCTGATGGGTAATATGCCTCCGGGTATTGTGTTTCCGGAAAAATGGGACTTGATGGGTATTTTCCATTTTGTAATGCAGATCCTTGGTCTCACCTGGGCCAATATACGAATGCGGGCAGTGAAGAAATTGGGTGAACCTGTTGTTGCTGCATTGGAAGAAGTGTTTGAAATTTTCCAGATAGTACGCAAAGAAGGATTGCCAGGATTGTGGAGATATATAAAAGAAAAGATCGGTGATCTGAAAGTAATGGTGATCGATGCGATCCAGAATTTCCTGATCGAGAAAATTGTGAAAGCTGGTATTATGTGGGTGATCGGATTATTAAATCCTGCCGGTGCATTTATCAAAGCATGCAAGCTCATCTATGATATCGTGATGTTCTTTGTAGAGAATGGAAAACGCATACTCGACCTTATTAATGCGATCATCGATAGCGTTGCGTTGATAGTACAAGGTAGTTTGACCGGCGCTGCAAAATTGGTAGAAAATGCATTAGCTAAATTGATACCTATAACTCTTGGGTTCCTTGCATCATTGCTTGGCTTAAGCGGGATAACGGAAAAAGTGCAGAAGATTATCGAAGCAATACAAGCTCCGATCAATAAAGCAATAGATTGGGTATTGGATAAAGCAATTGCATTAAGTAAAAAACTTGGATTGGATAAAATAGTGAAGAACGTGAAAGGTGGGGTGCAAGGCGCTAAAGATTTTGCAAAAAAGAAAGTAGAAGAAGGAAAACAAAAAGTAAAAGAAGTGGCTGCCGCAATTGTTAGCTGGGCGAAATCAAAGATCGGTTTTACTGCAAAAGACGGAAGCTCTCATAGTTTATATGCTGAAGAAAGTGGCGGCAGACCTGTTTTGTATGTTCGTAGCAAGCCCCAACCAGTTGCAACATTCCTTACTTATTACGAAAATGAAAATAAAGGAAGTTTATCTGCCGATGAAACCAAAGCAATTTCAAGTGCGAGAACTCATTTGAAAAATAAAATAGAACCACAACTTGATAAAATTAAAAAAGCAGAAAAAGCTAAAAAACCTCAAACCGAAGTTGATGGGTTATTAAGAATATTATTGGACTATGAAGTTACATTATCACAATACTTGAGTGATCTGTTGGGAAGAACAGAAAGTCTTAAAGGAGTAAAAGAAAGGTATTTATTAGAAGGTATGGGAGGCACTTATTCATCGATGCCGAAGCCAAAAGGAGATCAATTCACAGCAGATCATCAGCCGCAAGCCGCAATTCTTGAATGGGCTGCCGAGCAACCTTATTTTAAAGCCGCCGGCGTAACCGCGATGAAAAGCAGAGCAAGCGGAAGAGCTGCACTCGGCTATGCTATCAACGTTCATCAATTGCGACACGTAGATGGAAGAACTTATGGAGGGAAAGGTAATGCGACTAAAAATGCATTTATAAAAGAAGCAGAAGACAAAACGAAGCCTAAAAAGAGTTATGAGGATAAGCGGGATGTAGTGGTTAATCTTCTTAAAGATGAACTTAAAGAAGATGTATCTGCAATGAAAAAAGTAGTTAAAAAAGGAAACACAGATGCCGTATGGGATGATGTTAATAAAGAAAAAGGGACCAGGAAAGAAAAAGATGAATTGATAAACGAGCTTAGAGACAGAATTTCGGGAAACGAAAATACAATTGCCAGCCAGGATTTGGATTCATTAAAAAATTAATTAAATGAAAGCAAAATCATTCAATCATAAAAAACAAAAAAAGGTTTCGGGTTCAAAAAAAACACTTACGAAGA
>Ga0111538_10006422_pt1 | contig 15914 bp, 12 predicted proteins | sample SoiMethybrSBSTD1_FD_79669 | JGI IMG/M metagenome (GOLD analysis project Ga0111538, IMG submission 79669) | Bulk soil microbial communities from a Populus tree surrounding site in Tennessee, USA - Soil MetaG P. TD hybrid SBSTD1 (version 2)... | ecosystem: Environmental > Terrestrial > Soil >...
AAAGGTGAAAAATGGCCGATCGGACGGCGCCGCGCCCTGGCTGGGCCGCACTCGTCATGCTCCTTCTGCTCGCTGGGCTCTGGGTTCTGGAGTTTTTTGATCAGCTGAGCGGCAACGAGCTGGATCAGCTAGGCATTCACGCTCATCAAGTCGATGGCCTGCCGGAGATATTCACCGCACCCTTCTTGCACGCCGGATGGGACCACCTGATCAGCAACTCATTGCCCTTCTACATACTCGGCTTCCTCGTGCTGCTCAGCGGCCTGGCACGCTGGGTGGCTTCTTCGCTGATCATCATTGTCATCTCCGGCCTGACTGCGTGGTTCCTTACTCCGCCGCACACGATCATCCTCGGCGCAAGCGGGCTGATCTTTGGCTGGCTGACCTACCTGCTCGCCCGCGGCATCTGGTCTCGACGCCCGGCACAGGTGGTCATCGCCGCGCTCGTGCTACTCGTGTACGGGGGGCTGATATGGGGCATCTTCCCCAGCAGCGCGGGCATCAGCTGGCAAGCCCACTTAGGTGGCGCCGTGGGCGGCGTCTTGGCGGCGTGGCTGTTGCATCGGCGGTCCAGCCGGCAGCTCACCAGCGCCGGATCTGTCCGCCGCTACTCATAGCAGCGTTCGTTCGCGACTTGACCTGCGCCTGATTGCTGGCCGCGTGTTGTTGCCCGGCTCGACGCGATTTGAGTCGCCCGCGAGACAACAGAAGGACGGTGAGCCGGTCAAGGGTGCAGTCTGTAGAACCGGAAGAAGGCAAAGTCTTCGATGGGCAGCACGTCCACCGATGTGAAGCCGGCTCGTGTCGCGTACTCGGTGAGAATCGCCCGGCGCATGACCGTGCCAGTGCCCTCAGACGGGGATGACGACAGACCGTCGGGCAGACAGATCAGTGTGCTGTAGCCGTACATCACCTGTTCCACGGGATCACCAGGTGCGGTGAAATCATCCGCAACGGCCTCGTCCATGATGACGACCAAACCGTCGGAGCGAACGGCATCGTGGATCGCTGCCAGCACATCCACAGGTCGCGGCATGTCGTGAACGCACTCGAAAGCGAAGACAGCATCGAAAGGACCAAACTCACCCAGCCCCTGCCCCTGCGCGACGGCGAAACGGGCCTGGTCCGAAACTCCCGCAGTCTCGGCATTGGCGTTCGCCACTTGAATCGAAGGCTCATCCACATCGACCCCGAGCACCGTTGCGGACGGGTACGCGCGAGCCAGCGCGATCGTGGACCAGCCCGCGCCGCAACCGATATCGGCGATCCGGGCGCCCGGCACCCGAAGCACAGCATCAATCTCTGGTACCGAGGCGAGAGCAGGTCCGAGTGCGGACTCGAACCAGGGCCTGTTGAGTGCGGCCTGCGAGTTACGGGCATTGTCTCCAAGTTCAGCCCAGCTCACTCCACCGCCGCCGCGATACGCCTCCAACAGCCTGTCGATCTGGACGCCGACCGCCGCCAGCATCTGCGGCAGCGCACCGAGGTAGCTCAGACTGTGCCGGTCTGTCAGCACCTCGACCGCTCCCGGGGGTAGGGCGTATCGCCGCTGGAGCCGGTCGCCGACGGCGGCGTCCAGGACAGCGAGGTTGCCGTAGACCGCCATCATCTCTAGCCATTCGATCGCGTAGCGCGGCTGCGTCTTTGTCCGCGCAGCCAGCTCAGCTGCCGTGGTCGGCGCCTCAGCCAGCGCATCGAGCCAGCCGAGGCGGTCGCCGAGGTACAGGTTGAAGGTCTCCATCGTGCCGAGGGCAGCCTTGAAAACCTTGTCCGCAAACGCCTCAGCGCTGGAGCCGTCGGTCGGTGTCGTCGTCACTTCACTTCCTCCTGCTGGCAATGGACGGGCAACTACATACGGCCGGCGGATCGGCGCTGTCGTTAGGCACCACCCTGCCTCACGGATACCGTGGAGCCGCCGGTGCCAGCACGGCAACCCGTACAGCGCTCAAGGAAGGACTGCTTGTGTCCGATCCGATCACGGTAGCGGTCCTCGGATTCTGGCACGTGCACGCAGGCGACTACGCTGCGCGCATCCGCCAGCATCCCGACACCGAGCTCGTCGCCGCGTGGGACGACGATTCCGCTCGAGGGCGAGCATCCGCCGACGCCATCGAGACCGCCTTCGTTGACGATCTCGACAGTCTTCTCACCCGCGACGACGTCGACGCGGTCAGCATCACCACCGCGACCACTGCTCATCACGCGATCATGATCCGCGCCGCGGAAGCCGGAAAGCACATCTTCACCGAGAAGCTGCTGGCGCCGACCGTCGCTGAGGCCGAGGAGATCATTGCTGTCGCCGACAAGGCCGGCGTCGCTCTCGTCGTGTCGCTGCCGCGGCTCTATCACGGATACGCCCGGGCGATCGTCGACAAGCTCGCCTCGGAAGAGCTTGGTGAGCTGACCTATTGCCGGATTCGGCTGTCTCACGATGGGGCGATTGCCGGTTGGCTCCCGGACCGCTTCTATGACCCTGCAGCGGCCGTTGGCGGTGCGCTCAGCGATCTCGGATGCCATCCGGTCTACCTCACTCAACTGTTCCTCGGCGCGCTCCCAGCGACAGTCAGCGCAACGTACGCCTCGCTCACCAATCACCAGGTCGAGGATCAAGCGGTGGTCACGCTTGGCTATCCGGGCGGCGCGATCGGTGTCGTCGAAACCGGCTTCCTGAGCCGTGACCCATTCACTATCGAGATGCACGGTACTGAGGCGAGCCTGGCGTACGAGAGCACCGATAGCGTGCTTCGGCACCAGAACGCAGGAGCAGACACCTGGCAAACGCTCGCGGTGCCTCCCGACAGTGCTGATGCATTCAGCCAGTGGGTGACCCACATCCGGGAGCGCACCCGAGCCGACGACAATCTGACGCGGGCTGTCGAGCTCACCCGCCTCGTGACAGCAGCCAACACCGCGGCAGCCACCGGCACGGCTGTGCGCTATCCGATTGGTGTCGCGTGAACGCGGTCAAGGTTGGCCTGATCGGTGGCGGTGGCATCGCCGACGCCCACATCCGTGGGTATCGCGCGTACGCCGATGCGATCCGGGTAACCGCAGTGGCCGATGTCGTGGCTGAAACGGCCCACCGGCGTGCCGCAGAACTCGGCGCCGTAGCGTACGCGGACTTTCGGCAGATGATCGGCGAAGCTGATCTTGACGCCGTCGACATCTGCTTACCGCACCATCTGCACGCCGAGGCCATCGTGGCCGCCGCTGAGGCAGGAAAGCACATCTTGTGCGAGAAGCCGCTGTGCCTGACTGTTGAACAGGCAAACCAGGTGCAGCACGCGGTCAGCGGAGCAGGCGTGACATTGATGTGTGCTCACAACCAGCTCTTTCTGCCCGCGGTGACCAAAGCGAAGCAGCTGCTGGATGACGGCATTCTCGGCACCGTCTATGACGTCCACATCAGCGACTGCTTCTACAACGACTTCGACCCGCAGAACATGGGCTGGCGCGCCAGCGCTGCGACTAGTGGAGGGGGCGAGCTCATCGACACGGGCTACCATCCGACCTACCTGATGCTGCACTTCGCAGGAGCCTCACCAGTCGAGGCGACCGCATTGCTTTCTCGGCATCGGTTGAGCTTCATGGAAGGCGAGGACTCGGCTGAGGTTCTGGTCCGCTTCGACAACGGCGTGGTCGGCCATCTGGTCACGAGTTGGGCGTACGACTCGCCGCCCGGCAATCAAAGACTCTCAATCGTCGGAGAACGTGGCTCGATGCAGAGCGACGAACGATCGCTGACAGTGACCGTGCGCGGATCGAGCAGCGAGACCTTCGACTTTGCCGACGTGGACACCTTCGTGTACGAGATCGGACACTTCGCCGAATGCCTGCAGACCGGCACGCGTCCGCTGCACACAGAAAAGGAAGGCATCGACGTGCTGTGCATGATCTTGGCGGCGTACGAAGGGGCGCGCAACCGCACCATCGCACCTGTGTTCCGGGGGTTCTGAAGATGCGGACCCTATGCGACCGACACGAGCCGGGCGGACGACTGTATCGACTCTCCGAGACTTTGAGCGACCGCCATGTGGAGCGATTCGACAGCGTCGTCCTCAGCCGCGTTGCTGGTCCAGCTGACATAGCCATCCGGACGCACCAGAACCGCACCCGCACCGGCCAGCCCGTACCGCTCCGTCAACTTCCCGGTCGGATCGGACAACTCCGCGCCAATGGCAAGCACCTGTAGGGGGAGACTAGCCGGAAGCCCGGACGCCGCGGCGCGCCAAGCCCCACTAGCTGGGCCGGTCAACAGCGTCAGGGTGCTGTCGAAAAGATCGATCGTCGACAACCGCTGCCCCTGCACGTCTATCCATGCATGAGGTGCCCGGTCACCGGGTCGCGCTCGCTGGCCGACCTCCTCGAAAGGCAGCTCCCCGGTATGCCCGTCAATGATGACGGCTGAGTCGTATGTGACGCCAAAGTCAGCGGCCAAGGTTGCCTCCGGAGTAATCGGCGTCGCCATCTCCATGGAGCGCGCGGCGTTACGCCGACCAACGGGGGCCCGCTCCTCCTCATAGCTGTCCAGCAGCGACTCGTCTGCCCAGCCGCGAACGACCCAGGCTAGCTTCCACCCAAGGTTGTGCCCGTCAGCTATGCCGGTGTTCATTCCCGTTGCACCACGCGGTGTCGTACGGTGCGCCGCGTCGCCGACCAAGAATGCCCGGCCGCGCCGATAGCCCGACGCGACGGCCGCGCCGAAGTCCCAATGAAAGGTCCTCTGGATCTCGATAGCGAGTTCGGAGACGCCTGCTGCCTTTCGGATCCGCGGCACAAGGTCATCGGCAGTCCAGGCCGAGGCCTGCAGCTCCTCGGAATCCGCCTCCAGGTCATAAATCCAGCGTCCGGCGCCGGCAGGCACGAAGATTCCTTCCGCCTTCGGCTTGGTCACGAAGTTGAGAACCGACAGTCGGTGATGAATCCATCGCGCGAGGTCCGCCTTGAACAGGACCGCCAAGTGGCTCCCGAGGGTACCGAGCGACTCCAGTTCGAGACCGAGCCGCTGCCGAACCTGACTCCGCGGTCCGTCGGCTCCAACCAAATATCGGGTGCCCAGTCGGTAGCTCTCCGTGCTCCCGCGGGGACGCAGCTCCACACGCACCACATCGTCATCCATCGTGAACGACACAAGCTCGGTGGCGAACCGCGACTCCCCCCCAACGTCACGAAAGTGCCGCAACAAAATGGGCTCCAGAAAGTCCTGCGGGGCAACCACGGCGTTGGACGGGCTGACCTTGTGACTCAACTCGAACGGTGGAACACCCAAGCTGGTCTCCTGAGGAGCCTGAGACAGTGTCTCCGCAATGGCGAATGTCATCGAGACGCCCATGTCGCCGCTGCGGACCTTCTCCTCCAAATCCCAACTACGCATGATTTCCATGGTCCGGCCGCGAATCCCGATCGCCTTCGGGAAGATCGAAACCCCAGAGTGCCTCTCCACCAACAGCACACGGGCGCCGGAGCGAGCCGCTGCGATGCTGGTGGCCAGACCGGACGGGCCCGCTCCGATAACTATGACGTCGTAGTGGGTGTGCAGCGGGCTCATGACCGCGCCTCCTTCGCTGATGTAGCAGATGACCTCAGTGTTGGGTGGCTCGGCCTCTCACGGATCCGTGGCGGCTACGGAGTTAGCTGGTCGAGAAAACCACGTAGCTCGTATCGGCTGCGGCAGCCGGTGCGAGCCAGCAGGCTGGAGACGTGGGTTTCCACCGTGCGCGGTGACAGATAAAGCCGCTGCGCTATAGCGGCGTTCGACAGGCCGTCGGCAACCAGGCGTAGCACGTCCATCTCCCGGCTGGTAACGCCAAGACTGCGGAGCGCCGGCGGCACGCTGGCATCGCCCCGTCCCCGCCTCGTGGGCGTGCCCGCGCGTCGCAGCAGGTCGCGACAGATCTTGGCGAGGGCCTCATCTCCGTTGTGCTCATGGGCGAGGAGATCGACCCTGAGCTGAGGCAAGGGGTCACCCCAGCCATCGCTGAGTGCGCACTCACAGGTGAACAGTCTCAGTAGCCGATGCAAATACGGCACAGGCGACAGGTCCTGCTCACCTGCTGCGAACGACGCCTCGGCCTGATCCCGGTTACCCTGTCGACCCTGCGCAATTGCTTCTGCGTATCGGAGCGCTCCTCGGTTGGCGCGGCGAAGGCTGGCCGGCAGTTGGCGGAAAACGGCCCTGGCCTCGACGTCCTTCACTCCCACTACCGTGCGGAGGAGCACCCATAGCCCGAATTGATGCAGCGGGGCCGCGGGAGCGTGGCCGAGCACCCCATCGGCAAATCGGTCTAGCAGCACCAACGCCCCGGGCAGGTCGTGGCGTAGTAGCGGCAATAGCGCTCGGATTGCCCAGGCCATGGCCACTGTGTCGGGCGCCGGTACTCTGCTGGCCTCAACGGAGGCCAGCATGGCCCGCACCTGCCGCTCGCGACCAGGCATCGCGTAGCTTTGCGCGAGCAGGAGCTTGCCGGTGGCCAACAAGTACTGGGATTGCAGAGCCGCCCCAAGATCGAGCACCCGCTGCGCTGGCGCTGCGAGGGCGCGCGGGCCTTCTGCCACGTACGTCTGCTCGGCGAGGATGAGCTCGGCGCCGCCAGCCTGGATCAAGAGCCCGCTGTCCAGAGCCAGGTCGCGAGCATGGTCAAGCTTGGCCGAGTGCTCCTGGTCAAGCGCCTCGACGGTGCCGAGCCCGAGCTCTGCCTCGACCCGCCATGGGCGGAGCCCGGACTCCGCAGCCACCTGACTGGCCCGACGGAACGCCCTTGCGGCGGCGGCGGGATCGCTGAGCCGCGCCAACCGTCCCACAATGCACAGCGCTTCGCACAACACTTCGGGGTTCCGGTCCGATTCGGATCGCTCGACGGCACGGTTTGCGTGAGCCACAGCCTCCTCGACCCGACCGGCCCCGTGCGCCGCGTCAGCGAGCAGCACCGAGGACCGGGGGTCGTCAGGCCGACCCGCCCGAGCGACGAAGTCCTCAGCCTCACTCCAGCGCTGAACGACGATCGCGGCGCGTGCCAGCCGCAGACACAACTCGGCATGGTCTGCACCCGTCGAACTCTCCAGTGCCACATCTCCGACCGCCAGTGCTCGACCGGCCTCTCCGGTCAGGGTGTAAAGCCGCACACGTTCAATGGCGACCTTGACCGGCAGACTGCCCTGGTCGGCCAGGTTCTGCAGCCGCTGCTCCGCGCTACGCATCGCGCCCTTCTTGATGTCGCGGGCGACCTGGCGAAGCCGTATCTCCGCCGCATCTTGGCGATCACCTGCAGCCGCCAAGAGGTCTGCTGCAGCCGACTCGTCGTCCTCCCCGCCGCGAGCATGCAAGGCCCGAGCCGCGCGCATCGCGATAGCTGACCACTCCGGCGGAAGTAGTGTCCCTACCACGGCCTCTCGGGTGAGCGCGTGGCGCCACCGCAGCCGATTCTGCTCCGCGACGAGTAGATGAGCATCCGCCGCAGCTCTAGCGGCAGCCAACACCGACGGCTCGTCAAGGTCGGTGATCGCAGCGGCGAGCGACCAGTCCGGTTCGCCGCCGACCAGCGCGGCAGCTGTGAGCACCCGACGCTGCTCATCGGACAGCCCTCGAAGCCGCGTGAGAACGACCTCGGCAAACGAGTCCGGCACCGCAGCCGGCACGCTCTCGCCCGAACTTCTCGTGCCGGCCAGCAGCTCCTCGATGACCAGCGGAACGCCTTCCGCCCGCTTGATCACCAACTGTCGCTGGGTCGCGCCCAGATCGGGAAAGCGTTGTTCGACCATGACCGCGGCGTCGGCGGAACTGAGCGGGCCCAACCGGATGTGGATCGCGCCCGGTATGCGGGCCAAGTTCCGCATCACCGAGGAACCGGGCGAGTCATCGCGTACGGTCGCCGCCACAACGACGCGCGACGTGGTAAGTGCGCTACCGAGATAGTCCAGCAGGGCAATCGTGTCCGGGTCGGCCCAGTGCATGTCTTCAAGCACCAGGAGCGTTCCCGATCCGCCGACCGATCGGAGCAACCGCAGCACGCCTTCTCCGAGGACCACGGTCGGATCGACGATTGAGTCAACAGGTTCGTCGGCTGGGAAGCCCGGCAGGACTCGGCTGAGTGCCGCGCGGAATGGCCGCAGCTGCGCGGATTCCAGCAGCGTGTGATCCCTCACCGCCTCCATGAGGGCCTGGGCAACTGGCCGTAAGGGCCCCCCACCGTCTATGGCGCGCCCCGTCAGTTCGACGAAACCTCGGCGACGGGCCAATGCCGCCCACTCGGTTACGAGGCGTGTCTTGCCGATCCCGGCTTCGCCGGTGATCATCGCGAATCCCCCGGCCGCGGCTTCGGCGCGGTCCAAGAGGTCAGCCAAGCGCGCTAGCTCCACCTGCCGGCCGACCATTGTCATGGGTGGAGTCTCCCAAAGGGCAGCGCCGATCTCGTAGGCATAGGACGTCAGGCCGATATTTGGGGCCGTTTCTACGCAGCGAGTGACAACGAAGGCCTCGATCGGGCCGATACCTTGGATCTTCGTGGCTCTGTGGAGACCGCGCTCTTCACAGATTCTCAGGTGTGGCGGAAGGTTCCCTGGAGAACACTCGTGCCTCCCACCAGAGGCGAGAGGCACGAGCACATTCCCCGAGCGTGAGCGGCCGCGGGCCTAACAGTGAGTACTCCACTCGCTGACTGCGAAGCGCGTTTTGCGCGCCTCACCGGCAGCATGAAGACCACTCACCCGGCCACACCCCGACGTTCCCTCCCCCAAGAGGAACGTTCAAGATGAACGCTGTCGAAGGGCGATGCCCGTCATTTGTTGGCTAACCAACTCCTGACACAGCAAGAAATTAGCGAAGGAGACCAAATCATGTCGAGCCCCAGATGCCGGTTTGTCACCTTCTGGACATGTCAAGAAGTGGACATCGGGGTCGGATAGTGAGTCCTCGAAGCAAGCCCCCCAAACTGACTTCGTGCTGCCTAGCGCGGATAACGCTACAACACTTTGCTAGGCGCCGAGAAGTCCACGGATTTCTTCTGCCGTGAGTGCCGCTCCCGCGAGAGCCTCGCCGCCGACGACCGACTCGAAGAGCTCCTCTTTACGAGCTTTCAGATCCATGACCTTCTGTTCGATCGTGTCCTTGGCCACGAGCCGGTAGACCATAACGGTCTTCGTTTGGCCGATCCGGTGGGTACGATCCACCGCTTGCGCCTCAATGGCCGGGTTCCACCAGGGATCAAGTACGAAGCAGTAGTCCGCCTCGGCCAGGTTGAGCCCGAAGCCGCCAGCCTTGAGACTGATCAGGAACACTGACGCCGTTTTGTCCCGGAAACGCTGGATTACTCGTTCCCGATTCCGAGTTCGCCCGTCCAGGTACGTGTACGGAATGCCCGCTTCATCCAGCCGCGCCCGGATCCTGATCAGGAAGGTCGTGAACTGGCTGAAGACCAGTGCCTGGTGACCTTCGCCGACGAGCTCGGTCAGGTCCTCGAGCAGCACGTCGGTCTTCGCTGACGGCACGTTCAGATAAGCCTCGTCCACCAAAGCCGCGTCAAGACTCAGCCGCCGCAACAGCGTGAGCGAGCGGAGCACCGTGAACCGATTCCGATCGAGATCCTCGATCAAGCCCAGGACCTTCTGGCGCTCCCGTTGCAGGTGTGTCTGGTAGATCCGCCGGTGTTTGGAGTGCAGTTCGACCTCGACGATCTGCTCCTGCTTGGGCGGCAGTTCCGCCGCAACGCTTTCCTTGCTACGACGCAGCATGAGCGGGCGAATCCGACGGCGCAGCTGGCGGAGTCGTAGCGCATCCTTGCTGCGTTCGATCGGGCGCCGGTAGTACTCCGAGAAGCGATCCGGATCGGGGAAGAGGCCGGGTGCGGTGATCGAGAGCAACGCCCAGAGGTCCATCAGGCTGTTTTCCAGCGGGGTGCCGGTGATCGCCAGCTTGAACGGTGCCGCGATGCGGCGGGCGCATTGGTAAGTCTTGGCTCGGTGGTTCTTGACGAACTGTGCCTCGTCGAGGATCACTCCTGACCATTCCCGCTCGCTGAGCTTGTCGTTGTCGATCCGAAGCAATGCGTAGGAGGTGATCACCAGGTCTGCCCCGGCCATCGCATCACCCCAGGGTGCGCCGCGTTTGGCCTCGGATTCGGTGACACATACCACTCGCAGCTGGGGTGCGAATCGGGTCGCTTCGGTACGCCAGTTCGACACCACACTTGTGGGGGCGACGACCAGGAAGGGAGGCTGCTCGGGACAGACAAGGCGGGCATGGCAGATCAGCGCGAGCGCCTGGAGGGTCTTGCCGAGACCCATGTCGTCGGCCAAGATGCCGCCCAGTTGGTGATTCCACAGAAAGCACAGCCAGCGGTATCCGTCCAGCTGATAGGGCCGTAGCGTCGCGGCCAACGTTGTGGGAACCTCGACATCCTCGATCGCGGAGACGTCCGTGAGGCCGCGTACGGTCTGCTCCCAGCGAGCCGACTGATCGATTGCGACGCCCAGATTGGTGAGGTCGTCCCACAGGCTTGCCTGGAACCGGTTGATGCTGAGCTCCCGGCGATGATGATCTTGCAAGCCTTTGGACTCCTCGATCAGCTCCCGGAGCTGGGCGAACTCAGGCCGGTCCAAGGAGAAGTAGACGCCCGTCTCCAAGATCAGGAAGTCCTGACCCTCCGTCAGGGCGACGAACAAGTCCTCGAACGGAACCACCTCATCGTCGATCGACACCTTGATACGAAGATCGAACCAATCAGCGGAGTTGGGCCGTTCGACTGCCGCAACCTCAACAGTTGGCTGCGAGTTGGTCTCGCGGTACTCGCGCACGTCCCCTTCCAGGCTGACGCGCACGCCGGCGGGTTCTAGTTTCGGCAATACGTTCTCGATGAATCGCAGCGCTGCGGTGGGGTCCAGCAGTACGTGAGCGGCTGGTTGCTGTGGTTGTTCCCTTCCGGAGCTCGCGAGCTGCGGAATATCCGCGTACGGCAGCGACAGCGCGGCTAGCTTGCGCTGTTCTTCAGCAATGTCTCGAATGCTTTGCCGCTCTGGCAGGTGGTCGATCGCGTACGTGGCACTACCTGTCGGCCTGTCGTAGTGCACCTGCCAGTCGAGACGAACTCGGTGTTCAGGCCGGAAGTGCACCACGAGACCCAGGATCGGCTCGACGTAGTCGGGAAGCCGGACTGAGCGGTCGGCCGAGGTGATGTCGATCTTCTGACGCAGCCGTGGCACGAATTCCGTCAGGAAGCGCGGCTCGTCCTCCGGCGGGATCAGCAGCGAGTGAGGGTCTACCAGGAGTTGGCGCAGCTCGCGGCTCAGCAACTGATCCAGCCGGGCCACGGTCAACTCCTGTACGCCGGCAATCCGCTCGCCGACATGGAAGATGCCATGCGCCGGATCCCCAAGTACGCCGAGCGACGACAGTTCGAGTTCACGATCATCGAGCAGTACCCGCGGTCCGACCAGCAAGCCGACGGCTGGATCGCGGTGTGCGTCGAGAACCACCGACACCCGATGATCAGTGCGGAGCGGGCCGAGCAGGGGCTTGGCGGCAAGGACCGTGAGGCCGACAGCGGCAGCTTGGTCAAGCAATCCCCAGAATGCGCTACTGACCGTGCCTAGAGAGAGCCACGCCGTGCGCGGCGGCGAATAGCGGGCACTCGCGCCGACAGCCGCGCGGAACTGCAGCAACAACTCGCGTTGCTCGGCCACATACGAACGCGCAACGAAATCAAGATCATCCCACGAGATCCCAGAGCGAACCCAAGCGCCGCCGCGACTGCGACGGGCGGGCCTGATCCGCAAGTCTTGGCGCCCAAGATAGCCGCGGAAGGCGGGGATGCGCTCAATGCCGAACTCCAGAGCCAGCGGAGCAACATCGGCGACAGGTACGGCGGGGTCAGCAGCAAGAAGCTTGTCGAAGGTCTTCTCCCACTCCGGTCGTTCCACCGCTTTGCCGGCGACCAAATGACGAGCCACGATGAGAACGGCTGCGGCGTGTTTGCAGTCCATGGCAACCGGACACGTGCACTGACTGCGATACACGCTGACAACGCCCGACCGTGAACTGGCCAGATACACCGTGACGGCGTAGTCGTCCCGCACCTTGCCCCGCACCCGACCTGTAACGGTTAGGGCCTCAGCGTCGAAGTCGACGTCGTACACATGGCCGGACTTGGCGTAGACCATCGCTCGAGCAAAGGCCTCATGGCCCACCATCTGGATGATCGCTTCGTGACTCAGAAGCGCATTCCACGCCGCCACCACGCCTTGCACATTAGTCGCCACTGCTCACAGAACAGTCCCAGTGATACCTGCTTACGACCCCGCCGATCGGGTATCAGGCCCGGGTGGGACAGTAGGGTTCCGCAGCATCATCTCAGGCGCGAAGTCTTTGAGCTGCTCGCGCGATGTCGACGCTCGCAGCTTCGAAGACGTTCCAGGCTCGGAAGCGGGCACACAACGACGTAGGGAGGATCAATGAGCGAGTCAACACAAGGTCCGGGCGATGGCGGCTCCGGTCTCGAGGGGCCGGCTGACGGCGGTGCCGACGGTATCCCTGGTGTCCAGGATGGAGGCGCTGACGGCAGCGCCGACGCCAGCGGTCTGGGTGTAAGCGGCGATGGTGGGGCTGACGGCGGGGCTGACGGCGGCGCTGACGGTGGAGCTGACGGCGGCGCCGATGGTGGAGCTGACGGCGGCGCCGACGGTGGAGCTGACGGTGGAGCTGACGGCGGCGCCGATGGTGGAGCTGACGGCGGCGCCGATGGTGGGGCCGATGGTGGAGCAGATCGCGGTGCGGATGGTGGCGCCAGCTGATAGGACAGTTCAGAGTCAGTTCGACTAAGGGGAAGCTAGAACCTGGCCGGAGAAAGAGTGCCCGCTGGATTCGCTGAGGACTCTGTCCTCGCTCGACTCATTGCCGTCGACTGGGATCGGTTCGCCGATCGGTACTGGGGGCAGCAACCACTGCTGTCCCCGGCAGCCGATCTTCCCGGCGGGTTGACTCAGCTCCTCAGCGCGGACTCAATCGACGAGCTGGTGTCCCAGCGTGGCCTCCGGACCCCGTTCCTCCGCGTCGCCAGGAATGGCACCACGCTCGCGGACAGAGCCTTCACCGCCCCGGGCGGTGTGGGTGCAGGAATCTCCGACCAGGTCAGCGACGACCGCCTGGTGCGGCTATTTGCCGACGGGTCGACTTTGGTGCTGCAGGCCTTGCACCGCTTTTGGCCGCCAATCATCGAGTTCTGTCAGCGACTCGCCGCCGAGCTCGGCCATCCGGTCCAGGCCAACGCGTACATCACGCCACCCCAGAACCAAGGCTTCAGCGCCCACTACGACGTGCACGACGTCTTTGTCGTACAGATCGATGGAGAGAAGCAGTGGCAGATTCATCGGCCGATATTGGATTCGCCGCTACGCGATCAGCCGTGGAACGATCGGAAGGCCGCGGTCCAGCAGCAGGCTCAAGTGCCTGCCTTGATGGAAGCCCGGCTCAGGCCCGGAGACTGCCTTTACCTCCCGCGCGGCTACCTTCACGCTGCGACGGCACTCGGCGGTGTCAGCACCCATCTCACGCTCGGTGTGCACGTCTGGACTCGTTACGCAATCGCGGAACAGCTCATGCGGCAGGCATTGTCCAGCCTCGCCGAGAACCCAGACCTGCGCACCTCCCTTCCGCTCGGGGTGGACGTCGCCAATCCACATGAGATCCGCCCGGATGTCGAATTGATCACCGCCGCACTGGCGACCGCTGTGACGCAGGGCGATGTTGATCAAATCTCAATAGCGCTCCAGGCCAGCGCACGGTCCAATCAACGCGCGGCGCCGATCGGGCCCCTCAAGCAGCTGAGCGATGCCGCCGTGATCACCGTCGATACCAAGATCGTTCTCCGGCCCCACGTGATGGCCTCCATTGATCACACCGCGTCTGGAATCTTGATACGCAGTCGGGCCGGAGACCTGGCGGTAGCGCAGAGCGACGTAGTGCCGCTCACGACATTGCTGATGACGGGCATAGCCACGGCTGGTGATTTGGGTCTCGATCTTGCGCGCCGCCTGTTGCTCAGCGGTCTGGCCATCGTGGAGTGAGTCAGCCGGGCTCAGCGTTCCGCTGCGCGGACGCAGCGCGTATTAGGGCGGATCCTCCTGCCGGGACTGCCCCTCCGACCCGCCGTTGGCTGCTGTTGGAGCATCCGGGTCCCTGGCGAATCGATGCGGTGGCGGGCGCGGGGATTGACCCTGATGTCCTCATGACGTTGACCGAGCGGGCCGGCTCCGCCACCCGAATCCTGCTCGTACGCCGACCTGGTCGGATAGATCGCCGAGCACCTCGTAGCTGGATCCTGGCCGGCCTCGACACCGACACTGTGACAGGTCAGTGGCGGAGCGACACTGACCTGCTGAACGCCGCAGATGCCTTGATCGGCGCCGACTCACTAGCGATCAAACATCCTGATCCTGTAATCCTGGTCTGCACCCACGGCGTACACGACGTCTGTTGCGCGCTCCGTGGGCGTCCGGTGGCTGCCGCTCTGGCATCGCGATGGCCGGAACTGGTTTGGGAGTGCAGTCATATCGGCGGCGACCGGTTTGCACCAAATGTCGTGTTGCTGCCTGACGGCTTCTACTACGGCAATCTCGATCCTGATAACGCGATGTCGACGGTTGAAGCGCACCTGGCGGGCACGGTACTCACTGAGCAGCTTCGTGGTATGGCTCGGTTCCTACCGCCGGTCCAGGCCGCGGCCGTCGCTGCGTATCGGACTTTTGGTCCGCTCGGACCCTCAGACGTCACCGTTCGCCGTACCGAGCACATCGGGCCGCACCACGGACATGGGTCGGAGACGATCGTGGATCTGGTGATCGAACCCAAGCAGCGGATGGTCCGGGTGCGGGTACTTTCCGTGCGACGCGCCGAAGCCAAGTTGACCTGCCGTGCCGCACGCGAGACTCCGGCGACGGAGTACCGCATTATCGAGTTCACGGCCCTCTGACTGCGCGTTCGTATCTGTAAGTGGTCAGAAACGACCTCGATCCGGCCGATATCGTGTCGCTTGCGACCACTTTCCCCCGGATGGCCGACTTTGCGGAGGAGGACCGTTGCCCGTCGTGCACGTATCCGTCACCTCACCCCTCCCGCCACAGGAAGCCCTTGGGCGGCTCACCGACTTCAGCCCTGCGAGGGCCGAGAACTGGGCCGGAGTCGACGACAGTAACCTGACCGTGCACGGTCAAGGCGAAGGCTGGGCCGAGGTCACCGAAGGTAACAAGATCGGCTGGGAGCGGGAACGTTATACCTGGGATGCCGCAGCCGGCACCGTCTCGGCGGTCACACTGAACTCCAACATCTGGGCGCCCGGCAGCGGATGGAACTACACGATCATGCCCGACGGTACGGGCAGCCGGATCGAGGTCACGGCGGTCCGGAAGGGCTACGGAGTCAAGGGGAAGCTGGTCGGCGGCCTGTTGTCGCTCATCGGTAAGCGCATGATCAGCTCCTCTACGGCAGCGGCGCTCGCGGCCCGTTAGTTGGCGATGGTGAAACTTGCCGATCTGGAAGCCTTCGTCATATGCGCCAAGAGCGAGACCTACGTCGGAAACGGCTCCCCGGCGGAGTCAAGCCGGCTCGGCTCACATGACCTCACGTTCGCAAGCGAGGAGTGGCTCTATCGCGACAGCTACTTCGGCGGTACGAACTTCCTTGGCCAAGAGACAGTGTGGTTTCGTGGCGAACCGGTCTGGGCGGAAAACTACTACGGCTATATTCTCCGACCCGATTTGATTGATGCCGCCCGAGCAGGTGCAACGGTCAAGGCTGCCCTGTCGGCGATGTATCAGGAGCACCGCTTCCTGGGCGGGTTCGCCTGGACTGGCCCGTACGGGCGCTATCAAGATCATTCCTCCGGCGACATCTCACACTTCCGCGGCAGAGAGGTAATTGTCGTGTCGGG
>Ga0111538_10006424_pt1 | contig 15913 bp, 19 predicted proteins | sample SoiMethybrSBSTD1_FD_79669 | JGI IMG/M metagenome (GOLD analysis project Ga0111538, IMG submission 79669) | Bulk soil microbial communities from a Populus tree surrounding site in Tennessee, USA - Soil MetaG P. TD hybrid SBSTD1 (version 2)... | ecosystem: Environmental > Terrestrial > Soil >...
CAGCGTCGACGAATTGCCGCTCGGTTAGCCAATGGTGCTGGCTGACCACGCCGCCGTAAAGAAACGGAACGATCGCGAGGCCGCTGCCGAACACGAAGGCGCCTGCCTCGGCGAAGAAGACTCCGATTTGCGCGAGCACTGGCCAGTCGAGCGTCGACCCGACGGCGCAAACCGTGGCGGCGTGCTCGCCCAGCACAGGCAGGCCGATCACCGCGGCGTTGCCGCCCTTCGGAAACCAGCGCTTGGGCGGCGCCCTGACCAGCCACACCACAATGCCCGAGATCAGGAAAATCCAGACAACCTCGGATTCGGTGACGATGGTGAAGCCCGCGGCTACCGCAAAGATGGCCCACAACAGCTTGTCCTTGCCGATGCTCTTCGTCGTCAGCTTGTAGGCGCTGAGCGCGATGATTCCGATCACCGCGGCGCCGACGCCGTAGAACACCGCCTGCATCCAGGTCAGGCCGCCGAAGGCGAGGTAAGCCGCGCCGAGCGCCACCACCATCAGGAACGACGGCAGCACGAATGCAACGCCTCCGAGTGTCGCCCCCGTGACGCCGTAATGGACGTAACCGAGGTAGATTCCGAGCTGTGCCGCGAGAGGCCCCGGCATCAACTGCGAGAGCGCGAGACCTTCCTTGTAGTCGCCCTCGGAAATCCACTTGCGATCCTCGACCAGGTCCCGGTACATGTAGCCCACGAGCGCCACCGGTCCGCCGAATCCGATGGTGCCGAGCTTCGCCATGTACTGCACCATCTGCCATAGCGAGTAGGCGGGCGCCGGCCCGGTGCTCATCGCACCCGATACGCCAGAATGCGCGCGGGCGCGCCGTCGACCGCGGGAGCGGCGACATACAGTCGGCCCTCTTCGGGCACGAAGAGGCCTGTGCGGGCGCGCGCCGCCGTCTTCACGGTCCCGATCGGCGAATAGTGATCGGCGTCGTCCTGCTGGAAGATGTCCACGCGGCCTTCTCCGCAGATGACGTACACGCGCCTGCGCGCAGCATCGAAGAAGAGGTCGTCGGTATCGCCGCCGATCGGCACTTTGGCCACGACCTTGCCGTTGGCGGTGTCGTAGACAAGCAGCACGGCCGGCGAGCGCGCGCCGACAAAAAGACGCCGCCCCGCTTCGTCGAGCGCCATCGGAAAATTGGACCGGGCGCCGGGGACCTCCCAAGCCGCCGTAACCGCGCGCTTCGCGCGATCGACCACCACGACCTGCCGCGCGTCGGGCACGTTGATGAAGGCACGCGTGCCGTTCTTCTCGAGCTGGAATGATTCGGGATGAGCCGGCAGGCGGATGTCGGCGGCCGCCTCGCCGGAGCCCGGATCGAGCATCTGGAGCGCGCCCTTGCCGTAGCCGACCACGACTTTGCCCGCCGCTGCGTCGTAACGCAGATTGTCGGCGTCGGCGAGCTTCGCGATGCGCTTTATGGAGGCGAATGAAGTGCCGTCGAGGATGTCCACGCGGTCGCCATTGCCATTCGCCACGTACAGGCGATCCGGATCTTGCAGATAGAGCACGCCCTGCGGCTCGCCGAAACCGGGGAGGCTCTTTTCGTGGCGATGTCGCTCGACGTCGAGCACCTCGACTGTGTCGTTCCCGAGCGCCGCGACGAAGAGCCGGTGGCGTTTCAGGTCGGCCGAGAGATGGTCGATGCGCCCTTTGACGCCCGGCATCTCGATCGTTGCCACGGGCTCGAGCGGCGTTTCGCCTGCGGGATAAGCAACCGGAGTCGCCATGGCAAGCGGGAGAAGGACAAGCAGCTTTAGCGATAAGCCTGCGGATTCCATGTGTGTACCTCTTCCTTTCCTTCCTTGCACCATCTGTACAGCGCGTCGTACATCACCATGCCGTGCTTCAGCATCTCGTGGTCGTCCTGGAAGTTGCGCGACAGGCCGAGGGAGATCGCGGCGAGGCCCGGCGCCTGCGGCGCGAGATCGAGCCGCGCGGTGTCGGCGCCGCGCACGATGAGGGCGAGGTCCCTGAGCGCCGGGTCTTCGAGACGGTAATGCTTCAGGAATGCGTCGAAGCTGCAGAGCTCGCCGTCGTGGGAGAAATGGACGTCCGGGATGTCATAGGGAACCGCGTCCTTCTCCTTGGCGGCGCTCAGCACTTCCTTCGACGGCACGTACATGAACGCCGCATTCGGGTCGACGAAGCGCGCGATGAGCCACGGACAGGCGATGCGGTCGATTTTCGGCCGCTCGCGCGTGACCCAGCGCGTCGAGCCGTTGCGCGGCTTGTGGTCGAGCGCTCCCTCGGCTTCCTTCCAGCCGGCGAGTCCGCCTTCGAGATAGCGCGCCGCGATGCCCGTCTCCTGCAGCGCGGCGGCGGCCCCTTGGCTGACTTCGTGCCCGTGAACGCAGTAGACGACGACCGCGCTGGCAGCCGGCAGCGACTTCGCCCAGGCGCCCGCCTCGTCGGGCTCGCGGCGCAGCGCTCCGGAAAGCATCGCCTCGGCTTCGAGAAATGCCGGCCGGCGGCGTACGTCGATGACGATGGGTGGGTTGGCGCCGGCGATCTCGCGGCGCAGGTCCGTTGGGGAAATCGCGGTGGCTTTCATGCTCTATCCTCCTCGCTCATTCTTGAATGAAAACGCCCAGGTGAAGCCCAGCCGCAGCTCATGAACCGACTCGCCGGCGGCCTTTCCCGAGCGCAGCCCCACGTCAAAGGAAAACCCGTCGCGCACGCGCCAAATGGCGCCGACGAGTGCCGAAGTCGTGCTGGAGCTGCCGGACACGCGCTCGGCGAACGCTTCGGCGACCGGACGCACACGCCACGAATAAGGACCCTCGAGGATCACGCCCGCGAAGCCGGCCGGCTCGTGCTCCCGCGTCCAGGAAACCGACCCGTTCAGGTGGATCGTGCCGGCGTCCCCGCGCTGGGACACGATTCCCGCGATCGACGCGCCGGTTCCGCTGTCGCCATGCTGGTCGGGAAGCAGGATGCCGTATTCCGTGGCGACGCTCGGACCCTTCTCGTCCTGCAGTATGCCGCGCCGCAGGACCTGCTTGATGAAGACGCCGTTGTCGACGAACGAGGAGCGCGGTTCTCCCGGCTCGGCGTCGAGCGCGACCTCACGCCGCGTCTCGATCACGAGCTCGTGATCGCGTGTGAGCCCGAAGTTGGCGACTACCGCCGGCGCGTCCGCGAATCGCTTTCCGCCTTGATCGAACCGCTGTACGGGTCCGAACTCCAGCTCGAACTCGCCCGCCTTGGCGACGTCCGCGTCGGTCGAATCGAACGGACGGTACGCCAATGCTGGCGCTGCATAGGCGAGTTGGATGAGGACCGCGGCAAGCATGCGGAGAACTCGGCTCATCGTGTCTTCCGCAGAGTGCCGCGCCATGTTTCCGAGCCGTTGCGCATCAGCCGCACCTGCGCGCCGCCGCGCTGCACGCGATAGCATTCTTCGGCAGCAGCGGGCTCGGTCCACTTCCAGCACCATTCGTCCCGCACGATGCGCCAGGTCCCGCGCTCCTTCCTGCCCATCTCCATGCCGCTGAACGTCGAGTCGGTTCTGAAGACGTAGGCGAAGTGCACGCCGTCGCCGAACTCGCGGTCCTGGACCAGGGCGCGCAGGTCCGCGCCCTTCACGTCGCGCCAGTTCTCCTCGCTCACCGCACACACGGGCGCGAACAGCGCGAGCAACGCGCACGGCAGGACGAGCGACAGGCCAACATGAGGAAAATTCAGAAACACGACACCCGATCCAAGCCCTCGCTCGCCAAGGCGATAGGCGCAGAGCTTGGACGGAATGCCGTCTTGGGAATACCGGGAGTCTGCGGGTGCCCCGACCATGACAATTCTAGGTTTTCGTTATCACTGCTTCAATCCGCATGCTGACATGCAAGTAAGGAGCGACCTATCGGTTGTGTCGGGGCATGAACGTTGCCAGCCCCTGGGTATTGAGTTGACCCTGGTCTCCAAAAACGAAACCTCCCACCTGGGTATCGACCGCCTTCCGGTATGCCGCGATCGCCGCGGCGACGTCTTGCAATCCTGTCCCGGTCGAATCGAAGACGACGATTTCCGTTGCGTTCATGCGCCCCCGTCTCTTGCCGGCGACGACTTCGCCGAGCTCCGCGTGCACCTGCTCGCGTGACATGGCGCCTGCGGCGATCGCATGGTGGAGATCGCCGATCGCACAGGCCTGGTCCGTCAGATCGGTGACCACCGTCGCACTCGCCATGAGCGCGGGCTCGATTTCCTGCTTCTTTTCGCTATCCGCTCCGACCGCTGCGACGAATGTTCCCGGCTTCACCATGTCGCGAGTGATGAAGTAGCGCTGCGCAGTAGTGCAGGTCACGATGATCCGGCTCGCGGCGACGGCCTCGCCCAGGTCCGGGACCGCGCTCACCTCGATCGCGAGCTCCGCTTCCTGGCTGGTGGCGAATTGCCGGGCCTTCTCAAGATCCTGGTCGTACGCATAGACGCGCGCGGGCCTTCGAACCCGCAGCAGCGCGCGCAGCTGCGTGGCCGCCTGTCCGCCGCAACCGCAGATCAGCGCGGCGTCGCAATGCTCGGGCGCCAAGTGCATGGCCGCGACCGCCGTCGCAGCCGCTGTTCGCAGTGCGGTGATGGCCATGGAATCCATGACGGCAAGTGGCGCGCCGTTGGCAGCGTCGCAGAGGATGACGACGCCCTGGATGGTCGGCAGCCCGTGACGCTTCCCGTTCTGCGGGAAATTGGCGTTCAGCTTCGCCGCGAAATACGGCCGGTCCAGCGTGAGGAAGCTCGCCTTGACGTGGAAGCTGCCGTCTCCGGCGTGCATGCCGAGGATGCCAGGCGAGGGCACCTTGCCCTCCGCGAGCCGGCGAAATGCATCCTCGACCGCGGCGATGCAGGCCTCGGGCGTCAGCAGACGCTCCACGTCTGCGCGCGACAGGAGCATCGTCATGGCTGCTCCATCCGCACAGGATGGCCGATCGCCTTCCAGCCCGAATGCCCGCTGTTGATGTACTTCGCGTCGAAGCCCGCGTCGCGCAGCTTGATCGCGGTCTTGCAACCGACGTGGAAGCCGTACGCGCAGTACACGACCACCGGATCGGATTTGGACAGCTCGCCGATCCAATCCTGGATCAGCTCGGGATCGCGCCACTCGATCCCTTCGGCAATCTCCTGCTGGCGGGAGAAATTGTGCCGCGGCCGCGTATCGATGACCTGCACCTTCTGCCCGGACGCCATCATGGCCTTCACTTCCTCGACGCCGATGCCCTGGATATCGCCGAACTCGGGCTGCAGCCGCGGCCGGGGCGCGGGAACGCCCTGGGCGTCCTCGCAGCGCAGCTCGAGCGCCGGCCAGTCGAGGTTGCGGAAGAACGTGTCCACATAGGCCCGAGCGTTCGCTCCAAAGTCGATGTGGTAGGCATGCTCGAACATGTCCAGCGCGAGGACCGGAACGCCGCCGCTCGCCGCCGCCTGCGAGTGCTGCGAGGCGTACTGGTTGATGAATCGCCGATCGCGCGGCAGATACGTCAGCAGCACCCAGCCCGAGCCGCCGCCGAGCGCATAACCCATTGCGCGGAACTCGGCGCGCCAGCGCTCGAGCGAGCCGAAGTCGCGCGCCAGCAGCTCCGACATCTTCTTCGTCGGCTGGCCATCGCCGCCAAGGCTCGCGAAATAGAGCTCGTGCAGAAGCGTCGAGTTGAGCGCGACGAGCTCCTCGCGCTTGAGCCCGTTCACGACATGGGCCGGCGTTTTCGCGAGGTCGAGCGACTCGAGCTGCTCGGTGATCTGGTTGAGGCGCCTCAGGGCGCCGCCATAGTCGTTTTCGTAATGGCTCTCGATCAGCTTGAGCGAGAGGCCGCTCAGCGTCCACGGACGGCACTGAATCTGCTTCAGCCGATAGCGCATGTCATTCTCCTTGGGTTATCTCGCGAACGAACGCGCGACGGTTCCGATGACCCCGCCGCCGATGACCAGTGAAAGTGCCGGCAGCCGCCAGGCAATCAGCAACACGACGGTGACCAGGAGAAGGGCGCCGGTCGTGACGTCGAATACGGCGTGGGGAGCCAGACGGGCCACCGACACTGCGATTGCGCCGACCACTGCGGGGCTGATACCCCGCATCGCGGCCTTGACCCACGCCAGCCCGCGCACCCGTTCCAGAAACGGAAGGATCGAAAGCATGAGGATGAACGAGGGCAGGAAGATCGCGACCGCGGCGACCGAAGCTCCGGCGAGCCCCGCGACCTTGTAGCCGACATACGCGGCCACCATGATGATCGGCCCCGGCGTGAATTGGCTGAGGGTCAGGCACTCGAGGAACTCCTGTGCCGTGATCCACTGCAGGTGGTCGACGATCTGGCTCTGGACAAAGCCGATGATGGTCATGCCTCCGCCGAAGGTCACCGCCCCGACCTTGAGGAAGAAGAGAGCCAGCTGCCAAAGTGTGGGCTGGCTGGCGCCCTCGACGCCGGCCAACGTAGTCATCCCGGCCGGGGCAAAGTGTTCCACGGCGATCAGGAGCCCAGTGACAAGGGCCGCGACCGCGCCCGCTTTGCGGGAGTGATACAGAGCAACGCCGGCGCAGCCGGCGAGCGCGATGATTGCGGCCATCCCGACAAACGACGTTGCGGCGAGCGCCGCCGCGCTCAGCCCGACGAGCATCGAGGTCCGGTCCTTGATCGCGGCCTTGCCGAGCCGGTAGATCGCGACCGCGAACACGCCGAGGATGACCGGGCTCAGGCCATAGAAGGCGTCGCGCATCATCGGCACGCCGCCGTAGGCGGAGGCGAGCGCGCTCAGAGCCAGCATGACCACGAAGGCGGGTGCCATGAAGGCGAGGCCCGCGAGCACGCCGCCCCAGCTGCCGGCGCGTTGATGCCCGACAAAGATGCACATCTGCATGGCCGGCGCGCCGGGCAGCGCGTTGACCAGCGCCATGCCCTCGAGGAAGCGCTCCTTGCTCAGCCAGCCGCGTCGCTCCTGCACTTCGGCCTGGATCAGTCCCCAGATCGCCGCAGGACCATAGCCGAGCGCGCCGATCTTGAGGAACGCGCCGACCACTTCCAGCCGTCTCCCGATATTTGGGTTCACGTGCAGCTCCTCAATCGACCTGCATGCCCTTTTGCCGCATGGCCGCGGCCGCCTCGGGCGTTCGCAGGAACTGGATGAATGCCGTCGCGGCCGGCGAATCCTTCGCGCCGAGCGGGGTTGCCGCCACGAAACCGGTGTAGTTCTGCAGCGCGTCCGGGATGGCGACAAGCTGGGCGCCCGGCTTGCCGACGATCTCGCTGACCTGGGTCAGGCCGAGCGCGCCCGGTCCTTCTGCGAGCGTGACCTCGGCAACATCGCCGCCAGCGCCGAACTTCGTCTTCGCCTTCATCTGGTCTGAAAGCCCAAGCTTTTCGATCACCCGCGCGATGTGGACGCCGGCTGCGCCGCCGCCGGCCGGGTTGGCGTAGACGACGACCTTCGCCTCGAGCAGCGTGCGCCGGAAGTCCGTGACGGTCTCGATGCGGGGCTTCGGGGTGCCCTCCGGCAAGACGATGCCGACGCCGGTCCGCGCGATCTTGATCTCGCTGCCCGGGATGATGTTCCCGTTCGCGGCCAAGGCCGCGATCGAGGCCGGCGAGGAGATGACCAGGTCGGACTTCTCCCCCGCCTTGACGCGCTCGGTGATCGCGCCCATGGTGCTGTAGCGCAGGCTTATCTTGTGGCCGGAGCCCCGCTCGAAGTCGTCGATGATTTGCTTGAACACCGCCTGCATCGAGGCGGCAGAGAGGACACGCAGCTCGTCGGCGCGAGTCTGGCCACCTCCGGCGAGCAGGCCCAAGACCACCGTTATCTTTGCGGCGTTTCCGATTCTCATAGCTGTACTCCTTCCCGTGGGAATGGAGCAGCGCTTGAGACGGAGCCGTCTTGGCCGCCGGGTGTCTGCGTCGACCCGGCCAGGGTGGTGCCCTGCTGGAGCGGCAAGGTACGCCCGGAAACCTTTGTTGTCAATGATATTACATTACTGTAATGACTATTACAGAATTAGAACGGTGAGCTCGTCGAATGCGGTACCGGAATCGGCCTTCGTCCAGAGCCCGACCGCCCGCCCTGAAGGGTGAATCGCGATAGTCGAGGAGGAGCGTGCCGTTCAGCCACGCCTTCACGCGCTCTCCCACCACGACCGCGCGTACGGTGTGCCACTGGCATCTTCCGGATTGTGTTGCGGTCGAAGCTTCGAGACGAGGCGCCGCGAGCTTGATATCAGCGGCGCTTGCCCTTATCTTGGCTTGTCTCCTGGGAGAAGCTCATGGCCAAGCCCAACGACGCGTCGATTTTCGTGCACATCGAAGCGCTGGTAGCTGAAGAGCACAAGCTGTTCGAAGCGCACGGTGAGCTGGACGCCGAGCAGCAGAAGCGCCTGGCCGAAATCAAGAGCGAGCTCGATCGCTATTGGGACCTTCTGCGCCAGCGCCGCGCCCTGCGCGAGTTCGGGCGCGATCCGTCGCAGGCGCACGAGCGCGACGCCGACACGGTGAAGAAGTACATCGGATGAGCTGTACGCGCCTCGACGCGGTGAAGACCAACCGCGCGCCTTAAGCGGCGCGTGCTCGGCAGGAACCAGAACTCTACTTAGGGCGCATGCCCGGCGTCGGTTCTATCGGCGACTTCTTTCGGGTTCCTCGTTTCGACGGGCAGAACGTTTTTCTGGAGATGGCCGGCCATTTCTCGATCGACGTAAGGCATCGGATAGCGGGTCACGGACGGCAGTCCGAGTTCGTCGGTGTGCTGCCATTTCCAGAAGCGGATCTTCGCCATTGCAGCCCTCCCCGGTTGCGGGAGCAGCAGCCTACTACAAAGTGATTGTCGTGTGGCATGTAATCCTTGGCTGTCTGCCGATGGCGACGGCCGGCCTGTACGGCACGGCCTTGGACTGACAGCTAACCGCCAATACCCGCAGCGATATCCCGCGGCGAGCTGGCTGCGGGCGTCGCGCAGAAATCCGACTGCACGCGGGTATCAGCGCCGTCCAGGGTCACGACGACCCGCTGCCCGGGGTGAACCCCTTGCGATTGCCTGCCGGAGAAAATCACCACGGGCCCGGCATCCAGCTGGACGACGAGCTCTTCAGCGGTTTCGGGCGCCACCTTGTGCTCGAGCGCCTCGGGATCGAAGGCATGGATATCGCGCACCAACGGGACTTCGCGCACGCTCTCCACGGTCCCCCAGCTTGAACCCGCCGGCGGCGCACAGAGATCGGGATCCGGCAGTCCGTAAGGCGAGGAAACCGTAAACGATGCCGCGACAATGAGCTGAGCGAGCGATGTCATTTTCGTGCCTCCTGGCGCACCCGCATCGGCAGAACTTTTTCCCGGCCAGGTTTCAGCGGCGAAACGGTGTCGTGGGTATTTCCCGACTGCTCGCGTCGAATTCGCTCGAACGTCTTCCGCACGTTGGTTTCGTAGCTGGGCGTGTAGCGAAACGAGGGATCGAAGATGCTCTTCATGGCAGTCTCGATCGTGCCGCTGGACCGTCTCGATCTCGTGTCTGCCCGGCACGGACGCATTTCAAACGAAACATGCAGTCCCTCGCGTAGCATGGCGGGCGTGAAGGCCGAGCGCGTCACCTTCGAAGGTAGCGACGGGCAAAGGCTGGCCGCCCGCCTGGATGCGCCGGACGAAGAGGCACGTGCCTACGCCTTGTTCGCCCACTGTTTTACGTGCGGGAAGGACGTGTTTGCGGCGGCTCGAATCGCGCAGCGGCTCACCGAGCACCGGATCGCGGTATTGCGGTTCGACTTTACCGGCCTCGGCGCGAGCGAAGGCGAGTTCGCCAATACCAACTTTTCGTCCAACGTGGATGACCTCGTCGCGGCCGCGGCGCACTTGAGGGGTGCGTACAAGGCACCCGCGCTGATGATCGGGCACAGCCTCGGCGGGACGGCAGTCCTGGCAGCGGCCCTCGAAGTGCCGGAAGCGAAGGCGGTCGTCACGATCGCGGCGCCGAGCGACCCGGCGCATGTTGCGGGACTTTTCGGCGACCACGTGCCGGACATCGAGGCGCAGGGAGAAGCCGAAGTGCTGCTGGCGGGCCGCCGGTTCACGATCAAGCGCCAGTTCCTGCGCGATGTCGCCGAGCAGAACCTCGCGTCGAAGGTCGCCCGGCTGCGGCGGGCGCTTCTCGTCATGCATTCTCCGAGCGATACGACGGTCGATATCGCGAACGCGACCCGCATCTTCACGGCCGCGAAGCATCCCAAGAGCTTTGTCGGCCTCGAGCGCGCCGATCACCTTCTCAGCGACAGGGCCGACGCGGTCTACGCGGCGAACGTCATCGCCGCATGGGCCGAACCCTATGCCTCGACTGTAATGTTCTAGCGTGGGCTCCGACGAAGTACCCTGTGGGTTTCCGCAGACGGCGTCCGCGAACAGCTTGGGGGTTCGCGGCGTCGGACCGTGTCAGCCCCGGCGTTGTGAGGAAGAGGCATGCGAAAGTTCAGCAAGGATCGCGAGGCGATCTCAAGGCTGTCTCCGGAGCAGTATCGCATTACGCAGCAAAGCGGAACCGAGGTCCCCGGGACCGGAGAGTATCTGGACAACAAGGAGCCGGGGATCTACGTCGACATCGTGTCAGGCGAGCCGCTGTTTGCCTCGTCCGACAAGTACGACTCGGGCTGCGGCTGGCCGAGCTTCACCAAGCCGATCGAGCCGGCCAACGTCAACGAGCTGCGGGACACCACGCACGGCATGGTGCGCACCGAGGTGCGCTCAGCCCACGGCGACAGCCATCTGGGGCATGTCTTTGACGACGGCCCGGAGGATCGCGGCGGATTGCGCTATTGCATCAATTCGGCTTCCCTGCGGTTCATCCATCGCGACGATATGGAGGCCGAGGGGTATGGGGCGTACCTGAACCAGGTGGAGGATGTCCGATGACCGAAGAGCGCGCGGTTCTCGCCGGCGGTTGCTTCTGGGGCATGCAGGAGCTGTTCCGGCGCCGTGACGGCGTTCTTTCGACGCGCGTGGGCTACACGGGCGGCGACCGACCCAATGCCACCTATCGCAATCATGGCGGGCACGCCGAAGCCATCGATATCATTTTCGATCCCGCCCGCCTCAGCTATCGACAGGTCCTCGAGTTCTTTTTCCAGATCCACGATCCGAGCACGCCGAATCGCCAGGGAAACGACATCGGATCGAGCTATCGCTCGGCGATCTTCTATACCAGCGAGGAGCAGAAGCGCGTTGCGGAAGACACCATAGCCGACGTCGATGCTTCAGGCTTGTGGCCCGGCAAGGTCGTGACCGGAGTGGTTCCGGCAGGCGAGTTCTGGGAGGCCGAGCCCGAGCACCAGGATTACCTGCTCCGAAATCCTGGCGGCTACACGTGCCATTTCGTCCGCCCGCACTGGAAGCTGCCGATTCGCAAACGCAAGCTTGCCGGGGGATTTTGACAACAGTTACAAGGATCCATGTTTCCCGTCACACTCATGTGACGCGGGCCGACGATCGAGCCACTCGCACAGCCGAGCTCGCGGAGTAGCGGCCATAGAACTTGACGAAGCCCGGGCGCGGATGATGTGAGACTCGCGGGCGCGCATATTGCGTGCCGCGCGGGTTGTGGTCCGGAATGCGCTGCTGCTCGCCCTCACTTTCTCCGCAGGCTATGTCGACGCGCTCAGCTACCTCGGGCTGGGCCGCGTGTTCACTGCCAACATGACCGGCAATACCGTGCTCCTCGGCATAGCGATCGCACAGCTCAACAGCGAGGCAGCGGTCCGCTCGACCTTGGCGCTGGCCGGGTTCCTGAGCGGTGCCGTGCCGGCGGCGTGGATCGTCGAGCGCGATCGTTCCGAAAGTCCCTGGCCGCGCCCTGTGACTGTTGCGCTTAGCCTCGAAGGGATGATCCTTGCCGTGTTTGCCGTTGGCTGGCGGCTGGCCGATCAGCTTCCCGCGTCCGTTCCAATACTCGTGGTGCTGTCGGCCCTCGCAATGGGAGTGCAAAGCGCAGCGGCACACCGCCTCGAAGTAAGCGGCGTTACGACTACGGTTCTTACCGGGACGCTCATCAACCTGGCCGCGCGGCTGATGGGGCGCGGGCGGCCCAGGAACCGGCCGGTGTTCCGGCGTAGCATGCTTCTGGCCGGGGTGTGGGCAATCTATTTCGCCGGGGCGGCAATCGCCGCAGTCGTCCTTGCCCGCAGCGAGGCGCTGGCGTCAGCATTGCCGCCGGGGCTGATCATGCTGATCGTGATCATCGCTGCAGTTCGCTTCCGAGCGCGGTAAACGCAAAGGCACTATGAAAGTCGGCATTGTCGGAGCAGGAGCGGTCGGAATCGCCTGCATGTTCGCCATGGCGCTGCGCGCGTCGGCACGAGAAATCGTGCTTGTGAACCGCAACTTCGAGCGAGCCAAAGGGGCCGTCATTGACCTGCAATACGGAGCCGTGCTCGCGCCCCGCGTGTCTCTGCGAGCGGGGAGCTATGCCGAGCTGCGCGACGCCGCAATGGTCGTGATCACCGCGGGCGCGAACGAAAAGGCCGGCGGCGCCACCGACCGCAACGATGCCGCCGGCCGGTTGCGGCTTCTCGGCACGAACGCCCGCATCTACCGCGACATCGTTCCGCGGATCATGGCGGCGGCGCCGGAAGCGCTTCTGCTGGTCGTCACTGATCCTCCCGATCCTCTCGCCGACGTGGCACGGATGATCGCCCGGCATGATCGCGTGCTGAGCGCAGGCACATTCCTCGATTCGCTGCGCTTTCGCTTTCACCTCGGAGCGAGGCTCGGGGTCGACCCGCGCAGCGTGCAGGCCCAGGTGATCGGCGAGCATGGCACTTCTCAGGTCTACTTGTGGTCGACGGCGAGCGTTGCGGGCGCGCCGATCGTGCCTTCGATGCTGCCCAAGGGCATGAGCGTCGATGCCCTCCGCAAGGAAGTCGAAGAGGAGGTCCGCTACGCGAACATCAACATTATTCAAGGTATCGGCGCGAGCCAGCTCGGCATCGGGGTCGTCGCCGCGCGCATCGCCGAGATCGTGGCGCGCGATGAGCCGGCGATCGTGCCGATCGGGTCCTATCGCGAAAGCTATGGCGTTACGCTTTCGCTGCCCTCGCAGATCGGGCGCAATGGCGTCGCCCGAGTGCTCATGCCGCCGCTCGCTGCAGACGAGAGCCGCGCTCTCGAGAAGAGCGCCGCCGCTTTGCGCGTCGCGCTGCAGTCGGTGGAATCCTGATACTCGATAGTTGCTGACGGACGCTCGCAAGCCGGGAAACGCAGCGGCGCCTCGCGGCATCCAGTAGACTACGGCGCGATTTCCGCCCCGCGCTGGAGAACAGCAATGAAAAAGCAGTGCCTTACGCGGCTGCAGGCCATGGGCCTCGCGGCGTGCCTCCTGGCCCCGGCTTTGGCGTCGGCCCACGGCTTCGCGGGGAAGCGCTTCTTCCCCGCCACGCCGGCGACGGACGATCCCTTCGTCGCCGACGAGCTGTCGCTGCCGACGATCTCGCAGCGCAAGCTCGGCGCGACCGACGATGCGCCCGCCACGACGGAGCGGAGCACCTCCATCGACTTCACGAAGCGCATCACGTCGGATTTCGGCGTCGGCTTCGGCGCCAATTATCTGCGGCTTGCGCCGGAAGGCGGCGACGTGCAGAAAGGCTTCGACAACTTCTCGGCGAACGTGAAGTACCAGTTCTACAAGAACGACGCGCGCGAGGCGATCGCCTCCGTAGGCGTCGACTGGGACATCGGCGGCTCAGGGCAGAGCAAGGTCGGCGCGGAGTCGTTCAGCACCTGGACGCCGGCGATCTTCGTCGGCAAGGGGTTCGGCGACCTGCCGGACAGCGCGAAGTACCTGCGCCCGTTCGCGGTCACCGGCACCGCGGGCTACGCGATTCCGAGCCGGAACAGCACCACGACCTTCGACGAGGACGGCAATGCCTCGGTCGAGCAGCATCCGGACGTGTTCAAGCTCGGCTTCGCGATCGAATACAGCCTGCCGTACCTGCAGTCGTTCGTGAAGGACGTCGGTCTGCGCGAGCCGTTCAACAAGATGATTCCGCTGGTCGAGTTCGACCTGCAGAAGCCGGTCAACCGCGGCGCCGCGCCGTTCACCGGCACGGTCAATCCCGGCCTCATCTGGGCCGGCCGCACGATGCAGTTCGCGGTCGAGGCGGTCATCCCGATCAACAATCGGACCGGAGGCGATACGGGTTTTCTCTTCCAGGTCCATTTCTTCCTCGATGACCTCTTCCCGCGCAGCCTTGGCAAGCCGATCTTCTAGGCGCCGGGCGGCGCGCTTTCTCGCCGCCGGCCTGCTCGCGCTCTTCACTCAGGCTGCGGCGGCGCACGCGTTCCTCGACCATGCGTCGCCGCGCGTCGGCGCCGTCGTGCATTCGGCGCCCTCCGAGGTGAAGCTGTGGTTCACGGAGAAGCTCGAGCCGGCCTTCAGCACGCTTCGCGTCGTCGACGGCGATGGGAAGCAGGTTGACCGGAAGGACAAGCAGATGGACCCCAAGGATCCCAGCGCGATGCAGGTCTCGCTGCCGCCGCTGCCGCCGGGGAGCTATCGCGTCTACTGGCGCGCGCTTTCGGCGGATACGCACGTCACCGAGGGCGATTTCAGCTTCGTCGTCGCGCCTTGACCGTGGACGCGACGCTGCTCCTCGCCGGCGTGCGCGCGCTCCACTTCGCCTCGGTGGTCGTGCTCTTCGGCCAGTTCGCCTATGCGTGGGCGGTGGCGCCGGCGCGCATGCCGCCGCCCGGCTTCCGGCGCATCGGCGCCTGGAGCACCGTGATCGCCCTCGCGACCGGGCTCGCCTGGCTCGCGTTCGAGGCGGTCGGGATGAGCGGGCTTCCCGTGAAGGAGGCGCTGGGCGCGACCACGCTGAAGGTCGTCGCGACCGAGACTCTCTTCGGGCGCGTGTGGCTGTTCCGCATGGCGCTCGCAGTGGCGCTCCTCTTCGCCTTCGCCCGGCTGGGTTCCGAAGAGCGCGGCGGTGGGATGTTCACCTTCGCCGGCCTTCTAACGGTGCTCCTTCTGGTTTCGCTAGCGTGCTGCGGACACGCGGCCGCCGGAAAGGGGCTCGACGGTGCGGTACACCTGTGTGTCGACGGGCTGCACCTGCTTGCCGCCGCCTCGTGGCTCGGCGCGCTCGTGCCGCTCATCTCGGTCCTCGGCCGCGGCAGCGCTGCCGACGAGGCGGATCGCCTGGCCGCCACGCGGCGTTTCTCGACCTTGGGAATCGCGGCGGTGTGCGCGATTCTATTCTCGGGCATCGCCAACACCGCGTCCACGGTAGGCGACTTCTATTCGATTCTCGACACGCGGTACGGCGAGCTGCTTGTCGCCAAGGTCGCGCTCTTCGCCGTGATCGTCGCGCTCGCGACCGTCAACCGCGTCGTGCTCATGCCGCGCCTGGACTGGCGGGCCCTGCGGCGCAACGCCATCGCCGAGTGCATCCTTGGCTTCTGCGTCATAGCCATCGTCGGCCAGCTCGGCATCACGGTCCCGGCCGGGCACCATCACTTCCATGCATAGGCGAACAGCTCCCGATACATTCGGCGAGCGCTTGCATTGGTGGAGGCGGCGGGAATCGAACCCGCGTCCGTAGACCCTCTACAGTCAGGACTACATGCTTAGCCTGGTCGTTTAATGCCTTCGCCTTGCGCCCGCCAACCGGCAGGCTGACGCTCGGCTAGCCGCTTCGACGGATCCCCCGGGCGAAGCGGCCACACCCGGAGGAGAGGCTGATGTGAATGACGCTGCACCGATGGCTACGAGTTGCCCCGCAGCTTCCCGGCCTGGCCCATCAGCAGACCAGTGCAGCGTCTAGCCGGTGTTAGGCGGCTAGAGCGAAACGCTCGTCGTTGGCGTTTGTAGTGTTTCCAGAATGGATTTACGAGGTGATCTGGTCCTCGGCATGCCCTGCGCTGCTTCGATGCCCACGTCGAAACCAGGTCGCCCCCG
>Ga0111538_10006425_pt1 | contig 15912 bp, 10 predicted proteins | sample SoiMethybrSBSTD1_FD_79669 | JGI IMG/M metagenome (GOLD analysis project Ga0111538, IMG submission 79669) | Bulk soil microbial communities from a Populus tree surrounding site in Tennessee, USA - Soil MetaG P. TD hybrid SBSTD1 (version 2)... | ecosystem: Environmental > Terrestrial > Soil >...
CCCTTCGACGTTTCGCTCTTGCCGATGAGGGGATCGCCTCCCAAGAAGTCCGTTTGCGCCGTGGTAGGACAGGATGCATGGTAGCGGCCTCGCAGCGTCGCGCGACCTGCAGAGGAGGACCGATGTCGCTTCTCACTAGCCTTCGAAAAAATGGACCCAGCGGTTTCGGCGGCGCTTCGACTGCAGAAGACGTCACCCAAGGGCTCAATCTCACCGGGCGAACGATTCTAGTAACGGGATGCAACTCCGGCATCGGTCTCGAAACGGTGCGCGTCCTGGCCAAGCGCGGCGCGCGCGTCATCGCCGCCGCGCGGACCGAGGAAAAAGCGCGTAACGCGACGGCGAGCTTCGGCAAGGAAATGGTCCCCACGGCGTGCGAGCTCTCGTCGCCCGCGTCCGTGCGCGCCTGCGTGGCGGCAGTCAAAGCGGGCGGCTACCGGCTCGACGCCATCATCTGCAACGCCGGGATCATGGCGCTCCCCAAGCTCGAGCAAGCGTTTGGCTACGAGCTGCAGTTCTTCACCAACCACATCGGCCATTTCATGCTGGTCACGGGTCTCGTCGATCAGTTGAACGAAACCGGGCGGGTCGTCGTGGTTGCGAGCCAAGCGCACCGTCGCAGTCCCCAGGGAGGGATCGAATTCGACAACCTGTCCGGCGCGAAGGGATACGACTCGTGGAAGGCGTACGGACAATCGAAAACCGCCAACATCCTCTTCGCCAAACAGTTGGCAAAGCGTCTGTCAGGTACCAAGCGAACGGCCAACGCTATTCACCCCGGCGTCATTCACACCAATCTCGGGCGCACCATGCCCAGCTTCATGACCGGCGCGATGGCGGTTCTTTCTCCGATCTTCTTCAAGAGCATCCCCCAAGGCGCCGCGACCCAAACGTACGTCGCCACGCGCCCCGAGATCGACGGCGTCTCGGGAGAGTATTTCATCGACTGCAACATCGCAGACCCGATGCCGTACGCGAAAGACCCCGCTCTCGCCGAGCGACTGTGGCAAGAGTCGGAGCGGATCGTGAGCCAGTTGCCGTGAGGCGCTGACGGCCGCGAGAGGACGGCGCATAACGCGCCGACGGCATCGTCCCAATCAGGCACGCGCCGGATGGCCCTCAATAACACTCAGCTTCGACACCCGCAGCAAACGGGCACAGTGTCGGGGAGCTGAAGCAGACCCGCGAGCAATGGAAGCGCACTGACGCGCCGTCGGTGTTTTGCACGACTTTGCACGCTTCTTTGGCGACGCACACAGGGCCGAGCGAACCCATCACCGTCTGCTTGAGACAAGTGGTCGAACCCGACAACGTGCCGGCGGGGACGACGTACGCCTTGGCGGCGGCATCCCAATTGGCGGTCGCACTGCGCGGGGGATCGGTGATGCTTTCGGAGCATTGCGTGACGGTGACGGTTTCGCCGTTGAGCTGCAGCGTGCCCGAGGCAGGGCGGAAGATCTTGTCGTCGCGCACGCAGTAGCCACCACCCGCGTCCCACTGGTACCAGCGCACGTTGCCGTTCGGAAACACGTCGAGCTTGTCCAGCGTCGTGCCGACCTCGGCGCAGCTTCCGGTCGTCGCGTTCGCGTAGTAATGAATCCACGTGCCTTCGGGGCCCGCTTGGGTGCGCCGGAAGAGCTTGCCATTGGTTCGCTTCTCGGCGCCGACGACACCGCGCTGCACCCGCACGATCCATTGCGCGATGCTCTCGTCCAGCGCCGGCACCAAGGCAGTGATCTGCTCGTCGGTCGCCGTCGTCGGAGTCGCGAAGACGTCCGTGAAACCCGTCGACGCGGTGAAAACGACCTTGACCGTCGATGGGTCCTTGGCGAATCCTTTGCCGACCAGCGTCATCATCGCCCCAGGCAAGCCGCTCGTCGGCGTGATGGAATCGAGATTGAAATCGGAGGTGACGAGCACGTCGACCGGCGAGCGCGCCGATTCGCTGCCGCGCAGCACCGTGACAGCGATGGGGCCCCCGGCTTTTGCGGCATACCCGCGTGGAATCTTGAAGCGCATGACGCGACCGTTCGACGAGATATAAAGGTCGTCCTCCGGAACGTCGTGACGGAGCACGACGGTGCTGGCGCCCCCCGGGTCGGAGTCGACAAGCTGCACCGACGGGACCAAGAAATCCGCGCCCTGGGTGACGGGGTAAAGGAAGTACCCCTCGAGTTCCATCGGCACGTCGATCGAATTGCTGCGCTCGATGGACTTGGGCCCGAGATCGACCACGCTCATCTTGAACGCGACGTCGAAGTCGAGAATCCCGGGCGTCGTATTGATGTCGAAATACGCCTTGAGAATGGTGACGCCGGTGGCGGCCTTGTTGAACGCTTCGATGGCGGGCACGAGATGCAGCGCCCCTTGCATCGCGAAGCCTTTCAGACGGTCGGATCCCGGCGCCTCGAGAAAGGTAACAAAGAGAGCTTTGGACAGCTCCTTGAAAAATGGCCCTTGTTCTTTGAATTCGCGCTCGAAGAAGTGCAGAAGGGTCAGCGCCGCCGCCGCGAACCCGTTTGCCTTGAAGGCTTGGTAGCCTTCGACCACGGTGGGATAGGCGTGCGTCACGAGGAGCTCGCCCAGCGTTTCGAGCTCCACCTTGTGCCCGATCGCTTCTTTCACGATCGGTGCGAGAACGCGGTCGATGACCGTCGTGAGCCACACCGCCATCTGCGCCGCTTCGTCTGCAGGGTCGCTCGGCTTGGGTCCGATCTCTCCGGCCGTGATGACGCGCAGCTTGGCGTTGCGGAAGGAGGGGGCTTTGAATTCCTTTTCGCTCGCGCCGAACACCTCGACACCTTCGGGGCTCACCCCGAGGCCATCCTGGGGCCCGATGAACTTGGGGTGAAAGGGCGTGGTCGCGTGGGCCACGAGGATCCGCTTGGTGTCGTTGTCGCGGATCTGCGGGCTCAGGAACATCGACGTATCGTTTTCGATCTTAATGTTGCCGTCGCTGCCGTACCCGCTCGGGGTCACGTCGCTGCGCGTCGGCGGATCGATGATGGGCTCGCCGGGGTCTTGCGCAGCCTTCTTTGGACGCGCGGGCCCCTTGAGCGTTCCCGCGGCAAGCCCGGCGTCGAGCGCGTCTTGTACGGCCAAGGCCGCGGTGTCCACGGCGGTGACCGTCGCCTGTTGATCGAGACCAAGGCCCCCCGCGGCTGCGTCGGCCGACGGCGCGTTGGCCGCCAGCACGGTCGCCAGCGCCTGCACCTCGGGCAAGCCTAGGGCAATCCCGCGAAAGACCGGCCACGACGCAGGCACCAGCTGTCGAATGGGAACCACGCGAACGAGCGCCAGCGACAGCGCGGTCGACGTCATATCGACGGTGACGGCGTTGTCGGATGGAACGACCCAGGCGAGCCCTGAAACGACCAAGCTGCCGTCGGTTCGCGTGCCGAGCACGGTCACCATGGCCGGCCCGAGCGCGTCGACGTCGACCGGCGTTGCGGTCATCGGCATGAGCGGCACCATCTTCGAGCCGGACGCCGTTTCGAACGTGGCGCTCACGGAGGGCGCGGGCGCAAAAGTCAGCGCGAGCGTGTGCGTGATGTTCAAGAAGACTTCATTGCTCGATCCGGCGACTGACTTCGCGACGACGCGCCCTCGCCGCGTCGTGGCCGGCAATGTAAACCCGATGTTGTCGTTCGACGCCACCGATGTCGCGACGTCCACGCCATCGATCGACACGGCGGTGACGCCGGCGAGTGTCAATCCCGCCAGCTTGATCGGAGCGCCCAAGTTGACGAGGCCAGCCGGCGGTGCCAAGAGCGGCGCCGACATCGGGCGCACGTCGAGGTTCACCGCATCCGAGCGCCGCCCGTCGATCACGACCGACACCGATCGGTAGTTTCCCGCTGGCCAATCAAAATAGACCACGCCGCCGTCGAGCGCCGGCAAGAAATTGAGAGGCTCCGTGCCCGGCCCTTCGAGCAAGACGATGGTGCTGCAGCCGATCCCCGGTGCATTCAACGTCACGCGATCGCCGCGGCGCACCGCGCCCTTGATGATCCCTGGCGTTGGCCCGACGAGCACCGAGAGGGATAAGCTCGTCGTGGGCGTCGTGCCGGGGACGAGGGCTTCGAGGCGCGCCGCATCGTGCACGTCGAGCAGACCATCGCCGTCGTCATCCAAATCTTGGTAGTCAGGCTGTCCGTCGAAGTCCGTGTCGAGCGGTGTGAACGTCTGCGGCCCCCACTCGTCGACGTCGAGGAGTCCGTTAAGGTCGCTGTCGGCCATGCCAAGCTTCGCAGGTCCGCGTCCCGTGACAGGCGGCTGCACGACGCGCGGCGGAAGGCCGCACGAACCGGGGGGAAGCTCGATCGTCGCGTCGCGGATCGAGCCATCGGTGCGCGCGTCGTCGGCGACCGAGCCATCGTCGCCCGCATCTCGTCCGATCGAAACGTCGGCGCCAGCGTCCGGTGTCGGCGTGCCCGAATCGCTTCCGCCCGAGCCCCCTGCGCCCGTGCCGCCACCTCCCGAGCCGTTGCCACACGCAGCGGCGAGCGCCAAGAGGAGCAAGATGCGAAAACCTGCGGGTGAACGTTTCCGGCCCGGCACCACGTGCGACGGCAAGATCCCCATGAAAGCAGTCTAAGCGGCGAGGTCGCCCGCCTGGAATCGCAAAGCACGGCGGTGCGCGATTCGAGTGCGCGGATGTGAGGCAATCCGTGAGGCATGACGACACGTGGTATCGCGCGAAGGAGGGGCCGTCGTCCTCGCGGAGCGCTTCTGCGATCGAGCTGTTACGTTTCGTCAGGCCGGCGAAACGTGGACTCATCGTACAATCCAATTCGTTGCGCCTCTTCGTTCAGGTGACGCTCATCAGTATCGCGCTGGCTTTGCCATCGAGCGCGGCTGCTGCCGAGGCGCCCCAGCCGCTCGACAAAGAGGTGAGCCTTTCCAGCTACCTCGGGCTGGGTCGCGGCGCGTGGATCTTCGCCAGCGCCGGCGCGGCGCTGTGGCTCGTCGATCGTCTCTCCATCGGTGCGTACTTCGACGCCGCCCTGGCCGGCGACCCCTTGGAAGCGGACTGCGGTCCTAACTACTGCGCTCAGCAGGAGTACAAGGTCGGCGCCCGTGCGCGTTGGCATATTTCCCCGGCGTTCATCGTCGACCCCTGGGTGGGTATCGGCATCGGTGGTCGCTTCGACGTCAGCCCCACGAAGAACATCAACGGCATCGATGCGTCAGCATCCATCGGTGCGGATGTGCGGCTCGGTCGCGTCGCGTTCGGCCCCTTTGGATTCATCGAGCAGCCGCTTGTCCACAGCCCCGTTTGGTCCCTCTGGCAGGGTCAGCTCGGAGTGGGCATCCGCGGCGACTACCGGTTCTAGGAACGCGAAAACAAATCGAGCTGTTTCACCTCACCCGGCCGTCGAAACGTGCTCGGCACTTCCGTCGGCGTGGAGCGGTCGCGCGCCAGCCCGAGGCGTCGCGCGGTGCGATCGAACAGCTGGGCGATCGTCTCCGCGTATTGTCCTTCACCGGTCTGTCGCTTGCCGAAGCGCGGATCGTTGAGCTTGCCGCCTCGCACCTCTCGCGTGCGCGCCAGGATACGCTCCGCGCGAAGCGGCATCGCGTCGCGGATGCGCTGCTCGAACACCTCTTTCACCGATCCGGGCAAACGCACGACGATCATCGACGCCGACGCGGCCCCCGCTTCTTTGGCGGCTTCGAGCACGGCCCCCATGTCTTCGTCGTTCAAACCAGGGATGATGGGGGCGACGTTCACGCTCACGCGCAGCCCCGCCTCGGTCAGGCGTTTGACCGTCGTCATGCGGCGCTGCGGCGTCGCGACGTAGGGCTCGATGGCGCGCGCGTTGGCTTCGTTCCAAAAAGGGACGCTGATGCAAATGCCGATCGACGCCTTCTCGTTCAGCTTGACCAAGAGGTCGATGTCGCGCTCGATGAGGGGCGCCTTGGTGATGATGGCCGCGGGGTTTTGGTAGTCGAGGCACGCTTCGAGGCAGCCGCGCGTCAGCCGATAGGTGGCCTCGAGGGGCTGGTAGCAGTCGGTATTGCCGCTAAAGACGATGAGCTCCCCCTTCCACGACCGCTTTTCGAACGCGCTCCGCAGGAGCTCCGCCGCGTGGGGCTTCACCACGATCTTGCGATCGAAGTCGGTGCCGCTGCCAAAGCTCAGGTACTCGTGCGTGGGGCGCGCATAGCAGTAGGCGCACGCGTGCTGGCAACCGCGGTACGGATTGATGCTGTAGCGAAAGCCGATGTCGGGGCTGTCGTTGGTGGAGAGGATCTCGTGAGTGTGATCCTCGAAGACCTGCAGGCGAATCGTCGGCGGCTCCCCGAGGTATTCGACCTCCGTCGTGCTCCACGGGTTCGTCGGGTTGGCGATGGGAATCGGCCGCATCCGCGAAGCATACTGAACCGGCGAGCAGTATCAAGACCCGTTCCCCCTTACTAGAGGAGGAGCTCCGTCCAAGGCGCCTGGGCTGTGGAAGCCGCTGTTTCGCGTGCCGTAAGAATCGTTCTTATACTTCCGTCTTCCGCGCTCCCGCCCTTACCCCCAGCGCTCAGACGCATCGATCTCGGGCGTTCGCTCGCTACCGCCGCATCAGCACGTTCAGCACAACGGTGAGCAGCACCGAAATAACGATCGACGTCGCAATCGGAAGAAAGACGCGCACGTTGCCGACGCGAAACGCGAGGTCGCCCGGCAAGTGAGGCAAGAGGCCCTTTCCCACGAGCACCAGAAGCACACCGACGAGCGTTAGGCCGAGTCCAAGCCCGAGGACGAGCTTACCGAGCGCGGCCAGATCCATGACGTTTCTCGTAACCTCCTGCCGTCCAAAAGCAAGAAGGTTCCATCCGCACACACGCGATCTCGCGAAGCGAGCGCTCGTTCGATCGACCTGCAATCTGCGGAAAATCCCGCCGGGCCGAGCGTGGACCGAACGATCTACGAGCGAGAAAATTGGCGAGTAGTGCTAGAATGAAGTTTGCCCGATGAGCCTCAAGATCGATCAGGATCATTCGCGCTTTCGGAACATCGTCCGCGGCAAGATTCGGCAAAACCTGCGTAAGTACATTTCGCACGGTGAGCTCATCGGCAGAAAAGGGAAGGACCTCGTGTCCGTTCCCATTCCGCAGATCGACATCCCGCGCTTTCGCTTCGGCGATCGGCAGCAAGGGGGCGTGGGTCAAGGGGACGGCGACATCGGCGATCCGGTGGGCGGCGAAGAGGGCCAGGAGAACGGCCAGGGCAAAGCGGGACAAGATCCCGGCGAGCATGTGCTCGAGGTGGACGTCACGCTCGACGAGCTCGCCGCCATCCTCGGCGAAGAGCTCGAGCTCCCCGACATTCAAGACAAGGGCAAGAGCAAGATCACGAGCGCCAAGGATCGCTACACCGGCATCCGTAGGGTGGGCCCCGAGTCGCTCCGCCATTTCAAGCGCACCTACCGCGAAGCGCTGAAGCGCATGATCGCGGCGGGCACCTTCAAGCCCGACCGACCGATCGTGGTGCCGATCCCAGACGACAAGCGCTACCGGTCGTGGAAGACCGACGTCGAGCCGGTGGCCAACGCCGTCATCATCTACATGATGGACGTGTCGGGCTCGATGGGGGACGAGCAAAAAGAGATCGTCCGAATCGAGTCCTTCTGGATCGACACCTGGCTCAAGGCGCAATACCAGGGGCTCGAGAGCCGCTACATCATCCACGACGCCGTGGCGCGCGAAGTCGATCGCGACACCTTCTTCCACACGCGCGAGTCGGGCGGCACGATGATCTCCAGCGCGTACAAGCTCTGTCTCAAGATGATCGAGGACGACTATCCATCGTCGGAGTGGAACATCTATCCGTTCCATTTCTCCGACGGCGACAACTGGTCGATGGACGACACGCTCACCTGCGTCGAGCTCCTGAAGTCGAAGCTTCTGCCGCAAGTGAACATGTTCGGCTATGGCCAGGTGGAGAGCCCCTACGGTTCCGGGCAGTTCATCAAGGATCTGCGCGAGCTGTTCTCGAAGGAGGATCGACTCATCACCAGCGAGATCCGGGACAAGGACGCGATCGTGAACTCGATCAAGGAGTTTTTAGGAAAGGGCAAGTGACGTGACCGAATTCGCATTGAAGACGTCGCTTCCCCAATATCTGCGGGCCGAGCAGCAGAAGATCGAGAAGATCGCAAAAGAGTTCGGGCTCGACTTCTTCCCCATCATCTTCGAGATCCTGACGTACGATCAGATGAACGAGATCGCCGCGTACGGCGGCTTTCCCAACCGTTATCCGCATTGGCGATTCGGTATGGAGTACGAACAGCTCGCCAAGAGCTACGAGTACGGCCTCTCCAAGATCTACGAGATGGTCATCAACTCCAATCCTGCCTACGCCTATCTCTTGGAAGGCAACTCGCTCGTCGATCAGAAGCTCGTCATGGCGCACGTCTGCGCGCACGTCGACTTCTTCAAAAACAACTTCACGTTCCGTTCGACCGATCTCGATGCCACCGGGCGCATCGATCCCGTGCGCAAAGTGGACGGCTACGATCCCAACCGGCGTTGGATCGACAAGATGGCCAATCACGGCTCGCGCATCCGCCGCATCGTCGATCGCCACGGCGTGCAGAAGGTCGAAGAGTTCATCGATCAGTGCCTCTCGCTCGAAAACCTCATCGATCCCTGGGGCCCGTTCTTGGGGCGCCACAAGGTCCCCGACGAAGGCGAGCAGGGGGAGATCGAGGTGCCGCGCCTTCGGTCGAAGGACTACATGGAGTCCTTCATCAACCCCGAGGAGTACATCGAGGAGCAGCGCAAAAAGATCGAAGAGCAACGCGAACGGGAAAAGCGCTTCCCCGAGCGTCCCGAGCGCGACGTCCTCATGTTCCTTTTGAACCATGCGCCCCTCGAGCGCTGGGAACGTGACGTACTCGCGGTGGTCAGGGAAGAGGCGTACTACTTCTTCCCGCAGATGCAGACCAAGATCATGAACGAAGGCTGGGCCTGCGTTCGGGCCGATACGCCGGTGTTCACCGATCGCGGGCTCATCTCGATGAAGGAGCTCGTCCTTGGCAAAGCGGGCGTCGTCTCCGACGGCCAGACCGAGCGCCGCGTGTACGATCGCAACATCATCCGCGACCACGCGACGGTCACGATTCGCACGCGGCGCGGCTTCGAGCTGTGCGGATCCGACAACCATCGTGTCCTTGCGCCCGACGGCGCCACCTGGAGACGGCTCGACGAGCTCTCGGTCGGCGACAGTGTCGCTATCGGCGGAGGAGCGGGACTGTTTGGGCGCAACGAGGTCACGCTGAATTGGGCGGCCCCCGCGCGGACCAGCCTCGAAGACGTGGCCGATGCGGCCGGCGTATCGATCTGGACGGTGCTGCGTCACCGCGCAGGGCGCACGATCCGCAGGGGCCAGGAGGTGAACGCAGCGCTAGCGCTCTACGATTCCGAAGAAAACCAAGCGCTGCCGCAAGCCGTCAACAAGCGCGTTGGGATGCGCGTGCCCACACGCGTTACGCCTGAGCTCGGCGCGTTCGTCGGTTATCTCGTGGGGGACGGCCACGTCAGCCGCGTGAAGCGCAACGTCGGTCTGACGACCGGCGATGACGAACAGGCCGCCGCGTTTTTGAAGCTCGGGCGCGATCTGTTCGGCCTTACCGCGAGCATGAAGCGCGACGAAGGTCGCTGGCGCGTGCTGCTGCACTCGGAGAATTTGTCCGATTTCCTCGTGCAGGCCCTGGGCCTCACGGTGGGGCCGAGCGCGCGCGAAAAGGCGATTCCCGCCGCCGTGCTGGAATCACCGGAGCCGGTGATCCGCGCGTTCCTCCGCGCGTACTTCGATTGCGACGGGCACGCCGGAAAGCAGGGCGTCATTCTCAGCACCTCGAGCGCCACGCTCGCCTCGCAGGTGCAGCTCATGCTGCTCAACTTCGGCATTTTGAGCCGTCGGCGCGCGCACAAGGACGGCTGCTGGCACGTTCACATCGCCGGGGGATCGGCCAAGGTGTTCGCGGAGCGCATCGGCTTCAACCTCGAGCGCAAGCAGCGCGCGCTTCTCGCGTATGTCGCCGAACGCCGTTGGTTCAAAGAAGAGAAGTGGGAGGACGAGGTCGTCTCCATCGAGCACGGCCATTGCGACGTGTACGACATCTCCGTCGAAGAGACGCACCGCTATGCGGCTGGCGGGTTCGTCAACCACAACTCCTACTGGCATTCCAAGATGATGACGGAGAAGGTCTTGGATGCGTCGGAGATCATCGATTACGCCGATCACAACGCCGGCGTATTGGCGACATCACAAGGCCGGCTCAATCCGTACAAGCTCGGCGTCGAGCTGTTCCGTCACGTCGAGGACCGCTGGAACAAGGGGCAGTTCGGGCGCGAGTGGGAAGAGTGCGACTCGCTCGAAGCGAAGAAGCACTGGGATCTTCGACTCGGGCTCGGGCGCCGGAAGATCTTCGAGGTGCGCTCGCTCTACAGCGACGTCACCTTCATCGACGAGTTCTTGACGCCCGAGTTCTGCCGCGACCACAAGCTGTTCAGCTTCTCGTGGTCGAACCGCAACGAGCGGTACGAGATCGTGTCGCGCGAGTTCAAGCAGATCAAAGACAAGCTCCTCTTCCAGCTGACCAACGCCGGCAACCCCTTCATCTACGTGGAGGACGGCAACTTCGAAAACCGCGGCGAGCTTTTGCTGCGGCACGAGCATCAAGGGGTCGATCTTCGCTCCGACTACGCCAAAGAGACGCTCCGCGCCCTGGTGCGCGTGTGGAAGCGGCCGGTGAGCGTCGCGACGTTCAGCGAGGGGAAGCCCACCGTCATCCGCTACGACGGGCGCGAGCACACGTCGCGTTCGACCAAGTCATCGGGCTGACGGCGCGGCACGGAGGACAGGCCGTGCGAGGGGCAAAGATGAAGAGCAGGTACGTCGAGGTTTGCGCCTTCGCCGCGTGCTCGGCGCTCGCGGCGGCTCATTGCGGCGGAAAGCAAGAGCGCCGCGTGGTGGAGCCGATGCCCGTGCTGTCCGCTCCGGTGCAAGCGGGGTCCGCACCCGCCGAAGCGGATGCCGGCGCGGGTTTCGTCGCGACGGCCGAACCGGAGCCGCCCCCCAGTCCCCCGCCGCCCCCTCCGCCGCTTCCGGCTACGGCCAAGTTGGCGCGGGGCTCGGGCACCCCCGGTGACGGCGCGCTTGCCGCGGGAGACGCCGCGTACGACGCGGATGACTTCGCCAAGGCCGAAGAGAAATACCGCGAGGCAGCCAAGCTCGTCCCCAAGGACGCCGCGCCGCTCGTGGGGCTCGCGCGCGTGGCGATCGCCAAGACCAACTTGCCGACCGACTACAACGTCGCGCCGAAGAACGCCGCTATCGACAAAGCGGTGCAGCAGCTGCGCCAAGCGATACGACTCGACCCCAAGTTCGCCCCCGCGCACATCGAGCTCGGGCGTGCGCTCCTCATGTTGGGCAAAGCGCCCGACGCGCTGGCGGCTTTGCGCAAGGCGGTCGAGCTTGCGCCGGAGGACGCCGAGGCGCATTCGGCGTTCGGCGTGGCGCAGCTCGCGACGGGGCATCCCGACGAGGCGCTCGCCCTGCTCGCGCGCGCGACTGAGCTCGATCCTGGGAGCGCACCGCGACAGACGAATTTCGGGACGGCGCTTCTCATGAGAGGGCGCGTGAATGAGGCGATCAAAGCCTACGAGTTCGCGGCGCGCATCGCGCCGAACGATCCGCGCACGCTCTCCGATCTGGGGACGGCCCTTCTCGCCGATAACCAGATCGATCGCGCCATCTCGATCTTGCGCAGCGCCGTCAAGCTCGACCCGAAGCGGGCAACGCTACACTCCAACTTGGGGTATGCGCTTCAGCAGAAGCGCGATCTGCACGGCGCGATTCTCGCGTACCGCGTGGCGCTCGAGCTCGACGAGAAGCTGGTCTCGGCGTGGATCAACCTGGCCACGGCGCTCGTCTTGAGCGGTGATCGGCCGGGGGCGCACAAGGCGCTGGAGCGCGCAGAGAAGCTCGATCCGACCGATCCGCGCGTGCGCGCGAATCTCGAGGAATTGCGCGATCTTGAGAAAAGGCACCCCACGGGTGGCGAAGGGCGGCGCGACGGCGGCAAATAGGCAGCCGTGTGGTGTAAGCGCCAGGCATGTGCGTCGCGGTCTTGGTTCTGCTTTAGTGAAGCGAGGCCCAATGACGACAAAGCGCCGAAACTCGCTCCGAATCGCGCTGCGCGGCGTCTTGCTGGCGGTCGGCGCGACGACCGTGGTCCAATGCGGTGGCGGTAGCGACGTGGAGATACCGGGTTGCGGCGCCGTGCCGTGCCCGGTGACCGCGTCGACGGCGCACGTTACCTCGGGCGAAATCCGCTTGAGCGTGGCGTGGGGCGATCCCGAAATCTATCGCGTAGGCGAGGAGTGTACGGCCGAGTACCAGACGCTCCCGCTTCCCGGGCCGAAGCCCCTGCACCCTCCGTGGCCCTTCATCGTTTGTCGCGCGGGCGGTCGTGAGATCGATATCAGCGCAGGATTCGCGATGGACCTCCGCGAGCTAATCCGGGACCGAAGGACGTACAGCGCCGAATACAGCGCGCCTCAGATGTCCTTCACCGTCAGTGCTCAACCGAACTGCCTTTATACCGTGCGCGAGGACAAGTTGACGATCGACGTGACCGACACGAACGGTGAAAGCACGGCGAGCCAACCCTTCGTGACGAGCGACTACTATCGCCGTATGACGCTGCACATCGAGGCCGCGCGCAAGAATGCCGACTGCGACGCGATCACGGTCACCGGCGATCTCGTGATCGAGCAAGCGGCCAGCGACTACGTGACGCGCGAAAAGATCTGCTATTGTCTCTGAGTCGGGCTCGAGAATGGTCAGAGCTGCTGGCGGTGCTGCGCGGGACCTTCCGAACGAGCGAGGTTGAAAGCCGTGTTGACCAGCGCCACGTGCGAAAATGCCTGCGGGAAATTACCGAGCAGCTGGCATTGGATCGGATCGTATTGTTCCGACAGCAAGCCGACGTCGTTGCACAGCGCGATCAGCCGCTCGAACAGCGCTCGGGCGTCGTCGCGGCGCCCAAGAAGCACGTAGTTGTCCGCCAGCCAGAAAGAGCACGCCAAGAACGCGCCTTCCCCCCGAGGAAGACCGTCGACATCGGGATTCGTGGCGTAGCGCGCAACGAACCCGTCCTTCATGAGGTGCCGCTCGATGGCGCGCACCGTGCCCACCATGCGCGGATCGTGGCAGTCGAGAAAGCCAACGAGCGGAATCATGAGCAAGCTCGCGTCGAGCTCTTTGGCCCCGTAATATTGGACGAACGATCCGAGGTTCGCGTCGTAGCCCTCGCGGCAGACCATCTCGTGAATCTCGGCGCGCGTGCGCTTCCATCGATCGACCGGGCCGTCGGCGCCGAATTGCTCTACCGTGCGAATCGCGCGATCGACGGCGACCCAAGCCATGACCTTGGAGTGGGTGAACTGCCGTCGCGGTCCGCGAACCTCCCAGATGCCTTCGTCGGGCTCCGCCCATGCTCCTTCCAAATAGTCGAGGAGCTTTCGTTGGAGTGCCCATGCGGCGTCCGTTTCCTGAATCCCCATCCGGCGCGAGAGGTGGAGCGCGTCCATCACCTCGCCGTAGACGTCGAGCTGTCGCTGTTCGTAGGCGGCATTGCCGATGCGCACTGGCCGCGCACCTTCGTAGCCGTCGAGCCACGGAATCTCGGCTTCGGTGGTGCGGCGTTCTCCCTGCAATCCGTAGAGGATCTGGAGCTTGGCCGGATCGCCGGCGATGGCGCGTAAGAGCCAATCGCGCCAGGCGCGCGCCTCTTCGACGTAGCCGGCGGTCATGAGCGAATAGAGCGTGAAGGTCGCGTCGCGAAGCCAGCAATAGCGGTAGTCCCAATTGCGCACACCGCCGAGGTGCTCGGGCAGCGAGGTGGTGACCGCGGCCGCCAATCCCCCTGTGGGGGCAAACGTGAGTGCCTTCAGTGTGAGAAGGGAGCGGCGGACCGCGGCGGAGTATTCGCCTCGGTAGAGACACCGGTTCGCCCACTTCCGCCAGGCGGCTTCCGTCTCGCCGAGGGCGCGTTCCGGATCGAGGCAATTCCGAAAGGGCCGGTGCGAGGCCGACCAAGTGAGGACGAAGGGTACGCGCTCTCCCTCGTGAACGACGAACTCGCTCACGGTCTTCATGTTTTCGCCGTGAAGCGCCACGGGGGTCGCCAAGCGCAAGAGATCCGGTCCGGCGATGGCTTGAATGCCTCCGTCGATGCGCGTCACCCAGGGGACGACGGATCCATAGTCGAAGCGAAAGACGATCTCCGTGCGCATGCGCACGGTGCCCCGCTTGCCGACGACGATGCGCACCAGATCGGGAACGTCGGTGCGGATGGGCATGAAGTCGATAAGCTGCACCGTCCCGTCGCTGGTCTCGAACTCCGTCTCCAGAATCAGAGTGTCCTCGCGGTAGCGCCGCCGCGTACGTTCGACGCTGCTGACCGGTCCGATGTGCCAGCGGCCATTGTCGGCATTGCCGAGGAGCGCCGCAAAAAAAGCGCCGGAATCGAGCCGAGGAAGACAGAGCCAATCGATGGATCCGTCCTTTCCGATGAGTGCAGCACTCTGACAATCGGCGATGACGGCGTAGTCTTCGATGCGCGACGGCACGTCGTCAGTCTACTTCGGGGCGTCTCATTGCCAAAGGCGATGGGCCCCGGCCGAACGAGCGGTGGGCGAGCGCGCGAGTGGGGCTTTCGACCGATGAACGGCCGTCACCCCCCAAAAATCTGCGGGGGCGATGTAAAAAACGGGAGGCGCCCCTGGCGGATGCGCACCAAGATCGGCTCTTGCGCGACCACGGTGCGCGTCCAGGCGCGCTGCCCGTCGGGGGCCGGCGTGGGGGGGAAGGCGAGCCCTGCGCGGATGCGGTAGAGCCCCGGTCGATCGAAGACGATGGTGGGGCACATTTCGCCGATCCACACTTCGAGCGAGCGCGTTGCGCCGGGGGCCATCGAATCGACGAGCTCGCGCGGAATGACCCGGCGCGAAGTGGGCAATCCGCAGTGGCTCGAGCCGTCGGGACCGTCGATGTCGAAGAGGAGGTTGTCGCGGCGCACGTGCAGGCGCGCGTCGCGGCGACCGACGTTCTTGAGCGTGAGGCGTGTGCCGACCGTCTTCTCGTCGACCGCATCGACGCGTGTTTGTGCGGTGAGCTCGAGCATCGGGCCGTTGGGATCGTCGCCGCCCTCCGCAGTGGTCGACGGCGGTGCCGAGGTGGAAGCAGGTGCCGCGAGCACGAAGCGATCGGCGACGATTTCTTTGACGGGGGTGACGGGGGGGGAAACGACGGCCGGCTCGGCGACGAATGGCGCGCGCGGGGCGGCCTTCGGCGCGGTCTTCGCGGTATCGGGAAAACCGAGCTTGGCCGTGACGCGCGCGCCCGGCACGAGGGCCTTCGCTTCCGATTCCGAGAAACAGTAAAACGCCGGGCTTACGACCTCTTCGTAGCGATTGCCCGGCCCGAGCACGACGGCGCGGTCTTCGGCCACCATCGAGGGGCGGAGCTCTGCGGGTAGCTTGCAAACCACCGGAGGAGGCGGCTTCTTCTTGGCGGCTGTTTTCCCGTAGGGATCCTCGAGCCCCCCGACTTCAGGCGGCTCGATCTCGAAGCTCAACAGACGTCCGTCGGCCGCGAAGCGCAGGGGGACGTCCCCCTCGTTGGTCACCACCATCTTCCACGGGCCGGCGAGGTCGGGTGCGTCGAGGCGCAGCGTGAGGTGCGCCGGCGGCAAGGCGGGCACGTCGGCCCCCGCTTTGGGGAGCGCACCGAGCAAGAGCAGGAAAAAGAGGGATCGAGACACGCCGCGACTACTATAGCCCGTGTCGCAGGCGTGCCAACATGGCTTCGAGCACGAGGGCGGGGGAGCCATTTCGTTCGAGCTA
>Ga0111538_10006426_pt1 | contig 15908 bp, 17 predicted proteins | sample SoiMethybrSBSTD1_FD_79669 | JGI IMG/M metagenome (GOLD analysis project Ga0111538, IMG submission 79669) | Bulk soil microbial communities from a Populus tree surrounding site in Tennessee, USA - Soil MetaG P. TD hybrid SBSTD1 (version 2)... | ecosystem: Environmental > Terrestrial > Soil >...
AGCTTCGCGACGCGGGCGGGCGCGTCGATCGCAGCGGTGATGCTTTCGCGTGCCGCTCGCTGCGCTTCGTCCTCGAGGGTCGCCCGGCGTCGATCTGCCCCGTTGAGCATCGGGCCGATCCGCTCGGCGCACGACCGAAGCCGCCGTCGTTGCTCTTCGCTCGGGCGGCGCTCCGTACGGGTCGCGACCGTGATTGTCCCGATCGGATCGCCATCGGCCTTGAGCCAGTCGCCGTCGAGCCATGAGAAGCCAAGCGCGGCGGCGAGGCTGTGCCGGCTCTTGAGCGCGAACAGCGCCCGCGCCTGCGCGATGCTCTGGACATGGAAGACCGGATTGCGCCGGTCGTGCGCCGGGATCCCCTCGCTCGCGACGACATGAAGATCCCCCTCGCGGTCGGAATCGCGCAGCCGGATGGCGACCGTCTCGACGCCGACCGCCACGGGCAGCTTGCGGGCAACGGCCTTCAGGCCTTGCGCAAAGCTCGACGGCGCCAGCTGCTCGACGGCTTGGTCGAGCTCGGCCGCCGCGAGCTCGTCGGCTGCGACCGCCCTCCTCATGTGCGTTTCGGTGCTCGTCCCAGGATGGTACGTAACCGCGGCTACACTGGCCCCATGCCCACGCGTGAAGAAGTGATCGAAGCGCTCCGGATCGTCGAGGACCCGGAGCTCGGCATGGACATCGTCGAGCTCGGCCTGCTCTACGACGTCGCCGTCGACGGCTCGAAGGTGCACGTGACGTATTCGCTCACGTCGATGGGCTGCCCGGTGGGCCCGATGCTCGAGCAGCAGATCACCGAGACGGTCGCGGAGATGCCCGGCGTCGACGACGTCGAGTCCGAGCTGACCTGGGATCCGCCGTGGACGCCGGAGAAGATGTCCGACGACGCGAAGTTCATCCTTGGTTTCGGCTAGCCGCGGCTAGTCGCTGATCTTCAGGACGACCTTGCCGAACTGCTTGCCGCTCTCGAGGTGCTCGTGGGCGGCGGCCGCCTCGCTGAGCGGGAAGACGCGGTCGACGATCGGCTTCGCAGCGCCGCGCGCGACGAGGTCGTAGACACCCGCGAAGTCGGCGCGCGTCCCCATCGTCGAGCCGAGGATCGACAGCTGCTTCCACCAGATCCGGTGGAGCTGAGCCGGCGGGTTCGGGCCGCTCGTCGCGCCGCAGACAACGATCCGCCCCTCGGTGGCCGCAGCCTGAAGCGAGGTCTTCCAGGTCGCCTCGCCCACGTGTTCGACGACCACGTCGGCGCCGTGGCCGCCCGTTGCCTCCTTCACGGCCGAGGCGACGTCGCCGGTGTCGTGGTTCACGACGGCGTCCGCGCCGAACTCCTGCGCCCGCTCGAGTTTCTCGTCGCTCGAGGACGTTGCGATCACGCGGGCGCCGAGAGCCTTCGAGAGCACGAGCGCCGCCGAGGCGACGCCGCCGCCGGCTCCCCAGACGAGGACCCATTCGTCCTCCTGGAGGTTCGCGCGCGTGACGAGCATCCGGTAGGCGGTCTCGAAGACGAGCGGGAACGCGGCAGCCTCCTCGAACGAGAGGCCGCCTGGGAGGGGGTAGACGTACTCCGCCGGTAATGCGATGAGCTCCGCGTGGGTGCCGTCGGTGTGCTCGCCGATGATGTGCGCACCGTCCTCGAGGCCGGGATTGATCACGACCTCGTCTCCGGTCGCAAATCCCTCGGTTCCCTCGCCGAGCGCTTCGACCACGCCGGCTCCGTCGGCGCCGAGGATCCGGGGCTTGGGAGCGGAGGGAAGACCCTGGCGCGTCCAGATGTCCAGGTGGTTGAGGGAGGCCGCTCGCAGGCGAATCAAGATCTCGCCCGCGCCGGCGACGGGATCGTCCGCGTCCTCGTAGCGCAGGACCTCGGGACCGCCGTCCTCGTGGATGCGCACCGCTTTCACGGGCGAATCCTAACGGCCGTGCACTGGTACCTTCCGCTGGTATGCAGCAGGCGGAGCTCAGTCGCCTGGCCGTGCAGCTCGGGCTTGACGCCGTGGGGGCGGCACCCGCCGAGCCTTACACGGACACCGAGCGGCACATCCGCGAGCGCCGCGCCCGCGGCCTCTTCGCGCGGATGCGGTTCACGATGGCGCAGCCCGAAGTGAGCTGCCACCCCGAGTCGCTCTTGCCCGAAGCGCGCTCGGTCGTCTCCGCGGCGCTCTCCTACTACGCGCCCGGCCCCGATGCCGAGCCCGGAAAGGGCCGCCTTCCCCGGTACACGTGGAGCGACCGCTACGCCGAGCTCCGGGCCAAGCTGGACCAGCTCGGCGAGTGCTTGGGAGGGGAATACCGCGTACTCGTGGACGAGAATCAGCACGTCGACCGGGAGGGCGCCTCGCGCGCAGGGGTGGGGTTCTATGGGAAGAACACCCTGCTCATCACCCGTCGCCACGGATCCTGGGTCGTGCTCGGGACGGTCGTCACCACCGCCGAGATCGAGCGCAGCGCGCCGCTCGACCTCGATTGCGGCTCGTGCACGCGCTGCATCGACGCCTGCCCGACCGGGGCGCTCGACGACCCCGGCGTTCTCGACTCGACCAAGTGCCTGTCGTACTGGAGCCAGGCTCCCGGTGCCGTGCCGGCCGAGTACCGCGAGGAGATGGGGTCGTACGTGTACGGGTGCGACATCTGCCAGGACGTCTGCCCCTGGAACCGCGGCACGGAGAAGCGTCGCGCGGGTGCCGGCCTTCCGGAGAGCGCCGAGCCCGTCGTCTCCCTGGTCGACTGGCTCGAGGCGGCGGACGACGACCTCAGGGCGCGGTACGACCGGCTCTACTTCCCCCGCAACGACCCCCGCTACCTGCGCCGAAACGCGCTCATCGCCGCGGGGAACTCGGGCGACGCCGCACTCGTCCCGGCGGTCGAGCGCTGGAGCGAGAGCGGCGACGACCTCCTCCGCGAGCACGCCGAGTGGGCGCTGGAGCGGTTGCGATGAGGCGGGAGCTCGAGCGCCGCCGCCACATCGAGCTCTGGATCTGCTGGGTGCGGCTCATCGCCGTTCCGTTCGCGGTGGTCGAGGTGGCCTTCCTCAGCAATGGCTACCCGCCCGGCTACGAGCGCTGGGCCTGGATCGTCACGGGCGCGCTCGCGGCCGGCGCCGGGGTCATCTGGCTGCTCGCCCGGCGGGAGCTCTCGCCGCGAAGCCAGAGCGTGCTGGCGTACTCGGCCCTGGCGTTCGACATCGTCGTCGTGGGCGCCTTCGTGATCATCTTCTACGCCTGGGAGCCGAACACGCCGATCCGGCAGGCGCTCTTCCTGCCGGTCGCGGAAGGCGCGGTTCGCTTCGGCATCGCGGGCGGCCTCGTCGTCCCGCTCCTCCTTGCGCCGTTCCTGGCGTACGGGGAGATGCTTCGTGCCGACCGCTACGACCGCGACTTCAACCTGGACGCCGTCACGTTCCCTCTCGGCCTCGAGGTGCTCATGGGCCTGCTCGTCGGCTGGCTCGCGGCGCGGCTTCGGAGCGAGGCGTCCGTGGCCGACGCGCGGGCCCGAGAGGCGGAGGAGCTGCGAGACCAGCTGGGGCGGCGAGCCGATCAGCTCGAGGCCGTCAACCGGGTCTCGCGCGCTCTCGCATCGTCGCTCGAGCAGGACGAGGCGTTCGACCGCTTCCTCCGCGAGCTCAGCGGCGTCTTCAAGTTCGAGCGCCTGGCGATCGTCCTCGTCGATGGAGACGAAGCCGTCGTTATGGCCAGCTCGGGTGTCGAGGCCGAAGGCCTCTATCCACGGGGGACGGCGCGGCCGACGGCGGGCTCGGTCATCGAGGACGTAGCACGCGACTCGCAGACGATCGTCCGCGGCGACATGGACACGAATCCGCAGTACCCGGAGGAGAAGGAACTGGCTCGGGCCGGGCTTCGATCCCGCGTCGTCGCGCCCCTCGCGCCGGGAGGCCAGTTCCTGGGGATGCTCTCGGTCTCCCGCTCCGAGGCCGACGCGTTCACGTCCGACGAGGCCGACGTGCTCACGATGCTCGCGCGGCAGGTCGGCTTCGCCGTACAGAACATGCGCGCGTACGCGGCCGAGCGCAATGCGGCGGAGGAGCTGCGCCGGCTCTCCGCGCTCCGCGCCGACTTCGTCTCGCTCGTCTCGCACGAGCTCCGTGCGCCGATGGCCTCGGTGATCGGCTGCGCGGCCACGCTCCGTCAGCGCTGGCGCGAGCTCGCTCCCGAGCAGCGCGAGTCGTTCCTCGCCCTCATCGAGCAGGAGACCGGCCGGCTCTCGACCCTGATCGGCGACGTGCTCGACACGTCACGGATCGAGGCGGGCACGTTCACCTACCTCTTCGCCGACGTCGATCTCGCCGAACTCGTCCGCGAGACCGCCTCGATGGTCGAGCTCGGCCACGACGAGGTGAAGGTCGCAACCCACATACGCGACCCGCTGCCCGCCGTGCGCGGGGACCGCGATCGCCTCAGACAACTCCTCCTCAACCTGGTGACCAACGCCGCCAAGTACACGGTTGCCGGCGACGAGATCGAGGTGCGGGCCGGGGCGGAGGACGGCCACATGCTCGTCACGGTGCTCGACCACGGGCCCGGGATCCCCGCCGACCAGCATCGCCTCATCTTCGAGAAGTTCGGACGGGTGAACTCCGGCGGACGCTCCAAGCCCGGCGCGGGCCTCGGGCTCTTCATCGCGCGCTCCATCGCCGAAGCGCACGGAGGCTCGCTCGACGTTCAGTCCGAGGCCGGCTCAGGAAGCGCCTTTACGTTCCGGCTTCCGGTGGCGTAAGCGGCTAGGAACGTGCCTTGGCCGGCCGGCGCCCGAGCTCCTTCTTCAGGCGCTTGGCGCGGGTGAGGATCTCGCTGCGGACTCCCGCCGGCTCGATCACCTCTCCCTCGCCGCGGTGGGAGAGGATCTCGCCTACGAGGTACTCCATGCTCCCGAAGCGCAGCTCCTCGAGGGCGTAGCCCTTCGCGAGCGGCAGTGCGCCGCGCTCGAGCCGCCAGCGGCCGAGTGCGGGGAAGAAGAGGACGCGGGCGGTGCTGGCGTCGGAGAGCTTTTTGGGCACGAGCTCGGGGCGTGGCTCGAAGGTCTCGTCGAGGAGGTCGGCGCGCTTCATGCGGTCGATCCGGAAGCTGCGCTGCGCGTCCTTCGTCCGGTCCCAGCTGTGCACGTACCACCACGGCAGCTCGCGCTCGAGCGCATGCGGCTCGATGGTGCGGACGCTCGTCTCCTCGCCGACGGCGGTGTATTCGATCTCGACGAGCCGATGTTCGGTGCTCGCGCGCGAGAGCGTGGCGATGAGCTGCTCCTCGGCCGTGACCGCCTGTCGCTCCGGGCCCTCGTCGACGTCGAACTCGCCGAAGGTCTCCTCGAGCTTGCGCCGCACGCGCTCGAGCGGCGTATGGGCTTCGGCGGCGATCATCGGGCCTACGAACTCGAGCGCGAGCCGAATGGCGCGGGCCTCGAGCGGCGTCAGCCTCGGCGGGCGCCGGAAGGTGTCGCCGAAGAGCTCCTTCTCGACGTAGACCTCGTCGCCCTCGAGGGCCGAGTAGACCGCGTAGCAGCCACCGCCGAAGTTGACGAGGTTGAGGAGCTGGAGGTGGTCGTCCAGCTGGTCGGCCGGGATCTTGAACCGTTCGACGATCTCGTCCGCGGGGATCCGGGCCGAGCTCTTGTTTCCGCAGCTTGCGAGCAGGAATGCCAGCAGCGCCTGGAGGACGCCGAAGCGCTCCGGCGCAACGGGCCCGGCCGGCCGCTCGAGCGGCTCCGCCACCTGTCGCGACGCGGCTGCACGCGGTGGCTTCGTCGGCTCGCCTTCGTGGCTCTCGATCACCTTGTCGATCCCCGCGCGGACGAGGTCGACGAGCTCGGGCGGCGAGAGGGGGCGCGCGCGACCTTCCTGGCGGAGCACCCAGCCCGCGAGCTGGCCGAGCTCCGCGTACTCCGTGGTGAAGACGCCGTCCTCCACGCTTCCGCGGTCGATCATGCGCTCGACCCACCAGGCGGTGTCCGCGTCGAGCTCGATCGTCGCTTCGCCGACCGGGTCGCCGAACTGCCAGTCCTGCTTGCCCCGGTATTCGGCGGGCTCGAACTCCTCCGGCATGCGGAAGTCGCGCTCCCGCCGGGTCGCGAAGCGGATGTCGCCGCGAATCCGCGACACGCGGAAGGTGCGCATCGCGTCGCGGTCGTGGTCGTAGCCGATCACGTACCAGGAGCCGCGGTCGGGGAGGAGAGCGTAGGGATTCACCGTGCGCTCGGATTCGACGTCGCGGCCGATCGTGTAATACGGGAACTTGACCGTGCGCTGCTTCGAGATCGCGTTCTCGAGCTTCGTCAGGCGGCCGGACATCTCGGCCGAGTAGTCGGGGTCGCGGACCTCGATCCGCACGGCGGCCTCGGTCGGCTCCTCGTCGAAGCCGGGCCGGCCGAGGGCGAGGTTCTGGAGGGCGAGGCGCAGCGGCTCCGCGTAGGCGAACTGGCCTTCGAGCATGTAGAGCGCGGTTTGGAGCGCCGCGAGTTCGTCCTCCTCGAGCCGGAGCTCCGGCAGAAAGTAGTTCTCCGAGCGAAGCGTGTAGAGCTCCTCCCCCGTGAACTCGTCGCGCTGCGAGTGGAGCGGGACGCCGAGGGCGATCAGCTCCGTGCGGTCGGAGTAGAACCGGCGGGCGAACGCCTCGTCGGACATCTCCGAGTAGCCCTCGACGGTCGACTTGATGTCGCGCGCGGTGAGCGGTCTCCGCTCTGCCATCAGGAAGGCAACGAGCGAGAGCTGGCGGATCAGCTTGTCGGTGTCGTGTGACAGGGGACCTATTCTTTCAGTCGTGACAAGTCCCCCGAAGATCGTCGCGCACCTCGACCTCGATGCGTTCTTCGCCGCGGTCGAGGAACTGGAGCATCCGGAGCTCCGCGACAAGCCCCTCGTGGTGGGCGGAGACCCCCGCGGGCGCGGCGTCGTGGCGACGGCGAACTACGCCGCGCGGAAGTTCGGGATCCATTCCGCGATGAGCTGCGCCGAGGCGTTGCGGCGCTGCCCGCACGCCGTTTTCCTCCCGCCGAGCCGCAGCCTCTACTCGCAGTACTCGCGCGCCGTGTGGACGGTCGTCCGGGAAGTGGTGCCCACCGTCGAGCGCACGGGCATTGACGAGGGTTACCTCGACCTCGGCGACGTGGCCGAGACCTTCCGCGCCGTGCGACCCCTCGCGGAGGCGGTGCAGACCGCGGTGAAGGGCGCGACGAGCCTCTCCTGCTCGCTCGGTGTCGGAACCTGCAAGGTCGTCGCCAAGGTGGCCAGCGACCGGCGCAAGCCTGGCGGGATCACGATCGTCCGCCCGGGCCGCGAGGCCGCCTTCCTCGCGCCGTTCGCGGTCCGGCTCCTACCCGGTGTGGGGCCGAGAGCCGAGGAGCGCCTTCGGAAGGCCGGGATCAGGACGATCGGAGGTCTGGCGAGCCTCGCGGACGCCGACCTCTCGCGGCTCCTTCCGGGCAAGGTCGGGCGGCTGCTTCGCGATCGCGCGCGCGGGATCGACCCGAGGCCGCTCGAGCTCGAGAGCGAGTCGATCTCGATCGGGCACGAGGAGACGTTCGAGGGGGACGTCTCCGACCGCGCGCAGCTCCACGCCGAGCTGCGCCGGATGGCCGAGTCAGTCGCGGGCCACCTCGAGCGCGGGGGCCAGGTGGCGCGCACGGTGACGACCAAGGTGCGCTATCCGGACTTCGCCATCCGCAGCCGCTCGACGACGGCGCCGCACGGCTTCGCCGATGCGGAGCGGATCGGAGACCTCGCCTGCGCGCTGCTCGACCGGGCGCTCGCGGACCGGCCGGGTGCGCTGCGCCTCGTGGGCGTAAGCGTCTCGAACCTCGAGGCGCACCAGCAGCTCGTGCTGGGCTAGCTCAGGCGGCCGCTGGGGTGGCTTCGAGGTGCTGGTGCGAGGGGCAGTACTCGCGCTCGGGGAGCGGCGTGCGCTGGCACGGCTTGCCCTTGCGCGTGGTCGCGCGGCAGCGGGCGACCCCGCCGTCGAACGCACCGGCCTCGATCTGCGCCTCGATGAACTCGACCGCGGCGCCGATCCCCTCGGTCACGGCCCAGGCGACCTGGGCCTGCTGCGTGATGGGGAAGTAGCGGCGGATGTCCTGGAAGAGCGTCTTGTCAGGGCTCGAGAAGTAGCGCGGATCCTTGGCGAGCCGCTCGACGCAGTCCTCGCATGCGGCGAGGACGTCACGGCGGTACTCGAGCTGCTTGTCGACGCCGACGTACGGGTCGATCAGGTCCTTGATGCTGCGGTAAATGGCTCTCGAGTACTGATACATACGGGCCGGAGTTTGTCCTCTCCCTCGGTGACCGAGCTTACCTAGCCGCTTTCCAAAAAGCCTGCAAAATTCTGTTAACCGCAGATTAAGTGCGTCCGATTTCGCGCCCGGCGTGCATCCTAATGCGGCCCCCGAGGCTGTTACAAACTTCCCGCTTCGCGCTGTTACAAACGTCGCGCGCTAGTTCGAGACTTCGCGCACGTACGCCGTCGGGAAACCTTTCGACCGCGCGTTGGGAAGGGCGGCGTTCGCCTGGGACTCAGTGTCGTAGATCCCGGTGAACGTGACGTAGTAGCCCGGGTTCAGGCTCGAGAAGTCGGAGGAGTTGAGGATCCCGACCTGCGGGAGCCCGTTCGTCCGCGCCTTGTCTGCCGCGGCCTCGGCCTGGGAGCGGCCGTTGCTCGTTGGCACCGACTTGAGGACGACGGTGAAGCCGTCCTTCGACATCGGCCAGGTGACGTTGCTGCCGGTGGTGGTCGTCCCGAACGTCGTCGTGCCGAAGGTCGTCGTCGAGAACGTCGTCGTCCCCAGCGTCGTCGTGGGCGGGTTGATCGTGATCGTGGGCGGTGTGGTTACGACGCCGACGGTGCTCGTCGTCGAGGGAGCGGTGGAGACCGGGATCGACGTCGCGGGCTCGCTCGACTTCCCGTCGTCCGTCGCGGCGAGCGCGACGACCGCGCCGGAAACGAGGGCGACGAGCAGGAGCGCAGCGAGAGCCGCCCAGAGCCAGATCGGGGAGTCGCGCCGCCAGACCTCGGCGTAGCGTCCGCCGACGTAGGCGCCGGGGAGACGCCGCCCACACTCCAGGCAGTACTCCTGGTAGACGTCGTGCGGCGCGCCGCAGTTGGGGCAGCGGCCGGGCTCCGGAGCCGCGGGAGGAGGCGCCGCCTCAGGAGGCGGAGGTGGAGGCGGGGGCTCGACCACGCTAGTCCTCCTCGCCGGCCGACCAGCGGCGAATCAGCGTCTGGTCGAGATCCTCGGTCTGGGGAGAAAACTCGTCCGCCGCGACGGAATGGCCGCAGGCCGGGCAGAAGTTCGTGTCGGCGGGGAGCGGCTCCCCGCAATGAGAGCAGGCGGAGAGGGCCCTCGTCCCGGTGGCAGGGCGGCCGCAGTGCGAGCAGAAGTGGGCTCCCGGTAGCAGCGGCGCGCCGCAGGCGCAGAGCTGCACCGCGCGCGTCCCGCGCGGCACCGCGCTCGCCGCGACCATGAGCCCGTCGAGCTCGAGCATCCGCTCCTCGATGGCGAGGACGTCGCTCGCGCGCTCGACGAGGAGCTCCGGGCGAAACCGGTCGCGGCGGACCATCTCGACCGTGAGGCCGCCCACGTCGCGGATCTCCGTCTCGCGCCGGCCCGCAAGCCAACGCCGTTCGCGCCGCATCCGCCCAGGAGGCGGCAGCGGAGTGACTCCGGGCAGGCCCTCGGGCCCAGGCGGGGGCAGAGGCTCTTCGACGCCGGGCTCGACCTGCGGGCCGCGGCGAAGTCTTCGGACCCAGGGCATCTGGCTGCCGAGTCTAACGCCCGCGAATGACGAGTTCGACCGCTAGAGCGCCAGAACGACGAGTCGTTCTTCGGTCATCTCCCGCACGGCATAGTGCGGGCCTTCCTTCGTGTTGCCCGACTCCTTGACGCCTCCGTACGGCATCTGGTCGGCGCGGAAGGTCGGCGCCTCGTTCACGGTCACGCCGCCGAACTCGAGCGCGGCCGCTGCTGCGAGCGCCGTCTTCAGGTTGGCCGTGAAGATCCCTGCCTGGAGGCCGTACTCGGTCGCGTTGGCGAGGTCGAACGCCTCCTCGGAAGAGTCGTAGGGCGAAACGGTGCAGAGCGGGCCGAAGACCTCCTGGCGGGAGACCTTCATCTCCTGGGTGACATCGGCGAGCACCGTTGGCTGCAGCAGGCCGCCGACGACCTCGCCCCCCGCCAACACGGTTGCTCCGGCGGACTTCGCCTCCTCGACCCAGGAGACGATGCGGTCCCGGGCTTCCTCGTCGATGACCGGGCCCACGTCGGTGTCCTCCTCGCCCGGGTCGCCGACCTTGAGCGCCTGCACCTTCGGGACGAAACGCGAGACGAAGTCGTCGTACGCCTCGCGCTTGACGTAGATCCGCTGGACCGAGATGCAGCTCTGGCCGGCGAAGGAGAACGCGTTCGCGGCGAGCTTCGTGGCCGCTTCCTCGATGTCGGCATCCGCTTCGACGACCACCGGGGTCGCGTTGCCGAGCTCGAGGTTCACACGCTTCTTCACCGCCCGCTCGCGGATCCTCCAGCCGACGCCCGAGGAGCCGGTGAACGTGATCAGCTTCACGCGCTCGTCCTCGACGATGACGTCGCCGATCTCGGCGGAGGGCCCGACGAGGACGTTGAGCCAGCCGGGAGGGAGCCCGGCCTCGGTCTCGAGCTCGCCCAGCAGGAGCGCGGAGAGCGGCGTGTGACCCGCGGGCTTCAGCACGACGGCACAGCCCGCGGCGAGTGCGGGGGCGACCTTGTGTGCGACGAGGTTGAGCGGGAAGTTGAAGGGGGTGATGGCGCCGACGATCCCGATCGGCACGCGCATCGTGTAGGCGACCTTGCCGACCCCGGCGGCCGATGCGTCCATCGGGACGACCTCTCCGGCGAGGCGCCGCGCCTCGACCGCGGCCATCGTGTACGTGGACACGGCACGCTCGGCCTCGACCCGGGCGGCCTTCATCGGCTTGCCGGCCTCGGCGGAGATCGTCTGCGCGACCTCGTCGTGCCGTTCCTTCAGGAGCGCGGCGACGCGGTCGAGGATCGCGGCGCGCTCGTGGGCGGGAAGGGGAGAGCTCATCGCACGCTCCGCCGCATCGAGCGCCTTCCGTGCGTGCTCCGCGCCCGCCCGCGCCACGCGCGCGACCGTTTCTCCCGAATAGGGCGAGTCGACGTCCTGCCACTCGCCGGTCTCGATCCACTCGCCGTCGAGGAGGAGCTTCCGCTCCTGAACCGTCACAGCCATAGGAGGCCTATTCAACCATTACGCTGCGGCGCGTGGCGACCGAGATTCAGCGGGTCGGCGTGGTCGGGCTCGGGACGATGGGCGCGGGCATCGCACAGGTCTGCGTCCAGGCCGGCGTCGAGACCGTCGGGCGCGAAGTGACCGACGAGCTCAGCGAGCGAGCGCGGGAGCGGATCACCCATTACCTGGGCCGCGGCGTCGAGAAGGGGCGGCTCACCGCCGAGGAGCGGGACGCGGCGCTCGGGCGGCTGACGACGACCACCGAACTGGCGGATCTCGAGGACTGCGACCTCGTGATCGAAGCCGTCGTCGAGGAGCTCGGCGCGAAGCGCGAGATCTTCGCGGAGCTCGACCGGCTGCTTCCGTCGGCGGTGCTCGCGACGAACACCTCCGCGTTGCCCGTGGGGGAGATCGCCGCGGCGACCGAGCGGCCCGAGCGCGTCGTCGGCATGCACTTCTTCAACCCCGCGCCCGTCTTGCCGCTCGTCGAGGTCGTGCAAGCGGAGGCCTCCTCGGACGAGGCCGTCGAGACGGCCTTTGCGTTCGCCGAGCGGATCGGGAAACGCCCGGTCCGCTGCCGGGACACGCCCGGCTTCGTCGTCAACCGCATCCTCATCCCGCTCCTGAACGACTGCGTGCGTGTCCTCGAGGAGGCCTCGGTCACGCCCGAGGACCTCGACACGGCCATGACCGCCGGCGTCAACTGGCCGATCGGGCCGTGCGCGCTCATCGACCTCATCGGCGTGGACGTCCACGTGCACGCGTCGGAGGCGCTCTACGACGCGCTCGGCGAGGAGCGGATGCGCCCGCCGGAGCGGCTGGTCGAGATGCAGGAGAGCGGCAGGCTCGGGCGCAAGACCGGGGAGGGCTTCTTCCGCTACGGCTAGTCGTCCGGCCCGCTGCCTAGGATCAAAGCCCGGTGACGATGTGCGCGGTGTGCCGGAGAAACCTGCTCGCGGGCGAGAGCTTCCGCTACTGGCAGGTTCGCCGGCACGAGGGGCCGGGCGGGCGGATCGTCTGCCTGCTCTGCGAGAGCGAGGCCACGCGCGAGGGGTGGCAGCGAAGCGGCAGCACGCTGCGCCACGAGAACGCCACCGGGCTACGCGGATCCGTACGACGCGTCGCCTAGGCCGCGAGGCGCGGGCCCGAGCGGCACCAGCCCGCATCCGGGTGGCGTTTCGCCACGTCGGCCCAGATCGAATCCGCCTCGGCGGACGAGAGGAGATCGAGGTCGATCGCGTGCCGCGTCGCGGCCACCGCCGCCAGGATGTGGTGGCGGTACATGCGCTCTCCGCCCGGAACGCGCATTGACGCGACCGCAAGCGCATCGAGTCGGGCTGCGAGAAGGCGAACGGTGCGGTCGTGGCGGAGGTTCTCGTCCATGAGGGTTGCCTCGGAAGCGGCGGAATCGTAGTACGCCGGCTGGACGGCGACTCCTTCCCGGGCCGGCGAACCGTGCTTACAAATTCATGAAGAAAGATTCACCGCGAGGAGCGATATTCCGTGTCGAGCAGATGCGGCGTTTTGCGGTTTTTCTCGTGGCGGTGGCGGTCGCGGCCTCGATGGCCGGGGCTGCGCATGGCACGGTGGCGAAAACGACCGGCGGCGTGTACCTCCAACTCTCCGACGGCGCCGGCTTCGCGAAGGTCCGGGATCGCGGGACCTTCATCGGGCGCGTGAAGCGGGGGAAGATCGTCGCGACCTCGAACGTGAACGTGAACGGCTGCGAGTCGAGAAGCGAGACGAACGACAACATGACCCGCTGCAAGGGCCGGGAAATCACGTTCAACACCGTGGGTGCCGGCAGGTGGCGGCTCAGGCTGCGCGGCCGGGGGATCTACGGCTCCGGATTCGTGCACGGCTGTCTCACGCTCGACGGCCGCGACACGGGGGAGACCGGAGCTTTCCGCCGGGGTCTCGGCGGCGAGGAGCAGCCGTGGCCGCATTCCCGCACGCGATTCACGCTCGGAAGCGGCAGCTGCTGACGTTCCCTCCGCGAACCACCCGACGCGTTTGGCAGGATACTCCGACGTGACTCGAGCTCACGGCCACTCCATCCTCGTCGTCGAGGATGAGCCGAGCATCGCGTCCTTCGTGAGCATGTATCTCGAGAAGGCGGGCTTCGCCGTCCGCAGGGCCGAGACCGGCGCCGGGGCGATCGAGCAAGCCGATGCGGAGGCGCCCTCGCTCGTCATCCTCGACCTCATGCTTCCCGATCTGGACGGGATCGACGTCTGCCGGCGGATCCGGCAGCGCTCCGACGTGCCGATCCTGATGCTCACCGCGCGCGACGACGACATCGACAAGATCATCGGGCTCGAGGTCGGTGCCGACGACTACCTCACGAAGCCGTTCAACCCGGGCGAGCTCGTCGCCCGCGTGAAGTCGGTGCTGCGCCGGGCGAACCCGGAGCGGCGGGAGCTCCAGAGCGCGTCCCTCCAGCACGGCGAGCTTCGGATCGACGCGGGGAGGCGTGAGGTCACCGTCGCGGACGAGGAGGTCCAGCTGGCGCCGAAGGAGTTCGACCTCCTCTGGGAGCTGCTCGACCACCGCGGGCTGGTGCTCACGCGCGACCAGCTGCTCGAGCGGGTCTGGGGGTACACGTTCGCGGGTGACACCCGGACGGTGGATGTGCACGTGAGGCAGCTGCGGCGCAAGCTCGGCGACGCCTCGCCGATCGTCACCGTGTGGGGTGTGGGCTACAAGGTCTCGGTAGAGCCCAAGATCGCCAAAGCCTCGTAGGCGGCCGGTGCGCTCGCTGCGCTACCGCATTCCGGCGCTCTTTCTCGTCGGAGTGCTCGTCGCGTCGGCCGTGGCCGCGGTGCTCGCGGTGCGGCTGTTCCAGGACTACACGCGGGACCGCACCCTCGTCGAGCTTCGGCGCCAGGCGCAGGGGCTCGCGGAGCTCTACCAGGAGCAGGCGATCAGAAGCGTCGACGAGGCGCGCGCGGCTCCGGGATTCGCGGCACCGATCCTCGAGCAGGCGACGGGCTCGCGCATCTACTACGCCGGCGTCGAGATCTTCCCCGGCGAGAAGTCCGGGCTCCGCCGGCTTCCGCTCTCGCTCCTCGACCGGTCGCGGCTCGATGCCGGCCAGGTACAGACCTTCGAGTTCACGCCGCCGGGGACGGACCGCACGTACTTCGCGGCCGCCTACCCGATCACGCTCGGGGGCGACACCTTCGGCGCGCTCGTTGTGGCGAAGCCGCGGGCGGAGTTGCAGGAGCGGTGGGTCGTTCTCCTCGGACGCATGGCGATCGCGCTGCTCGTCGGCCTCTGTGTCGCGGGCGGCCTCGTCTGGTACCTCTCGCGGCGGCTGACGAAGCCCGTGCTCGCTCTCTCACGCGCGGCCGATGAGGTCGCCGCAGGCCGCTACGAGGGGGACCTTCCGGAGGCACGCTCGAAGGACGAGATCGGCCACCTGACGGAGCGATTCGCCGAGATGACCGAGAAGCTCGCCGAGTCGCAGCGGCGTGAGCGCAACTTCCTGATGGTCGTCTCCCACGAGCTGCGGACGCCGCTCACCGCGATCCGTGGGCACGTCGAGGCGCTGCGCGAGGGGATCGCGCAAGACGAGGAGACGCGGGAGGCGTCACTCCGGGTGATCGGCGCGGAGACGGACCGGCTCACGCGGCTCGTCGGCGACGTACTCGATCTTGCACGGATGGAGGCGCATCAGTTCACCCTCGAGGAGGAGGAGGTCGAGCTGCGACGCCTGCTCGAGCAGGCGTACGAGAGCTTCGGCGAGGAGGCGCGGCGCCGCGGGATCGAGTACGAGTGCTCGCTCGAGGCGGATCCGGTCCTCGACACGGACGGCGACCGGGTGCTGCAGATCGTGTCCAACCTCCTCGACAACGCCTTCGCATGGACGCCCGACGGCGGACGCATCGACCTCGGCCTCAGCGCGACGAACGGGACGATCTCGATCTCGGTGGCCGACTCGGGGCCGGGGATCGGGCCGGAGGAGCGCGAGCGGATCTTCCGCCCGTTCTGGTCGCGGGCCGGTGAGGGAACTGGCCTTGGGCTTCCGATCGCGCGCGAGCTCGCGCAGGCGCTCGGAGGCGAGCTCATGCTCGAGTCGCAGCTCGGGAAGGGGTCCCGCTTCGAGCTCCGGTTACCGGCCTAGCCCGGCAGGCGAGCTAGGCGCCGGGGTTCTTGCGCTGGATGGGATAGACGGACGCGGCGCTCTCGGCGCGATCGTCCAGTGCGCGCTCGACGCGGTCGAGCACGCGCTCCATCCGGTCGAGGCGCTTCTCGACGCCACGCCAGCCCGAAGTGATCAGGTCGACGAGGAGCGCGAGATCCTCGACGCGCGCCTGGCGTTCCGACGCCATGTCCGTCTGCAGGCGCTCGAGCCGGCGGATGGTCTGGCCCGACAGGCCGCGTACCTCGGCGAGGTGGCGCGCCACGGGCAGCACCTCTTCGCGCAGGCCTCGCTGAAGCGAGGTCTCGAGCCTTTCGGGGATCCCCGTCTCGAGCTCGGCGGTGGTCACTGCGAGCGCTTCGAGGCCTGCCCGCGCGCGCTCCAGGAGCGCCTGCAGGGCGGCATCGTCGGGGCGCTCCTCGCCGCTTCGGGCGAGCCGCATCCGAGCTCTTTCGATGGCATCGCGGTCCACGGACATGACTCTAACCTTCAATCCGGATGTCGGCATGAGGACGTCTGAGCTTGACTATGAGCTCCCCCCGGAGC
>Ga0111538_10006428_pt1 | contig 15907 bp, 19 predicted proteins | sample SoiMethybrSBSTD1_FD_79669 | JGI IMG/M metagenome (GOLD analysis project Ga0111538, IMG submission 79669) | Bulk soil microbial communities from a Populus tree surrounding site in Tennessee, USA - Soil MetaG P. TD hybrid SBSTD1 (version 2)... | ecosystem: Environmental > Terrestrial > Soil >...
CGTCAATGCCGTCGCCATCGCGGTAAAAAGCGGGATGGTACTTCACCCCTAAAGCCGTAATCTTGGCGGAGCGCATCGCTTCGGTGCTCCGGATCACAGGCAGTTGTTAATCTGAAGTCATTCCATTCCAGAAGGTACTTCGCAACTACAAAGCCAGCGTGTTCTTGGTCCTCGTTAGTCGCAATGGTTATATGAGGCCCGCTTCAACCATAACCAACATAACCAAAAACGTAAGCATAAAATTTACATCAAGCCCGGGCGGGGTAGGCTTGCAACACCTCCCCGCCCTTACCCCACCGCTCGGCAGACCACCCGGCTGTTAGTCAGAGATTAAAAGAAACCGGAAATGACCCTCCGCCAGTTCAATTCCACTAAATTTTCACCAGGGCCTTAATGAACGTGGTTATGGCAACGGTGGCGCAGCAACTTCGGACAGTGACCATTGACCCTAGCTCAGGCGCGCGATTGACGTAAGGTACAGCCTAGAATCATGGTGGTGTCGGGACACAGTAGAGGTCATGACGAAGCGGATAGTATCCGGTCGGCAGATGCGGGTACTCCGCGATCGAGTCCCAGCCGGTGCGCCAGATGTGCAGGCATCGCGCACGGAGAAGTGGAATTACCCTGAGCATACCTTCGATAGTCACTTTAGTCGTTCCTTGAACCCCGCCGATGGCCAGAAATTTGTTTCCGCGCTCCAGTGCCCGGTGCTCAATGTTCGCAGGGTAATCGACTGCGATTGTTCCCAATGGAGGACCGGTTTCCAGCAACTTACCTGACAGCGGGTTCTTCTCAAACTGTAGCTCCTCGGCCATGATCTGGAGTCTGCCGCTCTGTTGCTGCACGGCAACCATGCGGCCACCTATTACCACAGTGCGGCCTTTCATGTGCGTATCGACTTCCGACGTGGACAGCACAAACTCGGATGTGAAATCCACTCCCTTCAGCACTGCAGGCGGAAACACGGGCTCAGCACAGGCGAGCAGAAGAAGGAACAACAGCAGGAGACACGAGAGAGACGCCAACACATTCCGCCTACGGGTACGAGTGAGCCTGTCGGTGTCTGGTCCCGCTTCCATCATTGCTGCCCGCTTTGAAGTGTATCGTCCTCCGACATCTGCGGCGCCTCGCCAGGCGGTATTCTAGACGCAGGTATACGGAGGAGACACGGTACCGGTTTTACAATGGAGCGAGAAATGAAAAGGGACAGTTGGCCTCGGCTAGTGCCTTTATGGAGCAGAGCCGCAATGGAGTGGGAGCTTAAGGATTAGAGTGAGCAATGCGCGTCAAGCAGCTTTCCCGGGATTGCTCTTGCGCCGTAAGCAGACATTGTTGGGCTACGTCGAGACATGCTTGCGACCGTTCGGCGTGTTGCCAAAGGCGATCTAGCGAGCATTCCAAACTTGCGAGACTGTTGTCGTTAAGTTTCCGCGACGTTGACACGATGCCTTCGATGCGTTGAATCGTGTTGGGGCGCTGATGACTCTCCGTGATTAGCCGCTTCAAGTCCGCCATCCGTTTGGCGAGCCGCTCGGTCATGACTCGGCGAATCCGCACCTCCCGGGCAAGGTCATAGGTGTTGAAGGCCAGCGTCAAAACCGTGAGAAATTCTTCACGGTTAAACGGCTTTTGCAGCACATCGTACGCCCCCATGTTGATGGCCTGTGAAGCTAACGGGAGATCGACATGCCCACTAAAAAGAATCACCGGCACATTAGGCTGCAGTGCCTTCGCCCCGCGTAGGAGGGCAAAGCCATCCAGCTCTCTCATGTTGAGATCGGCCACGACCGTCGCGACCTTGTTTTGCGCAAAATACGCTAGTGCCAAACTAGGCGACTCAAACGGTTGGACATGAATATCGGGCCGGTGAAACTGCATCAGGCCGGTCACGGCTTGGAGCAGCGCCGAATCCTCGTCTACCACTATCAGAATGGGGTGCGACAAAACACACTCTCCCTTGACCAATAGAAATCGCCTGACCTAAAGGTCAATAGGGTCTCATGGAGTCCTCTGATATCTTTTGTGCCAGATCCGATGTGGTCATCCCAAGCCTGTGTGGTTTAACAATTTTCCGCCACTATAGAGCGAGCGGGTTCTTGATCCTCGATGGTCATAATGATTACATGAGGCTTCGCTTCAACGTCTGAAGTGCTCAACCTCGTTCACCGCTTTGGCAGCCGTACTGTGAGGAACAGCTGCTCGGTACTGGCCGGTAGGGTCAGCTCGCGCTTGATGGCCCACTCGCCCCCCGGCAACTGACAGTATTCCGCTCGTCGACACTCAAGGTGCCGATTCTCAAGGCCCGGATCGGAACGCCGCCTGCTAAATACCCATCCAAAGTACCGCATAGACAACCTTCGGTAGCAAGACAACTACACGTAGGCGTTAGGAAGTACAATGCACTATTTGTGGCGAAGCAATAAACGTTTAGGTAGAACGGATAGTAGTTCGGGCTGTGTATTTTGCTCTTGAGTCGACTGGTCTTGCGTGCGTTTCGCGCAGATTATCCATGTCTTGCGTGGCTCATCGAGGTGGAACGACCGAAATGAAGCTACACGAGTAACCAACAACGGTTTGCGCAGCTCCCGGGGGTAGGCTTGCGCGACCACCCGCCCTCCCCTATTGATAAGGAACGGGGGCGGGATGGAAGGCATCTCGCCCCAGGTTACACATCGCCTGACCATATGCCCGCGTGTCGTTAGCCATGGCAATTGATTTGTGGAAGGAGTTGGGATGAGGCCATGAATCTCATCGTCATGCGCTCCATGGAGATCCGTGACCGTCATGTTGGTGTCGCATAAAAGTCTAGGACCTTGAAGGTCATATCTGCTGCGCAAAGAACCGCGATGGGCGAAGTGGTGCAACAATGTCAGGATGCAAATGTAAAGAAGTATTATGAGTTAAAATGAATGATGCGGCGCCGACCTTACTTCGAACAGTGTCAACAATGCCGATAGGGGCATCATGAGCGAAATTCTGCCATTATTCGACCCCCAGGACGAAGCCAGTCAGAAAGTAAGACCGTCAAAGCGAATAAGAAGGACCACGCCGTCAGACAGGAAGAAATCAACTTCCGACCCTGCTATCGTCCTCAAACCCGTGACCGCTGAATTGAAGGAACTTACGCTTCGGCAGCGAGTCCTGCCTCGCTATATCTTCGACCAACTCGTTTCCGAACCGGTCTTGGATGCGCACACCGCCGAGGCACGCGGAGCGATACTGGGACAAGTGGCTATACATAACGTCCATTGTGAACGAACAAAATCTGACCATTTACATCTCATCTGGGTTCACGAGGGCCAACTTCGATACGGTTTGGTTTGGCGCGATCGACCTGTCGAACGGTACACGGAACTAGAACAGCACATACAGATCAGGACTCAGGTCCTAGCCGTTGTCCGTTCCCTTGGCGGTTGGCGTCCCCCTGAGATGCCGGATCCAAACAGCCTTGAGCCGCCGTTGTGTTCCCTCGAAGTTTATGGGGAACAGTTTAGCTACCGGCCGCACGACACTTTGGTGGAATTGTGGGCCGGCATACTGCATCAGCCACTGCCTATGTTTGTCGCCCGCCACCGTCGGCCGCTACAGTCACTCGGTCAAGACGCGGAGCAGGCGCCTATGTATCCAAGACCGACTGAAGTTGTGAGGCATGAACTTCAGGAAGTCCTCCGGAAGATGCATGGCGAACTGACTTCGCAGGAAAAGGTCGAGGAGGAGCTCCGGGTTTTATGTCAGGAACACCGAAGCCTTCGGGAACGATGGCAGCAATACTATGACGAGTGGCAATCTCTGCCACAGATTTTTATTGGTCGCTAAGCAACGCCTTCTTCAACCGTATCTAGTAGCGATTAAAGAGGAGCAATGCAAATCGTTATGAAGGGCTTTCGAATAGGAATGAGCTTAATATACCCCTTTCGATTGTTGATATTAATCGGGATGATGTCGTCCGCACCCGTTCCAGGACTTGTATATGCTTGGGGTGCAGCTGGCCATCAAACGGTAGGGGCGATTGCCGATCAACTCCTTGCTGAGAGTCACGCTGAACAGCAAGTGCGTAAGTTATTGCATGCTGGCGAGACGCTAGAGAACGTGTCCATCTGGGCAGATTGTGCAAAGGGATACTGCCATGCCCCGCTAAGCCCGGAGATGAAAACCTTTACGAAGGCGAACCCGCATCATCATGAGTATCACTACACCGATATTCCGTTTCAGGAAATGGAGTATAAGACCGGGGGGATTGGGAGTGGCCCCAACGATGTCGTACAAATCCTCAGACAATGTATCAGCGTCCTCATCGGCGACAGAACGCCAGAGAGTAACCCGCATCATTTTACGCCGCGCGTCGCGCTGCTCTTGCTGACCCATTTAGTTGGCGATGTGCATCAGCCGTTACATGTTGGGAATGCCTACATCAACGAGGAAGATCACATGATCGTTCCTCGCTCGCAAACACAGTTGGATGCCGGACAAATTCAATCGACACGGGGTGGCAACCATCTGCTGATGACGAAGAGTCAGCCCCTTCATGCATGGTGGGATACCGCCGTTGTTGAACGGGTCATGCATCGTGCGCACGCGACTGACCCGAGAGGACTAGCAACCTCTTTACTAGAGACATACCCCGGCGATGAAAAAGACGCAGGAAACGTCACAGACTGGCCGATGAAGTGGGCTCACGATGCCTTACAGGATGCCAAAAGTGCACATGCCAACCTTCAACTAGGACCACGTGTAGCAGCACAAGATCTCACGACGCATGCGCACCACTTTGTGTGGTCTCTTACACTGCCAAAGACCTACGACACGGACATGGAACTCATTGCTGAGCAGCCGCTGGTCCACGCGGGGAAGCGTCTGGCCTTGCTGCTCAGGACGATCTGGCCACAGTAAAAGATCTGTAGCAGGATGCACAATCAGCCAGTGATGCATGTCTGATCATTGCTAGCGTTAGGCCACTGCTCCTGGTACATCGCGGTCCTCCGCACCCCTCACTTCCCCGAGCTTGAACAGTAACTGCACACAGAGCGTGCCTTCCGTCTCCGTCAAAAGCTGCGGAAGAATAATGCGCGCCAGGCGTCGTCGCGCTGCCAGTGCCTGTTGCCTTCCTTTAGAAGTGAGCCGGACATGGTGGATGCGCCGATCCGGTTGCGTACGAGATTTGCTCAAAAGATGTCGTGCCGTTAGGTTCCGTATAACCTCGCTCATGGTAGGCCTACTCACTGAGAAGACTTCGGCGAGTACGGTCGGGGTGAGAGTTGAAGCCTCTCGATCGAGACACACCAAGATCAACGCCTGGTACATGGTGTTTCGCACCCGATGTTTCTTGCCTTAGAGCGAATGAGTTGCATAACATTACGCCTAAGGGTGTAATTGCCCTATTGGCTGCTTTCTGAAGCAGGTTCAATCGAATAGCACGATGGAGAAGTAATATGACCAAGCCAGCAAAGAACACGATTTGCCTTTGGTATGATGGAGACGCCGAGGACGCGGCGCGGTTTTATGCCAAGACCTTTCCCGATTCATCCGTTGGCGCGGTGCATTTGGCACCGGGAGACTTTCCTTCCGGCAAGAAAGGGAATGTGCTGACGGTGGATTTTATCGTGATGGGAATTCCCTGCCTCGGGCTCAATGGCGGATCCGCATTCAAGCACAACCAAGCATTCTCATTTCAGGTCGCAACCACCGACCAGGCCGAAACCGATCGTTACTGGAACGCGATCGTCAGCAACGGCGGGGAAGAAAGTGAGTGCGGCTGGTGCCAAGACAAATGGGGGGTGTCCTGGCAGATTACGCCGGTGGCTCTGACGCAAGCGATAACCGATTCCGATCCCGCCGTCGCCAAGCGCGCCTTCGATGCGATGATGCAAATGGGAAAGATCGATATCGCTACGATCGAGGCAGCAGTTCAAGGTTCACAAATTTAGCGAGCAGTCCCTTGCAATAAGTTTCTGCGTCGTAAGGGAAGCGTACAGATAAGCAGGATGCTTGAGACCGTGACTTCGCACCTTTATGCCGTGCTCTGCTACATAATTGAGCGGGTGGGATGCGCCCCTATGGGTGCAATAAACAGGCGGAGTCCTAGATGCACCGCTCGATAGAATTGAGGCAGGTAGGGGACCCTCGTAACGAGCAGATCCTATACAGATGACTCCACCAAAATCCGGAAATCGTCTTGTGTATCTTTGCCGGACTTTGTTCTTTGGAACACATTTATATAGAACAGATATTCCTGAAATGGGGCGATGGTGTTAAGCAGCGGATAGCGCGATGGATTGGCCAAAACTCGTTCGATTGCGTTAAGTGTCACGGACTGCCCGTTGTTTTCTGCAAGAGGGAGTAAACGGTGCGAACTCAAACCGTCATTCCACAGCTTCGTACCACCAATGCTAGCCGGAGTCTGCAGTTCTACGAAGGCGGCCTGGGATTTAAAATTGACTGGAAGCATCAGTTCGAGCCGGGCTTTCCGCTCTTTATACAACTCACTCGAAATAGCCAAACCATCTTCCTGACAGAGCATACGGGAGACTGCCACGTTGGCAGCGCGGTGTATTTTGTGGTTCCCGATGTCGACCGCTGTTTTGCCGATTTCACTGGGCGGGGGGTGGTCCCGACCGAGCCGCCGGCGGACACCCCGTGGGGCACTCGCGAAATGTTACTCACCGACCCAGATGGAAACCGACTTCGTTTTGCGAGTGACGCGCCAACTATCGAGGCCAACATGACTTTGGAGAGCATGTCCGACGAGGAGATCCTCCGCGTCGCCAATCCGATCATGTCCAATCTGATGGACGCATCGACTGCGATCGATCATGAGCGGCACATTCGAGATTTCAGCGACAGAATGAAGGCGATCGTCACACAAGAGTACCTTCAAAAAGTCTGTGAGAAATACCAACGGGAGAAGGGATGTTTTTCGCGGCGAGAGCCTGTCGCCGTATTCAGACGTCCCGGCGCGGTAGCGATTGTCTGGAAGCAGTGGTTCACGAAGGCGCCGGGTGAGTTCGTCGCTGAAATGGTTCTCATCGAAAAGGACAGCAGATTCCTGGTCGACCACGCGATGGTGTTCTAGTTGTTCGCAATCGTGATTGCTAAGAGGTTATAAGACTTTGAGGCGAACGGTTACTCACTCGCTGCAGTCGGAGAAATGACTGTCCTTGGACATTGAAGAGTTTCTCTGTTGAAGGATGTAAGGCGTCATACTTCCCACCTGAACTTTCAATTTATCTGGCTGTGTCTGCTTTTAGTTGTTGAGCTGCGACGGGAACCATAACGGAAATCGCTCCTCCGATATCGCCTTCCTTAAAGCCTTCTTTTTCATACCCTGAGATGTCCATCTGTCCCTTTGGCTGACCATGACACGCGAGGCATGCCTTGGTGTAGAAGAGTGGCAATAAGACACGCATCCCCCGGTCTTCAATCTGTTGCTCAACGATGTGATCGCCAACTCTGGGATGACTTTTCTGCATAACAAATAATGCCGCTTGCTCTCTCTCGTCGGGCATATTGCCAGGGTTCCGAGGCGCCGTACTCGGTGGACCGATCTGCCGCAACGTTAAGCCAGTATCCTTGGAAAATTTTTCCGCCACCCGCGTGGCAAAGGTCGCGGGAATGAATCCTTTGAATCCAATGCCTTTTCGATTAATGAGTGGCTCGGCGTCATGTACGGATTTTTGCATGAAGTACGCGAGCCTCACTAGCAAGACTTTTGCGCGCTCGGGCATCTGTGCAGGTGCCAGACTGCGTAGATCATGACCAGTCCGTGCGAGAAACTCCTTTCGCAGTCGCTCTTCAAACACCGCTAACGATAAGCCTTTGTCCTCTAATCTAGGATTGTTGATAGCCGATTGAGCCTTGCCAACGACCACTCTTCCAGAATCTAGAAGGACCGCCAACAGTCTAGCCGTCTCAGTTAATTCTGCCTTCTCCTCTGCGGCAATGTCTGGGTTCGAGACTGAAGAGCCTCCGCTATTAGGTCCGGGCTTCGGACCAACAGGGACACGAACGTCTGAACGGGGGATTCTATCTTCGCGCGTGGTCGCATTGGGATGGATTTTTGACCCATTGTCATCCCCATCGCTTGCGGCGCCCGAAGTTGTTGGGTTTTCGGTGGGTAAGGCTAGCGGCTCATTACTTAGCGGAGCTGGCTCTTGTTGATCTAATGCACCTGCAATTCGCAATGGAGATAAGGCCCAAAACCCGTATACACAGGCAAAAGTTAGTATGATGATAAGGAAGCGAGGCGCTTTGGCGGGATACAGCTTTTTGCAACCACTCAGATGCCCATGCATACGCAAGCTATGCTTTACTAATTGGGTGATTGTAACCCGGTTGAGAGGAAGTGGAATCGTAGGATACAGCGAAGGTTGGGAGTCCTAATTTCAGAAGGGCCTGCATCGAGGCATCTGGCGTGTATGTTGGACCAATGCGGAGTGAAGGCCCCCTAGGCTGGCGATCGTTATTCCTGGGAAACCTCCTGGAAGGAATAATCTAGCGAGGCGAAATCGAGACAAGCGCCTTCAGTTCATTAACAAGGGTTTCAAACAGTAACTCTTCCCATGGAGACCATACCGCTCCTTCTCCTCTGGATCTGAGTTTCATAGCCGGATCATGCATGTCTTGGTACGGAACCCCGACCACTAACTGCTCTTCGCGAAAACCTAGCCACTTTTCTTTAATTGCGGTTTTATTTCTGTAAAGCTTTAGCGGCAGGCCGTGGAGGCGTGCGGTTCACCAACACGTCAGCGTCGCGTTGTGCACGCATCACATCGCGGTACAACGATCCAATCATCGGACGACGCAGGGCCAATAGATGAAAGAGCGACATACGCTTGCCGCAGCATATTTGCCTTTCGTAATAGTGCGAGGCCTGCTAGCCCTGAGATTAGTAAGAAGTGATGTACACCCGAGTGATCATGTCTGGGCTGACGCTGTTGGTCGTCCTCGGTCATAATAGGCCAGAAACCCTTGATAGGCTATGGCCTGCCGTTGTATCGTGCGGCTTCTTTTAAAGTTTAGCGGAACAGACTGCACAGGGGCGGCTCCGCATAATGAAAAGGGAACTGCAAGGAAACGGATTCAGGTAAGCACGGTGAAACACGGGGGTGAAAGATGTCGCTTCAAAAACTGAACGCCTTAGAGTCGCGGGTCAGGAACTTGGTGCAGCTTGTTCAAGATGTCAAACACGAGAATGCCACACTAAAGATAAAATTAAGTGAGTCACAAGAACAACTTCGCGACCAGGAACAGCGACTCCAAGACAAGGAAAATGAGCAAACGGGTGTGCACGATTGCATTGAAAGAATATTAGGGGAATTAGATGCCGTCGACCCAGCGGTCTCTTCCAGCGTTAGGACTTTATGAGGATGTGGTCGACGTATCCATCGACCGGAATGACTACCTGGAATCGAATGCAATCGGTTTCAATCAACCGAAGGTCGACTCACAAGAGGCCCCATGGTTACCTTTAATGTTCACTTGAACACAATGATGTACCTCCATTGACCAAGAGCACGCTCGCGAGTATCCCCATGATGCGGCACAAGCATCTCCAGCTCGATCAACAGAAGCTCGATCGCGTGAAAGCTGTTCTCGGCGTCAAGACTGAAACCGAGGCCCTTGACCGTGCCCTCACGCTTGTCCTGAATGAAACCGAATTGAAAAGGGCCCTGAAAGCTTCCAAGGGGCGCACCCGACTTTACAAGCTCTTTTGCTAATATGCAGCGCCTGGTCGTAGGATCCCGTGACTCACCCGTTCTGAAGAGTGGCAGTCTAGCGCCCAGCGTTCCTGTTCACTATCAGCCAATAGACACGCCCGTGTGCGGGTCTTCTTCCGGCCCATGTCAGGAGAGAGGGCAAACAGGGAGGTATAACCGTGTCCTTCGGGACTTACTGACGGTGTTGTGTTCCTTCAAGCGTCGCGCTACCGAAGAGGCGAGTCTCTCGACCGAGAGAACGCGTGCCCTGTGGAGAAAACCACTGGCGCAGGGCAGCGACAATAGCGACATCGGCCGCCCTCGGGAGAAACGCTTCCGCAAATGAATATCCCCGCCGGATGGCAATATGCCCACAGAGGATTAGGGCGGTAATCGCCACGGCGAAATTCTGCCACGAGTCGAATTCCCATCCATAGGCTATCCCGTAAAACGTCTCACTCAATGGCCAGAGATATTGCATGGGCCAGCTTGTGCCGCTGCCGAGCAAATCACAAAGGAGGTGCAGATGGAACGCACAGAGACTGAGCCACCACACCTTCAGGCGATCTTTCCCCCCCCACGACAACAGCGTTCCGACCAGTAAGGCAGCCACCAAGCCATGCGTCAAGACGTGATGCCATCGGCCATACGCGTCAGCCCCGGCAATAAGAGAGAGGCCATCTAAATCCGGCGCAAGGCCTGCCCAGGCGACTAAGGCCCTGTCTCGTCGAGCAGTGAGGCGGTGACCGACGACCCATGAGAGCATTAAATGCGTAGGAATATGCATCTCTTTAACCCTTCGCTCCAGCTCGTGAAGTGAGGACAGCGCGGAACACTTGTCGAAGTGTGAAGTGTAGCGCATTGTGATGCTTTGTCATGTTCGGGGTGCTCTAAAACTCGGTCAGCGTAACGATAGATACAGAATCACAAATCCGTCACACTGACCTAAGCTAAAAGCTGGTAGTGAGACCCGGCGATAAAGGCTCCTGTAACATCCATAGCTGGCTCCTCAAGTACGGCTCAGTTTCAGATGCCCTGCTATACTTCATCCCTGAAGATGCGACGCTATGCCCGCTATGTGACTCGCCTCCTCGCCGTCGCAGTAATGCTGGTTTCTGTGACATTTATCATTGCTAAGATCCACACCATCCTTGACAATGTGCGACGTCCATCCAGTCAACAGGCGTGGACGAAGGCCATGATCTCTCACGCCCTGGCCACGAGGGCGGAACAAGAGGGCCGTCACCAAGACGCGCTTATGCTGTTGCGGACAGCACAGCAACAGGCGCTGGCCATTGTGAACGTGGAGAAGAAGATTCAGGCGTTGGCATCCATTGGCAGACTTCAATTCGAGTACAGAGACGGACGAGCCGCCAGGGAGAGTTTTGAGGCGGCTCGACAAGCCCTGGCTAGTGTCGGCATTTCAGATTCCGGTTCCTACAGCCGTACCATTGCGATGGAGATCGCGCAAGCCGGAGAAGTGCAATATCTCCAGGAGTTCCTTGGCAGTGAGCTGGCCCCGTCGCCGCAGTATCACCGGATGGTGCTTGTCGCGCTTGCGAGAGCTAGGCATGTACACAAAGCCATGGCAATCGCACAGGCCTTCCCCTTAGATTCGGGCACCCACGGCTCCTACCGTTCTGAAACCTTGGAGGGGCTCGCAGCGATTCAGGCTGAACAGGGTGACTTGGAAGCGGCCAGGTTAACTTTAGAGCTGATCCCCAAGGAACGACGTCTGCAGTACCAGTTGTCCAAGCTGTTCTTTCTTGCCGCCTCGGCGGCTGAACGCACGCGTCGTGGTGAACAGGAGACAGTGCAACAGGACCTTGACGCTATGGTGGCAGACCTTCAGAAGAAGCAGATGCATGGCTATGCTCAAGCGCAGGGGTGGGCCAGTGTCGCCAGAGCCTATCTCGGACTGGGCAAGCAAGCGGAAGCCCATCGCGCGATCGAACAGGCGATTGAATCGTACGGTGCGGGATATGACAAGGTTGAGTTTCTGAAGGAGATCCACCCGCTCTATTTGGCGATGGGGCTTCAGAATGAAGCGCACAGAAGCGTGCTGAGCCTCAAGGAGCCCTTATTCCAAATTCGAGGCTTAGTCCACCTGGCGCGACTGCGCGCGACTCGCGGTGACAAGGAGGCGGCCGGTCAGTTATTGGACGAGGCGGAAGGGTTGGCCTCTCGTCTGCTGAGGGATAATTGGCAAGCCTGGTCGTTGGCTGAAATAGCGGCAGCGCTGCAGGAAATTGGTCAGGATCGTCGGGCTGAAGAAGTCGCTCGATCGGTCCACGGAGAAAGCGAACGAGTGAGCTTATTCGACGTCTTTAGTCTTGCCTTCGTTTTGTCCGGTGGGCTGGCCGGATGGGCATTATTCCACTACAAAGAGCCCGGGCGACTCGTCACACAGGCGATGGCGGCAGGAACAGCGGTCGTGTTGGCACTGCAACTCGCCTTCTTGATCGTCAGTACTCCAGCACTGGCCCCACGTACGGATTTGCAAATGAACCTGTTATGCCTGATAGAGATCTGGCTTGTTTTCACGGTCATCGTTCTTCGCACGCCCAGCATTAAAGGCACCATGGTACCTGCGGTACCTGCTTCGCGATAGCCATATCGAGTTCAATGAGTTCTCGGTTATTGCGCGCTCAAAGGGAGGAAAATGCCGTTCACCCCGCTGCATGCAGGGCCAGGATTACTGCTCAAAGGCTTGTGTGGAAAGAGACTCAGCTTACTGAGCTTCTTAGCGTCTCAAGTCGTGATCGATCTCGAACCCTTGTACTACATGATGAGGCATCAATGGCCGGTCCATCGCATGACCCACACTCTTCTCGGAGCTGCAGTAGTCGCTGGGCTTGTGGTCTTTATGATGGCGCTGATACGTCAGATGCCGAGACTCCAATCTATGACCACGGACGATGGAGAATGCAGTCTCTGGGGTATTTCCGTTGGAGCCCTGGTCGGGACATGGTCGCACGTGCTGTTGGACAGCATCGTCCATCTCGATGTCCGACTGTTTGCGCCCTTCAATGATGCTCTCCCTTTCCATGGGCTCCTCGAATGGGAGCAAGTCAATCTGCTGTGCATCGTCTCGGCGGCAGTAGGCCTGCTCCTTCATGTACTCCAACGACTCACTGCTCGTCCCGCACCGACTCATTAGAGTTTCTACTCCATCGTCCTTGGTACCTACCCGGTGTGGCTCAACCTAAATACCATCCCCGACTTACCTGTAGGTTTGGCTCATTGGGGACTCTTGCCTTGCTGCCCGAGCTGCTTGAGGTCCTCTTCAATGCTGACCAACTGCTTTTCCAGATGCCGGTTCAGAAAGTCGGCCCGCTTCACCGCGAGACTTAACTTGTCGATCACGATCTCCCCGTGTTCAATGGCTTGGGCAATGGTTTCTAGTTCCGCCTCACCGGCGACATAGCTTTCGGGCACCTGCGTGATGTTGGTGGCGCTCAGTTCGTCAATCGTCATGAGCCTGCTCCTTGGTTGTAACAGTCGCGTCTATCCTGCCATCCTTCACATGAATCTCAATGCGGTCGCCCGATGACACCTGGGATCGGCTGCGCACGACTGTCCCGTCGGGGCGGGTGACGTAACTTAAGCCCAAGGCGAAATAGCGGGCGGGACTGGCGGCTTGGATATGTGCATGCAGTCGATGCAGCGTGCTCAGCGTTCGGCGGACCATGTCGCAGCCAGCCTGATGAATCTGTTGACGAAGATGTCTCAAGTCAAGACGGCGGGGGCCTACGACCGTCGACAGGGCCTTGAGCGGCAACGTCTGTCGCCAGAGCTGTAAGCGATGACGACGGCCCGAGACCAGGGCCGGTGCTCCGACCAAGACGGTTCGCAGCCGATCAGTGATGAGCGTCCGATGTCCTTGCAGCAGCCGTCGCGCCTCCAAGGGCAGGGCCTGATGGCGGTCGTGAAGTCGCCGACCAGAGAGTTGCAGGCATTCCTGTATGGCAATAGCGAGCCCATGCCATTGTGCGACGCGCTGACGTTGGCGATCATGTACCAATGAGAGCGCAGCCCGTAGGAATCGCGGGCGCTGCGACAGCAGTTGTCGTCGGCGATCAGCGACATGATCCATGGCGTACCCGCGGAGTCGGTCTCGCATGCGATGCAGATGATCTTGGAGCGCTTGAACCTGATCGACCAAGAACCGGGCGGCAGCGGTCGGCGTCTCCAGGGATTTCGCGGACACCAGATCGCACATGGATTGATCCGCGGTGTGCCCGAGGCCGGTCACCACGGGAAGCCCGCAGAGTGCGACGGCCTTCGCGAGGTCATAGTCATCGTAGGCGACGAGGTCTAATTCACTGCCTCCACCACGGATGAGCAGCACCGCGTCAAATTCCTGTTGACGCGACATGAGCTGTGCAAAGGCATGCAGTAAGGTCGGCACGGCTGCCACGCCCTGCACCGCCACGTTGAGAATGGTGTACTCAAAGCGAAACCCGCTTCGCTTCAAAACCGACAGGGCATCGCGGCAGCCATCGCTGTCCCGCTTCGAAATACAGAGAATGCGAAGGGTTGGTCGACGCCACACCAGGGCTTTATTACGGACGAGGAGCCCTTCGTGGTCCAGCCGCTTCAACGTCGCGTCGCGCTGTTGCTGCCGAAGGCCCTTCATGCCGATCTGATTCAGGCGATGAATGCGCAGATAGGGCTTCGCCTTCTTGATCCAAACGTCGATCGTCACTTCCAGCATGACCTCACAGCGGCCCTCACGATCACAGAGGTCACAGCCAAAGGCCTGGCCCTGTTTAAGAATGGCCTCCGTATCGGTGCGTTCCCAGATGAAACCGTCGATGGCGACCGTACTGTCCTGTGTGTCCGCCAATGTCACCGAGAGAAAGCCGCGCGGGCCCGCATTGAGGCCCGGTCGAAGCCACTGCGCATGCACAATGCGAGGGCCCAGCGCGGTGAGGGCTCGCATGCGATCATGAATGAGACCCGTGATCTCCCGGATGGACAGTGGCGCGGCTGGTGCAGGACTGGTTGCGGTCGATGGGAGGCTGTGCGCCTCAGGGGACGTCGTGAATACCGGGCCGCGAGAAGGTCTCGGTGTTGGTGTCGTACGCTCAGGAATCGGGGGATCAGGAAAGAGAGGCAGATTCATGACCGTGAAGATATCAAACCGAGAAGAGCGAAACCACCCCGGGTGACTGTCCAACGTCCCTGTCGCCCGACAGAAGCCGCTTTCGCGATTATCCATCGATGCTGTCTTCGTCTCTGTGCACAAACGATGGTTGCCGAGCCGCCCAGATCGACTTTATCTTACGACATCAGCGATAGAACTCTTACCAATAATGTCCCATCGTGAAGTGGTTCAGAGAAAGGCAGATTCTGCGACGATGTCGACACGACGTTCGGCTGCCATCACATCGCCAACCCAGCGGGTGCGCCGCTCCCGCAGGATATCCGTGGACATCATGCGAGCCAAGGCATGATGAGTGTAATTGTTAGAGTTCACGTATGGACTCTGGCGGGATACGGAACCGAGCGCGCCCTCGAACAGTTCTCGCGCTTCCGCCATGGGCACCAGAGATGAAGTCCTTCCGGCCTCGAAGAGGTTGGTGCCTACGACTTCCAATTGGATTGCCGATACGCCAGACTGTTCGATGCCCAACGCCTTCGCCGCAGCATATGACAGATCGAGGACTCGTCCGTTGACGTATGGACCCCGGTCGTTAATCCGGATCATGACATGGGTTCCATTGACCACATTGACAATGCGTGCCACCGTCCCTAACGGAAGGGTGCGATGAGCCGCCGTGAACGCATGCATATTGAAGAGCTCACCACTCGCTGTCTCATAGCCATGGAAATCGTCTCCATACCATGAGGCAATGCCGCGCTCTTTCATGCCAAGATCTAAATCCGCTCGCCCTTTACTCACGGCGGCACAGCCGCTGAGCAATAGACTCCCCGTCACAATGAGCGCCCAGAGGCACCGGTGATCCTGACCCATATGCCCTCCTAGCCACATACCGGCAAACCCGATTGGCCAAGCCTTGTGCCGAGAAGAACTGCAGTCGGTATACCAATCCTAAAAGCTGGATTCTCTGAGGTTTCCAAAGTGCCGGATGGCTCACGTGTCGCAGGTGCCATCTCAGGAGTGTCTCAAGGGCGGACGCGGCTTCGGGCCACCGGACGGTGCCCCAAGTCTCATGGGGATACGAAAGGATGTAACGAGTGCAGTCGGC
>Ga0111538_10006432_pt1 | contig 15902 bp, 7 predicted proteins | sample SoiMethybrSBSTD1_FD_79669 | JGI IMG/M metagenome (GOLD analysis project Ga0111538, IMG submission 79669) | Bulk soil microbial communities from a Populus tree surrounding site in Tennessee, USA - Soil MetaG P. TD hybrid SBSTD1 (version 2)... | ecosystem: Environmental > Terrestrial > Soil > Tree...
CGAGCTTTGCAGCTGGTCGTCGAATCCATAGAACGACGTGTAGTTGACGTGCGGCGAAAACCGGCGAATCCACGGCCAGCGTTTCGGCTGCGGCTGGAAGAACGCGCGGAATTCCGGGCGCCGGTAACCGCGGCGCGGCAGGAAGCCGACTTCCGGGTTGAAGTTCTCGCCGACCTGCGAATAGCCGGTCGAGACCTGCCACAACTGGTTTGTGAAGTTGTAGAACGCGCGGCCCGAGTAGTCGCTGCCGCGCGGGCCCGACGTGCGCGTGGTCGGCGTATCGGTGCGGGCGATGAACGCCGAGACTCGCTGGTTCGTCGTCATCTGGTAGTTCAGGTCGAATCCGTAGGCGCGGTTCCAGTCGTCCTGGACTTTTGCCTCGCCGAATCCCTGCCGGCTCACGTAAACCGCGCCGTAGCTCGAGCGGCCGACCTCGCGCTGAAGGCGAACGACACTGAAGTTGTTCGCCGGCCCGATGGTGTCGCCGTTGATGTTCTCGACATCGTCAGCCTGGATGTTCAAGACGCCAACGTTCCATCCCGCAACCTTGCCGCTGAGACGCCCGCCGCCACGAATGTCGATCGGCAACGCCGACGGCGAAAGGCCGATGCGGCGGGAGAAGAAGAGATCGATCTGTTGCGGGTTGCCGAACTGGAACGTCGAGGCGTTCTCGAGGAAGAATGGACGCTTCTCGGGGAAGAAGAGATCGAAGCGGGTCAGGTTGACCTGCTCTTCGTCAGCCTCGACCTGCGCGAAGTCCGTGTTGTAGGTCGCATCGAGCGTCAGGTTCGGACGGATACCCCACTTCAAGTCCACACCGAAGTCGGCGTTCTTCCTCACGTCCTCGCCGGCAACGACATAGTCCTTGTTCAGTGAGCCAAGGGCGTAGGGAATGATCTTGATATCCCGGCGCGTCGGCAGATCGAGGCCGGTCATCTTCGCGGCGAGCGACACGCGATAAATGTCGAACCCGCGCGGAATCGGCGCCAGGTAGACCTGCTCGTTCTTGTGGCGGATGTTCCTCAGCAGGTTGAAGCCCCACGTCTGGTTCTCGCCGGTCTGGTAGCGCAGCGTCTTCAACGGAATCGCCAGTTCGGCTTCCCAACCGCGCTCGGTGATCTGGCTTTTTACCGACCAGTCGCCGTCCCAGTTCGGGTTGAACGCGCTGATGCCGCCGCGCGCGGTACCGGAGCTGTTGCCGCCGCCACCGCCGCCGCCGCCGCCGCCCTGTGACACGCCGCTGGTCTGCCCTTCGCGCGCGACCTGGCCGTCGTATTCGATGCCGAGCGGGTTGGTGCCGAAGACGAACGCGTTTTGCGTGTCGTTGAAAGTGTCGAACACCATCACCACCGAGTCGGTGTCGCTCAACGACGCGTCGCGACGCGCTTGCGAGACGATGATCTTCGACGGATCGCTGTCGAACGCGATGATGCCGATGTAGATGGTGCCTTTGCCAACGAGGATCCGGACCTCGGTCTTCTCCGAGGCGGGCTCCCCTTCATTCGGGTCCTGCTGCGTGAAGTTCGTATACGGCTGCACGCCCTGCCAGGCGGCATCATTCACCCGGCCGTCAATGGTCGGGCCTTCGGCCGATGGGTCGAGCTTGCCTGCGGTGAAGGTCGGAACCTGACGGGTTTGCGCGGAAAGCGTGGTCGGAACGAGCGCAGCTGCGAGGATGAACGCGAGATAGCGGGAGCGACAACAGCTGAAATAGTTGCGATGCATTGGATTTGGATGATAGAGAATCTCACGGAGTGTACTTGAGGTACACAAGGTAGGACAAGGCCACAGAAGGCGCAGAAAGCACAGACCGGAAAGCGAGGAACCGATGAGCGTCCGAGCCGCAGCGGCGATTGTCACCACATGTCTCTGCGGCAGTGCCTTCGCGCAAACCGCCGCGCCCAACCTCACGCGCCCGCAACGCGATCTGCTGCAAGCCATCGTCACCGCGGTTGATGCAGCCTCGACCCAGCCCGAGAGCGCCGACCTGAAGTGGCAGCATCACATCCTGCGCGCCTCGGACGGTTCGCACTACGTCGCGTTTTCCGCCGAGCCGCCGGCGAGCGCGGCGTTGCCGTCGGGCTCTGCGCTGCTCTACCTGCGGCTCGCGACCGCGACACCGGCGGGCGCCACCCGCATCGCCGAGCGGTCGCCGATCAAGGAGTGGCTCGCCGGGAGCCGCACTGATCCGCGGCTGCTGCCGAGAACCGGCATCGCGCTCGGCGAAATGCCGATCATGGGACCAACCGGCAACATGACGGCGCGCCCATCGACGAGCACCGGCTCGAACGAGCTCCGCTTGATGGAGAAGGAACGCGAACGGGCGCGGCAGGAAAAAGAGGAGCGCGACAAGCAGCGCCGCAACGAGCTCGAAGGCAAGGAGGCGTCGGCGCGAAACATCCTGCCATTCGAAGATTTTGATGTCGCGTCGAGGTCAACCCGCAGCGATGGCACGCGCATCATCACGCGCGCTTTCACGGCCGGTCCTGGCAGCTACGATCTGTTCCTGGCGTGGGCGGATCCGTCGTCATCCAACGCGGCGGCAACCGTGCGGGTCGTTCGCAAGTCGATCACGCTGGAACCGGCGCGAACGGTCGGACTGATCACGAGCAGCGTAATCCTCGCCGAAAGCGTGTCGGTACGGCCGGCCCCGTATTCGCCGGGGGAACAAGCGTCGCATCCGTATTCAATCGGCCTGATGGAGATCGTGCCGGCGCGGACCAACCGCTATGGGCGGGAGAACAACCTGTCGCTCGCGTTCCAGGTCATCAACGCGCAGTCGAACGACGCCGGCATGCCCGATATCGTCGTCAACTTCAGGATTGTCCGGCCCAACGGCGAGAGCGAATCTGCGGTGGCATCGCTGAAGCCGCAGTCGTACAACGCGACGACCCTGCCGTCAGATTTCAACGCGAAACTCGGACACCCAATCTTTGCCGCGGTGAGCGCGCCGCTCGGCACGCTCAGTCGCGGTGAGTATCGATTACGAATCGCCGTCCATGATCGGATCGCCAATGCGTTTGCCAATACCGTGACGGCGTTCAGTGTGGTCGGGACGCCGGCGTCGCTACTTGCCGAGGCGCCGCCACCGGGCAGGCCGTTTCGGCGCGAAGCCGTGTTTGAGGCCGGCGTGCTCGGACCGCTTGTCGACGCACTGACGCCGGTGTCGCCGTCACCGGCGCTGTCACGCGCCCTGGCAGTCGCGAAAAACGGCAAGTCCGCCGACCTGCTGATTGAAGAGCCGGTGACGTCCGCTGAAGCCGGTATTCGGACTGCGCTCACAGCATTGGCGCTGCTCTCGATCGGTGATGTGTCCGCGGCAGCGCAGTTCCAGCGTGCCCTCGATCAGAATGCGCCGATCGCACCGACGCAGTTCCTGCTCGGCGCCGCGCGCGCCATGCAGTCTCGAGACCCCGACGCGATCAGCGCGTGGCAGACGGCGATTAGCAGTGAATCGGCGCCTGCCATCACGCCGCAACTGTTGATCGACGCGTACCTGCGACGAAACGATTTACAGAAAGCCACGGAGCTCGCGGCAACCAGCGCGCCGGCGAGCGCGGGATGGACTCGATCGATCGCGTCGGTGCACATCGCCGCCAAGCGCGAGGCCGCCGCTGTCACGCTGCTCGACCCGCATCTCGCCACGCAGCCGGACGATCAGGAAGCCCGATGGCTGCTGTTGCACGCCCTCTATGCGCAGTTCGTGCGCGGCGGCAAGCCACTACCCGCGGCCGAAGCGGAGCGGTTCACGAAAGAGGCGCGCGCCTACGTCGACGCCAAGGGCGCCAACAGCGCGCTCGCCGAAACCTGGCTTGCTCACATCACGAATAACAAGTGACGAAGGTCTACTTTTTGGTTTTCAGCGGCGGCGGTGTTGGCGCCTTGCCTTCGGTCTTGAGCGAATACGCGGGGCGGGCGTTGATCGATACGTTGGGCCGATCGACTGTGACGTCAAGCGTTCGCGTCCGCTTGGCCGGATCCGGGTTCGACGAATAGAACCCGAGCACGTAATAGTCGCTCGTGTCGGCGTCGATCCGCTTCAGTTCGCCGCCAAAATCGTTGGTATTCACCACCGCAAAGCCGCCAGTGCCCTCGGCGAGAAATCGCAGCGTACTGGCAGTCTTCTGCAGGTAGGTGCGCCATTCACTCTGATCCAGGTATTGCCCGGCATCGGTTACGCCGGCGAGCCCGCGCGGATCGATCGTGTACAGCGTCGCGTTGGCACGATTGGCCGAGAGGACCAGCTCGCGCATCAGCGCATGCAGATCCATGTCGGCGGTCACCGAGCCGAAACGGTAGTACGGATTCTCCTTGTCGATCAAATAACGCATCGGATCCGAGAACCTTCCGCCCTGGATCCGATCGCGGCCAAGACGCCCTTCGACGAACGGATCGAAATCGTAGCCCGTGCTCACGTAGATCACGGCCTTGCGCTTGTTGTTGATCCGCTCGATGTCGCCGAGGAGCTTGTACGCGGTGAAGAACGCCATGCGTGCGCGATCGCGAATGTCACCCGGCCCCTGCGAAGTCTCGAGCATCTTGAACAGTTCAGCCGGCAGCAGACCGGACCCGCGGATCTTCCCTACCGCTTCGCGAACCATCTTCTTGTCGTAGGTCGGCCCAATCTCGAGATAGGAAGGCCCGCTCGAAACGACCATCACCAGGTCGCCGTCGTGCACCAGCGTGTCGACGATCGTCTCCATCAGCTTGCGCACGTGCGGCGAGTACTCGGGCTCGAAGTGCAGGTCGTCGATGAAGACGAGGATCACGCGTCCAGAAGTGTCGTCAGTCCGCGGCTTCGCCTGCGGCAACACGAGGCCGTCAGGCCCGGCCGACGGAGCTGCCGGCTGCAGGAGGTTATACAAACGGCCGCCGCGAATCAGCGTAAACGACGAAATCGTTTGCGGCACGCCGTCTTCAAGCACGGTGAAGTTCTCACGCGTGAGGTCGGCGACGAAGCGTCCGCCCTGATCGCGGGCGATGACGTCAGTACTGACCAGCGTGACGCCGGCGCGGAACGTTGGTTGCTGCGCGGCCAGAAAGGCAAAAGGCAGAAGGCAAAAGGCAAAAGTGAATGCCCACCGAACAGATTTCATGGTTAGCCTCAGTATAATGTCTGCGATGAAGCCGACACGCCGCGAGATTTTAGGCACTTTTGCCGCTGTCGGCGCCGCCACTCTGGTCGATCCGGGTGACGTCCTCGCGCGCTTGGCCGCGGATGTCCCCTGCGTCGCGGGCGGGCCCGCGGGAAAACTGCTGGGCACGCTGCCGTTGTTTCGGAACCGGGTGCTGCCGATACAGTTCGGCGTCAAGTACGACGGCGTCGGACTGGATGCGCGCCTGGACACCGACCTGTCGCTGCTCGAGCCCAATAGACTGATCACGCCGAACGAGCTGGCCTACATCCGCACTGAAATCCCGGCGGCCGCGGCCGAACACAAGGGACCCTGGACGATCGAAACCAGCGGCCTGGTCGCGCAGCCGGCCTTACTGACGCTCGACGATTTCACCAAGCTGTCGAAAGGCATGGGGCCGCATCTATTCGAGTGTTCGGGCAACGGCAGCAACCGGCAATTCGGGTTGATGAGCGTGGCCGAATGGGACGGCATCCCGCTCGCCGAATTCGTGGCCCGATTGAAGCCCTCGAAGGACGCGACCGGGGTGCTGGTGAGCGGCTACGATCACATCGGCCAGAACTCGCCGCGATCGATCGTCGGCGCCAGCTGGGTGTTTCCACTGGCCGATCTCGATAAGCTCGACGCGTTTCTGGCGATCCGCATGAACGGACAGCCCGTGCCCGCCGATCACGGCAAGCCCGTCAGGCTCGCCGTGCCGGGATGGTACGGCTGCTCGTGGATCAAATGGGTCAACGAAATCCGCCTCGTTGGACCGGACGAACCGGCCACGTCGCAGATGGTGGAGTTCGCCGCCCGAACGCACCAGAGCGCGCCGCATAAGTTCGCGCGCGACTATGCGCCGGCCGACATTCATACCGCCGCCACGCCGGTGCGGGTCGAGAAACGCCTCGGTCCCCAGGGCCTCGCCTATCGCATCGTCGGCATCGTGTGGGGCGGCACCAAGGTCGCCGATCGGCTGCAGATCCGCTTCGGCAACGACCAGCCGTTCACGCCGTTCGCGGTCTGTCCAACACCGAGGACGCACACGATGTGGTCGCTGTGGGAATACAGTTGGAAGCCGGCGGCGCCGGGAACCTACGACATCACGCTCGAAGTCGCGGATCAGTCGGTTCCTCAACGCCGATTGAAGAGCGGCTACTACATGCGGCAGGTCAAGATCGACGAAGTCTAGCGAAGGGCTTCGCGCGCTTCCACGATTTCGGGCAGGCCAGGATCGGCAAGCCGATAGTTGGTCAGGAACCGTTTGTAAGCCGCGCGCGCGCTCGCTGCATCTCCGGCATTTCGATACGCCCTCGCCAACCCGAACAGGGCGCGGCTGCGATTCGGCGTCCGCTCCAGCGAGCGGTTGAACCAGGTGATCGCTTCCTTCGCGCGATTCGCCTGCAACAGCAATTCCCCGTACAACTCGTTGACGTCCTTGACGGGAAACGGGCGCCCGATCGGCTTTGGCATGCGCGCCTGCAGCGCCGCGGCACGATCCATCAGCGCAAATGCCTCGGCCTGCCGCCCCTGCGCAAAGCGATCGAGCGCTTCCATTTCGCTCAGCATGATCTCAGCCTGTTCGCGTAATTCCGCAGGCTGCGACGGCGCCGACGCCTTCTTGAATTCGTCGATCACCACGCGCACGCGAGTAGCGTCGCCGCGATTGACGGCGCTCAACCCAAGCGCGAACAACTCCTCGATGTTGTCGAAGGTGGACTGCCCTCTCATGTCGCTCCACCGTTCGCTCTCGATGATGTAGCGCGCGCGCATCGAGCCGCGATCGTTGCGAAGTGCCGCCTCGTTGTTCCCCCGGCCGATTTCACTCTGCTCGCCGTAGCCGTGTCCGCCAGCATGCTGAGGCGACAGTAAGCCATGCTGTCCCGCCGTAGCCGTCTGAGATTTTGCGGCGGCGAAGGCGGCCTCCACGAACGCGATCGCTTCCTTCGTTTTTGAAAACCTTCCTTGCTGCGTCCATTCGTATTGTAGCCACGCCAGGCTGTGGAAGTCGCGGCTCGTGATCGGCAGGCCGCGCCGCTTCGCCCAGGCGATCGAGGCGTTCCACGATGCTTCGTCCGCCGCGGCGGCTTCGTCCCAAAACCCCATTTGCAGGAACGTGTGTGCCGGCATGTGGAGCGCGTGGCTGGCCTGCGGCGCGATCGTCGCGTAGGCCCGAGCGGCCGGGAGCGCTTTCGACGCAAGCGATCCATCGTCGTAGGCATGGAGGATGTAATGCGCGGCGCCGGGATGCTTCGGATTGCGCGCGAACACCTTCTCGGCGATCGCTCCCGCTTGCTGACGAATCGGCAAAGCCGCATCGCCGCGCGGCAGCGTGGCCAGCAATGCAAGCGCATAAAACGTCTGCGCGTCATCGTCGGCAGGATTATCGGCGGCAACGCGGGCCATCTCTCTGGCGTGGGCGGTCAATCGCGCGACCTTATCGCCGGTTCCGAACAACGCTTCCGCCGCACGCAGGAAACCCTGCTCTCTCGGCGTCTTCGCCTTCGCCAGACGTGCCGCCGGCGTGGCCCCTAATTTCGCCAGCGCCGTTTTCCCCTTGTCGACCTCTTCGAAAAACCATAGCGGCTGGCTGAAACTCATCGCCTCGCCCCAGTACGCCATCGCGAAACCGGGATCGATCTTCTGCGCCTCCCTAAACGCATCGATCGCGTCCTCGTACATGAAGCTATGCAGCCAGGTGACGCCGCGAGCGAATTCGGATTGTGCGTTGCGAACTTGGGGCTTGGGGCTTGGGCCCTGGGCGTTCGCAGCCACCAGCGGAAGACAGACCAAGATTATGCCCAATAGGAAGCGAACCACTGTCGGCCCAGTACAACACAAAGGCGGCCCGATAGGGCCGCCCTCGTGGTTTTCGCTCAAGCCCAGGACCCAAGTCCCAGGCACCGGTCACCCGCTAGAAATTCACGCGGAACGCCAGCTGCGTGAGCCGCATGAACCCCGACTGCGATCGGGCCTGGCCAAACGAGGCGCTGCCCACGCTTTGGGTCGGTCCGAACACCTTGACCGTATTCGTGACGTTCAGCACTTCGAGACGAATCTCGGCCTGCGCCCGTCCGCGCAGCCGAATCCCCTTGGTCGCCACGAAGTCCCAGTTGTTCCGATGCGGCGTGCGGACATCGCCGAGAGTGCGCGGCAATGTGCCCTGGACGATGCCAACGGGATCCACAAAGGCCGTCCCATTGAACCAGGTGCCTGCGATGCGCTCATCGCGAGTGCCGCTGGTATCGGCGTCGCCTGTGCCGGGATCCACGCGTTGCATTCTGACGCCCAGGCCCGACAGATCGTTCGAGTTGGCGTTCGGTGAGAACGGGAACCCGCTCTCGAACGAGAGGATCGACGAGAGCGTCCAGTTGCCGAGAACCGCCGCGCCCACGCCGCCCTGCAGCCACTTCTTGCCGTCACCGAAGGGCAATTCGACGATCGGCGAGAACACCAGCTTGTGCGGAACGTCGAGCAGGCCGATGGCGTACTCGGCGTCGAGGTCGTAGTTGTCGGCGGCCTCGGTCGAGTTCAACGAGAACACATTGCTCTCGCCGTACTGATTGTCTTCGAGGCGGCTGTAGGTGTAGTTGACGCGGCCGCCCCAGCCGCGGGTCACGCGCTTTTCGAGCTTCAGAATCGCGGCCTGATACGTGTTACGGCCTTCGGTGGTCTGCAGTTGCATGATGTCGCCGAACTGCGGGAACGGACGCAGCAACTGACGGTAGGGAATGGTGGCGCTCGTGACGTTGAAGCCCTGACCCGCCGGCAGTCCGAAGAACGGATTGGCAACGTTCTGGTTCAAGGCAGCGGCACCTAGCGCCCAGTGCTGCTTCGGCACCTGGTTGATGTTGATGAGCCCTTCGTTCGCGCCGCCGAGACCGAGGTCGCGACCCCTTGCGCCGGAGTACTCGAAGCCCACGGCGAAGCCGCCGCCGATTTCGCGGTTGAAATCGGCCGAATACATGTAGACGTGCGGCGCGTGCTTGTTCTGATCGATGAAGCGGATTTCGCCTCCGACGCCCGTGAGCGCCCCGAGGGCGTTACCCACGGGATCGAGCAGGCCGGCCGGGAACGGGTTGTTCATTGTCACGCTTGGATAGAACTGGCCTTGATTGATGAAGGTCTGCCTGGCCGCGCCAATCTGGCCGTAGTTCACGTTGCTGGGCGCCTGATAGTTCCACGGCGACCAATACGTCCCGAATCCGGCGCGCAGCACGGACTTGGGATTCATGGCGTAAACAACACCGACGCGCGGCGACACTTTCATGGCCGGCGGATCGCCCTGATACTCGTTGGCGCCGTTCTGGCCCGCATACACCAAGCCGCCGACGATGCGCTGCCCGGTAACGGGATTCACGACGTTGCCGAGCGCGCCCCCCGGATTCAGGGTCTGGTTGAACGCCACCGTGAAGTTGTTGTCCTTCTCCTGGAGTCCCTGCTCGTGCTCGAGACGAAGGCCATAGTTCAGCGTCAGCTTCGGATTCACTCGGAAGTCGTCCTGCGCGTAGAAGCCGAAGTAGTTGGTGAAGACATTGACCGGGTTCGATTTGCCCACCCGCGAGAGATTGCCGGGATCGCCCGACGGATAGCCGAGCAGGAAGCTTGCGAACGCGTTGCCGGACGGCGTCGTACCGCCCGTGCCGTTCTGCGCCGCATCCGACGAGGTGAAGTGGCGGGTGAACAGGAAGTTGCCCGATGCCTCGTCGAACGACTGGAAGTCGAGGCCGATAAAGCGGTAGTCGACACCGAGCTTGATGGTGTGCTGTCCGAGGAGCTTCGACAGCGTGCCGTTGGCCGTCCACGAGTGCCACTTGACGTTCACCGGGTCGATAGCGCCCATCAGACGGCGCGTGCCGCCCTGCCCGTAGTCCGTGAACTGGACGTAGGGGAACTTCTTTTGCTGCAGTGAACCTACGTACGACTGCGGCAAGCCGAGCGTCGCCGGATCGAAATCGATCGACATGGTGTTGTTGTCCTGGAAGGTGTTCATTCCGTACCGGAACGTCAACACGGTGTTGTTGCTCGGCAGCCAGGTGTTGTTCAACGTCAACAGGTGGACCCGGCGACGCAGGATATAGTCGCGCGAATCGACGAAGCGGTTCGCACCATCGAGGCCGGGCTCGAAGTAGTTCGCGCACGGCTCGTTCGTCTTGTTGTAGAGATAGAAGCCGTTCAACGAGACGTTGTCGGAGAACCGGTGATCCATCTTGCCGGTGTACATATACGCACGGTCGTTGATCTCGGCGGTGCGGTTGAAGTTGATCGAGCCGTTGCTGATCTCCGTGTCTGGATTCGGCACGTAGCTGATCATCTTCAGCGAAATCGGGTTGAGGCGGCCGCTCGGGATGGTGTTGTTCGCGAAGGGCTGACGGCCCGCGCCAGTAGCCGGATCGCCAGTCAGCGGGTCGTAGATCACGACGAGACGACCGGCGCTGTCGAAGGTCTGGGAAAAGTCACCCGCCTTCTCGCGCGCCGTGGGCACGCGCAGTGCGCCATTGCGCGTGGTGCTCGAACCGTAACTCTCGGTTGCAAACCAGAAGAACGTCTTGTTCTTCACGACCGGCCCGCCGATGCCACCGCCACCGGTGTGGAAATACGTGTCGGGAATGGGCACGTTGGCGAGCGCCGAGAAGAAGTTGTTCGCCATGCCCCACTTCGGGCGGGTCTGGTAGAAACCGCTGCCGTGCCAGTCGTTGCCGCCCGACTTGGTCGCGACGTTGAACGTGCCGCCGCCCGTGCGTCCCGTCTCCGCGTCGTACTGGTGCACCTGCACGTTCACGCCTTCGATCGCTTCGATAGTGGGATTGGCCGACGCGCGGTTGCGCATGTCGGTGATCGGCACGCCGTCAACGAGGTAGTTGTTGCCGCGCCGCGTGCCGCCGCCCAGCGAGAGCAACGAGGCGTTGGTCTGATCCTGCTGACGGTTGAATTGGGGGTCACCCGAGGCGACGACCGTGGGCACCGTCACCGCAAACAGGAACGCGGAACGGCCACCGCTCGGAAGCGTCTCGAGCTGCTTCGAGTCGATCACCGCGCCAGTGGAGGCATTGGACGTATCGATGAGCGGCGCATCGCCGGTGACCGTGATCGTTTCCTGCAGCTGGCCGACATCGAGCTTGATGTCCAGCGTCACGAACTGCTGGGTGCCGACGCGGATGCCCTTGTTCTCGAATTTCTTGAAGCCCGTCAATTCCGCCGAGACGGTGTAGACACCGGGGTTCACCGCAGAAAAGTCATACTGGCCGCGTTCGTTGGAGACCGCATCACGGCTCGCGCCGTTGTCCTCGCTGAGTAGCGTGACGGTCACGCCGGGGACCACGCCGCCTGAATCGGTGACGACTCCGCGCACGCCGCCAGTAAACGTCTGCGCCCACGCCGTACTGGTGGCAAATGGAACAAACAGCAGTGCCAAGAAGCACCACCGCGAAACAAGGTTCCTCATATTCGCTTTCCTCCAAATCGAAAGGGTCCGCCCGCCAACCGCACGCGGCGGGACAAACGCAACATGCCGGTGGAGATCAAGCCACATCCAACGACCGGGCTTCGACGGCACGCATCTGACAGAGATGTCGGAGTGTAGGCCACCCCGCTTTCGCTTTGCAAGATCGGAACGGCGCCAGGTACTACAAATTCTTGGATGTCCTGAACCGGAAAGCCATCGATATAATGCGCCGATGGCGAACCGAGTGCATCGCAATACGATTTTGGTGTTCGCGATCGCTTGGCTCGTTCCGCTGATGGCAGCCGCGCCTGCGGCCGATCAATCGCCACAGCAGCCCACATTTCGGGTGGCCATCGATATGGTGACGCTCGACGTGATCCCGCGCGGCGAGAACGGGCGGTTCGTCCCCAACCTTGTGGCCGACGATTTTCAGGTGCTCGAAGATGCGGTGCCGCAAAAGGTGGCATCGCTGGTGCTCGTCAACGGCGGCCGGGTCTTCAACCTGACCCTGCCCGCGTCACCCGCGACGGCATCGCCCGACGGCCTCGTGTTGCCGGCCGCTCGTGCCACCGAAGACGCCGGCGGCCGCGTCTTTGTTCTGATCGTCGATGACTTGCATTTCACCGCCACCGAGACGCCGGTCGTCCGGGCCCTGCTGCGCAAGGTGATCGCGCGGCTGTTCCATGACGGCGACATGGTCGCGATGTTCAGCACGGGATCATCATCGATTGAAATTCCCGTCTCGTACGATCGGAAGCTCCTCGAAAGCGCCGTCAGCAAGGTGTCGGGGCACGGCATGTCGTATCGGGACATCATGGACGCAAAAGATGGATCGCAGGGTCCGCAAGGGCTTCGCTACCAGGCGCATGTGGCCTTCAAGACGGCCTATGAACTCCTCGGCAATCTCGAGCGGGTGCGCAACCGCCGCAAGGCGTTGATCCTGATCAGCAACGGCTACGACTTCGACCCGTTCCCGGCCGGGCGCACCGGAACCGATCAGGTCTTTGGCGGCCGCTACGGCTCGCCGTGGGTCAATCCCGAAAGCGGCGATCGGTTCATGGCGCTCGAGAAGGCCAACAACCAATTCGCCGACGCCGATCTGGCATCCGAGCTCGCGGCGATCACCGGCATTGCCAACCGCGTCAACGCGTCGATTTACGCGATCGACCCGCGCGGTGTTGCCGGCACCACGAGCGTTGCCGAGCAGATCGACTCGACCGAGATGCGGACACATATCGGCAAGACCCAGGGCAGCCTGCAGGTGCTGTCGGAAGCGACCGGCGGCTTTGCCGTGATCAACGACAACACCTACGACGAGGCATTGACGCGCATCGACGCGGAAACCAGCGACTACTACATCCTGGGTTATTACTCGACCAACGCCGATGCCACGCGACGAAACCGACAGGTCGAGGTGAAGGCGGCACGGCCCGGAGTGCAGGTGGCGTCGCGCGGTTGGTACCGCACCAAGGGCCAACCCGGACCGCCGCCCAGGCAATGATCGGGGCTGAGCGCGCGCGCACGATACGCCGTGTGGCGGCGCTCGTGCTGCTGATCGCAGCCGGCGCGCCGCTCGCCGCGCAACGGCGCGGCCCGGCGCCCATCGTCTTCCCAACCTCAGGATCGCCGGCTGCTCACGCCGAGTTTCTCGCCGGCGTCGCCGCGCTACACAACTTCGAATACGAAGACGCCAACGCCGCCTTCATCAAGGCACAGCAGATCGATCCGGGTTTTGCGATGGCCTACTGGGGCGAGGCGATGACCTACCACCAGACTCTCTGGGGCAACGAAGACGTCGCCGCCGGGCGGCGCATCCTGTTGCGACTGGCGCCGGACGCCGGCACGCGGTCGGCCAAAGCCGGCTCTGAACGTGAACGCGGGTTCATGAGCGCCGTCGAAGCGTTGTTTGGGAACGGCGACGTCACCGCGCGGCGTGCCGCGCACGCGCGCGTGATGGCAGCGAACTACGCGCAGTTCCCGGACGATCCGGAAGTCGCCACCTTCTACGCGTTGGCGCTGCTCGGCACCATGGCGCGAGGACTGGCGGGTGCGATGGATGCGCAAGAGGGACACAGCATGGCGCTTGCCGGCAGCGCGACGCAGACCCGCGTGACGTCGATTCTCGAAAAAGTGCTGCGGTCGCACCCCAGGCATCCGGGCGCCTTGCATTACCTTCTGCATGACAACGACGATCCGGCCCACGCGCATCTCGCGTTGTCGGCCGCCCGTATCTACGCGCAGGTGGCGCCAGCCTCGAGCCACGCGCGCCACATGCCGGCGCACATTTTCTTGCAGCTCGGGCTGTGGCGCGAAGCGGCAGCTTCGGATCAAGCGGCCTATGCCGCATCCGATGCCTGGGTCAAAGCGAAAGGGCTGCCGCTCGCCGTGCGCAGCTATCACGCCCTCTCGTGGCTCCAGTACGAGCTATTGCAACTGGGGCGCCATCGCGAGGCTCGCGACACGTTGGCGCAGATCGAACCGGTGGTCAAGACAAGCGGTCAGCTTGGCCTCGTGAGCGAACTGGCCTCGATGCGCGCGCGTTACGTCGTCGACACCCGCCAGTGGGATCTGCTGGCTCGCGAGCGGAATTTCGGCAACGTCAACGAACTGTTCGCCATCGGGATCAGCGCGGCGCGAACCGGAAATGCGCCGGCAGCGGAATTGGCGCGGCAGGCGCTCGCGGAGCGCTCGCGCGCGGAACAAGAAGGCGACATGCGTCCGGTGATTGCGATCATGGAGCGGCAAATTGCGGCGTTGATCGAGCTGGGCGCGGGACGTCGCGATCGGGCCGTCGAGATCCTGCGCGCCGCGGCGCAGGCCGAGCAGCAGCTGCCGGCACCACTGGGACTTCCCAAGCCGATCAAGCCCGCGCCTGAACTGCTGGGCGAAGTGCTCACCGAGATCGGCCGTCCGCGCGAAGCGCTGGCCCCCTTTCAACAGGCCTTGCGCCGCAACGCGAACCGCACGTTGTCGGTGCTGGGATTCGCCCGCGCCGCGCAAGCGAGCGGCGACATGGCCACGGCCCGCGCGCAGTATAGCGCGCTGCTCAGAAACTACGCCGGCGCCGATGCCGGCCTGCCGGCGTTGAACGAGGCGCGCGCCGCCGTCAACGGCAAGTCACCCGTTAAATAGAACGGGCCGGGCCACTGCAGCGGCCCGGCCCGAAGTAGCAACAGCGGCGACGCTTAAAACGCGTAGCGGAAGCTCAGCTGCCAGATGCGCATGAACCCCGCCTGCTGCGTGATGCGGCCAAAGCTCTGATCGGTGATCGCGTTCGAGTCGATACCCCTGAACTTCGCCGTGTTCGTCAGGTTGAGGATCTCGAATCGCACCTGCGCGGAGTGACGACCGAACCTGGTGTCTTTCGCGATGACCAGGTCGACGTTTTGGCGGAACTGATAGCGGGCGTCGGCGACGGCGCGCGGCGCGTTGCCGAACGTGCCGGCTCCGGGACTGCTGAATGCCGTGGCGTTGAAGTATCTGGCACTGTCCTGGCCCTCGAAAGCGACGCGATCGTTGTCGCTGCCCGAGGTGTTCGGATCACCGACCAGGTTGGGCCGCTGCCGGCCGCCGAACAAACCGAGATTGGCCGTAGACGCGCCGCTGCTCAGCACCGCGTTCAGGGGCACGCCGCTCACCATCTCCACGACCGCCGACGCGTTCCAGCCGCGCGTCAGGACGTTGCCGCCGTCGGGGAAGCGGAAGATCGGAGCGAGGATGATGCGATGCGGTGAGTCGAAGTAGCTCACGCCGTACTCCGCGTCGAGATCGTAATTGTTCTGCGGTAAGGCGGTACGAGTCAGATAGGTATTGTCCTGACCGAACTGGTTGTCCTTGGTGCTGCTCCAGGTGTAGCTCAAGCGCCCGCCCCAGGAACGCAGCACTCGTTTTTCCAGCAAGAAGGTCGCGGCGTGAAACTGCCGCTTCCCGCCCTCGGTGCGCTCGAACTCGAAGACGTCGCCAAACTGCGGGAACGGACGCAGCAGCTGGCCGGCCTGAATGGTCGCCTGATCGCCGAACTCGCCCGTGCCGGCAACGCCGAAGAACGGGTTCGGGACCGACGCGTTGAGCGCCGCCGCGTTCCATGTGCCATTGGGGCCTGGGAACACCCGTCGTGCCACATCGGGATCAATCTGATTGATATTGATTCCCACCGGCGCGCTCCCGCCAAACCCGAGGTCCCGGCCCGTAGCGCCGACGTAGCCAACGGTCAACGCCATGTTGCCGCCAAGCTCGCGCTGCACATCAAACGAGTACTGATGCACCTTCGGATCGCCCTTGTTCTGATCGACGAAGTTCACCGTGCCGCCGGTGCCGGTCAGCAGGCCCTGCGAACTTCC
>Ga0111538_10006434_pt1 | contig 15899 bp, 11 predicted proteins | sample SoiMethybrSBSTD1_FD_79669 | JGI IMG/M metagenome (GOLD analysis project Ga0111538, IMG submission 79669) | Bulk soil microbial communities from a Populus tree surrounding site in Tennessee, USA - Soil MetaG P. TD hybrid SBSTD1 (version 2)... | ecosystem: Environmental > Terrestrial > Soil >...
GGCCCAGGTATGTTCGGAAGTGTCGGTACCGTCCTCGTCGTCGCTGCTGAAGCTATGGTACCCGACCCCGCCGCGCGCCCAGAGCCCGATCACCGGCGTGAACATCATGCCGTACCCGACGCGCGGTGTGATTCCGAAGAAGGTGATGTCGTCCAGATCGTTCGAGGGGCCGGGGCCGGCCGGGTCCGCTTCGCCCGAGCCCTTCCAGAAGGCGAGACCCGCGCCCACGCTCAGGTGATCGATCACGAAGTAGTCGAAGCCGAGCTGTGGTTGGACGAAAGGGTTCGTGCTGTAGACCATGACGTGCGTGCCGAGCGAAAACTCGGTGGTGTCGATCTCGTCCTCGCCGTCCGGAGGGTCGTCGACGGCGGTGTGGGTGAACGAGAGCCCCGCCAGCCGCTCTGCCGACAGCACGAAGGTTCCCGAGTTGGAAAACGTCGTGCCGGCTTGCTGTGCAGCGGCCGTGCTTGCGAGAAAGGTCACTCCGGCGGCTAGAGGGATTGCGATCACTTTCTTCATGGCATGTCCTCCTCGGTTTTCTGGGTTCACTGTTCGACCAGGTGTTCGGGATTGGAGTCGGTGATGCCGGCGATCGCCTGCCACTCGGGGTACGGCACGCCGTTCGGGTGCTGGAAGTAGCGGGGCTCGCCGAGCTGGTAGCGCAGCGCTTCGTTCGGGCCGGCCAGCGCTTCCTTGGCGTTCATGACGCGCGAGCTCACCGGCGCGCACGACCGCGTGTGCCAGTGCGTGTCGGTGGCGTCCCAGCGGAAAGTCAGCTGGCCGGACGAGCTTTCGCCGAAGCCGAGCGCGGACCCGGAAGCAGCGGGCGCGTCGAGAAAGAAGCTGACGCCTTCCAGGAACACGCCGTCGACGCAGGTTTCGCCGGGGCGGGACGAATTCACGAACGTCGCGAGCTCGCCGGCGTTCATATAGGCGCCGCCGCGGACCACGAGGTACGAGATCGGGCGCTGATAGCCGGGCTGGTCGTTGCCGAGATGGAGCAGGCGATTTCGGAACACCTTGGCTTGCACGTCGACGAACAGCCAGTTGGCCGCGGCTTCGATCCGCGCGAACCAGCTTTCACCGGTCGTGTCCGGATCGGTCGCGAAATTGCTCTTTGCTACCAGCACGTTTTGCCAGCGCCTGACCCAGAAGCCAGCGCCGTTGTCCGAGCTGTTCCGCACGGCGCGTCCCAACACGTTGAGGATCGCCAGGCGATCGACTGCGTCTCCAGAAAAAAGGTAGGCGGGCCGCGGCTCCGGGAAGGCTCCCGAGTCGACGGTAACGCCGTCGATCACGACGTCGTTCGTGCGCTGAACGACGAAGTAGCCGACTTTGCCCCCGCGCACCCGGACGCGCCTCGAATCTAGGAGTGTGAGGCTCGCGATCGAAGCCTTCGGCCCCAGAACGACGTCGCAGTCGTAGCTGCTGGCAATCGTCGTTGCCGCGAGGTCGCCGATCACGTTGACGAACGCCTCGCCGTTGGCGCACTCGTTGGCCAGGGAGGGCGCGTCGTCGACGATGACCACGCGCGTCGTCGCCGGGAGCATCGGCACTTCGTAGGTGAAGGCCGCGGTTCCGAACAGCGGAAGCGTTTCGACGCGCAGCGCGGGATACAGGCGATGTGGGCCAGCAGGCGTGGGATTGTTGAGCAGCGAAGACGGGTCGAGGCCGCTGCAAACCGGCGCTCCTCCCGTGAGCGGCGGGTACTTGGGGTGCGGCAGTCGGGGCTGGCATTCTCCTTCGATCGGCCCATCGGGACTCGCGTCGGCGGCGCCGGCGTCGTCGCCGACCTCGCCGCCGCTGTCGCTCGGCGGCGCGTCGCTCGGAGCCGAATCGTCCGTGCTGACATCGTCGGGGTTCGCGTCGCGGGCATCGATGTCGGAAAAGGTCGTGTCCCTACCGGCGTCGGTGGGCGCGGGAGCTGCGCTCGGCGAGTCAGTGTCGCAAGAGCAAGAGCTCGCGCCGGCGAGAACGAGAATGAGCGAGAAAAACCGCCGGAGCATGGTGACTCACGGGCAGGCGTACTCGGACTGGATCGCGCTCAGTGCCGCACCGATGTCGCCGTTGAGCGCAAGCCTCGCCGTCGTGCCTCCGGCTTTCGCGACCGCATCGAAGCCGGCGATGCTGGAGGCGATGGCGATCACGTGCGTCTTTATCGACGGCGCGACCGCGAGGCCGTCGTGCGCCAGCATCGTGACCACGGGCCAGGCGTCCGACGCTTCGCTCGGGGCGCAGGAATTGTCCGGGCCGTCCGCGATCAACACGACGATCGTGGTGCCGTTCGGGTTTGCGTTGGCCAGCTTTCGCGCCTGCGCGATGCCGCCTTCCAGAACGGGGATCAGCACGGAGCCGCCGCTCGGGGGTTTCAGGTTGAGCGCGGAATCGAACGCGGCGCGCGACGCCGGCAGCGGTGACAAAGGAACCTGCGGGGTCAGGTAGTCTTTCGTTTCGCAGGAGACGGTGGAGGTAGCAAAGCAGCCGAGGGTGGGAATGCAAATCCCTCCAGGTCCACACTCCGCGCTGGTGGTGCAGGTCGGCGGCAGTGGTTTCGAATTCGTGGCGGGATGAAGCTGCAGGGCGACGCGCACGTTGCGAGCCTGATCAGCCCACGCCAGAAAGCTCGCGACAGCGGCTTGCCATTTCGACAAGCTGCCCGTGCTCTCCCCCATCGAACCCGAAGCATCGAAGAGCAGGACGATGTCGAGCGGATCACAAACGCCGCCGCTCCCGCCCACCCCTGTTCCGGCGCTGCCGCCGATCCCGGTTCCCGCGCTGCCGCCCTCGCCGCCGCCGCTCGTGCCCGCGGACGCGTCACCCGTTCCGCCGCTGCCCGACGCGCCACCGGGACCCGCGCCGGCCGTCCCGCTCGCGCCGCCTGTGCCTCGCACGCAAACGTTGTTGATGCAGTCGCTGCCGACCGCGCAACCCGAGCTCGACAAACAATCGACGCAACGCCGCTCGTCGACGAGGCACACGCGGCCGCTGGCCTTGCAGTCGTCCGTGCTCGTGCAGCCTCCGCCCGCGCCGCCGCTGCCGACCGCCCCGTCCGCTTCGTGGAATGGGTTGTCCTTCGTACCGCCACAGCCGTGGACCGCGATCCAGCTTGCGACGGCACACACCAGCCATGCCGTCCCGCCCTTCCTTCCGCGCATGACCGACTACCGTACCACCTCGGGACGTTTCCTCGGCGCGCCGTCGGCCCGGAGGAACGAAAAGTGTTGACATTTCAACCGTTAACGCCACGGTGCACACGTGCACCGACATCGGAACGCTGCGTCGTAAAGTGTGGTGGTTCACCACGCTCTCGCGCTCAGAAACATGACGGTGTGCCTCGCCGTGAAAGCTCGGATTGCGCTTTCGTCAAATAGACCCAATACGTCTCCCGCAGCGCGCAAGCCAGGAATGGAAACAGTGCCGTCCCGAAAGAAAAAGGTATTGCGTTACCTGGTCGTTACCCTGGGCCTCGTCGCGGTGGTCGGGGCTCTGGTCGCGGTGAAGTTTCTCCAGATCTCGTCGCTGATGGCGATGGGCAAGGAGATGAAGGCAGCGGGTCCGCCGCCCGAGGCGGTGGGATCGGCGACGGCCAAGGCCGAAGACTGGGAGGGCACCCTATCCGCGGTCGGCAACATCGCCGGCGCGAAGAGCGTCGACATCAGCAACGACGCGGCGGGTCGCGTGCAAAAGATCCGCTTCGAGTCGGGCGCGATGGTGAAGCAGGGTCAGGTCCTGGTCGAGCTCGATACCAGCGTCGAGCGCGCGCAGCTCGCGTCGGCGAAGTCGCGGCGTGATCTGGCGCAGGTCACCGCGAGTCGCTCGCGCACCCTGGTGCACGAGAAGGTGATGCCGCAGGCTCAGCTCGACAACGACGAGGCCACGCTGCGCACCGCCAACACGGAGATCGCAGCGCTTCAGGCGCAGATCGAGCGCAAAGTGGTGCGCGCGCCGTTCAAGGGCAGGCTCGGAATTCGCGAGGTCGACGTGGGCCAGTACCTGAACCCGGGCACGAAGCTCACGGTGCTCGAGCAGATCGGCGCAGTCTTCGTCGACTTCAGCTTGCCGCAGCAGCGGCTGTCCAGCGTCAAGGAAGGGATGCCGGTGCGCATCGTGGTCGAGGGCGCGTCGGGCTTCACCGTCGACGGGGCCGTGAGCGCGGTCGAACCCGCCGTCGACAACGCGACGCGCAGCATCAAGCTCCGCGCCACCGTTCCCAACACCGACGACAAGCTGCGGCCCGGGATGTTCGTACAGGTATCGCTGATCCTGCCCAAGCGCGAACCGGTGGTGAGCGTGCCGGCGACCGCCGTGATCCACGCTTCGTACGGCGACTCGGTGTTCGTGATCGAGGACAAGCCGGCGGACGCGCCAGGCATGAGCAAGACCCCCGACGGCAAGCCGGTGAAGCAAGCGCGCCAGCACTTCGTGCGCGTGGGCGAGGCGCGCGGCGACTTCGTGGCGATCCTGGACGGCGTCAAGGCCGGGCAGGAGGTCGTCAGCGCCGGTGCGTTCAAGCTCCGCAACAACTCGCCCGTGGTGGTCGACAACACCATCAAGAGCGACGCCAAGCTGAATCCGCGGCCCGAAAACCGCTGAACCAATGAAATTTACCGACGCTTTCGTGCGCCGGCCGGTGCTGGCGATCGTCGTGAACTTGGTGATCATCATCGCCGGGCTGCAGGCGATCCGCTCGCTCAACGTGCGCCAGTATCCGCGTCTGCAGAGCGCGAGCGTGGTCGTGCGCACGGTCTACGTGGGCGCCAGCGCGGAGCTGGTGCAGGGCTTCGTCACCACGCCGCTCGAGCGCGCGATCGCCGCCGCCGACGGCATCGACTACATCGAGTCGCAGAGCGTTCAGGGCATGAGTACCGTGAACGTGCGGCTGAAGCTCAACTTCAAGCCGGCGGACGCGCTCTCCGACATCACCGCCCGCGTCAACCAGGTGCGGGCCGATCTGCCGCCCGGCGCCGAGATTCCGGCGATCACCGTCGAGCCCTCGGATTCGCAGTTCGCGGCGATGTACCTGAGCTTCAGCTCGAAGATCCTCGAGGACAACCAGGTCACCGACTATTTGATCCGCGTCGTGCAGCCGCGGCTTTCGGCGGTGGAGGGCGTACAGCGCGCTGAGATCCTGGGCGGTCGCACCTTCGCGCTGCGCGCCTGGCTCAAGCCCGAGCGCATGGCGGCGCTCAACGTCAGCCCTTCGCAGGTCCGGCAGGCGCTGGCCGCCAACAACGCGCTGTCGGCCGTCGGCCAGACCAAGGGCGCACTGGTTCAGGTCAACCTGACCGCGGCCACCGATCTGCGCAGCGTCGACGAGTTCAAGAAGCTCACGATCCGCGAGCAGAACGGGACCCTGGTGCGGCTCCAGGACGTCGCCGACGTGGTGCTCGGAGCCGAGAACTACGACCAGGACGTGCGCATGAGCGGCGAAAAGGCCGTATTCATGGGCGTCTGGGTGCTGCCCAACGCCAACTCGCTCGACGTGATCGGCAGCATCCACAAAGAGCTCCAGACCGTGCAGAACGAGCTGCCGGTCGGCATGACTTCCAAGGTGGCTTTCGATTCGACGAAGTACATCCGCGACGCCATCGCCGAAGTAGTGAAGACGCTGAGCGAGACGATCCTGATCGTGATCGTGGTGATCTTCCTGTTTTTGGGCTCGCTGCGCAGCGTGCTGGTGCCGGTGATCGCCATCCCGGTGTCGTTGATCGGTGCTATTTTCCTGATGCAGGTCTTCGGGTTCACGGTGAACCTTTTGACGCTGCTCGCGATCGTGCTTTCCGTCGGTCTGGTCGTCGACGACGCGATCGTGATGGTCGAAAACTGCGAGCGCCACATCCGCGCGGGCAAGACGCGCATGGAGGCCGCGCTGCTCGGGGCGCGCGAGCTGGTCGGTCCGATCATCGCGATGACGATCACGCTCGCCGCGGTCTACGCGCCGATCGGCTTCCAGGGCGGTTTGACCGGCGCGCTGTTCCGCGAGTTCGCGTTCACGCTCGCCGGCGCGGTCTTCATCTCCGGCGTGGTGGCACTGACGCTGTCACCGATGATGTCCTCGCGCCTTTTGCCCGAGGATCACGGCCACGGCTGGCTGCAGCGCGGGATCGATCGCGTCTTTTCCGCGGTCCAGCGCGGCTACACGCGGGCGCTCGACGCCACGCTCGGGATGCGGCCGGCGGTATACGCGGTCTGGATCACGCTCTCGATCCTGATCGTGCCGATGTACATGTTCACTCCCAAGGAGCTCGCGCCGAAGGAGGACCAGGGCGTGGTGTTCGGGCAGATCCAGGCTCCGGCCAACGCCAGCCTGGAACAGATGACCGGCTACACGTCCCAGGTCTTCGACGCTTTCAAGAGCACTCCGGAGTTCAGCCACAGCTTCCAGGTCAGTTTTCCCACTACCGCTTTCGGCGGCATGATCATGAAGCCGTGGGATCAGCGCCAGCGCACGGCGTTCCAGATCGAGCCCGAAGTGAACCAGAAGCTTCGCAAGATCACCGGCGCGCGCGCCCCGGTGTTCTTGCCGCCGGCCCTGCCCAGCGCCGGGTTTTTCCCGCTCGAGGTGATCCTGGCGTCGACGGTGAAGCACGACGAGCTGATCCGCTTCGCCGACCTCTTGGTGAAGGAAGCGGCTCAAAGCGGGCAGTTCGCGTTCCCGCCAATGGTCGACGTGATGATCGACCAGGCCAAGAGCGAAATAGTGATCGATCGCGACAAGGCCGCGTCGATGGGCCTCACCATGCAGCAGATCGGCGGCGATCTGGCGAGCGTGGTCGGCGGCAACTACGTCAATCGCTTCAACATCGACGGCCGCGCCTACAAGGTGATCCCGCAGATCGAGCGCAGCGGACGTCTCACCGCCGAGCAGCTGCGCGAGATCTACATCTCGGGTCCGAACAACAAGCTGATCCCGCTGAGCGCGATCGCCACCGTCGTGAATGGCGTCGAGCCGCGCACGCTGAACCGCTTCCAGCAGCTCAACTCGATCAAGATCTCCGGCGTCACCACGCGCTCGCTGGACGGCGGTCTGAAGGTGATCGAGGACGCCGCGGCGCGCATCCTGCCGCAGGGTTACCGGCTCGATTACACGGGAGAGAGTCGGCAGCTGCGCCAGGAGGGCAACAAGTTTTTGCCGGCGATGGGCCTGGCCGTGCTCCTGATCTTTCTGGTGCTGGCCGCCCAGTTCAACTCGTTCCGCGATCCGTTCGTGATCCTCGCCGGCTCGGTGCCGCTCGCGATGTTCGGCGCGCTGATCTTCGCGTTTCTGAAGTTCCAGGGTCCACCGGGGTTGCGCTTTGCGCTGACCGAGGGCTGGACCACGACGATGAACATCTATTCGCAGGTCGGCCTGGTGACGTTGGTCGGCCTGGTGTCCAAAAACGGCATCCTGATCGTCGAATTCGCGAACGGCCAGCAAGCGCTCGGCCTGAGCAAGATCGACGCGGTGCGCGAAGCCGCGCGCACGCGCCTGCGCCCGATCCTGATGACCACCTTCGCCACGGTCGCCGGCCATTTCGCGCTGACTCTGGTCACCGGCGCGGGCGCCGTCGCGAGAAACTCGATTGGACTCATCCTCGTCGGCGGGATGTCGATCGGGACTCTGTTCACCTTGTTCGTGGTGCCGTCGATCTACGTGCTGATAGCCAAGGACCACCGCGAGGATCGCGAGAAGCCCGCCACGGTCGAGGCTCCGGAGCAACAGACGCTGCCCGGCCTCGAGCCCGCTCACGAAGCCGCAGAATAAGGGCTGAGCGAGTTTTCACCGGGCACGCGCTTGCCCGGCTGGCATCTGTACTTGAGCAATGTCGCGTAGCGCGCGAACCAAAGTCTTCTGGTCGGGCGGCAGCCAGGCGGTGCGGATTCCGAAAGCACTGCGCTTGCCCGATGGCGAGGTGACTATCCGTCGGCAAGGTCGGGGACTGTTGATCGTTCCGCTCGAGCAACGGGACGACTGGTCGGGCTTCTGGGATCGCTTGTTGTCGCTGAAATCAAAAGTGAGGCGGTGAAGGAACGCCGCCCGCTTAAGGGCGCGGCGTCCCGCCGACGCGCTCCGTCGGGAAGAGCTCACCAAAAACAGCGCACCGTGCATGAACACGAAGATTTGGGTTGGGTGAGCCCTTCGCGGCGTGCTCCGGCGGCGGGACGACGTTGGGTGACTCAGAAGAGTTGAAGCGCCGCGTCCGAACCGGGCTCGATGCCGGCCGCGGTCATGCGCTGAACCGTTTGCGCGAGCGACGCGCGCAGCGCAGCTTCGTTCAGCGGTTCGCGTTGCGCCGAAACGAGGTTTCCGCCCAAGCGGCGCTGGACGTATTTCGCTGCCCGGATCATGGCTTCGAGAACCACGGTCGGCTGGTAGGTGCGGGGAATCGAAAGACCGAACACCAGATCCTCGACGTGTAAATGGCCGGCGACCGCCTCCTCGGGGAAAAAGTAACCAGGGTCCGTGGAAGTCGAGACGCTGAAGGCGCTGTCGTCGCCTGCATTGGCTGCCCAGTGAAAGAGATCTCCATCACCCCACTCGAGCCCGAGCGAGCGCAGTGCGTCCCACATCTTGAATCCGTCGAAGGGCCGTCCTTCGGGAGCAACCAGCGCGACGATGACCTGGGCATCCTCGATTTCGCTGCGCAAGGCTTCGAGACCCCGCGCCCGTCGAGCGGCCGCGGCGGGCGGTTCACTCGCTCGAACTGTTGCGGGTGCGATGCGCGGGGCTGCCTTCTCGATCGCGCCGAGCCATTGCTGTGCGAACTCCGCAGTAAAGCGCTTCGCCGCGTCGAGCGAAAGGTATGGCCAGAGAAGCTCTAGCTTCGAGTACGGCTCCGACTCGCTGGCCGCGTCCAGGAGGGACCAGCGTTCGGTCTTCTGGCCGAAACCGTAGAGCGTCGGAGAGCCATTCGACTCCTCCCACTCACGGTTCAACACCGAGACGATCTGCTGCTTTCCGGCGCTTCCACCAGCGCGAAACTCGACGTTTACCGCCCAGTTGGCACGGGGATTGGCGGGATCGGCACCGCCGGAATCGCGTCGATCGGGATCCGCGGGAGGCGTGGGTGGCTCGCCGAGCACGTGTTTGGCGTCTTCGCTCGGACCGTTGGGCAGGACCCGCGCCGAACGACGTTGCGACTCGGAAGACGTCGTTTGGAACAGAACTGGGGAATCGTGCGGACTTGCCCCGGCATTTTCCAACTGCCGTGGGGCGCTCGCCTTCGGCGCGTTGCGACGCAGAGAGAGGACTACAGCGAGAGCCATCGCAGCGATGGCAACCATCAAGAGCTTCGTCGTTTTCGGTTTCATCCCCGGGCAAACCCCGGGAGAACCTATCATGGGCGCGCTCGTGGCCGACTGAAGCGCGCGTTTCCACCGCTTGTGGCCGCTGCGCGCGGTGGCTACGACTTTGGGGCATGGCCGACGAGCCGGTGACGATCCTCGGTATCTCCGGGAGCCTGCGCTCGGGGTCCTTCAACTCTGCACTCTTGCGCGCCGCGATCGAGCTGGCACCGGCGGGCGCTCGGATCGAGACCGCGTCGATCAAGGGCATCCCGCTCTACGACGGCGACGTCGAAGCAGCGAGCGGCGTTCCGGCGATCGTCACGGAGCTCAAGGAACGTATCGTCCAGGCGGACGGCGTCCTGCTCGTCACGCCCGAGTACAACAACTCGATCCCCGGTGTTTTCAAGAACGCGATCGACTGGCTGTCACGGCCGCCCGCCGACATTCCACGCGTGTTCGGCGACTTGCCCGTGGCGCTGATCGGCGCGTCGCCCGGCCGCGGTGGGACGATATTGTCACAAGCGGCGTGGCTGCCCGTGCTGCGGACGCTCCGCACCCACCCCTGGCTCGGAGGGCGGTTGCAGGTAGCGCAGGCCGGGCAGGTGTTCGACGCTCAGGGAAAGCTCGTCGACCAGCGCATTCGCGAAGAGCTCGTGCGTTTCATGCAAGGCTTTGCGGCCTTCGCCCGCGGGGCCTCGCGCCGACGGCGTGGTTGAGGGCTGGCGATTCGGCGTGCGCGAACCTAGGCTCGAGGCGTCGCAGAGCCGCCCGGTCCGATGCCGTCGATCCTTACGATCTCCAAGCTGACCAAGACTTACGCTTCGGGCCTCACGGCGCTGAAGAGCGTCGATCTGGAGATCGACAAGGGTGAAATTTTTGCGCTGCTCGGGCCGAACGGCGCCGGCAAGACCACTTTGATCAGCATCGTGTGCGGGATCGTGACCGCTAGCTCGGGCACGGTGGTCGTGAACGGTCACGACACGGTCCGCGACTACCGCGCGGCGCGCTCGATGATCGGGCTCGTGCCGCAGGAGCTGTCGATCGACGCGTTCGAGACCGTGTGGGCCACCGTGCGCTTCAGCCGCGGGCTGTTCGGGCGGTCACCGAACCCGGCCTATCTCGAGCAGGTGCTGCGCGACCTGTCTCTTTACGACAAGAGAAACGAAAAAGTCATGGAGCTGTCGGGTGGGATGAAGCGGCGCGTGTTGATCGCCAAGGCGCTCGCGCACGAGCCCGAGGTCCTGTTTCTGGACGAGCCGACCGCGGGCGTGGACGTGACGCTGCGCCACGACATGTGGCGGCTCGTGCGCAGCTTGCGCGACAACGGCGCGACGATCATCCTGACCACGCACTACATCGACGAGGCGGAGGAGATGGCCGATCGCATCGGCGTGATCAACAAGGGCGAGCTGATCCTGGTCGAAGAAAAGGCCGAGCTCATGAAGAAGCTCGGCAAGAAAGAGCTCACGCTGAACCTGCAGGAACCGATGGCTACCATCCCGGTCGAGCTCAAAAACCTCGGTCTCGTGCTCGCGGCCGGCGGGACCGAGCTCGTGTACACCTTCGACGCCAAGGACGAGAGCAAGGGGATCCCGCCGCTGCTCAAGCGCCTGAACGACCTGGGCATCGGCTTCAAGGATCTGAACACGCGCCAGAGCTCGCTCGAAGACATCTTCGTCAGTCTGGTCAGCGACCGCGGAGCCGCTTCGTGAGCGCGCTGGTTTTCAATCGCTACGGGGTCTGGGCGATCTACCGCTTCGAGATGGCGCGCTTCGGCCGCACTCTGCTGCAGAGCGTGGTCACGCCGGTGCTCACGACCTCGCTTTACTTCGTGGTGTTCGGCGCTGCGATCGGCTCGCACATGGGCGACGTGAGCGGCGTGCCCTACGGCGCGTTCATCGTGCCCGGGCTGATGATGCTCTCGCTGTTCGCGGAGAGCATCTCGAATGCCTCGTTCGGCATCTATTTCCCCAAGTTCACCGGCACGATCTACGAGCTCTTGTCGGCGCCGGTCTCGTACCTCGAAATCGTCGTCGCGTACGTGGGCGCGGCAGCGACGAAATCCGTGATCCTGGGGCTCTTGATCCTCGGTACCGCGATGCTGTTCGTGCCGATCCAGATCCGCCACCCGCTCTGGATGGCGGCGTTTCTGGTGCTGACCGCGACCACCTTCAGCCTGTTCGGGTTCATCATCGGGATCTGGGCCAAGGGCTTCGAACAGCTCCAGTTCATCCCGATGCTGGTGGTCACGCCGCTCACGTTCCTGGGCGGCGCGTTTTATTCGATCGACATGCTGCCGCCGACCTTTCGCACGCTCGCGCTTTTCAACCCGGTCGTGTACCTGATCAGCGGCTTTCGCTGGAGCTTCTACGAGACTTCCGACGTCGGCGTCGAGATGAGTCTGGCGATGACGCTCGGTTTCTTCGCGATCTGTCTCGGGCTCGTGGCCTGGATTTTCAAGACCGGCTATCGGCTGAAAAACTGAGCGCTCTCAGGCCGCGCTCCCGAGCTCGAGGAAATCGCGGCCGCTCTCCTTTTCGAGCTCGAGGATCTGCACGCGCAGCTTCTTCTTGGCCCGGGCTTCGAGCTGGCGCGCGCGCTCGCGTGAAACGCCGAGCCGGCGCGCGATTTCCGCGAGCGTCAGCTCGTCCTCGGTGTCCACGGTCAGCCGCTGCTCGACGATGTAGCGCTCGCGCGGGTCGAGCCGCTTGAGCGCGCTCCGTACCGCTTCGGACGCTTGCGCGCGGACCTCGGCTCGGGCGGCGATGTCTTCCTGGTTCGGCTCGGTGGAGGGCAGCAGGTCCACGAGTCGCGCCGCGGCATCCTCGCCCACCGGCGCGTCGAGCGAGACGTCGCGAGCGTCGAGCCGGCGCAGCATGTGCTCGAGCTCTTCCGGCGTGAGGCCGAACTTCTCGGCCAGCATCCGCATCGCCTGCTCGCCCTCTCCGACCTGGCTCAGGATCCGGGCGCGTTCGCGGCGCAGCTTGAAGAAGACTTTCGAGCGCAGCGCGCCAGTGCCGCCGCCCACCAGGCTCCAGGAGCGCAGGATGTAACTCAGCACGTAGGCGCGGATCCAAAAGCCGGCGTAGGTGACGAGCCGGTAACCGCGTTCGGGATCGAACTTGGTCAGCGCGTGGAGCAACCCGCAGCTACCTTCCGCGATCAGATCCTCGACAGGCAGGCCGTAGCGCCGGTATTTGAGAGCGATTGCGACCACGTGCCGGAGGTGCGTCTCGACGAGCCGGTCACGAGCGCGTTCGTCCTTCTGATCGCGCCAGCGCCGGGCCAGACCGACCTCCTCGTCGCGCTCCAGAACGGGGTAGCTTCGAAGCCGGGAGATGTAGCTGAAACCAGAGTGATTATAAGTGCTTGCCATGGGGAGCCCGCCTTTCTGTCGATGTCGCTCGATGTCGTCAGAAGGCAGGATGCCCGACCCCAGTGTCAGCTGTATGTCAACTATTGTACGGCCCACATGGTGTAAGGGTTTTTCGAGGGGGGTGAAGCCCTGATGAAGTGGTGGCGTAAGGAGAAGCTCGAGAGCACGGGTTCGGTCCTCTACCGCGGCAAGCTTCCGCCGCGCGCCGCGAATTTCGCGTACCTCGAGGACCTCGGGATCGAGCTACGCGAAGCTCCAGCAACGGAGGTCGCACACTTTCGACTCGAAGCAAATCACGCGCGCTGGGGCAAGGCGGTCATCACGTGTCTGCGCGATGCGCCCGTGCCTCCGGATCTCCTGGTCGACTTCGATCCCAGGCTGCTCCCCGCGGAGAAGGAACTGGTGAAGACGGCCGGGTCCAGCGTCAGTGTCAGCCTCGCGTCGACGGAGGGCAACGTACTCCGCGAGCGCAAACACCTGCTGCACTATTTACGCGCGGTGATGGCCGACGACGCGCTCGCGGCGGTCGATCACACCGCTCAGGCCTTCTGGTCTCGCGACGACCTGGACGACGAGCTGTCACACGACGCCGAGCTCGACATCCTGTCGCTGTTCACGGTGCACGCGCTGACGCGGGACGACGGCTCGTGCTTCTGGATGCACACGCACGGGCTCTCCGAGATCGGGCACTTCGATTTCGACATCCTGGACCCTTCCCCGGATCTGTCGGGAAACCCCAGCGCCTGGGACGTCGTGCGCGCGATGGCCCTTTCGGTCGTCGAAGAAAATGCGCGCTGGGACGGCGACGCCGTGGAGATCGTGGGGGGCCGTGCACCGATTCGCTTCGTTCCGGCGGCGATTTGCCGCGATGACGTGGGTGGCCGCTACGACGAGTGGAAAAAACTGCTCGATCCAGAGCACATGGCCCGGCACGCCGTCGCCTGCGATCCGGGCGGGAAGCTGCTCGGGCTGTTTCGCAGGCAGACGCGACCCAGCCAGTGGCTGAGCAGCCCGCTCGGTGAGGACCTGCCGATCCTGTTCTCGGACGGGGCGTCCGAGCTGATGGCGCAGCGCGCGCGAGCGACCTGGCCGGTGTTCCGCCGCGCTCGCGAGGAGCTCGCGGGCCTACCGCTGCCGTCCCTCGCCAAGCTTCGCTACGAGACTCCGAAAGGACAGGCCGAGCACCTGTGGTTCGAAGTCGAGGGCTGCACGGAGAGCTCGGTCGATGCCACGCTCGTGAACCAACCGTGGGGGGAGATCGGGCTCGAGCAGGGAGATCGGCGAGTGCACGATCTCGAGCGGCTGTCGGACTGGATGATGCTCACCCCGGCCGGAAGCATCAGCCCGCGCTCGACGCGGCTGCTCAGGTTCGTCAGGGAGCACAGGAGCGAGTTCGAGCGCGCGCTCGCGGAGCGCGATTAGCTGCTCGCCATGCGCTACCGGCTGCTCTTCGCCTTTGCGTTGCCCGTGCTGCTCGATTGCGGACAGATCCTGATTCCGCGGCGACCCGCGGGCATAGCAGCGTCGGGGCGCGAGTGGTCGCGCGTCGAGCGCCCGCCCGTGACGGCGAAGGCCGAGCCGATCCCCGGTTTCATGCGCGGCATCAACCTGGGCAACGACCTCGACGCTCCCTACGAGGGCGCGTGGGGCGTGTCGCGAGGCAAACGCGATTTCGAGATGGCTGCGGCGGCCGGGCTCGATCACGTGCGGCTGCCGGTGCGCTTCAGCGCGCATGCCGGCCGAAACGCCCCTTACACGATTGACCCGCAGTTTTTCGCGCGCGTCGACCGCGCCATCGAACAGGCGCTCTTACATCGGCTCTCGATCATCGTCGATCTGCACCACTACGAGGAGATCATGAAAGAGCCGGAGCGTCACGGCGCGCGGTTCTTGGGTATCTGGTCGCAGATCGCCGAGCGCTACAAACAGCAGCCGCCCTCGGTCGCGTTCGAGCTCTTGAACGAACCGAGCGCGGCGCTCGACTCGAGCAAGCTGAACGCGCTGATGTCACGAGCCATCGACGTCGTGCGCGCGCGAAATCCCACGCGGCTCGTGTTCGTCGATTGCTACTTCTGGGCGAACGCCGAATACCTGCATCAGCTGGTCTTGCCCGCAGATCGAGAAGTCGTCCCCAGCTTCCACATGTATCAGCCGATTCTGTTCACGCACCAGGGCGCTGATTGGATGAGTGCCGAGTTCCAGACGCGCGGCGTCGTGTTTCCCGGTCCACCGCCCGCGCCGCTCCAGCCAGTCGTGGCGGCACAGCACACGGCGTGGGCCAAAACCTGGTTCGAAAACTACAACAAGCTGCCGCTCGAGCAGAATCCGAGCGGCCCGGTAACGGTGTTTCTCCACTTCGACAAAGCGGAACAGTACGCCGCGCGCACGCACAAGCGCATGTACCTGGGGGAGTTCGGCGCGATCGACAACGCCGACGCACCATCGCGCATCCGCTACATCAAGCTCGTCCGCGAGGAAGCCGAGCGTCACGGCTTCGGCTGGGCGTACTGGGACGATGGCGGCAAGAACAAGGGAATGGACGTCGCTGCCGGCAAGTGGGTGCCGGAAATCGAAGCAGCTCTGTTCAACTAAATCGCGGACGAGCAACCCGCAGCTGCCTTCCGGGATCAGATCCTCGACGGGCAGGCCCTTGCGCCGGTATCTGAGAGCGATTGCGACCACATCCCGGAGGTGCGTCTCGACGAGCCGGTCACGAGCGCGTTCGTCCTTCTGATCGCGCCAGCGCCGGGCCGGAAGCGCCGGTGCGTCACGAGCATGTCTGTTCATAGGCACTAGCGCGAGTCTTTCGTAAGCGCAGAGACAGTCCAAGCAAATTCCAAACAGTCGTGGTCGTGCTCTTGCGCTAATCATCGAAGGGCCCTAGCAAGCGAAAATTTGGGCACATGTTCCCGATTCACGACTCGAGAAAAAGGTGCTGCTCGTTCGGCACGCGGTGCATGTCATGGCGGGCTAGAGAAGGAGGTCGAAAATGTCTGGGGTTGGAAAATCGAGGGCGGTAGTGCGTCGAAGGCTCGTCGGGAGGTGGTTGACGCTGTCCGCGTCGGCCTCGATAGCCTGTACGGTACTGTTCCCACGGGACGCCAAAGCAGCCTTCACGCAAGCTACTTGCAGTTCAGCGGGGCACAACACCGTCGTGCCCGTTTCGATTGGTGCGCTGGAATACGATCGACAACCCCAGGGCATCCCCGCGACGTTCAACAACTATCAATACAACGTCGACACCCCGCTGCGCGAC
>Ga0111538_10006435_pt1 | contig 15899 bp, 14 predicted proteins | sample SoiMethybrSBSTD1_FD_79669 | JGI IMG/M metagenome (GOLD analysis project Ga0111538, IMG submission 79669) | Bulk soil microbial communities from a Populus tree surrounding site in Tennessee, USA - Soil MetaG P. TD hybrid SBSTD1 (version 2)... | ecosystem: Environmental > Terrestrial > Soil >...
AACGTCGTCGGGCGCATGGATCTACGCTGGCGTGTTTGCAAACGGCGAGAATCTCTCGAAGCGGCGCGATTCGCAAACCGATCCGGGAGGTCTCGGCCTGTTTCCCGGCTTCGGGTGACCTGGCCGAACAACATGCGCATCCTCTACAACCGCGCCTCGTGCGACAAGGACGGCAAGCCCTATCCGGGATCGAAACCGATCGTCTGGTGGGACGAGAAGGCAAAGAAGTGGACCGGTTACGACGTGCCCGACGTTCCGGTGGCGACAGATGGCCCCGACACGCCCAACGGCCAGCGGCCCTTCCATCTCGGTGCCGAGGGTGTTGGCCGGCTCTTCGCCGCGGTCTACAAGGATCCCGACCCGAGATTTACGGAATATTGGCGCGACGTGGCCTACGTGCCCAAGGACGGCCCGCTGCCGGAGATGTACGAGCCCGTCGAGAGCCCGGTGGACAACGTCCTGCACCCGCGCGTGAAGAGCAACCCGATGCTCAAGTATCCGCGTGTCGCGTCGCATCAGCCGATCGGCACCGCCGACAAGTACCCCTACGTGCTGATGACCTCGACGGTCGCCGAACACTGGTGCGCGGGCTCGACGACGCGGAACATCCCCTGGCTCAACGAACTCGTCCCCGAACCCGTGCTGGAGATGCCGGTCGCCCTCGCCCAGAAGCTCGAGGTGAAATCGGGGGACTGGGTCCGGGTCTCGTCGGCGCGCGGCGAGATCGATGTCAAGGCCCTCGTCACGCCCCGGATGAAGGCGCTGAAGATCGGCGACCGCGAGGTCACCGTCGTCTGGATGCCGTACAACTGGGGCTTCCAGGGGCTGTCGACCGGCCCGAGCGTCAACCACCTCACGATCGACGCCACGGATCCCGGCGCGGGAACGCAGGAGACCAAGGCGTGCCTCGTCAACGTGGTCAGGGCCAACCGCCCGGCCGCGCGACGGTCCGGACCCCGAGGGAGACGCACATGACGCAACCCGTGGCCGCGGGCCAGATCAAGGCGACGCTGATCGACGTCGCCAACTGCATCGGCTGCCGGGCCTGCCAGGTGGCCTGCAAGCAGTGGAACGAGCAGGAGGGTGAGCAGACCACGATGGAGGCCGAGCTGGGTTTCCAGAACCCGGCGACGCTCAGCGCGAAGACGTACACGCTCATCGCGTTCCATGAGCTGGAAAACGCGCAGAAGCCGGGAGGCGTGGAATCGGCCTTCGTAATGCAGCGGTGCCTCCACTGCCTGGAGCCGGCCTGCGTCTCCGCCTGCCCGACAACGGCGCTCTACCGGCAGCCCGACGGTCCGGTGTCGTACAACGAAGACAAGTGCATCGGTTGCCGCTACTGCATGCTGGCGTGTCCCTGGGACGTGCCGACCGCGGAATGGGACACGCGCGCCCCGAAGATCTCGAAGTGCACGCACTGCGCCGACCGCGCCGATCAGCCGGTGCCGGTCGCGTTCAACGGCAAGCCGCTGGCCGGCGACGCGAGCAAGCGGTTCGCCGAAAGCATCGCGATTCCCGCCTGCGTCAAGGCGTGCCCCGCCGACGCCCTGCGCTACGGAACCCGGGACGAGATGCTGAGGCTCGCGCGCAAGCGGATCGCCGACCGGCCCGACAAGTACGTCGACCACATCTACGGAGAGAAGGAGCTGGGCGGGACGAGCGTGCTGTATCTGTCGACCGTGCCGTTCGAGAAGCTCGGCTTCCCGAAGTACGGGGAGAAGCCCTTTCCGGCCTTCACCGCCGCGGCGCTCGGGGCCGTTCCCCCCGCCGTGATCGCCCTGGGTGCCCTGCTCGGCGCCGCGTACGCCTTCTTCCGGAAGCGGGTTCAGGCGGTGGCAGACGGATCGGCCGCGTCGAAGCATTCCGGGGACCACGGCCACGTCGAGTTCGAGCCGCTCCGGCGCCATCTGCTCACCCCCTTCAACTGGGTCCTCCTCCTGCTCATGGCGTTCTGCGCCGTCTCGTTGGTCGCGCGCTTCGCCCTGGGGCTCGGCGGCAGCACCAACCTCTCCGATACCTACCCGTGGGGCCTGTGGATCCTCTTCGACCTGGTGTGGATCGCGGTGGCCGCGGGCGCGTTCGCGATGGCCGGCGTGATCTATGTCTTGCAGCGAAAGGACCTCTACGGGCTGGGTCGCACCGCCGTCCTCATGGGCCTCCTCAGCTACTCCTTCGTGATGGTCACTCTCGTCGCCGACCTCGGCCTGCCGTGGAACTCTTACCAGCTCGCCCTGCAGGCGCCGGAGCACTCGGCGATGTTCGAGGTCTCGTGGTGCGTCGGTCTCTACGTCACGATCCTCCTGCTCGAGTTCCTGCCGGTTCCGATCGAGCGTTGGGGATTCCCGCGAGCCGCGGCGGCCTGGCGGCGATGGAACGGCGCGTACGTGGCGGCGGCGGTGACGCTGTTCGTCTACCTGCTCTCGCGCAACGTCCTCTACGCCCTCGCGACGGCCGTGGTCTTCGGTGCCCTCGCCTGGATCTTCCGCGCGCGCGACGGAAAGGCCGAGCCGATCATGCTGGCGATCGCCGCCGTCACGCTCTCGACCATGCACCAGAGCTCACTCGGCTCCCTGTACCTGCTCATGCCGAACATGCTCGCCCCGCAGTGGTGGTCTCCCGTGATGCCCGTCTCCTTCTTCCTGTCGTCGATCGCGGCCGGCACCGCGCTCGTGACCCTCATCGACATGTGGATCGCAAAGGGATGGCGCCGCCCGCTCGAGATCACGCGCCTGGCTTCGGTCGGACAGATCACGTTCTGGGCGCTCCTCGTCTACCTCGTGTTTCGCGTCGGTGACATGGCGATCCGCAATCAGCTGTCCGGAGCCTTCACCGGAAAGCTCGGCATGGCCTTCGCGGCCGAGATCCTCCTCGGCGGCGTGCTTCCGCTCATCCTGCTGGCCCGCCGGTCGCTTCGGCAGCGGGCCGGCGTGCTCTGCGTCGCGTCGCTCCTCGCGGTTGGTGGCGTGGCGTACAACCGCATGAACGTCGTCCTCTTCGCTATGACCTTCCGGGGCCGGATGCCCTGGGAAGCACCGGAGGGCTATGCACCGTCGATCGTCGAGTGGGGTGTTTCCATCGGCCTGATCGCCGCGACGATCTTCCTCTTCGGCATGGCGGCCCGTCTCATGCCGGTCCTCTCCCGGGCGGAGCCCAGCGAGGGACATTGAGCCGATGACTCCGGGTCATTGGTTGGAGGCGCATTCCTACCTGCGGCCGCTCGCCGACCTCTCCGAGCAGGTCGATCGCGCGGCGGCCGCGATCGACGTCCTCGACGCCCGCATTCCCGACTGGGACGATTACCGCGCGGACTTCATCGCCGGTGTGCCGCTGCTGTCGAGCGCCGGCGCGGGCGTCGATCTCGAACCGGGTGGGCGAATGGCGGACGCGCTTCTCGAACGCCTGGCCTCCGGAACGTCGCCGGAATGGCTCGCGGCCGAGATCCGCGCTCTCGATACGGATCTGAGATGCGCGCCGAACGTCCCGCGCCGCATCGTGGACTTCCTGCTGGGCGACGAGACTCTCACCCCCCCATTCCGCGGGCTTTTGCGTTATCTGGCGTGGACAGCGATGGCACGGTTCCTCCGTCCCGTGGTGAACGCCTTCGACGGTTGGCGAGATGAGGATCGGTGGCTACGCCGGTATTGCCCGACGTGCGGGTCCCTGCCCGCGATGGCCCAGCTGGTCGGCGTCGACCCCGGGCGCATGCGTCTGCTCTCGTGCGGCTGTTGCGGCACGCGCTGGCGGTTCAAGCGAACCGGCTGCCCGTTCTGTGAAACCGACTCTCAACGGCTCGCGAGTGTGACCATCGAGGGAGAACCCGTCCTGCGCATCGACCACTGCGAGTCCTGTGGCGGCTACCTCAAGACATACGACGGGCAGGGCAACGAGCCCCTGTTGCTAGCGGACTGGTCTTCACTCCATCTCGACCTCATCGCTCACGATCGTGGACTGAAACGGCTGGCCGCGTCGCTCTACGAATTCGAGCCCGTGCGACATCCGCAGTCGAGGCCTGTACTGTAGGGGCGTGAAGACCCGATGAGTCTGGAGCCCGACCTCGACGCGCCCGCCAGTGCGCCCGCCACTCGGCATACGGTTGTCCGCGTCCGCGACCACGGTGTCGTCAGCGCCGACGACGACGTCGCGGTCGAGGAGCCGCTGGAGATACGGCTGGGCGGCCTGAGTCTGGCGATCACCATGCGAACCCCGGGCCACGATGAAGAGCTCGTCGCCGGCTTGCTGCATTCCGAGCGCGTCATCACCAGCGCCGACGACCTTGACGTCGTGGCCCGCTATCGCGTCGCCGATGGCGATCCCCAGGCCTTGCTTCGCCGCCTGAAGCAGGAAGACGGCCCGAACCTCGTCACTCAGAGCAGTACCGAACTCGTCCATGCGCTGCTCGCCACTGGCCTGGTCGACGCTATGAGCATCTTCACGGTGCCGGTCGTGCTTGGCAGAGGCAAAAAGCTGTTCGCCGACGGCTCGGCGCTGCATTCGTTCAAGCGGACTAGGTCCCGCGTTCTCCAAATGGCCTGATCGTCGGCCATTACGAGCGAGAGGGTGAGATCAAGATTGGCGACACTACGCTCGATTCCCCCAGCGAACGTGAGATTGCCCGCCTTGCCCGCCAGGAGCGCATGAAGCGCGAGGGCTAAAGGTTTGCCGGCGCCCCGTCGATCCGGTGACACCAGAAGCGTCGAAGCCGTGGATGGTGCGCACCAGGTCGGCGTCGAGGGCTTTGTGGCGCTGGCCGAACACGAGCGGCCGCAACGGACGCAGATCGAGCTATCACGTGAAAGCGCCGGGATGAGCGATGCCATCACGTTGCCGGGCCAACTGTAGTGCTAAAGGTCGACTCCTACCGGCTCTTCTCGATCGACGACAGCATTGCCGGCGACCAAGCCACCGCGGCCGAGATCGACAAGCTCAAGAAGTGGACAAGCCGGCATACGGGGACGAAGAGAACCTCGCGAACGGTCGGCCCGAGGAATCGCGCCGGTATCCGGCGGCATGCTCCAGGTAGCCCATGCCCCTGCGCTTCGCGTTGCTGAGCACCAGTAGCTTCATGAAAGCCCCTAGACGACGAATCCGAGAATCACGACCACGACGATCGCCGCGGCAATCGCCGGGCCCGCGGTACGCTTGGCGATGTCGAACACGGTGACCCCCGCGTAGCCGGCGGCGATGGCTGTGGCGGCGGCGACGGGCGACATGCTGCGTCCCAGGGCCCCGCCCAGCCAGGCGATGTTGCCAAGGTTGACCGGCGTCATTCCCAACTGCGTGGCGTGCGGCAGCACCGCCTTGTTGAACGCGATGGTGGCCGCATCGCCCGAACCGCTCAGCACCGCAATGCCGAACGTACCGACAATGCCCACGATCGGCGCGGCACTCTGGGTGTCCTTGAGCAACTCGATCATGCGTTCGATCGAGCCGATGGCATTGAGGCCGCCGATGAAGACGCCCGCCGCGATGATGATGCCGATCACACCGGCATAGGCCTCCCCCATCCCGTCGAAGAATCCCTTCACCGCCTTGGCGGGTGAAAGCCGCGCCACCAGAGCGGTCACGACCGCGCCGATCACCATAGCCTGGAGCACGCTCATACCCTGGGGCAACCAAGCTGTCGTGAGACCGAACTGCGGCACCGTCAGCACCAGCAGGAACAGGGGAAGGATCGGCATGGCTGCCAGCGCGAGATTGATCGGTTCAGCCGCCTGGCCATTGCCGCTGGCGTCAGCGGTAGCGCTGGCGGTAACGCCGGGGCGAACGCCGGACCCCGATTTCGGAGTGGCTCCGGCACGCTCGGGCGTCCAGCCGCGATCCTCTCCGGTGAAGCGAGCGACCAGGTAAAGCAGGAACGCCATCGTGAACGCAGCGGGAAGCGAGGCCTTCAGGTGCGCGATGATCACCTCGATCACCGGGACCTTGGCGATGTCACTGATCAGCGCCGGGTGCGGGGAGCCGGGGCTGAAGCACGCGCCCCACGTGCCGGCGAAGACCGCCGCGGCCGCCATGGCGGGATGGATTCCGAGGCCGATCATCGCCGGAATCAGCACGATGCCGACCGCCGCCGTGATGCCGGCCGCGCTGGTGATCGCGGTGGACAGCGCGAGCGTCACCAGCATCGCCGCAGGAACGATCACCGCGCGAAGCGACATCAGCGGCCCAACGGCCAGGCGAACCAGGTGCTGGTCGCACTTTGCTAACTTGACGACCGCCGTGAATCCGATGGCCGGCAGGATGACCGTGAGCAGCCCGGCCTGCGTCATCGAATTCGCGAAGGACGCGAACCACGCATCGGGCTTCCATGCGGCAAGCGTGAGGACCGCACCGGCGGCGAGCAGCGCCAGGCGGACCTCCGCCCCTTTGACGATGAAGTAGAACGTCGCGACGACGACGACTGCTGCGAGGATGTCCATCATGGGTTCTTGCTCCGGTAGAAGCCAAGGGCCCGGAGCCAGTGCCCCAGGGCAAGACTCCTGGGAAGCCCGCGCGCCATCAAAAGATCATCTTCGCGAGCAAAGGCCGGTCGCCACCGCCTCGAAATGTCGCGACGATGCCCGACACCATGAACGAGTCCCGTAGTGGGGATGCAGAAGTAGCCGTTGACCGACAGACACGTCGCGATCGGGAACTGCGGACGGATACCACCCGCTAATTACAGGGGCGCAATGCTGCCACGGCTTCACTTCCCGCGGCGACACCGTTCGCGGCGGTCGGGCTGTTGGCCCCCGACATCAGACGCCCGATCAAGCCCGTATACATGTCGACACCCACGCCGAGTTGCTTCTCGTCGAAGTCGAATTCGCCCTGATGATGTCCGGCCGTGAGGTCTGCGCCGATCACGAAGAAGACCGCCTTCCCGCCCCGCGCCTGCACTCGCCGCGCCAGGATGGTGGCGTCTTCGCTGCCGCCGAAGAGTTGGTGGCGCACCACATTCTGGACCGAAGGATTCCCCTTGGCGACCGCCATGACGTGATCGACCATCTCGTCGTCGCAGATGAGATCGACGGCTTCCCCCATGATCTCGGTGGCCAGCTCCACATCGAAGCCCAGCGCGATGCCCTTCGCGATGCGGATGACTTCATCCGCCATGTACGTGTTGAGCTCTTCGCTCTCGCCACGGACTTCGATTTGCAGTTCCGCATTGGGGGGGATGACGTTGCGGCCTTCCCCGGCACGCAGCACGCCGACGTTGACGCGGGTCATGCCTTCGCCATGGCGGGCGATGCCGAGCATTTGCGTGGCAGCGTGGCATGCGGCGGCGAGCGCGTTCTTGCCGAGATGCGGCGCCGCGCCTGCGTGAGCGGGCTTGCCCTTGAAGCGCACGTCGATCTTCAAGGTGCACAGGAAACCCGTCGGCCCAGCGACGATCGTCCCGCTCGGCGCAACGAAGCCCAGGTGCGATCCAGCGAAATAGTCCACGTCGTCCAGGATGCCGCTCTCCGACATGGGGCGTGCGCCACGCACACCTTCCTCCGCGGGCTGGAACAGCAGCTTGAACCTTCCCTTGAGGGTGTTGCGGTTTTCGATCAACCACTGGGCGACGCCCAGCCCGATGCTCATGTGGCCATCGTGACCGCATGAGTGCATGTATCCCGGGTTTTCGGAGGCAAACTTCTCCGCGCGGGGAATGTGAGTTGCGTCCGCAGTCTCCTGGACAGGGATGCAATCGATGTCGAATCGCAGCCCGATCGTCGGTCCCGGCTTTCCGGTGTCGAAAATGGCGGCGCAACCGGTCAGGCCGTCCATGCGCTTCAGCATGGCCTCGGAGACGCCCTTGGCCCTGGCGGCGGCAAGCCCCTTCTCAACGACGTCGGCCTGACGGCCGCGCACGAAATCCGGGTTGATGACATTCTTGCTCGTCAGGACGACGTGCCCCATGGCTTCGAGTTTCTGTACCAGCTTGGCAGTCGTGACGAACTCGGACCAGCCGACTTCCGGGAAACGGTGGAACTCGCGACGCCATTGGATGAGTGTTTTCAAGTCTGACATGATTCGCTCCTGGGCTGCTGTGGCTCTTGAGACTCTGTCGTCGCACGCGGTCCCTGGGCGAGTCCTCATCCTCCCGACGCTCCGTGGTAGGCCGACGATGTATACAGGACCATTTATGCTACGGCGCTGGAGGCGGCGACGTACATGAGACCAAGGTCCTATGGCCCAGGGGCGGGGCGATGACCAACACTCCTCCGAAATGAAGAAGGGACTCATGGCGACCTGATCCGTGTTTCCCATCGTGATCTTCTTGCTGGCCCTGTCGGTCGCGGCGTGCGCCTTTCCCCGGGAGATCCATCCGCGGACGGGTCTCCAGGAAAGGTAGTGCCTCATGGAACTGATGCTCCAACTGCTTCTGATCCTGGGCTGCCTGTTCTACGGGGCGCGCAAGCGCGGCATCGCGCGTGGCCTGTTGGGCGGAATCGGGCTCGTCGTGATCGTGTTCGCCCTCAAGCTGCCGCCGGGCAAGCCGCCAGTCGAGGTGATGCTGACCATCATTGCGGTCGTGGCTGCCTCCGCCACGCTCCAGGCCTCAGGCGGGCTCGACGTCCTTCTCCTCGGCGCTGAAAAAGTGCTGCGGCGCAACCCGAAGTTCGTGACGATCCTCGCCCCTTTCGTCACCTGTGGGTTGACCATGCTGTGTGGCACCGGCCACGTCGTTTATACGATGCTTCCGATCATCTACGACGTCGCGATCAAGAACGGCATCCGTCCTGAGAGGCCGATGGCCGCCTCTTCGATCGCGAGCCAGGTGGGAATCATCGCGAGCCCGGTGTCGGTCGCGGTGGTCTCGATGGTGGCCTTTCTCGCGAAGGCGCCGGCCGGCAGCCCCGTGATCGATTTCGTCACGCTGCTTTCGATCACGATCCCGTCGACCCTGATCGGCGTTTTGATGATCGGAATCTTCAGCTGGTTCCGCGGCAAGAACCTGGACGAGGATGAGGCCTTCCAGAAACTGATGGCCGACCCCGAGGCGCGCCGGCGGGTGTACGGCGAGACAAAGACCCTCGTGGGCACCACGCTCACCCGGAGCCAGTGGACGGCGATGTGGATCTTTCTCAGCGCGATCGTCGTCGTCGCATTGCTCGGGGCCTTCGAGTCCCTGCGTCCGCTGGTGAACCAGAAGCCCATGTCGATGGTGCTTACCATCCAGATGTTCATGCTTTTGGCCGGCGCCTTGATCATTATCTTCACACAGACCGATCCCGCTTCGATCGCGAAGAACGAGGTGTTCCGCGCCGGCATGATCGCCGTGATAGCGGTGTTCGGCGTCGCGTGGATGGCAGACACCGTATTCGACGCGAACCTCGAAGCGGTCGAAAATGCTCTGGCAGACCTGGTGAAGACCAAGCCCTGGACTTACGCGATTGCGCTGCTGATTGTCTCGAAACTCGTCAACTCGCAGGCGGCCGCCATCAGTGCGATGGTGCCGGTCGGACTCGCGATCGGAGTTCCGCCCGGCTATGTCGTCGCGTTCGCGGCGGCCTGCTACGGCTACTACATCCTGCCGACCTACCCAAGCGACCTGGCGACGATCCAGTTCGACCGGTCGGGCACAACACGAATCGGAAAGTACGTGATCAACCACAGTTTCATTCTGCCGGGTCTCATCGGCGTGTTCACCTCCTGCGTGGCCGGCTATCTCCTGGCGACCGCACGCGGGTTGATTTGAAGCACGCGGAGCGGCAATCTCGAGGGCCTCACCACCACGTGGCTTCCCAAGGGCCTGAGCGTGCTCCAGGCCGTGGTGATCGGCGTGGTCGTCACCGCGCTGGTGGCCAAGCTCTCGCCGAGCCAGGTGGTGAAGGAGTTCTTCGACGGGATGGGCGAGGCCTATGCTAGCGTGATCGGCACCATCATCGGCGGCCTGGGGCGAAGCATGTCGCCCGTCGCCGCGGCGACGGCGATCGCCGCGGGCTACGCGGGAGTCAGCGTGTTCGACATCGCCAAGCGCACCGCAAGTCCGGCGATCGTGTCGGCAGTCGTCGTGGTCGTGATCCTCGGATTTGCCGCCTAGGAGGTGACATGAAGCTGCTGTTGCTCAGCAACGCGAAACGCGAGGGGATGGGCTACTTGGAGCATGCCGCCGGGTACCTGCGCGACTTCCTCGGGCCCGCCGTGAGCGAGGTCCTCTTCGTCCCGTACGCCGCGGTGTCCAAGAGCCACGACCAGTTCGTGGAACAGATCCGGCCGGTGTTCGGCGGGCTGGGCATCAAAGTAGTCGGGATCCACACCGTGGCCGACCCGCTCGCGGCCGTCAGGGTTGCGCAGGCGGTGGTCGTCGGCGGGGGCAGCACGTGGAAGCTGCTGCGCGAGCTTCGCGCACAGCGCCTGCTGCCAGCGATCCGCAACCGCGTGCTCGCGGGGGTGCCGTACGCGGGATGGAGCGCGGGGACCAACATCACGTGTCCCACGATCATGACCACCAACGACATGCCGATCTGCGATCCGGGTGGCTTCGACGCGCTGGCGCTCATTCCGTTCCAGATCAACCCGCACTATCTGCACGGCAATCCGCCGGGGTTCAAGGGCGAGACGCGCGAGGAGCGCATCACGGAGTTCGGCGTGCTGAATCCGCGCGCGTGGGTGGCGGGCCTTCGCGAAGGCACCGCGTTCCTCGTCGAGGACGGTGCGATCCGGCTGGTGGGCGAGGCGCAGTGCCGCATCTTCCGCCACGGCCAGGTGGCGCGCGAGCTCGATCCCGGGGCCGATTTCTCCTTCCTGCTGGAGCCGGATTGAGCCGGCATGGTGCGCTCGTGCTTCGTTGCGCGGGAGCGCATCGTCACGATACGTCGCAAGTCAGCACTCCCCGGCTCGGGCGTGCGGCAGTAGCCACCCCATGACGCGCAAGAGCCTCGTCATCCTCCTGATAGGTCTGCTCGGAATCCCGGCCGGCGTCGGCGCCTTCACCTTCGTCTACGCCAAAGGCTTCTCCTATCTCTCGACCGATCCGCGGGCGTGCGTGAACTGTCACGTCATGAACCCGCAGTACGACGGCTGGCTCAAGAGCGGGCACCGGCACACCGCGACCTGTGTCGAATGCCACCTGCCGCACACGGGCCTCGCCAAGTGGGTGGCCAAGGCCGAGCACGGCTTCCGTCACTCTGCCGCGTTCACGCTGCAGAACTTCAAGGAGCCGATCGAGATCACGCCACGCGACCGCGAGATGGTCCGCGTCAATTGCGTGCGGTGTCACGAAGGGCTGGTCCAGGCGATCGCCGACACGCCCGGACGAGCCCACGGCGAGCTCGATTGTCTGCACTGTCACTCGAGCGCCGGGCACGGCGCCGGCGGCTGATACGGAGCGAGGAGAGACCATGGCGGACCCGAGAGGATCGGGCGTACCGACACGCGGCTGGCTGCTGGCCCTGCTGATCCTGGTCGGGATCGCGGGCATCACCGTGCTGCTGCTGGCGCTCCTCACCAACATCTTCGAGCGCAAGCAGGAGGCCCGGCAGTCCTTCGTCCGGCTGGTCGAGGTGACGGAGGACACGGCCGATCCGAAGGTGTGGGGCCAGAACTGGCCACAACAATACGATTCGTATCTGCGCACGTCGCTGCCCACGACGACCAAGTACGGCGGACGGGGGGCGGGAGCGAGCGACACCGGCCCGGCCGAGCAGAAGCTCGACCGTGACCCCTGGCTCAAGCGGATCTTCGCCGGCTACGCGTTCGCGCTCGACTACCGCGACCGGCGCGGCCACTTCTACGCGCTGTTCGATCAGGAAGCGACCCGGCGCGTGACCGAGAAGCAACAGCCCGGCGCGTGCATGCAATGCCACGCCTCGAACCTTCCGCTCTACCGCTTCGTCGGGAAGGGCGACGTCCAGAAGGGCTTCGAGCAGGTCTCGGGCATGCCGTACCGTGAAGCGCGTGAGATGAAGGACGACAAGGGACAGCCGCTCGTCCAGCACTCCGTCGCGTGCCTGGACTGTCACGATCCCAAGACCATGGCCGTGCGCGTCACGCGCCCGGGGTTCATCGCCGGCATCAAGGCGTTCAAGGCCAAGCAGGGCATCGCCGACTTCGATCCGAATCGCGACGCCACGCGTCAGGAAATGCGCTCGTACGTGTGTGGCCAGTGCCACGTGGAGTACTACTTCAAGGGGCCAGGCAAGGTCGTGACCTACCCGTGGGCGAACGGGATCAAGGTCGAGGAGATCGAGGCCTACTACGACAAGGAAGGCTTCACCGACTGGGTGCACGCCGAGACCGGCACCAAGCTCCTGAAGGCGCAGCACCCCGAGTTCGAGGTGTGGTCGCAGGGCGTGCACTCGCGGGCCGGCGTGGCGTGCGCCGACTGCCACATGCCCTACGAGCGCGTCGGCAGCCTCAAGGTGAGCGACCACTGGGTGCGTAGCCCGCTCCTCAACCTGAACCGCGCCTGCCAGACCTGCCACGCGGTGTCGGAGAAGGAGCTCGAGGCGCGTGTGCTCAATATCCAGGACCGCCACCACGCGCTCATGCAACGCGCGGCCAAGGCCACCACGGACATGCTCGACACGATCGTGGCCGCCAAGAAGCGCGGGGCAAGCGAGAAGGACCTTCAGGCCGCCGCCGCGCAGCAGAAGAAGGCGCAGTGGCGCCTGGACTTCGTGGCCGCCGAGAACTCCATGGGATTCCACGCGCCCCAGGAGCTGGCGCGGATCCTGGGAGAAGTCATCGACCACGCGCGCCAGGGCCAGCTGGAGGCCGAGCGCGCGACGCGAAAGCCCTGACTGCTGATCGCGTAGCGCGCTAGCTCTTCGGCTGAACGGCGGGCCCCCCGGGGGCAGCCGGTGCTGCGGGACCGAAGTACCGGCCGGCCGCGGGGTGCATGGGGATCGTGACGCCCCGCAATCCGGTGCGCTTGGCGATCTTCGCGCCCTGGGAGCTGCCCGCGGAGAGATAGTCGGGGTTCTCGAACACCAGCCTGAGGACGACCTCGGCCTCGCCCTCGGGAACGTCGGCACGGGTCACGAGAAGAGCGGTCGCCGCCACGGTCGTCACGTTCTCCTGCTGCTCGGGATACGTGTTGGCGGGCAACACCAGACGCACGAGCCCAGGGTTCTGCGTGACGAGCCGCTCGATCGCAGAGGGGTCCAGCGCCAGCAGACGGATGGGGTGACGTGTGGCGAGGCGCTGCAGCTGTCGCGTCGGCGCCCCAACCGTCGCGAAGAAGGCGTCCAGTCGACCGGCCCGGAGCTGACCGGCCGCACCCTCCATCCCCTCGTCCCGGGCTTCGCCGAGATCTTTTGGATCGAGCCCGTTGGCGGCGAGCACCGCGAGGGCATCGGCTCGAGTCCCCGAGTTCGGCGCGCCGACTGCGACCCGCTTGCCGCGGAGATCCGCGACCGTCCGGATCGGTGAGCCGGCCGAGACGACCACGTGGACGGGCTCGGGGAACAGGCTGCCCAGCGCCCGGAGCGACGTGACGGCGCCTCCCTGCGCGAATGGCCCCTCGCCCGCCGACGCCTGCGCCGCGACGTCCGACTGGATGAGCGCGTAGTCGGCCTCCTTGGCACCGATGAGCCGGGCGTTCTCCACGCTGCCTTGGGTCGCGAGATTCCGGACCCTGATCTTGGCGTCCAACTGGGCTATGCGCGCGATCACGGATTCGGCGATGGGATAGTACTCACCGTCCTCCGGACCGCTGGCGAACGGGTACACGCGCTTGCGCCGGTCCCTCCGGGTGGTGATCGCGCGGATCGCGTGATCGAGCTCGTCCGAGATGATCTCTTCCTCGTACGGCGCGACCCCCGGCGGCGGGATGTCGACGAGCGCGGCCAGGCGATCGATGAGCTGCTTGGACCGCGATGACGGAGACGCATCCCCGGGCGCGCGGACCTTAGCGACGCCGGACGTGACGGCATCGACGCTCTGCCACCGATCCCCGGTCCACTCGTAGGTCGAGCTGCCGTAGACCCTGATCACCTCGCCGGGGCGACTCTCCCCGGCCTTGACGCCGTAGATCCCCTTCTCCGTGGCCCCGAGCACCTGCGCCAGCGTGCCCGGGCTGAGTCCCTCCCAGTTGCCGAAGTCGTAGCCCTGATTCAGCTTGAGCGTTGCGTTGTAGTAGACGGCCAGCCGCTTCTTGCCCGTGTCCGACGCGGGTAGCGGAGAGCTGCCCTGGCGCCGCAGCCCGACGAGCTCGAACAGCCCCGGCTTGAAGTGCTGGTCCAGCTTCCCCTTCACTTCGGCGCGGAGATCGCCGGCATCAGGCCCGCGCGAGCAGCTGGCGGTCGCGGTGAGCAGGGCCAGCAGGGCCATCCCCACGCTCGTCCACTGCGCCGCGCGAGCGGTCAAGGGTTTCCGTCTCACGGTGAGAATCCGAACAGCGGCATGGCCAGGTAGGCCTGGATGATGAACGCGTTCGTGATGTCGATGAAGAACGCTCCGACCATCGGCACGATCAGGAAGGCCAGCGGCGAGGGGCCATGGCGGTCCGTCACCGACTTCATGATGGCCAGGGCGCAGGCCGTCGACGACATGCCGAATCCGATCTGGCCGGCGGCCATGATGGCGGCGTCGTAGCTCCGGCCCATCACCCGAAAGGTCACCAGGATCGCGTAGAGCGCGATGATCACCGTCTGGGCCGCCAGGATCACTATGAGCGGACCCGCCAGGTTGACCAGATCGAGCAGGCGCATCGTCATGAGCGCCATGACCAGGAACAGCGACAGCGCCACGTTGCCGATCGCGTCCACCGTCGTCTCGCTCAGCCGGATGGCGCCGGTGAACGTCGAGACGTTGCGGATGACCACGCCCAGCAGGAGGGAGAACACGAAGTCGGGCAGGATGAACCCCGTCTCCGATGTCAGCTTGACGAGGAGCCGGCCACCCGCCAGGCACAGGAGGATGACGAAGAGCGTATTGATCAGCGACTGTGCGGTGACCGGATCGTCCTCCGGGTCGGTCGCGCCGGGTGTGTCGTCGGTGGCGCTCGGCGCCGGGCCCTCGAGCCGGTATCGCTTCAGGAGATACTCGGCCACGGGGCCGCCCAGGACGGCGCCGATCACCAGACCCGCCGTCGCGCAGGCCATCGTGAGCTCCATGATCCCCTGGATGTTCAAGGTCTCGCCGAGTCGCCCCGCGTACGCGGCCCCGGTTCCGTGCCCGCCGACGAGCGTGATCGATCCACCGAGAAGCCCTACGATCGGGTGGAGATCCAGGACCCTGGTGGCGCCGATCCCGACGAGATTCTGCACGACGATGAGCACGACGCTGATCGCCAGGAACAGGAGCAGGCGGGGCCCGCCTTTGACCAGCATCCTCGCGTCGGCAGCCAGCCCGACCGTCGTGAAGAACATCAGGAGCAGCGTGTCTTTCAGGCCCAGGTTGAAGCCCAGCCTGTCGTGCAGCAGGCCGTCGGCCAGGGCCAGGAGCACGGCCACCAGGCCGCCACCGACGACGGGGGCCGGGATGTTGAGTCGCCCCAGGATGGCCACCCGACTCACCAGAGCGCGCCCCACGAACAGGACCACCATCGCGAGTAGCAGCGAGGTGATGAGGTCGAACTCGATGGTGAGTCCGGTCATGTCCGCTGAGATCATATGTCAGCCCACCAGCGAGGGATGCCAATATCGGCAAGCTCGCCCTTGACTCGGGTCCCGGCTTGGCCCAGCATCGCGTGAATGTCCCATGAGTGAAGGCACCAACGGCGGTCGCGCCGAAGCCTACCAGGCGCTGCGGGAGTCGGAAGAGCTCCACCGGGCCACCCTCAGCAACATCTCGGACGCCGTCTTCATCACCGATGACGATGGCGTGTTCACGTTCATCTGTCCGAACGTCGACGTGATCTTCGGCTATCTCCCGGACGAGGTGCGGGCCATGGGGCGGATCAGTCGACTTCTGGGCGAGGCGCTCTACGATCCCGCCGAGCTGACGGCGCGCGGCGAGATCCGGAACATCGCGTGCGAGGCGACGTC
>Ga0111538_10006438_pt1 | contig 15894 bp, 16 predicted proteins | sample SoiMethybrSBSTD1_FD_79669 | JGI IMG/M metagenome (GOLD analysis project Ga0111538, IMG submission 79669) | Bulk soil microbial communities from a Populus tree surrounding site in Tennessee, USA - Soil MetaG P. TD hybrid SBSTD1 (version 2)... | ecosystem: Environmental > Terrestrial > Soil >...
AGAGTTGGCCGTTCTCGACAATCAGCCGTCCATAGCCCGCGGGATCCGCCGGGCGAAAACCAAGCACCGCCACCGCCACCCCTTGCGCCATGGCTTCCCGCAAACGCACCAAGGTCTGCGCGCTCAGCAGCGGCGTATCGCCGAAAATAACAACCACATCGTCAGCACCGCGGGCGATGGCGGCCTTCGCCATCAGCACCGCATGGGCGGTGCCGCGCCGCTCGTTCTGGACGTGGATTTCGGCTCCCGGGATAACGCGTTTGGCTTCGGCGGCCACCGCATCCTGCCCGGGGAGGTGAACTACCGGGCCAACGTGTTCGCGCTGAAATCGCTGGGTGCACACTCCATCCTCTCCGTGTCGGCCGTGGGCTCGCTCAAGGAGAAGTACGCGCCGCTGCACGTGGTGGTGCCCGACCAGCTCGTGGACCGCACCACCCAGCGGGCGGCCACCTTCTTCGGGCGCGGCCTGGTGGGCCACGTGGCCTTCGCCCACCCCTTCTGCGCCGCGCTCTCGAAGGCGCTGGCCGCCGCCTGCGCCGAGGCCGGGGCCACCCACCACGTGGGCGGCACCTATGTCTGCATCGAGGGGCCGCAGTTCTCGACCCGGGCCGAGTCGGAGCTCTACCGCTCGTGGGGCATGGACATCATCGGCATGACCAACCTCACCGAGGCCCGCCTGGCCCGCGAGGCCGAGGTCTGCTACGTGACGCTGGCCCTGGTCACCGACTACGACTGCTGGCACCCGGACCACGACGCGGTGACCGTGGAGCAGGTGCTGGCCAACCTGGTGCGCAACGCGCAGACGGCCCGGGCCGTGCTGCGGGCCGCCCTGCGCCGCCTGCCGCCACGGCCGCGCGGCTGCGAGTGCGAAAACGCGCTGGCCACGTCGCTGGTGACGGCGGCGGACCTGGTGCCGGAGGACGTGAAGCGCGAGCTTCAGCCCATCATCGGGAGGTACATGCGTTGACGTCGATCCTGGTCGTCGGCTCGGTGGCGTACGACACGGTGGAGACGCCCTTCGGCACCGCCGAGCGCGTGCTGGGCGGCAGCGCCTCCTTCTTCTCCATCGCCGCCTCCTTCTTCGTGCCCGTGCGCCTGGTGGCCGTGGTGGGCTCCGACTTCGAGCAGAAGCACGTGGACGCGCTGGCCGCCCACCGGGTGGACCTGGAGGGCCTGGAGCGGGTGGAGGGCAAGACCTTCTTCTGGGCCGGCCGCTACTCCTACGACCTGAACGCGCGCGAGACGCTGCGCACCGACCTCAACGTGTTCGAGTCCTTCAAGCCCCGGATCCCGCAGGGCTACCGCTCCTCCTCCCACGTGTTCCTGGGCAACATCCATCCCTCGCTGCAGGGCGAGGTGCTCGACCAGGTGGAGCGGCCGCGCCTGGTGGCCTGCGACACCATGAACTACTGGATCGAGGGCACGCCCAGGGAGCTGCGGGAGACGCTGAAGCGGGTGGACGTGCTCCTCATCAACGACGCCGAGGCCCGCCAGCTCTCGGGCGAATGGAACATCGTGAAGGCGGCCCGGGCCGTGCGCAAGATGGGGCCGCGCGTGCTGGTGATGAAGAAGGGCGAACACGGCGTCCTGATGTTCGGCGAGCAGGGCGCGTTTTCCGCCCCCGCCTACCCGCTGGAGGAGGTGTTCGACCCCACCGGCGCCGGCGACACCTTCGCCGGCGGCTTCCTGGGCTACCTGGCCTCCGTGCAGGGCACGGGAGCGCTGGACGAGGCCGCGCTGCGGCGGGCGGTGGTCATGGGCAGCACGCTGGCCTCCTTCTGCGTGGAGGCCTTCAGCCTGGACCGTCTGCTGAAGCTGACCCGGGCCGAGATCGACCAGCGCTTCGCCCTGTTCCGGCAGCTCACGCACTTCGACCCCGCCTGACCCCCCGCCGCCGCGCACAGCGGCTAACATCTAGGGCATGACCCGCACCCCGCCCGATCGCGACCTCCGGCTGGTGGAGGCGGCGCCGCCGCCCGTTCGCAGCGCGCTGGCCGAGGCGGACCCGTCCGCCTTCGAGACCTCGCTCTACCGCAGCGTGCGCGCGGTGGGGGAGCGGGCGGGGCTGGAGCGGCTGGGCATCGCCTTCTTCGACGGCGAGACCACCATCCAGTGGTCGTACGACGGCGACGCCGTGTTCCACGCCGCCTCGACCATGAAGCTGGCCGTGCTGCTGGGCGTGTTCCGCCTGGTGCACCGCGGCGAGCTGGGCCTGGAGGAGCCGGTGCACGTGCGCAACCGCTTCCTCAGCATCGTGGACGGCCGGCCCTTCCGCCTGGAGCTGGGCGCGGCCGACGCGGAGGTGGCCGTGCTGCAGGGGCGGGTGATGAGCGTGGGCGACCTCTGCTACTGGATGATCACCAAGTCCAGCAACTTCGCCACCAACCTGCTGGTGGACGTGGTGGGCGTTCCGGCCGTGCGCGCCGCCCTCGAGGAGCTGGGCCTGCGCGGCGTCACCGTCCTGCGCGGCGTGGAGGACCACGCGGCCTTCGAGGCCGGCCTCAACAACCAGGTCACGGCCAACGGCCTGCTGGCCCTCCTGCGCCTGATCGCGGAGGAGCGCGCCTTCTCGCCCGCCCTGTCGGCCCGCATGCGCGACATCCTCCTCGACCAGCAGTACAAGCGCGGCATCCCGGCCGGCCTCCCCAAAGACGTGCGCGTGGCCCACAAGACCGGCAACATCTCGACCGTGGACCACGATGCCGGCATCGTGTTCCGGGACGGCCGCAAGCCCTACGTGCTCGTCGTCCTGACCCAGTTCCCCAGCGGGCAGAAGGGAAACACGGCCGTGGCCGAGGTGTCGCGGGACGTGTTCGAGAGCCTGTCCCGGCTGGCCGGCGCCTGATGGACCAGGAGGCCGGGCTCAAGGTCGTCGACGCGCTCGACCTCGATCCCGAGCTGGTGGCCCTGCTGCGCCCGGGCGAGGTGGCGGGTGAAGACGGGCACGGCCACCGCCTGCCCCGCTACTTCTACGAGGTGCCCAGCCGCGAGGCCGCGCGCGAGGTGCGCCTGGCCCCGCACTTCACGCTGGGGGAGCTGATGGCGGTGGACGTGAAGGAGCCGGCGCGGGTGCGCGCCTTTCCCCGCTACGTGCCCTGCGCGGTGCGCCTGCTGGCCTTCTACCTGGAGCGCGTGCGCGAGGCGGTGGGCGCTCCCGTGCACGTGGCCGTGAACGGCGGCTACCGTTCCCCGGCCCACCGCCTCTCGGAGGGAGCCTGCCCGCACATGTGGGGCACCGCGGCCGACCTCTACCGCGTGGGCCAGGTGACCCTGCGCGACCAGTCGGCCATCGAGACCTACAGCCGCCTGGTGGAGGACGTGAGCGACGACCTCTGGGTCAAGCCCTACGGCCAGGCGCCGGGCGGCGCCGACGATCACGTGCACCTCGACCTGGGCTACCTGACGCTGGTGCCGCGGGAGATCGGCGAGGGCGGCTTCGACCGCCGCCGGGAGTCTCCCCGCTTCGCCTTCGAGGAGCGCCGCCGCGGCGACCGCCGCGGCTGGCCCCAGGAAGCGGGCATCGACACCCTGGTCGGCCGCCGCGCCACCGACCCCGGCCAGGCCGAAGAAGAGTCGTAACCCCCCCCTGGCCCGATTCCTGCTCCATGCGGAGCAGGGCTTCGGCGCGCTCCGCCTTCGGGCCGTTCCTTCAAGGCGGAAGTCGCGCTGGATCAGCGTGCCGGCCGTATTCGGCCGGGCATGGGGCTTGTAAGAAATGCCACTGGCTGGCAAGAGCGAACGCCGCCCGGTCCGTGCCCGGAGCGTGCGGGGTCCGTCCCCGCGCGACCTGGCCCTGCCGGTGATCGGGATGGAGGCCGAGTTCAACGTCGTGCTGAACGGCGTGGAGATCGACCCCCGCGCGTACTGGGGCCACCCGCTGGCCTTCATCGAGGGCCGGCTGCTGCCGCGGCAGAAGAGCTCGTTCCACCTGCCCACCGGCGGCGCGGTCTACTTCGACCGCGGCGTGATCGAGGTGGTGACGCCGGTGATCGAGCTGGGCCCGGGCAGCACCGCCCGCGTGGTCAGGAACCTCTGGGAGGGCATCGGCTTCGTGCGGGCCGAGCTCACCAAGTGGGAGCGCCGGCACGGGCACCAGGTGAGCCTCAAGGGATACAGCGCGCACTACAACGTGTCCTTCGAGCTGCCGGCGGCGGAGCAGGGGCCCACGCGCAACATCAAGGCCCTGGCCCTGCTGCTGGCCCACATCCTGCCCTTCCCGGTGGCCCTGGCCGGCACCAACCGGCGCTCCACGGGAGTGGGCGTGCGCCCGCGCGGCAACCGCATCGAGGTCACCGTCGACTTCACCCCCGACCCCGCGCTCATGATCGCCACCGCCACCCTGGTGGTGGGCGTGGTGCGCGAGGTGCTGGCCTGGCCCTCCTACGACCTGGGTCTGCTCGACACGCTGCCCATCCCCACCGTGGACGGCATCGTGCCCGGCAAGCACACCACGCGGAAGGGCTGGCTCACCAAGGACCACCAGTACCCGCAGAGCCCCTACACCTGCGACGTCGACGCGCCCCTGTGGACGGTGCGCGGCGGCCGCCGCCTCTCGCTGCGCGAGATCGCGCGCGAGGTGGCGTGGCACTTCCGCGGCTCCATCCGCCGCTACGCCGACCCTTTCAGCTTCCGCCTGCTCTTCGCGCTCTTCGAGGGGCGCTCGCGCACGCTGCTCGATCTCGACGACCGGCCGGCCGCCTACGAAGACGTGGGCCGCCTCTGCGCCTGGGGCAAGGTGATCGACGAGCTGAAGCGCCGCCCGCGCCGCCGCGCGCCGGCCGCCGCGCCGGCGGCCGAGCGGCCGGCGGCCGCGCCGGTGCCCGTGCCCGAACCCAAGCGCGCGCCCGCGCCGTCTCCGGCGGGAGCCCTGCTCGTGCTGGCCGACGCCGCGCTGGCCACGCCGCTGCGCTCGCGGGCGCTGTCGGCCGACGGACCGGCGGCCCTGCCCGGAGTGGCCGTGGCGCCCGCGGCCGACGGGTCGGGGACGCCGGCCCCGGCCCGCGTGCGCTGGAGCCGCGGATCGGAGCGGCGGAGGACCGAGCGGCGACAGCGCGTGGAGGCGGTGCCGTTCCCCGACCGCCGCCTCAGCCGCTCCGCCTACGAGAAGGTGTTCCTGAAGCTCGTGTCCGGCGGCCACCTGCGCATCGGACGCCAGACCTGGACGCCGGTGGGCATGCGCGGCTGGTACCACGCCATCTTCCGCAACGACGTGAACGGCCGCGAGCGGCTGTTCACGATCGACCAGCTCCTGGCCCGCATGGCCGACTGGGAGGGCTGACTACTCGAGCAGGCCCTGCCGCGCGGCGTGGATGAAGTCCGTGTAGGCCGGCGTGCCGCCCTGCTCGCGCACGTGGGCCGCCGCCTGCCCGCGGTGGTAGGCCCCGTGCAGCGCCACGTGCAGGAGCACGTCTTCGGCGCTGTTCGACCAGCGCTCGCCCTTGCTGTTCGTGTAGTCGATGGAGCGGGCCAGTCCCGCCGGGCCGGCCTCGTCGAGGAGGCGCTCCCACTCGCGCGGCAGCGCCAGCGCCTCCCGGCCGCAGCGCTCGGCGTCCCACTCCGGCCACACGGGCACCGGCGACGGCACCCCGCGCAGGCGGGAGAGCCACAGCCACTCGGTGCCCAGCACGTGGGCCATGAGGGCCAGCGCGCGCGGCGTGGACGCCGCGGCCAGCGCCTCGCGGTTGGCCCACGCGTCGTAGCGGAAGAGGCGCTTCAGTCGGGCGAACATGTCCGTCCTCCGTCGTATAGTTGCGGCCCATGACCCTGCTGGCGCTGATGGTGCTGTGCACCGTGGCCACCTATCCGCTGGGCCTGGCCATCGGCGCCCCCTGGCTGCTGCCCGTGCTCAACACCGCGCCCGCCTACGCGGCCATGGTGCTGCTGCTGCGCCGCGGCCGGCGCGACCGCGCGGTGGCGGCCATGCTGCTCTGGGCCGCCACCCTGGCCGTGTGCGGCACGCTCTTCTTCCGCTTCTGGCCCACCCCGGTCGACGCCGTCGTATTCCACGGGCCCGCCTACCGCGACGAGATGTTCCACTGGATCCGCACCGGCATCGGGAGCGAAGGCCACGTCGGCCAGTTCCTGCCCCAGCATCTCCTGCACCTCGCCCTCTTCGTCCTGCTCAGCCTGGCCACCGCCAGCGCCGTCTCCATCGTGGGCGGGGCGGTGCTGATGAACTACATGGACTTCTACGTGGCCTCGCTGGGCCGGGCCGGCGTCCCTCCCGCGGACATGCTGCTGTTCGGCTGGCAGCCGTGGGCCCTCTGCCGCGTGGCCGCATTCTGCATCCTGGGCGTGGTGCTGGCCGAGCCGCTCCTGGGCCGCCTGACCGGCCGCCCCTTCGCGGGCTTCGGGCCCTCCCGGCGCTGGCTGGCCTGGGCCGCCGCCGGAGTGCTGGCCGACTGGGTGCTCAAGGCGGCGCTGGCGCCGGCGTGGGGCCTGCACCTGCGGGCCGTGCTGCCGCCGCATCCCTGAACGTGCGGAAGTCGAGCAGCACCGCCGGCAGTGCGGCCAGGGTCAGGGCCAGGCCGGCGTTGCCGAACAGCGAGTAGCGCAGGAAGAGCCGGTCGCTGAGCACGACGAAGGGCGCGTTGCCGGCCAGGAACCACACCCCGCCCAGGGCCATGGCCCGCGTGCCGCGTCCGGCGCCACCCTCCGGCAGCCGGGAGGCCAGGGCCAGCAGGAGGAGGAGGGCCACGGCGGCCGCCACCGCCGGCGCCATCACGGCCGGCAGCGCGGCCAGCTCCGGGAGCGTGCGCGGCACGCCCCAGACGTCGGACGGGTCCACCGCCCCGTTGGGGAACATCAGGAGGTAGCCCACGTAGCGGCGCACGATGGCGGGGGAGACGTCGTACACGTAGCCGGTGTCGGCGGTGCCGCTGAGGCCGCGCAGGGCCACGGCGAACAGCAGCGCCCAGGCGGCGGCCGTTCCCCACCACAGGAGGTCGCGCCGCCAGGCCCGCGGCGCGTAGAGCCAGGTGGCCGCGGACACGATGGCCGGCAGGGCCACCGCCGACTCCTTGCTCAGCAGCGCCAGCGCGAAGGCGGCCAGGCCCAGTCCCTCCGTCCGCCAGCCGGAGGAACCCTGCCCCGGCGCGCTCAGGCGGGCGGCCAGCGCGCGGTCCAGCGCGACCAGCGACAGCAGCATGGCGAACAGCCCCTGGAACTCGGAGGTGTAGAGCAGCGTCTGCCACTGGGCCAGGCGGCTGGCCCACAGCGCGGCCGCGAACAGGGCCAGCGTCTCGTTGACCACGCGCCGGACCACGCTGAAGACCAGCAGGCCGATGGCCAGGTACACGGCCAGGTTCACGAGGTGGTAGACCTCGACCCGGTCGCGCCAGCCCACGCTGCCGGCCAGGTAGTAGCAGTTGGTGGTGAGGGGCCGGTAGAGGCCGGGCCACACGCCGGCGTGCGTGAAGCAGTCCACCACCCCGTGCACGTGGGCGTGGGTATGGCGAATGAAGCGCCGGTCCTCCCAGTGGTGGCGGTGGAAGTTGTCGGCCACGGCCGCGCCGTGCACGGCGGCGGTGGCGGCCCCGACCACGGCCAGGGCGGCCAGGAACCGGCCGGCCGCGCGGCGGGACGACAGGGCCGGCACGCGGCCTAGGAGAGGTTGGAGCCCGACTCCAGCATCGTGTTCACGATGGTCAGGAGCTTGTTCGAGGTGAAGGGCTTGTTGATGTACATCACCGCGCCCGATTCGAAGCCCTCGGCCAGCGCCTCCCCGCCGCCCTTGGCGGTGAGGAAGATGACGGGCAGGTCCTTGAGCCGGGCGTCTTCCTTGATCTTGCGGCAGACCGTGAAGCCGTCCACCTCGGGCATCATCACGTCGAGAAGCACCAGGTCGAAGTCGTTTTCGGCCAGCAGGCGCAGCGCCTCCGCGCCCCCGGGGGCGGCGGTGACCTCGAAGCCCTTCTGCTCGAGGATGGTCTTCTCCAGGTTCAGGATGTTCTCGTCGTCATCCACGACCAGGATACGCTTCGCCATCCGGGCGCTACCTCCGAGCAGCCGTTAGTTGTAGGGGAAGTGAACGTGAAATTCTAGCAGCGGCCTTGGCCGGCCACAAGCGCGAGCAGGGACTCCATCTCCCACAGGTAGAACCACCAGGCCTCGCGCCGCGCGCCCATCTTCACCAGCTCCTGGCCGGCGGCCAGCAGCCGCGCCGCCACCGCCGCCGGGCGGTCGGCCTCGGCGCCGGCCCAGCCCTCGAGCAGCCCCCGCACCAGGTTCTCGTCCCCGTCGTGCCAGAGGCCCTCCCGGGAGGTGAGGAAGGTGCGCAGCGCGGCGCGCGGCTCCTCGAGCGCCGCCTCCGCCACCGTGCGCCCGGCCGCCAGCGCGCGGAGCTGCGCGAAGCGCTGCTGCAGGGCCTGGGCAGTGGTCAGCGGATGCTGATGGTGATCTCGTTGGAGCGGACCCCGTCCACCTCGGCGTAGGCTCTGATGTCGCCGGTGTCGCGCGCCTCGAGCACCGGGTTGTAGGGGCTGTTGCCGGTGATGTTGACGATGTTCGTGTTGCTGTAGGTCCAGCGCGGCGTGCCGCGCGCCTGCGTGTGCTGGTTGCGCGAGTCGGTGGGCGTCACGTCCAGGTGGATGCGGCAGCCCACGTGGGCGGGCGGATCGACCTGCTGCCCGTAGAGCTCGATGAAGTAGACCTTGGCCGTGAGCTTGGCCACCGGGTTCGTGTTGCTGGGGACGTCGCCGCCGCCGTTGTCGGGGTTGTTGGGCTGGCTGGTCGGCGCGGGGTTCGGATTGTTCGGATTGGGGTTCGGGTTCGGGTTCTGGGCTGGCGGCGGCGTGGCCACCACGGGCGTCGGCAACGGGACCGGCACCACGACCACCGGGATCGGATTGGCGGCGGCCGGGTTGTTCCCGCCGCTCTGCTGCGACTCGGGCAGGTCCTCCGTGATGGTCTGGCAGCCCAACACGGCCAGCGCGGCCATTATCAGGAGTGCGACCGCAGACTTGCGCATGGAACCCTCCCCTTCAGCGGCTAGAAAGCGCATGAACAATTGCACGGAAGCGCTTGGCCTGTCAAACTTTTTCTTCAGAATTGGCCCCGGGAGCCAGGATCCGGGCCACTTCGGCGGCCGCGCGGGCGGAAGCCCCCGGCGCGCCCAGGCGCGCCCGGACCTCCCGCAGGCCCGCCACCATCTCCCGGCGCCGGTCGCCGTCGTCCAGGAGGCTCAGCACTTCGGCCGCGGTGCGCTCGGGCGTGAAGCTGCCCTGGATCAGCTCCGGCACCAGCCGCCTCCCCGCGATGAGGTTGGCCATGGCCACGTGCGGCACCTTCACCAGGTGGCGGCCCAGCGTGTAGGTGAGGGGGGAAAGGCGGTAGACCACCACCATCGGCGCCTCGAGCAGGGCCGCCTCGACGGTGGCCGTGCCCGAGGCCACGATGGCGGCCGTGCAGGCCGAGAGCAGCTCGTGCACGCGCGCGGGCACCACCTGCACGGGCTGGCCGGCGAAGGCGGCCCGCACCGGGCCGGCGTCGATGGAGGGGGCCAGGGCCAGCGTGAACTGCAGCTCCTGCCGCTGCCGGCGCAGCAGGGCCACCGTGGCCGCCAGCCGCCCCAGATGGTGCGCGACCTCCTGGGCCCGGCTCCCCGGCAGGAGGGCGACCATGGGCCGGGCCGGATCGAGGCCCAGGGAGCGCAGGATCCCGTCGCGGTCGCCGTCGCGCCGCACGCGGTCGACCAGCGGATGGCCCACGAAGGCGGCCGGGATGCCGGCCGCGCGGTACAGCTCCTCCTCGAAGGGAAAGATGACCAGCATCCGCGTCACCGTCTCGCGGATGGTGCGCATCCGGCCGCGCCGCCAGGCCCATACCTGAGGTGAGACGTAGTAGACCACCGGAATGGCGCGCTTCCGCAGCTCGCGGGCCAGGCGCAGGTTGAAATCGGGGTAGTCGATCAGCACGGCCACGTCCGGGCGCGCGCGGTCCACCTCGGCCAGCACGTCGTGGAACACGCCCCGGATGCGGCGCAGGTGCTTCACCACCTCCCACAGCCCGACCACGGCCAGGTCGCGGGCGTGGGCGATGAGGCGGGTGCCCTGGGCGGCCAGGAGGTCGCCGCCCAGGCCGAACACGTCGAGCGGGCCGGCCGACGCCGTGAGATGGCGCACCAGCTCGGCCCCGTAGAGGTCGCCGGAGGTCTCGCCGCTGGAGATGAGGAGGCGGGGCATCCGCCGAAGCCTAGCAGCAGTGGAGCCGCGCCTGTCCTCTGGCCACGGGCCGCTGTCCTGCGCGCGGGACAGGTGATGCCGATTACTCTGGCGCCCATCTCCATGACATGTCATGATTTGTCACCGACTGCGGCTCCCCGGAAACGCGGCACGTCCGTTGCACTCAACAGAGGCGCGCAGGGCAGCTCCTGGCAATCTGGAGGAGGGTGCGATGAGGTCGTTGGGCGCGGTGGTGGTGGCGGGGGCGGCGCTGGCGTTCGCGTCAGCCGGGACGGCCAGCAGTGGCGACCATGCCCAGCCCCGGGGCGGCGGTTCAGGCGGCGGCGGCAGCCACTCGGCGGGCGCGTCGCATCACTCCGGAGGTGGCGGCAGCTCGAGCTCCAGCTCCGGCTCGAGCAGCTCCTCTTCGGGCTCGTCTTACCGGGACTCCGGCGGGTCGGCGGGCTACCGCTCCGGTCCCCCCACCGGGGCCCAGGCCCGGCACCCGCGGGCCGGCACGGGCACGGGCTATCGCTACTACAACGGCTACGGCTACGGTGGCTATTACCCGGGCTACTACCCCTACTACGGCGGCTATCCGTACTACAGCAGCTACTACCCGTACTACGGCGCCTACTACGGCCTCGGCTGGGGCTACGGCTGGTCGCCGTACTTCAGCGCCAGCTGGTACGGCTACCCCTACGGCAGCTACGGGATCGGGGTCGGCTACAGCGGCGGCTACGGCGGCGGCGGCGACTCCGACCACTCCGACCACTACAGCGACGACGGGGAGGGCTCGGTGAGCCTCAAGGTGCAGCCGAACGAGGCCAAGGTCTACGTGGACGGCTACTACGCGGGCACGGTGGACGACTTCGACGGCATGTTCCAGCGCCTCCGCATCTCGCCCGGCCGCCACGACATCGCCCTCAAGCTCGATGGCTTCCACACGCAGACCTTCAAGGTCTACGTGCCCATCGACCAGACCCTGAAGCTCCAGCACAAGATGGTGCCGGGCACGGGCGACGACGTGAGCCAGCTCGTCGGCCGCCCCGAAGACATCGCCCGCTATGAGCAGCAGCAGAGCCGCCAGCAGGCGATGGGCCGCTATCAGCAGCAGCAGCAGCCGCCGCCGCAGCAGCAGCCGCGTGCGGCCCGGCCTCCCCAGGAGGGCAACGAAGAAGACGACGCCTTCCGCTACGACAACGAGCGCGCGTCCGACCAGCGCGGCGAGCGCGGCCTGGTGCGGCTCGACGTGCGCCCGGCCGACGCGTCGGTCTACGTGGACGGGGCCTTCCGCGGCACCGGCCGCGAGCTGCGCCAGCTCCGCCTCACCCCCGGCCGGCACCAGGTCGAAGTGGTCCGGCCCGGCTACCGCACGATCGCCCGCGAGGTCGACGTGGAGGGCGGCGCCGACACCGACGTCACCATCGATCTCGACCGCAGCAGCTAGAGCCGGTCTCGCCGACGAACCCCGGCCCGGGCCCGGAAGGCCTGGTGCCGGGGTTTTCGTTTGTCTAGCCGCCGGCGGAGATGGCGGTGCGGGACGGCGTCTTGTAGAGGTACTGGAAGATGCGGCCGCCCACGGTCGAGGCCAGGTGGCCCGATCCCGGCCGCACGAAGACCACCAGCACGATCTCGGGCGCGCCGGCCGGCGCGTACGACGCGAACCAGCCCAGCCCGGCGCAGGTGCCGGTCTTGCCCGCCACCTCGATGTCGGGGTCGAAGGCGGTGGCCGCGCTGCCCTCGTTGACCGCGCCCAGGAAGCCGTCGCTGAGGCCGGCGGTGATGGTCTCCGCCGGCAGGCGCCAGCGCTCGCGGGGCGCGAAGTTGACCGGGCCGCTCACCTGTGGCTGGTACACGACGCCGCCGTTGAGGGCGGCCGAGAGCAGCACCCCCAGCTGGAGCGCCGACGTGCTCACGCCGGCGGCGTGGCTGGACACGTGGCCCACCTGCGACGGCGGCACGAAGAAGGGCAGGCGGCCGGCGGCCTCCTCGGGCATGTTGATGCCGGAGGGCGCGCCCAGGCCCAGCATCTGGCCGTAGTGCTGCACCTTGGCCCAGCCCACGCGCTCGCCCACCCACTCGAAATAGGGGTTGCACGAGTTGGCCAGCGCGCGCCGGAGGTCGACCGGCCCGTGGCCCGGCCACATCCAGCAGCCCTTCGTGCAGTTGTAGGTGGTCCGGGGCGTGATGACGCCCTCGCTCAGGCCGGCGATGGCCACCACGATCTTGAAGACGGAGCAGGGCTGGTAGGCATTGGACACGGTGACGCCCGGGTTGACCACCGCCAGCACGCGGCCGGTGCGGGGGTCCATGGCGATGGCGCCGCCGTTGACTCCCTCCAGGCCGCGGCGGCAGGCCTCGCCCACCGCCAGGTCGCGGCTGGAGGCGGACACGGGCAGCACCAGCGACGGCGGGGCGGGGGGGCGCGGGGCGCGCCGGGGAGCCCTGGCCCGGCGCGACGACGAGGCGGCCGGGCGTCGCGCGCGGGGCGTCTTCTTCCGGGCCGGGGGAGGCGCGTCGGCGATGGCGCTGGTGGTGACGAAGAGAAGGGTCATCACGCCCACGGCCCAGCGCGCGTTCATCCGTACGAAAGGTAACACAGGGGCGGCCGGCGGCCCAGAAAAAGCTTGATAGACTCGGCGCTGATGATGATGCTGACCGCGCTCGTGGCCGCGGCTTTGTCCGTGCAGGCCGGAGAGGCCATCAAGGTCGACCTGGGACGGCGCCAGCTCGTGGTGCGCACGGTGTCGCCGCCGCGGGAGATCACCTTCCTGGTGGACCCGGCGCGCACGCACATCGCGGCCGGCGGCCGGGCGATCGCCCTCGACGCCGTCCGCCCGGGCGAGTGGGTGCTGATCGCCTTCCAGCCCGGCCTGCCGCGCCTGGCGGTGCTCGTGAAGGCCGGCGCCGCCCGGCCGGCCGCCCCGCGCCGTTGAGCTTAGGAGATCTCCCGCACACGGGAAGGAGACTGGACATGTCCGCTCGCAACACGGCACTCGCCTCCGTGGCCCTGGCCCTCCTGGCCGGCCGCGCGACCGCGCAGCAGATCGACTCCAAGAAGTTCATCGAGCAGGTCCGCCCCATCCTGCTGGCCGACGAGGAGAAGCAGTGGAAGGGGCTCAAGGACAACAAGGACAAGGAGGAGTTCCAGAAGATCTTCTGGGCCCGCCGCGACCCCGACCTCGACACCACGGCCAACGAGTTCCGGGCCGAATACGAGAAGCAGAAGGCCGACGCCGACCAGCGCTTCAACGGCACCGGCCGCCCCGGCTCCGAGACCGACTGCGGGCGGGTCTTCATCCTCCTGGGCGCGCCCGACGAGGTGGCCGCCGGCGACGGCGGGCACACCAAGCTGGAGACGGCCAAGCTGGTGCGCCAGCAACAGACCTGGACCTTCCGCGACCGCCCTGGCCTGAAGTTCAAGGGCGGCCAGGTGCAGATCGGCTTCGACGAGACCTGCACCCTGCCCCAGGGCGCGCGCCTGGGCGACCAGCTGGCCCGCATGGCGGAGGGCAAGATCGCGCACCCCAACCTCGACTACAAGAAGGGCGCCGACGGCCACCTCGTGAAGCTGGAGGACCAGCTCCCCAAGCCCACGCCGGTGATGGCGCTGCTCAAGACGCCTCGCCAGGACTTCCCGCTCACCACCGAGCCCGTCCTCCTCCTGCGCACGCCGGACGGCGCCACCTACGTGGCCGGCCTGGCCCGCGTGGACAAGGCCGCGGTGAGCTTCGAGGGGGCCAGCGCCCGCGTGAACGCGGCCGCCCAGGCGGTGAGCAACGAGGGCCAGGTGGCCACCAGCAGCGAGAAGGACCTGAAGGCGGAGGCCTCGGCCGACGGGGGCGTCCTGGTCTCGTACGGCATGGCCCTGAAGCCGGGCGACTACACGCTCAAGGTGGCCGTGCTCGACCCCAAGAGCGGCAAGGGCTCTTCCATCTCCGCGCCGCTCAAGGTGCCCGACTTCAACGCCGAGGAGACCGCGATCTCGCCGCTGCTCGTGCTGCGCGACGTGGAGGAGGTGCCCAACGACCCCACCCACGCGCTGGCGGCCTTCCAGCTCGGCACCACGCGCCTGCGCCCGCACTACGGCAACGTCTTCACCGCCGCCGACTCCGTCACCCTGCTGGCCTTCATCTACGGCGGCCGCAACGATGAGACGACGGGCAAGCCCTCGCTGGCGGCCAACTTCACCATCTCGCACGACGGGCAGGTGGTGGCGCGGGCGCCCGAGCAGACCTACGACACCACGCCCACCGGGCCCTCGGTGGGCCCGGTCCCCCTCACCAACTACAAGCCCGGCAAATACACGGTGGTGGTGAAGGTGACCGACAAGGTGGCCAAGAAGGACTACACGGCCGAGACCGCCTTCGAGGTCAAGTAGGGACGGCTACATCACCGTCTTGCGGAGGTCCTTCCCGGCCGTGAAGCGGGGTACGCGCCGGCCGGGGATCTTCATGGGCGAGAGGGTGCGCGGGTTCACTCCCGGGCGGGCCCGGCGCCGGTAGGTGTCGAAGGTGCCGAAGCCGACCAGCATCACCTTCTCGCCCTTCTTCAGGGCGCGCGTGACGTGGTCGATCAGGGCGTCGACCACGCGGTTGGCCTCCGACTTGCTGATGCCGCAGTCCCGCGCGATGCGGGCCACGATCTCCTGCTTGTTCACGCTGCCTTCTTGACGCCCTCGGCCTTCAAGGTCTCGAGCGCCTTCTCGAGGAAGAGGTCGCGCCCCTTCACGTCGTCTTCGTCGTCTTCATCGGGCAGGTCCACCTTGACCGAGGCCTCTACGCCCCGGGTGTGGATGAGCGTGCCCTTGGGCGAGGAGTAGCGGGCCACCGTGAGCAGCAGGCCGCCCTCGGGCAGGGCCACCATCTTCTGCTCGGGGGCGCGGCCGAACGTGCGCGTGCCCACCAGCGTGGCCCGGTCGCTGTCGAGCAGGCCGGCGGCCGCGATCTCGGCCGCCCCGGCCGTGCCCAGGTCGATCAGCACCACCAGCTTGCCGTTCCAGGCCGTGCGCTTGGGATCGGCGGAGAAGGCCTCCTCCGTGACGTGGGCCCCGCCCAGCTTGGTGACCACGCCGCCCTTCATGAACAGCTCGGCCAGCTTCACTCCCTCGGACAGGGGGCCGGAGCCGTTGCCGCGCAGGTCGAGCACCAGGCTCTGGGCGCCGGCGCGCTTCAGCGCGTCGATCTCGCCGCGCGCCTCGTCGACGCTGCGGGCCTCCGCCTCCGGCACCTTCAGGTAGCCGATGCCGGGCTCCAGGATCTTGCCCTTGGCCACCTGCGGCTGCAGGCGCTCGCGGGCCAGCGACAGGTCCACGGGGTCGTTGCCGAGGTGCAGCACCGTGAGCTTCACCAGCGACCCGGGCGCGCCCCGCAGGAGGCGGTGGGCCACGGGGGCGGAGATGGTGTGCGTGTGTTTGCCCTCGATCTGCTTCAGCAGGTCGCCCGGCTGGATCTTGGCCTTTTCGGCCGGCGAGCCGGGCCGCACCGACACGACCATCAGCAGGCCGAAGCGGCGCGAGAGCAGGAGGCCGACGTCGGCGTCTTCACGGGACGGCTGCTGCAGGAGCCGGAACTCCTCGTCGTCCAGGTAGGCGCTGTCGCCGTCGAGCGCCTCGGTCATGCCCAGGCGCGCGCCGGCCATGGCCCGGTCCACGTCGACCCGGTCGACGTAGGCGTCGATCACCAGCCGGACCACCTCGTTGAAGATGGAGAGCTGGGCGTAGGTGCTGTCG
>Ga0111538_10006440_pt1 | contig 15892 bp, 12 predicted proteins | sample SoiMethybrSBSTD1_FD_79669 | JGI IMG/M metagenome (GOLD analysis project Ga0111538, IMG submission 79669) | Bulk soil microbial communities from a Populus tree surrounding site in Tennessee, USA - Soil MetaG P. TD hybrid SBSTD1 (version 2)... | ecosystem: Environmental > Terrestrial > Soil >...
CCGCCACGGCGTCGCTCAGTGAGACGCGGGTCACCGTACCGGAGGCCTCCGCCGTCTGCAATGACGGCGGCAGGTGATGACCGTGGATGACTTGGGTGTCGCACATCAGGACGGCACGCTCCAACGTGTTCTCGAGCTCGCGCACGTTGCCGGGCCAGTGATAGCTCATGAGCATGTCGATGGCCGGCGTCGAGATGCGCTTGACCGCCTTCCGATGCTCACGCGAGAACTTCTCGATGAAGTGATCGACGAGGACCAGAAGGTCGGCCTTCCGCTCGCGGAGCGGCGGCACGAAGATGGTGAACACATTCAGGCGATAGTAGAGATCTTCACGGAATGTGCCGGCGGCGAGCGCCTTCTCCATGTCCTTGTTGGTGGCCGCGATGAGCCGGACGTTGATCTTCACCGTGTCGGTGCTGCCAAGCCGTTCGAACTCGCGTTCCTGGAGCACCCGCAGCAGCTTCACTTGCGTCGACAGATTGATGTCGCCAATCTCATCGAGAAAGAGCGTGCCTCCCTCGGCCATCTCGAAGCGGCCCTTCTTCCGCGACTCGGCACCGGTGAACGCGCCTCTCTCGTAGCCGAAAAGCTCCGACTCAATCAGGCTGTCGGGCAGCGCCGCGCAACTGACCTTGATGAACGGCTTGTTGGCGCGCGGTGAGTTGTAGTGGACCGCATGGGCCACCAGCTCTTTGCCGGTCCCCGACTCGCCGCGGATCAGAACGGTCGTGTTGGTCGCCGCCACCTGCGCCATCTGCTCGTACATCTGGCGCACCGGGCCGCTGCCGCCGATGATGCTCGAGAAATCGTACTTGTCGCGAAGCTCCTGGCGGAGATGGATGTTCTCGTCGACCAGCCGTTTCTTGTCTTCCTCGACGAGCCGCTGAATCTTGACCGCTTGCGCGATCGTCGACGCCACGATGCCGAGAAACTTCACGTAGCGGTCGTAGTCGCGGTCGGGGTTGAACTTGAGATCGATTCCGAGCGCCCCAATCGCCTTGCGATTGAGCAGGATCGGCACGCAGATGAACGTGAGCTCTTCTTTGTGGAGATCCGGCCGCTTGGCGGCGCGATGCAGGAACTCGGGCTCCTTGCTCACGCGCGGGACGACGATCGGCTTGTTGCTTTCGACGACCCTGCCGATGATCCCTTCGCCGACGCGATAGCGAACGTTATGGGCTGCGGTGTCGAGGCCATCCGCGGCCTCGACTCGCAGCTCCTGGTGGTCGGCCAGCATGGCGACGAGGCTGCGCACGGTGCCGTGGTGCTTCGCGAGGATCTCGAGCGCGCGGTGCAGCGCCGCTCGCAGATTGAGCGTGCCCGACAGTGCCTGGCTGATCTCGAGCAGCGTTGAGAGCCGCCGGGATTCGCGCGCGTGGTTGGCGGCCGGATCGGCCGACCGGGCCTTAGCCATTCCGACGCGAACCGGCGCCAATCGCTTCTTCTTCCGGGATCGTGACCGGCTTGAGGAAGGGCATCATCTCTCGAAGCTGGGCGCCAACCTGCTCAACTTGATGTGCCCGCTCCTCGCGCCGCTTGGCTTCGAACCAGTGGCGCCCGGTGGCGTTCTCCTCGATCCAGCCGCGCGCGTACTCGCCGCTGCGGATCTCGTCGAGCATCTTCTTCATTTCCTTCTTGGTTTCGGCCGTGACCAGACGCGGGCCGCCCGTGTAGTCGCCGTGCTCGGCGGTGTCACTCACCGAATAGCGCATGTAGCGGAGGCCGCCTTGGTAGACCAGATCCACGATCAGTTTCAGCTCGTGCAGGCACTCGAAGTACGCGACTTCAGGCTGATAGCCCGCTTCAACCAGCGTCTCGAACCCGGCCTTGATCAGCGCACTTACGCCGCCGCACAGAACCGCCTGCTCGCCGAACAGATCGGTTTCCGTCTCCTCCGCGAACGTCGTCTCGATCACGCCCGCGCGTGTCACGCCGATTCCCTTCGCGTAGGACAGCGTCAGCGCCTTTGCCTTGCCGGTGGCATCCTGATGGATGGCGATCAGCGCCGGCGTCCCCGCGCCTTCCTGGTAGAGCTCGCGGACGCGGTGGCCGGGCGCCTTGGGCGCAACCATCGCCACGTCAACGTCGGGCTGTACCGAGATGGCGCCAAACCTGATGTTGAACCCGTGCGCGAACAGGAGCAGGTTGCCGGCCGCCAGGTTCGGTTCGATGGCGTCCTTGTACAGCCGAGCCGCCGTCGTGTCGGGGACCAGCACCATGATGACGTCGGCCCATTTCGACACCGCGGCCACCTCGTCCACCTCAACACCTGCCGCCACGGCTTTCGCACGCGATCGGCTGTCGGCCGGAAGCCCGACCTTGACCGTGACACCGCTGTCGCGCAGGTTCAGGGCGTGCGCGTGGCCCTGTGACCCATAGCCAATCACCGCGACCTTCTTGCCGCGAATCAGATTGAGATCGGCGTCCTTGTCGTAATACATCGTGGCCATTACTGAGACTCCCAAAGGAACAGAGGGTTCTATGGTTCTAGGGTTCTAGGGTTCTAGGGTTCTACCGTTCTAGGGTGCTGGATTGGTTCAAAAAAGATCTGCCGAGCCTCGGCTGGTTCCGACTGAAGACTTTAGCTCATTCTGGACCGCGGGCGAACCCTAGAACCCTAGAACTATAGAACCTCTAGAACCTCTAGAACCCTAGAACCTCTAGACCCCTGGAACCTCGGCGTTCTGACTACACCGACGCGTTCCCAATATCAGGATCGTCCTCCGCCGTCTCCGGGTGCCGGCTCGTGCCGGTCACGGCAATGCCGTGCGGCACACTGCCGCCGCGAGCCATCGCGACGCGGCCGGTGCGGACCATCTCGATGATGCCGTAGGGCCGCAACACCTCGAGGAGGCTGTCGACCTTGTCTTCGGCCCCGGTCGTTTCGATCACCAGCGACTCGGGACTGACGTCGACGATCCGCGCGCGGTAGACGTCCACGAGCTGCATGACTTGCGTCCGCGCGTCACCGATCGCCGACACCTTGATGAGCGCCAGGTCGCGCGCAATTTGCGGGGCGCGCGTGATGTTGTCCACGCGTCGCACCGGAATCAGCTTGTAGAGGTTCGCCTCGACCAGCCGCGCACCGCGCTCGTCGGTGTTGACCACGATGGTCATGCGCGAGAGACCGGCCAGCTCGGTGTGGCCGACGGTGAGTGATTCGATGTTGAAGGCGCGGCGGCGGAACAGCGACGCGACGCGGTTCAGGACACCTGGTTTGTTGTCGACGTAAACGGCAAATGTTTGCATATAGTTGAATTGCAGGGCTAAAGCCCCGCGCTACGAGTACGAACTGTCGTGACACCGCCTGCCCTGCCTGCCTTGCCCGGCCTAGCCTTGCCTGCACGCCTCGGCTCGGCATGGCCGCAGGCGCCGCTGCCTTACTTGCGCCACCCGGCCCACCTGCCCTACCTGGCTCACCCGGCCTAATCCGCGGCAGTCTCCGCGATCGGCGATGGCCTTCGAATCATCTTGTCCAGATCCGCGCCAGCCGGCACCATCGGATACACCGTATCTTCCTGTTCGACCCTGAAATCGATGAGCGCGCCCCGCTGCTGTCGCGCCTGTTGCACGGTGGTCTCGACTTCACCTCGCGTGCTCACCGTCGCACCCCAGATGCCAAACGCTTCGGCGAGTTTCTTGAAGTCCGGACCGGTAATCGGGGTCGCGGCATAGCGGCGCTGGTAGAAGAATTCCTGCCACTGCCGCACCATGCCCAGATACCCGTTGTTGATGATGGCGATCTTGATGTCGAGCTCCTCCTGGGCCAGCGTCGCGAGCTCGGGGCAGGTCATCTGGAAGCCGCCATCCCCCACCACCACCCACACTTCGGCGTCGGGGCGTCCCATCTTGGCGCCGATCGCCGCCGGCAGCGCAAACCCCATGGTTCCGAGGCCGCCAGACGTGATCAGCGTGCGCGGCGCCTCGTGCTTGTAGTACTGCGCTTCCCACATCTGGTGCTGGCCGACGTCGGTGACCACGATGGCCTTGCCATCGGTAATCCGCCAGATGTCGTTGATCACATGTGCCGCATACAAATGCCCATCGTCTGGCAGGTTCTGAATGTCGCGAACCGCAGAATCGCCTTTCAGCTCCGTGATGTGATCGAGCCACTTCGTCCGATCACCCTTGGCGACGCGTGGCGTCCAATCGCGCACCACCGAGCCCACATCGCCGGCAATGGCTGAATCAACCTTGACGTTCTTGTTGAATTCCGCTGGATCGATGTCGACGTGGATCTTCTTCGCGTTGAGCGCGTAGGTTTTGATGTTGCCGGTGACACGGTCGTCGAAGCGCATGCCGAGGGCGATCAGGAGATCCGCTTCCTGAATCGCGGTGTTGACCCATGCCTCGCCATGCATGCCCATCATCCCGAGATTCAGCGGATGCGAGGCCGGGAAGCCGCCGATGCCGAGCAGTGTCATCGCCACCGGCACTTGCGCCTTTTCCGCGAACGCCTGAATCGCCGCCTCTGCTCCGCTCAGGATGATGCCGTGCCCCGCCAGAATCAGCGGGCGCTCAGCGGCATTGATCAGTTCGATCGGGTCGACCCCGCTCGAGTGCCCCGGACGCGCGAGCGCTGCGAGATCGGGAGCCGCCTCGTCCCAGTCGAATTCGCACTTGCCGAGCTGGGCGTCTTTGGTGATATCGATCAGCACCGGTCCGGGCCGGCCACTGGCCGCCACGGCGAAGGCTTCGCGAACCGTCGCGGCGACATCGTTGGCGCGCGTCACCAGGTAGTTGTGTTTGGTGATCGGCAGCGTAATGCCGGTGATGTCGGTTTCCTGAAACGCGTCGGATCCGATCAGCGGACTGCCGACCTGACCGGTGATGCAGACGATCGGTGACGAATCCATCATCGCCGTGGCAATGCCGGTGACCATGTTTGTGGCGCCAGGTCCTGACGTCGCGATCGCCACCCCCACTTTGCCCGTGGCACGCGCGTAGCCATCCGCCATGTGGGTGGCTCCCTGCTCGTGCCGAACGAGGACGTGATGGATGGGATAGTCGAGCATCGCATCGTAGGCCGGCAGAATGGCGCCGCCCGGATACCCGAACACGACGCTGACGCCCTCGCGCACGAGCGAGTCCCAGAGAATCTGCGCACCGGTCAATGTTTGCTTACTCATGCTTTCCTCATCATCACGTCATCATCACGAAGTCACGAAGATCACGAAACCAACACGACGATCACCGCAGATCGGACGTTACCCCGTTATCGCTCCCGTCGATGCCGACGACACGAGTCGCGCGTACTTTCCGAGCACGCCGGTCTTGTATCTCGGCTCCGGCGCCGACCAACCAGTCAGCCGCTGACGGATGTCGGCGTCGCTCAATTCCACGTCCAGCCGCCGCTTGTCCACGTCGATCACGATGATGTCGCCATCGCGAACCGCCGCGATCGGACCCCCACGCGAGGCTTCGGGCGACACGTGGCCGACCGTGAACCCGCGCGTCGCGCCTGAGAAGCGGCCGTCGGTCATCAGCGCCACCGAATCGCCAAGACCGGCACCGACAATCGCCGCCGTCACCGCGAGCATCTCGCGCATGCCCGGCCCGCCGTTGGGCCCCTCATACCGAATCACGACGACGTCGCCGGCGTTGATAGCCTGTCGCTGCACGGCCTCGAACGCGGCCTCTTCGCTATCGAACACCCTGGCCGGCCCCTTGTGCAGCGCACGCTCGGTACCCGACAACTTGAGCACGCCGCCTTCCGGAGCCAGATTGCCGGCAAGGATGACCAGGCCGCCGTGCGGTTTGAGCGGCTGCCCCAGCGGACGGACGACCTCCTGGCCGGGTGTTTCCACCGCCTTCGCCGCTTCTTCGGCGAGCGTGTGGCACGTCACCGTCGGCACGTTTCCCTTGATCGCGCCAGCGTCGATGAGCCGCTTCATGACCAGCGGGCTGCCGCCCGCTTTGTGCAGGTCGGTCGCGACAAAGCGGCCGGACGGCTTCAGGTCGGCGATGAGCGGTGTCCGCGCACTGATGCGATCGAAATCATCAAGCGCGAGCTCGACGCCTGCTTCCTTCGCGATCGCTAACAGGTGGAGGACGGCGTTGGTCGATCCGCCGGTGGCGGCAACCACCGCAATGGCATTCTCAATCGCTGTGCGCGTCAGAATGGTTCGGGGGCGGACGCGCTCGGTCGCCAGCTTCACCACCTGCGCGCCAGCCGTGCGGCCAACGGCCGCCTTCGCGGGATCAGTCGCCGGCACGCTGCCGCTTCCCAGCGCAGAAATCCCCAGCGCTTCGCAGACGATGGCCATGGTGTTGGCGGTGAACTGGCCGCCGCAGGCTCCGGCGCCGGGGCAGGCGACGTCCTCGAGCGCGCAGAACTCCTGGGTCGTCATCCGACCGGCCGCGTGCGCGCCCACCGCTTCGAACACGTCCTGCACGGTCACTTCGCGTCCCTGGAACGTTCCCGGCGCAATCGAGCCGCCGTAGAGCACCGCGCCCGGCATGTCGAGCCTGGCCAGCGCCATGATGCCGCCGGGAATCGTCTTGTCGCAGCCGACGAGGACGATCAGGCCGTCAAAGCCATTGCCGCGCGCGACGAGCTCGATGGAATCGGCGATGACCTCGCGGCTCACGAGCGACGCCCGCATGCCTTCGGTGCCCATCGTGATGCCGTCGGAAATCGAGACCGTGTTGAACTCCATCGGCGTGCCGCCCGCCGCGCGAATGCCTTCCTTCACGTACTCGGCGAGCGTCCGGAGGTGCAGATTGCAGGGGCCGATTTCGATCCAGGTGTTGGCGACGCCGATGAGCGGCTTCTTGAGATCCGCATCGCTGAAGCCGGCGCCCTTGAGCATCGCGCGCGCCGGGGCGCGGCTCGGGCCGTTCGTGAGGGGATTGGGTCCGATGGTCACGCGTGCATCTCGAGAGAAGTGCCAGCCCGCTTGGCCGGCGAGGGTTTACAGCTGGGATAGGAACCGAGCACCCGCAGCATCGGCGCGAATTCCGCCAGATGCGCCAGCGCTCGGGAACACGCCACATCGTCTCGCGCCGCCGCCAGATCGGCGTAAAAGAGGTATTCCCACTTGCGGTCCGGCACCGGCCGCGATTCCAGCTTGGTCATGTTGATGCCGCGAAGGGCGAAGACGCTCAAAGCTTTGAACAACACGCCCGGCTCGTTGGCCAGGGTGAACACGATGCTCGTCTTGTCGGGCGCCGCGGTGGAAATCGGCGGGCCGCCGATGACCAGGAAGCGCGTCGTGTTGTGTTCGTAGTCCTGAATGGACGACTTGAGCTGCGCCAGGCCAAACACTTCAGCGGCGCGGGCCGAGGCGACCGCTGCGGCATCGGCCAGCCCGCCGTCGGCGATCATCTTCGCACTGCCGGCGGTGTCGTAGGTCGCCATGATCTCAACGCCCGTCAGCGTGCGGAGGAAGCGATCGCACTGTGCAAGCGCCTGAGGATGCGAATAGACCCGCCGGATGCTCTCGAGGGTGCTCCCCGGCAGCGCGAGCAGATGGTGCACAACCGGCTGCTCCAGCTCGGCGATGATCGGCAGATCGTGCTGGAGGAGCAAATCGAAGTTGCGGTGGATGCTGCCGCCGATCGAGTTCTCGATCGGCAGCACACCGTAGCCGGCGGTGCCGTCCTCGACCGCTGTGAAGACATCCTCGAACGCCCTGCAGGGCATCAACTGCGCGTCAGCATGGATCTGCTGCGCAGCGGCTTCGCTGAACGCTCCCGGTTCTCCTTGATAGGCGATTTGCATCGAGTTCATTTCCACGCGCCCGACCTAAAGGTCGGGCCTACGATCCACCGAACAGAACGATCCAAGCCGGGGCCCTCAAAACGAAAAAGGCCATCACCCGTCTTATCGGATGATGGCCTCGAAATCGCGTTCTATCTGGCTGCCATCATCCGGTTGGTTGGCTCCTAACGACGACCCCAATAAAGGGGACCGGAACCACCTGGATCACCTGGACGACGACAGACTCCTGCCCCGCGAGGGCTCGCCAGCGAGCGTCGGCGACCGGAGCAAGGCGCGTCAACATGTCCATGAATTACACAGGCTTAGCCCGAGACTGTCAAATTCGAACTTCTTACCAGATCATAATCATACCTAATGAGGATGACGTTTCCATAAACGAAGTCTATAGGTGCGAGAATGAGGCCATGCGCCCCCTCGCATCGATCGCTCTCGCCAGCCTGCTGTTCTTGACTGCCGCCTCGTGCTCTGGAATCAATGACCCTTCGAAGAACACCGTCGTGAACTTCGAGGACACCATCGACCCGCTGGAAGGCAATGTCTACGAGTTCGACGTGACCACGAACAACGGCGAATACTCGGTCCAGCTCACGGCACTGTCGCCTGATTCAAGTGCCGGCTTGAGCATCTACCTGGGCCAGGTTGTGAGCGGCCTCTGTACGCCGATCCTGGGGCAGCAAGGCACCGCCAGGCTCAACCTGCTCGCCCTGAACAGCACGATTCAGAAAGGCCACTACTGCATTCAGCTGTTCGACCTTGGGGTCATTACCCGCACGCAGACCTACACGCTCCGCGTGTCGCATCCAAGATAGCTTTTCGTTCTCGCTTCTCAGTTCTCGGTTCTCAGTTCGCGTTCTCGGTTCGCGTTCCCAGTTCGCGGTTCTCGGTTCGCAGCCCTTAGCCCTCCAGCCCTTAGCCTGACTCCTTCCCGTCTTCAGCCCTCTAGCCCTTAGCCCTGACCACCTTCCCGTTTTAGCCCTTAGCCCTGACCACCTTCCCGTTTTAGCCCTCAGCCCTCCGACCCTAAGCCCTGACAGGTTCCCGTCTCAGCCCTCAGCCCTGCTCCGGTTTGCCCTGGCCCTTAGCCCTACTGAATTTCTGCCTTCGTGATACCGTCTCCCCCATGTACACGCTCGTCCTCGTCCTGCATTCCTGGATTCGGTGGGCGGCGATTGTCGCCGGCATCGGCGCGACTGTCACGGCGCTGGCGGGCCAGCAATCCGTGTCGCGGCCGGACAGCTCCGATCGGTGGGGCCTCATCTTCCTGATCGCCATGGACCTGCAGATGCTCCTGGGCCTGCTGCTGTACTTCGTGCTCAGCCCGACGACCGCGGCTATCCGCCAAGACTTCGGCGCCGCGATGCGCGATCCGGTCTCGCGCTTCTGGGCGGTCGAACACCTGGCGTCGATGCTGGTCGCCGTGGCGATGGTGCACGTGGGCCGCGTGCTCGCACGAAAAGCCACGACGCCCGGCAAGAAACGCGTGCGTCTCTTACTCTGTTTTGGCATCGCCACCCTTGCGATGCTCGCGGCGACGCCGTGGCCAGGCATGACCGCCGGCCGTCCGCTCTTCCGGTATAATTAGCCCTTCAGTGCCAGATTTCGACAATGCGGCGGTTGCCTGGGTGACCATCGCGATCCTCGCCGCGATCGTCGAGATATCGATCCCACACTTCGGTGTGATCTTCGTCAGTCTTGCGGCCGCCGGGAGTCTGGTGGCTGCCCTCCTGGGCGTCGGCATCCCCACCCAAATCGTCGCGTTCATCATCGTGCTCGGCGCCTCGTGGGCATTTCTGCGGCCGCGCGTGATTGCGCGCATCGGGGTCGCCCCAGGCGTCCCCTCACGCACCCAAGCGCTGGTCGGCGCCGACGGCATCGTCACGCACGACATCGATCCGAGGGTGGGCGCCGGCCGCGTGAACGTGGGCGGTCAGGACTGGGCCGCGCGCAGCGCCAGCCCGCTGGCCTCCGGGACAAAAGTTCGTGTCGTCGGCGCAGACGGCATCGTGCTCGAGGTGACACCCGCATGACGACTTACGTGCTGTTCGCCCTGGCGATCTTCCTGCTGTTCGTTCTGTTGAACGCGGTGAAGATCGTCCCGCAGAAACAGGTGAAGATCATCGAGCGGCTCGGCAAGTTCCATCGAGCCGCGGAAGCCGGCCTGAACACGATCTTCCCGTTCTTCGACTCGGTCCGCGCCAACATCGACCTGCGCGAGCAGATCACCAAGATCGAGCCCCAGAGCGTCATCACACGCGACAACGTGACGATGGAAGTGGATGCGGTCATTTACTACGTCGTGGTCGATCCCGTCCGCGCCACCTACGAGGTCCAGAATCTCCGCTGGGGCATCGAGCAGCTCACTCTCTCCGCGCTCCGCAATGTGATCGGTGCGCTCGATCTCGACCACACGCTCACCTCGCGCGATGCCATCAACTCGCAGCTGCGCACGGTGCTCGACAGCGCCACCCAGCAATGGGGTATCAAGGTGATGCGCATCGAGCTCAAGAACATCACGCCGCCCGAAGAAATCCGCCTCACGATGGAAAAACAGATGACCGCGGAGCGGACGCGGCGGGCGGTGGTGACGACGGCGGAAGGCGAGAAGTCGTCGGCGATTCTGCGAGCGGAAGGACAGAAACAGTCGCAGATCGTCAACGCGGAAGGATCGAAGCAGGCAGCCATCCTCGCCGCTGAAGGCCAGGCTGAAGCACGGTTGCGCGTCGCCACGGCCGAAGCGCAGGCTATTCAGATGATCGGACAGGCCATCGGCACGGCCGGCAGCCCGGCGCAATACCTCATCGCGCAGAAATACCTCGAGGCGCTCGGGCAGATCGCGACCGGCGCGGACAAGCTCGTCTTCATGCCGTATGAAGCGAGCGGCGTACTCGCCTCGCTCGGGGGCATCCGCGAATTGCTCACGGCTTCGCCGCCTCTTTCGAAATAGATCGCTCGAACCGTGGCTGGACGTGCGACCGACGTGCGGCAGGCCGGCGCGGCGATCCTCATGTTGACCATCGTGGTTCATTCTGGATGCGATCGCCCCTCCGCTGATCCGGATCCCGGCATTCCCCTCCCGATCGCCGAAGCTCGCCAGCGGGCCATCCAGGACCTCCGGTACCAACTATCGCTCGATATTCCCGAAACGATGACCGAACCGATTGGCGGCACCGTCGCCATCCGCTTCACCGCCACCGATGTCTCTCATCCGGCTGTGCTCGATTTCGACGCCGGACCCAATCACCTCACGTCAGTGCGTGTTGGCGGGCAGCCTTCGCGCTATCAAGAAGTCAACGAGCACATCGTCATTCCAGCCGGGGAGTTGACGCGCGGCGAGAACACGATCGAAATCGCGTTTCGAGCCGGCGAGGCACCGCTCAACCGCAATCCGGAGTTTCTCTACACGATCTTCGTGCCCGCGCGGGCGCATCAGGCGTTCCCCTGCTTCGACCAGCCCGACCTCAAGGCGCGGTTCACGCTCGAACTGACAGTGCCATCGAACTGGCAGGCCGTCGCCAACGGTGCGGAAACAGCACGGCAGGACATCGGCGGCAACCGTGTTCGTTTGCGGTATGCCGAAACCCAGCCGATCCCGACGTACTTGTTTGCGTTCGCTGCTGGCCGCTTCCAGATTGAGACCGCACTCCGGGAAGGCCGCGCGTTCCGGATGTTTCACCGCGAGACCGATGCGAAGAAGGTCGCGAGGAATCGCGATGCCGTGTTCGACCTGCACGCGTCGGCACTGCACTGGCTCGAGGATTACACGGCGATCCCCTATCAGTTCGGCAAGTTCGATTTCGTGCTCGTGCCCTCGTTCCAGTTCGGCGGCATGGAGCACGCCGGCGCGATCTTCTACAACGCCGCGTCGATTCTGCTCGACGAGTCGGCCACTCAGAACCAGATCCTCGCCCGCGCCGAGCTCATTGCACACGAGACGTCGCACATGTGGTTCGGCGATCTTGTGACTATGCGTTGGTTCAACGACGTCTGGATGAAAGAGGTGTTCGCGAACTTCATGGCCGCGAAGATCGTGAACCCGTCATTCCCCAAGGTGAATCACGAGCTGCGCTTCCTGGTCTCGAACTACCCCGCCGCCTACGGGGTCGATCGCACGGCAGGCACGCATCCGATTCGGCAGGAGCTCGGCAACCTGAACGAGGCCGGCAGCCTCTATGGCGCGATCATTTATCAGAAGGCGCCGATCGTGATGCGACAGCTCGAGCGCCTGCTCGGCCCGGAGAGCCTGCGCGACGGCTTGCGCGCATACCTGAAACAGTTTGAGTTCGGCAACGCAACGTGGCTGGAACTGATCCGCGTGCTGGACGAGCGGACGGACAGAGACCTGGCGGCATGGAGTCGCGTGTGGGTTGAGGAAGCCGGCCGGCCAGCTATTCGCACAGAGCTCGAGACTGACACGGCGGGTCGGCTTCGCCGCCTGTCATTCGTCCAGCGAGATCCGCAGGAAGGTCGATCGCTCCGTTGGACACAACAGATCGACGTGCTCCTCGGCACGCTCCAGGGCACGCGAACTGTTCCGATCGAGCTGCGGGACGAACGGACCGACGTGCCCGGCGTCGATGCCGTCGATGCTCAAGGGGCGCCCGGGGGCTTGCGCTTCGTCCTGCCGACCGGTGGCGGTCTAGCGTACGGAGGATTCGAGCTCGACGCGGCCAGCCGTTCGTATTTGATCGGCCACGTCGAAGAGTTGAGCGATCCGGTTGCGCGCGGCGCCGCCTGGATCACGCTGTGGGATGAGATGCTCGAGGGTCGCGCCAAACCGGCCGATCTGCTGAGCGCCGCCTTGCGCGGGCTTCCCCGCGAAGACACGGAGCAGAATGTCCAGCTGATTGCCGGCTATCTCAGCGATTTGTTCTGGCGATTCTCCTCCGACGAGGAACGACGTACGATCGCGGCAACACTCGAGCAGACACTCCGCGCAGGACTCACGCGGGCGCAAACGTCAAGCCTGAAGTCCACGTACTTCTCTGCGTTTCGATCGACGATGACGACACCGGCCGGGGTCGCCTTTCTCGAACGCGTGTGGAAGCGACAAGAGAAGATTCCAGGCCTGGTGCTCGCCGAACCAGACGAGGCGACGATGGCGTTGGAGCTGGCCGTGCGAGCCGTGCCAAATACGTCGGCGATCCTCGATGAGCAGCGTATGCGCTTCGCGAACCCCGATCGGAAGGCGCGCTTTGAGTTCGTGATGCCCGCACTTTCTGGGGATCCCGCCACGCGAGACCGGTTCTTCGATAGCCTGGCGAACGTCGCCAATCGGCGCCGCGAGCCATGGGTCACGGAAGGGTTGAGCTATCTGAATCATCCCTTACGCGCTGACGAGTCGCGCAAGCACCTGCGCGCCTCCCTCGATCTTTTGCGCGAAATTCAGCGGACGGGCGACATCTTCTTTCCGAGGAACTGGTTGAACGCCGTTCTCAGCGGCCACCACAGTCGCGAGGCTGCCGACATCGTGCGCGCGTTTCTCGCCGAGCAGCCGGACTACCCCGTCCGGCTCCGTCGCATCATCCTCCAGTCCGCGGACACCCTACTTAGAAGTAGCGCAGGACGTTAGTCCTGCTTACAATCCCCCTCACTGGGGGTTGAACTCCCCAAACAACAGAGGAGCGTCAACGATGACCCGAACACTTGTTCGATCCGTGTTGGTGGCCGTCTCGTTGGTCGTCGTCTTCGGTCTCCTCGTCTCCGGGCCATCGTGGCTGGGGACGAGACTGGCGGGGCAAGGGATCGCATCGACACAGCCAAGCGTCCAGAAGGGCGACTGGCCGCACTACAACGCCGACGTCAGGGGCACGAGGTACTCGCCGCTCGATCAGATCAACGGGTCGAACTTCAACAAGCTCGAAGTCGCCTGGCGCTTCAAAACCGACAACCTCGGTCCGTTCCCCGAATACAAGCTCGAAGGCACACCGGTGGCGATCAGAGGCGTGCTATACACAACCGGCGGTACCAGGCGCTCTGTCGTTGCGCTCGACGGCAAAACCGGCGAGTTGATGTGGGCGCACAGCCTGCGTGAGGGAAAACGCGCCGCGGTGTCGCCGCGCCAGTTATCGGGCCGCGGAGTGGAGTACTGGACCGACGGTCGAGGCGACGAGCGGGTCATCTACGTGACCACGGGCTACCGGCTCGTGGAGCTCAACGCCAAGACCGGCTCCCTCATCACCTCATTCGGCACCGACGGCATCGTTGACCTCAAGTCGGGAGTCGTGTTCGGCAACCGTCAGCCGATTGATTTAGAGACCGGCGAGATTGGTCTCCACGCGACACCGACTGTGGCCCGCGACGTCGTAATCGTCGGCTCCTCGTTCAGGGAGGGCGCGACCGTCGAGACGCACAACAACACCAAGGGACTGGTTCGCGCATTCGATGTCCGCAGCGGGAAACTGCTCTGGACCTTCAACACGATTCCACGTCCGGGCGAGTTCGGCAACGACTCATGGGAGACCGACTCGTGGGCCGTCAACGGCAATACCGGAGTCTGGACGCAGATCACCGTTGATGAGGATCTCGGCCTGGCGTACTTGCCCGTCGAGACACCCTCGTCCGACTACTACGGCGGTCATCGGCCCGGGAACAACTTGTTCGCCGAGAGTCTGGTCGCCGTGGATCTGCGAACGGGCCAGCGGAAGTGGCATTTCCAGTTCGTGCATCATCCGATCTGGAACTTCGACAACTGCTGTGCACCGATCCTTCTGGACATCAACGTCGGCGGCCGTGCGATCAAGGCGGTGGCGTCACCGAGCAAGCAGGGCTTCTTGTACGTGCTGGACCGCGCGACTGGCCAGCCGGTATGGCCAATCGAGGAGCGCCCGGTAGCGGCATCAGACGTACCTGGCGAGAAGACCTCACCGACGCAGCCGTTTCCAACCAAACCGGCGCCTTATAACCGCAACTACCTCAAGGTGCCTGATGATCTGATCGACTTCACGCCCGAGATGCGGACGCAGGCACTCGAAGTACTCAAACGGTACAAGGTGGGCACGTCTCCATTCACGCCGCCCATCCTCGGGAGCACGACGGGGATTCTCGGTGCGATTGGATCTGGAACGGCGACGAATTGGCCAGGGTCGGCAGCCGATCCCGAGTTGCACGTCGTCTATGCGCAGGCTGGGAACGTCGTCGGGACGCGATCGATCGTCGCGCCGCCGGCGAAATTCTCCGACATTCGCTACGTGTCGGGGATGGCCGGGCGCGCGTTCGCGCCAGTGCTCGGGCCTGGCGATTGTTGCGCGGCCGACTCCGGACGCCGAACGCGCGACGAACTCCCCGGAGCGGCTCCTGCTCCCGCGACTCCCCCACCTGCCGCCGCAGCTCCCGCAGCTCCTGCTGCTGAAGGCGGCGCCGGGCTTACCGTGCAGGGACTGCCAATCGTCAAACCGCCGTACGGAATCCTGTCGGCGATCAATCTCGATCGCGGCGAGATCGTCTGGCAGGTACCGCACGGCGACACGCCGGATAACGTCCGCAACCATCCAGCACTCAAAGGCGTGAACATTCCCAAGACCGGACAGGCGGGCACATCGGGCGTTGGGCTGATGGTGACCAAGACGCTCGTCGTCATGGGCGACCCACAGATCACGACGCTGCCGACTCGGCCGCGCGGCGCGATGCTGCGCGCGTACGACAAGAACACCGGCGAGCAAGTCGGTGCGGTGTTGATGGCTGCCATCCAGAGCGGATCGCCGATGACCTACCTGGCTGACGGCAAGCAGTACATCCTTGTCGCTATCGGCGGTGGCGCCTACACGGGCGAGTACGTCGCGTTCAAGTTGCCGTAAGCTGAAACGGCAGGGCTGAAGCCCCGCGCTACGAGCACACGGCGGGTACACGCCGTACTCGTGGTGCAGGACTGTAGTCCTGCCGTTGTACCGAACATCTCCCTCGTGGCTCCCGTCAAACTTGACTGGTACGTGTGGGACAGCTACCTTCTCTTAAATAGTCCGGCCACACTGAGCGCCGACGGAGGTCCAGTAGCCATGAGAAAGACCCTCGCTTTCCTCGCGCCTTTGTGCCTGGTCGCCCTCCCTCCCCTGATCGCAGTGTCGCAGGCGCAGTCCGGCGCCCGGCCGCAGGACTCTCTGAACCGGTCGGCCGACGCCATGCTCGCCCTGAAGAGCGCGCAGTTCACCCTCACGCGCGAGGGCGCGCCTGCCA
>Ga0111538_10006441_pt1 | contig 15892 bp, 9 predicted proteins | sample SoiMethybrSBSTD1_FD_79669 | JGI IMG/M metagenome (GOLD analysis project Ga0111538, IMG submission 79669) | Bulk soil microbial communities from a Populus tree surrounding site in Tennessee, USA - Soil MetaG P. TD hybrid SBSTD1 (version 2)... | ecosystem: Environmental > Terrestrial > Soil > Tree...
AAGAAGGTCTTCTTCGCCGCTTCAGAATATTGCTTCAGAGCGGTCGTTGTTTCGAGGCGGCGTCTCTGGTCCGGACTCACCAGCAGCCGATTGGCAAACCTCTCCGCTTCGTCAGGTGGAAGAATCTTAAAGACGTAGTCCTCCAGCAGCTCCTCCTCCGCCATCTGCACGTCGGCGAGGAACGCCGGGTCGGTAAAGATTCTTTCCTCAATCACCTGACGTTCATCATCGGAGAGCTGCCCTAACAGGTAGCCGCGAATCCGCTTTTGATCGTCGTCATGCTCGTTCATTCCGATGCCGCTCATTCGTAATTCCGCTGTTTATGACTTTGGCGACAATTCATTGCACTCCGCCACTTGTCCAAGGCATTTTTCCATACATTTGAACAGGCTTGCTCGGATTCTAAATACCCTCACTCGTAGCGCTTGCAGGTCTACGCCGATTCTTTCCGCAATTTTCCGGCGGAAGTCGATCTTGGCACGTTTTTCCTCCTGATAGTAATCCATGATGAGTTTGCGGCTCTCTGCCGAAAGCTCCTGGACGCAGTGTTCCAGACACTCGAGCCTTCGCTCGAGTTCTTTAGCAGTGTCACCCTCCGGGGTCGTGGCCGGCACACGGAACTCGATAACCTGCGAGTCGCCTCGGAGTGCGTCCTGCCGGTGACGCTCTTTCAGCATCATTTTTGCGACGCCGTAGAAATAGAGGGCTGGATCACCAGAGTAGCCTTCCATGACCTCCGATACTTTTTTGGTGACCCTGTCGATCGTCTCATCCGCAAGATCCTCGGCATCCCAACACCGGTTGTAGACAAAGAGTTTCACCAGGCTCTGACGAATATGTTCGTACTTGGCCCCGGCCGCTTCATCAGTTGGACCAAGCCAGCTCAACAAGATCTTGAAGTTTTCGTCTGGCTGATTTGGGTGTTTGTGCATTCGAAGACTTCGCTAGCCGCTGGTGACTCTGGTTGCTCTGCGTCGTCTCAACCGTCGCGCAAGATAAAAACCGACGACGACAACCATTAACGATCCAGCGACCGCAGTGACCCTGGTTACAGAGACAGAGGTCGAAGAACGATTCGCATCGTACTTGATCGTTCCGACATATTCACCCTGGATGACAAACGCGGCCCAGTAAAACGGATGCCGCCACCTGGGATGTTTCCACATCTTTTCCTTCGCCGACTTGAGTGCGGCTGGTGGTGACATACGCTCGTTGAGCATTGCGCTGTAGAACTGCCGCATCAGCTCCGTCGTGGCGTTGTCATCCACTCTCCACAAGCTCGCGACCGTGCTTCGCGCGCCTGCATACATGAACGCTCGCGTCAAACCGATAAACCCTTCGCCTCTGACGTTCTTTCCGAGTCCACTGCTGCACGCGCTCAGCACGACCAGTTGGGCCGACAGTTTCAGCTTGTAGATGTCGTGAAGCTGAAAGAATCCGTCTTCCGGAGTGCCCTGCTCGTTTACCATCGACAAAACAATGCCCGACAGCTCCGGATGTTCACTGTTTACAATGCCGTGAGTTGCGAAGTGAAGAATTTGAAAACGAGACATCTCGTGGTCCATGAGCTGCGATCGACTGGCATCGAATCCACTCGCTACGACTCCCTGCCCATCAGGCACAAACCGCATGATCGCTTCGCCCTCAACCCTCGTCGACGGCAACCGCGGAATCGTCGAGCGGTCTGACGGCGACATATCGCGCGCGCTAAACCCGGCCGGAATAAACTGTGAATTCTCGTCGGGGCTTGCAGTTGCGGCCGCACGCGCTTGTTTTGAAACGCGAGGATCGGTGTCCGCAAAAACCGGATCGGCAAACACTGCCAACAATCGATCCGCGGCAACGGATTGCGGCTTCTCCTGTCGCAACGAATACAGCGTCGCAGCGGATGGCAAATTGATGATCTCGTGCTCGACGATCAGCGGAGTTGGGTCCGCTGCATTTGCAGTGTTTGGATCGGGTAGCGCCGCGAACGGAATGTATTGCAGCGCGCCATCCGTAACGATCAGCAAGCGCTTGCCGGAAATGTCATTTGCTACCGGGCCAAGCAGCGTCTTGCTCAACGCGGCGGCTTGCGGCCAGTATGCTGCATCGGCGTCGGCTACTCTTTTCTCGTAGGCACGCGAATCCTCTTGCGGCCGTGGTTGCCGCGCCGTGATCAGCTCGTAGAGGTCTTGTGCCGTCTTCTCCAGATCGTCGCGCTTGGGAAGCTCGTGGACCTGTAACGAAGTTTTACTCAACAGCCACAAATAACTCTTCTCTGCTCCGAGAAAGAACTCCAGCAACACCGTTTGATCGTCCAAAAGCTTTGTTTGAATTTCTCTCGTCGCAGGCAATTCCGGTTGGGTCAACTCCGCGTAACGCGGACTTTGCGCCCGAATTTGTGCTTCCACTTCGGAGTAGTCGTTCTTTAACCGGCGGACCTCTCGTTCGACTTCGCGCGCTTCGCTCTCGGTTCGTTTGTAGTTCTTCAAACGCAAATAGTACTTCGCGCTGACACTCAACTCGCGCTGCAACGCACGTTCGCGCGAGAGCAATTCTTCCGGTACACCGGCCCTGATATCCACCTTGGCCTCAGTCAGGATCTCGCGCAGCGAACGCGCCCGCGTACTCTCGCTCGCTTCGAACGCGGCAGTAACGAGCGACTGATCCGGATTATGTTTGTGCTGTTGCAGCAAAAGATCGATGTAGAGTGCGTAGTAGTCCTGCATCAATGCGAAATAGGAATAACGAAGTTCGTAGCGCGCGAGACTCGAGCGTAAAGATTCAATGATCTTCATTGCCTCTCGTATTTCGGCAAGCGCGTCGGGCAGAGCGCCGAGCATTCTCTCGACGCGCGCGATGTTGTATCGCGTAGCAGCTTCACCAGCGCGATTATCGCCGGCCCGGTTTAGAGACAGGGCGCTAAGAAAGTAACTCTTGGCCACGGATGCCTGCTGTAACGACTGATGGATCAGGCCGATGCCGTTCAACGTTTGCGCCTGACCGCGTCGATCGCCGATCTCGCGATACAAACGCAAAACATCCGTCAGCATGCTCAAGGCCTCGGAGTGGCGGCCCTGGTCGTTGAAGATCGAGGCGACGTCTTTCTGAGAGTAAGCCTGCAAGCGACGATTGCGGATCTCGCGAAAGATCGAAATGCTTCGGTTGTAACGCTCCAGCGCTGTCGGCATGTCTTTCATGGCCCGGTAGACGCGGCCGACGTAAGCTTCCGTAAGCGCTTCATACTCGCGGTTCTTTACACCCTGATATAGCCGCACCGCTTGTTCGTAGTCATCGAGCGCGGTTTTCAGATCATTCGAGTCTTCATAAACGCGGGCGAGACCATTGAGCGCGGCAGCCTGTCCTTGCCGGTCGCCGATCTGTTGCAGCACTCGCATCGCTTCGCTGTGCGCGTTGAGCGCCTGTTGACGTTCGCCAAAGAACGAGTGAATCCCACCAAGAGCCGTACGGCTTAATGCTTCACCTCGACGGTCGTCGGTGACCTGCCATAACGGAACAGATCTTTCGTAGTGTTCCCTGGCCGCCTCCATGTCGCCTTTGTCGTAAAAGGTGTAGCCGATATTTAACTCCGCGAGCGCCTGGCCGCGGCGATCGCCGGCAGCGCTCCACAAAGCGAGCGCTTTGTCGAAGAAGTCCATCGCTTTCTTTAGATCGGCTAGCGAGTAGTGGGCTTCGCCGAGATTGTTCAAGGTGGTGGCACGCAGGCGACGGGACGTGTTTGTATCGTCGCGGTCGGGCAGGGTTTTTTCCAGATCGAGGGCCTTGTTGAAGTAAGGAATGGCTTGAGAATACTCGCTCAAGTAGATATGAACGTAGCCAATATCGTTCAGCGCCTGGATCTGACGAACGCGATCGCCGTGAGTGCTGCCGTTCTTGCGAGCACGCTCGAAATATTCGATCGCGGAGTCGTATTCACTGAGCATGAAGTAGACTTCGCCGATACTTTACAGCGCGAGCGTTGCCTCTGAGTGGCGGCCGCTGCTGCGCCACGCATCAAACGCTTCCGCATATCGATCAATGGACGATCGTAGGTCTTTTTCATTCCACTGGCTGCGCAGACGTTCGGCTTCGCGAAAAGCGGCATCGCCTTTCACTACGATCAAATCGTCGCTTGATGCGGGTCGCGAAACGTCGACCATCAACTTGCATTGCGTGCCGATGCTCTGTTTTTCGAATGGGGTGATTGTCAGCGAGTAAGGTCCGGTGCCGGGGGTTATGAATCTCAGGACGACGTCCTCGTATCTGCCGGTGCGCGTATCGATGATTTTCTGTCCTTGAACATCGGCCAGACTCACCAGCAATATCGGATCTCCGTCACGATGTACCCGCAGCTCAACGTATTCGTTTGGTCGCAAATCCAGACGGCGGGTCTCGCCTTTCTCGCTGACAACCACGCTTCCGAGTTCGAGGCCACCTTCGGCAGACGTCTTCTCAAAACCAGCAAAGAGATTGACGAGAAGAAGACTCGTCAGGAGCAGGCGTCGCAAGGAGGTATGGGAGAGTGCGAAGCTCAAGCGGTTGAGGACCATTCTTTCAGCTGTGAACTAGCCCGACAAAAACCGTCGGTCCCGGGAAACTCGATGAAGTGTGACGGTTGAGACTCTTGGGCGATTGACTGGGGTTATCCCTGGTTCCGCATCACGGAAGTCGACTAGTTAACATGATCACGACCAATATTTCAACGATTTGCGGGAGTGGAGAATTGGCTTGCAGAGGAAACAGAGGAATGTAGAGCAGAGAATGAAGGTGGGCGACGATACTCGGCCGCCCTCGCCCTTCCGTTTGCGCGCCGGAATTACTTCTTTCGTCGAATGGCGCCTTTACCCGAGTTGTCACCACCACCGCGTGGTTTGCCCTTTGAGGCCCCCTTGCCCGAGTTGTCACCACCGCCTCGCGGCTTAGCTTTGGCGGTTTTCTTCTTTGTAGTTTTCGTGGCCATGAATCGCCTCCTTTTGTGTCCCAAGCTGTGTAAGACTTTTGTTGGTCTTCAGAATGGATGAAGCAATCGACCAAAACATTACCTTGGAGGCGTTGAGTTTGAACTCTGCCGCGACGAAGAGCAAGTGGAACCAGGCTCAGCCGCTCTGTTGGATAATTACCGCCGGGCGTTGCTCTATGCGAGGTGCGACGTCTATCGCGTTTGTGAAGAGCACGGGGATTGCCCAGTATGGCGCGGCGTGATGTGTGATCGCCTTGCGAGCTTCGGTCATGCAGTACTCGATCGATCGTTCCTCGACGAGCGTCTCGTAAAAAACTTCGGCGAACCTCGCGGCGACGGAGTCCATGACAACACTGGACATTGCAATCACCGCCGGAATGCCGACGACGAGACTAGCTTCGGCAGTCGCACGCGATCTCTCCGTAGCCGATGGCAACGCCGTCTCACAAGAGTTAAGAAACAACAGCCGCACGCTGGTGTCAGTCAGAAAGTGACCGAACGTCATTGAATCAACTCTGTCGCTTCGTCCGCTTTCGTCTTCGAGTTCCAGATAACCATGCTGACCATCGAACACGCCGTGACCTATGAAGTGCACGATGTCGTAGTTTGCCCGGCTGAGTTTGTACTGTAACGACTGGCGAGTTGCATGGGCCAACACATCGCACGACCCGAGCCGGCCAGACTCTACGAATCGCGACAAACTTCGCGTGATCGAAGCCACTTCCGTTTCCAGGTGCGGCAGCTTCGGCGCGTTCGATGGACTTGCGGTGACAACCAGCACATTCGGTAACGCTCGTGTGTCGAACACACGCGCCGGACGATGATGCGATAGACAACGCACGATCGGCGTCGTGACTGTCAAAGCGAGGTAGGTAAATCCATCGTGCAGTATTTCCCAGGGAACGCCGGCGAGCTCTGGGGATCTGACGTCGAGACGCAGCCGCAGACCGCCGCCCGCATCGATGCTCGCCAACGATGATTCCCAGACACACAGAATCTCACGATCGAAGAGCGCTTTGTAGAGACGTGAACCTAAGCTCAACGTGGCCTGATTAGTCACACTGTGGCGGGTCAGGGCCTCGCGCCACCGTCGAATCTCTTCGAACGGCAAATCGAGCGCCGCGGGATCGGTGCGTCGCAGCCTTGGCGCGTGCAAAACCTCCGCGAAAAAGCCGCCCTCACGATCTCCCGAAAGCTTTAATTCAAACTGCTCGTACGGCATACGCTGAGCCTCTCCAACGGTGATGCCGCGAGCGCCAAAACATTACTGTTCCTGACGAAAATCGCCGACCGGTAATACTTTTCCCGCTCCCACATAAGCATTGAAACGACCAGTCGAGGGACTGCAAACTCAATGCCCTACGAATCTCACTGTCCAAATTGCAATGCTGAATTGGCGGACAAACAAGAATGCCCTAATTGCAGCCCACCCCCGGAACCATTGCGTAACGTGACGCAATTACCTGCTGCCCCGGCACCTCCGTCTTCGCCCTCAAACAATCCCGGCGAGAAGCAACCCGTTGGTCCTGAAGCTCCATTACCCAAGGTCTCTCCCGGTGGCGCTCCACCCGATCCGGGTCTCTCATTCTTTTCACAGGAGATGCGCGACCTTGGGGGTCTGGCCCAGAAGATCATCCAGCAAAAGACGGATAAAAACCGCGGCGGAAAAAACAGAGCAGCAGGAAGAGATTACTCGGAAAAACGCAAAACGAAGATCGGACAAGTTCACCAGCACTTCTACGAAAACCGCGAACGTCGCGGCGACGCCACGACAGTCTCGCTGATGGACCTCACGGTCAAGCTGCCCGAACGCGAAACGCAAATTCCCGGCAGAGCTTCGTACGATCTCGATCCGCACCTCGGAAAACTGATCGAGAAGCATGTCATTTTCATGGGTTGTGTCGACGAACCGGTCGCCTTCGGCGCAGCGTATGCGCTACTTGACGGACTCAAAATCGGCAGCGAACAACGACTCTTACTTAGCTTCGCGCGCAATGCTGAAAAGTCGAACGCTGTCATTCAATTATTCACTCAGCTCTCGAGCGACGATCGGCGCGGGCGTACCGCGATCGTTATCGACGGTTTCAGCGTCGAGGCGCGTACGTTTCTGGACTGGCTTCAGGCGAAGACCTATGTTGGCTTTTCCGAGGTTCGGAGTCATCTGCACGACCAAGGCTTTTTTCTGCTCTGCCTCGTCGGCCCTGAGCACCTGAAAAAGCCTTACGGCACCGAAACATTCGCGACCTGGCCCGTGCCTTTTCTGCAGCCGCTGCTCAAGCATAAGTTCCCGTCGCAGGCCGACTCGCTGGCGGAACAGATCCTCCTGCAGCAGCAGTCAGGCAAGTGGAAACAAACCGACACCGAATTCTGCAGCGAGATTCGCGCATTCCTCGAAAACGATCTGCCGCAAATCGTCAACGAGCGCCGCAACACTCCGATCATCTTTACCCCGCCCGCCACTGATTCGTCGGTCCCCCCGGAACCGCTGTTCAAAGGTGGCCAGTCCATCGAAGACACGCTGCTCTACGCAGCCACTTATTTCTCAGACTTACCTCCGCACGAATTCGATCAACTAGTCGACTGGCTGCTGGCCGATAGAACCACAACCGTAACCGTCAAGTCGCAACACCACAATCCTGATGGAACCATTCAGATCATCGAGACCGAGGTCCAGAAGCCGCTCAGAGATTTCTGGAATGCAGATCCTGACAGCTATCTCACCAGTTGCGAGATAGAAGCTACGACTGGACCAAACCTCCCCACTTCGATCCGATTCGCTAACGAAGCGAGAAGAGAGGAGCTGAAGGTACATCTGGAACGGCACCACAGCATGTACCTGCTGCGACAGTTCCGCATTCTGGAGAGCAATAAGTTTCTTACCTCCGCCCCGAACATCAGCGACCGGGCCATGTCGCTTAGTCTCGACATGGCAACGGCCTATCCCGGTTCGTTTGGCAAAGAATGGTTGCTCAAGATCATCGTCGATGCTCGCAATGGCTCGAAGTTATCGCCCAACACTGACCCTGCGCCCGTAAATTTAGGCAAGAACAAGGCGCTGGAACGGATCGCGCTTTTTGTCAGGCTGATGTTTGAACGACCTCAGTTGGAAGAAGTCGTGAGCGGTTTGCTGAAGGACCTGATGAGCCTGAGTCACCACGAGACCGTGCTTTACCTGATCCGCGGCCTGCAATTCGCACCTGGTTTTGACGAGTTCTTTTGGATCAAGAGACTTCTTGACGAGGGTGAGACATCAATCAAAGATGGCGCCTATTATCACCTCTACTCCTACATCCAGAAGATCGGAATCTACCCGCTGCTTTCAAAGCTGGAGCCGTGGCTACCGACAGACGAAAGGTCGCTCTACGACTACTCGCCATCGTGCATCTACAGCCTGCGCCTGCTTGTCGAATATTGCTCAGAATTGTCTGAGACATTTCAGCAAGAGGAAACACCGACGCGCCATCCCCTCTTCACATTCGCCGACGAAACGGTTGCGCGTGAGAATTGCCGGCGGTTGATCGATTGGCTCTTTCACCCTGGAATGCGTTCAGTGTTTGCCGAGCTCGATTCGCTCTTCGACGAAGAGAGGCCGGAAGCCCGGGTCCTGCCTTTCATCTGCGAGCTAGTGTTTGAGTGGATGTTTGTGTTACGCGACCAGGAAACCTCGCTTCAAGAGAATTCTGACGGGATCGAGCAGTTCGTCAGCATCAGGCGAACACAGGATTTGCTCATCGAGAGTCTCGCCGTCAACACCGCGCCAAATCAGCGAGCGCAGATTCTGCTCCATTGGGAACGCTTGCGAGATTTCATGGGATTCGTCGTGAATCTGAGTGATGCATCCGTGGGTTGGCCCACCGCCCTCACCCCAGAAGAGAAGCGGACAATGCTCGCCACTCGACGACTCATAAAGGATCTAATCAAGCGCTTGCGCACCGCAATCAGGGCCGCGAAACAGCGCAACGGAAAAGTACTCACGACAGATTGAAGCCGCAAAAGAAAGACGTCTATGGAGGTCGACATGGAAACAGTTCGAGCGCTGGATAAGATCATTCGTCACGTGCAAGACCGCCCGAAGGTTCTATCCACATCCGAGAAGTTCGTAATGATCGATTGCAAAACCAGGAAGGCCACTGCTGCAAGACCGTGGTTCGGCGAAGTGAAATCGTATCTCGTGGTGAATAAAAACTCCGGCACTCGTCCGGTTGAACATAAAGTTCCAACGATCCCAGTCCATGAGATCCAAAACAATCGTTTCGTTGGGTTGAACTTCACCTGCTGGGTCAGTTGTCCGGAAGAAGGAATGGAAGAAAAAGTTGCCGAGGCTCTCTTCGACAAGGAACTGACTGTGTCGGACAAGTTTGATCAGCTAATCGAACGGTGGACGCTGGATTTTGCCGAAGCCGATCCCACCGACTTCATCTATCGCTACTTCGAAAAGAAGAAAGAGTTGTGCGACACGATTGTCGGGCTCGCGTTTGCACAGATTGGTTTGAAGCTACAGGTCCGGCTCGAACTCGAAGAGGAAGAAACGTCATTCAATGTGCTTGAGATTACCACAGATTCGTTTCACGTTCGGGTGAAGGATTATCACGAGCCGCAGGACCTGAGGATAACGTGCCAGCTCGAGATCGAACCATCCACGAAAATCTATGCAAACGTGTACCGGAAACGCGCTCCCCAGTTGAAAGACGCGCTTGTGCGTCAGGCGAAATTGTTCTTTGAGCGGAACATCACGCTCGAGCAGTTTTACGATGATCTGAACCACCGCGATATCGTCGACCCGTTGAAGAAACTGCTAAACGAGCGTCTGCGGCAGGAAGGCCGTTTGCTTGGCTTCTTCCATCTCGAAAGCACTGCTTCGGATTCTGCTCCAAAAGAGTTTGAGTTGGAGTTGGATGTAAGCGTTAAGGTCCAGGAATTCCCAAAACGAATCACGATCAAGAACCATGCACGCATGACGCGCATCGACGTCGCAATCTACAGAAGCAAGGAATCGCCGAAGCTTAGTGAATGGTTGACTGAAAAACTGAATCAGATCATTCCTGACACACTGTTCTATGAAAAATATATCGACCTGCTGAGCGCGTTTCGTCGTCCGGACAACGACGACGATGACGACGGCAAAAATCTGAAGAAGCAGATCCGGGACCGGTTACGCGAAGACGCACTAAAGATTGGTTATGACCTCAAGTATCTGACGACGATTGCCGATGTGGAGCCTCTGCGGTGGCTGGAGCCGTTCCCAATAGTTGTCGGTGGACGCTTCGAGAGCAAGATTTCCAACTTTTTCGTCGAAGTCAGCATTCCGGTCACCTTGCGTCTTGTCACGCTGGAAGACGACCACATCCGAAATCTAATAAATCGTCAGGAAGACATACCCGAGCTCATGCGCGCTAAAGCGCACGACGTCACGAGTCAATTCCTTCATACGATAGATCCGGAGCGCTTCTTCACAACCTTTTCATTTGCCAATGCCGACAAATACGAAGGCGCGAAGGCGATTGAAGATGACCTCATTTCGTTAATCACGGACGCGCTAACAAATTCATTCGCGTGCGATGTTATCAACGTTGTGCCCAAGATGGTCGACACGGAACCGATCATTCGTTGGCGAGAGCTGCAGGAGAAAGTCTGCGATTTTAGTTTTGACGTAACGCCGCTTAGAGGTGGTGAACCGGTACCTTTCAAGGGCAAATTCCAGGTCCAAAGCATCGCCGAAAACGGTTGGTACACATTTCAGACTCGGAAATTTACGATCGACGACCTCAGGAAATATCTTGAAGACGACCTCCGCGCCAAACTAAAGACAATCTCGAAAAACGAACTTCTGATCAAAGGTATGACCCACCTTAAAGATCTTCACGACGCATTTAACAACATCGCCGTCAAAGGCATAGAAGAAGTTTACGGCGTCATTATTCACCTCAGCATGATCGACCGCGAGTTCACTCGAGTTGAAGCGGCGATCAATCACGAGCTCCGGGAGCGCGACATCGCCGCGATCGATGGGGCCCGGGTTCGCCGGATCGCAGCCAGCAGCGCAGATTTGTTTGCTGCGGAAAAGAAACAAGAAGAGATCCAGAGGCTGATTCAGGATCGGCTGGATCTGGGCGCTGACGCACCCGAAGACGAGATCGAGGAGCTGGAAAACAGGATCAAGACTGAACGAGACAAGCTCACTCCGGATTACATTTCTACAATCGCGTCAGTCGAACAGTTGCTTAGTCCGGAACTGGCCGGGGAGGATCGACTGCTCGACGTTTCAAAATACCGGCTGCTCAAAGAAAGCAACAACGGCGAGCAGAACGGACGGGAGCACGACGATGAGTGAGGCGTCACAGCTCCCGCTTTCGAGCGCGATTTCCGTGGCGGGGTTGTCGCCTGCTCGAGTGTTATTGCGCAGCTCGTTCTGGCGGGCGCAGGGTTGGTTCCTGCTGGTGTGCTTTGCCGGAGCGCTGTCGTTCATTCTGCTCGCCCCTTACACCTACGAGAACGTCAAGGACTTTGTGCTGCTGACGATCATGATCCATGCGCTTGCTGTCTGGGGCGCTTACCTCACGATCAGATCGATCGCCGTACTCTACGTCGAAACGGCGATCTTGAACGTAATCGACACTCGTGCTCTCAACTTACTAAGATCAGTCAAAGCAAAACAGATCGCACCCGTTGATCTCGATTCGCTCGAAGCGCGGGTTTTGCCTGACAACACGAGCAAGCCAGTCCCGGCGATGATCAGGTTGTTCCAGCACATCTGCAAAGAAGCACGCGATCGTAAGTTTGAGTCGAGCGTGAACGTTCTCGATCCTTACCGTGAAGAGCCTCTCGAAGATTTGTTCAAGTTACAGAACCTGCAAAAGATCGCATTGTGGCTCGGCATCCTCGGGACTTTCATCGGCTTGATGCTGGCGATTCAGGCCGGAAACATCAGCGGCGTTCCGACGATGGGAGACTTTGCCAGGATCGTGCAGTCGATGTTCAAGGATCTCTACATTTCGTTCAGCGCCAGTCTCGCAGGACTCGAAGTCGCCGTAGTGCTCGGCTTCTTTCTGTTACTGCTGCGCAAGAAACAGCAGTTGTACTTCGAGCGGATGGAGAGTGCCGTCACCACGATGCTCTCGTTAGCGCGGAACTCAATAAACCCTGACGACTTCCTGTCGGAGTTCAGTCAGGTCTCGATGGCGATGACTCAACTCACCAACAGCGTGTCGGCACAAACGACCGTGCTCTCGAATCGACTCGATGCGCTTCAGAAACAGATCATCACTCAAAACGAGCAGATCGCGAGTGGACTCCAGTCGTTAATGAGCACCGGCAAGGAATTCGATCGCTTTCTTAGCACCATGACTGACAGTCAGCGCCAGTTCATCGAGGACGTGCGAAGTGTTTACGACACGGTTTCTCTCAAGCGCATGGGCACGACACTTCAGGGGACGATTGATAAAGCCGGACACCACATCGCGGAAACAATCAAACCAAACGTCAACCTCATCTCCGATCGCCTCGCGAGTTTCAATCGTTTGGTAGCCGATCTGAACGAAACACTTGCAAAGCGGTCCACGTCGTTTTCGGAAGATCTCGACAAGCTGGGTAAGGAAGTGAAGCAGCAGACTTCCGCCAATCAAGCCGGCTTCGAATCGTTCAAACGCCAAATGTCTACTGAACTGTCGCGGAAACCCGTGATCGGCAAAATCGAAGTGCAGGAGCTACGCCAAAGCATCTCCACGCTCGATCAAAATGTTCAGCGACTGAGGTCTCAGATCTCGACGCCTTCAGCTCGCTTCATGGACAAGCTTCGACGTCTCGGTCGAAAGTTGATCGAGGGATGGTCGTGACTACCGGACTACAAGTATGGCTCGTCTGAAAGAGTTCTTAGTAGAAGACAGCAATCAATACGGACCCGGCACCGATCTGATGGTCTCGTTGATGGCGCTGTTTCTCGTGATCACGTTCACCAACGGTTTTCTTTACCGGCAGGCAGAGGCAGAGGCTGGTAAGGACCACTTCCGTTTGGCCCACAACTCTTTCGACGCCGGCGATTTTAAACCGCGGCCGTTCAGAGCATTCGTAGACGAACGCGCGGCGATGGAGCGAATCCGCGCGATCGCTCGCGAATATGAATCATTGAAAACGCAGTACCCATACATCTTCGTCATTGGTCACGCGAGCGAACTCGACGTGCCCAATCCGGACGATCCGTCGCCACCCGCGCGTTGGGAACGCAACTGGAATTGGGCGGGAGAGCGTGCGGCGATGGTCTCGCGATTTCTACAGCTACAGTTGAAGCCGCAAGATCGCGACAAACTGGTCGTCGTGAGCACCGGAGAATTCGACAAACGCGAGCTCGGTTCCAACCTTCAGGCGAATGCCTGGGTGCAAGTGGTCTTCGGCTCGGATTGGAAACCACGATCCGCCGCACCCGCACAGTCTAACCCTCAGCCACTCCCGCCCGGGCCTTAACCTCACTTAATAAAACCGTGACCTTACCAACACACATTTTCGCTGACATAACCACGTTCTGCTTAAACAGGAAACTACAGTCGGTCGTATGCTTACCCTCGACGCCATGCGCGGTGGAGCGGCGTTGGCGGTCATCACGTACCACGCCCTTGGCGTAGCGCCACAGACAGCCTGGGTGGGATGGGAATGGTGGTTACCTCAGATCACGGGTTACCTCGTCCATTACGCGTTTGCCGGCATTTATCTTTTCTTTGTTATCTCAGGTTTTTGTATCCATCTCCACTGGGCAAAAACGCGCGCGGCGGGCGTACAAAAACCACTGATCAACTTCTCACACTTCTGGAAACGACGTGTCCGGCGACTGTACCCTCCGTATTTCGTCGCGCTCGTACTGTATCTGGTCTACCTGGCGTACAAGACTCCAGTTCATGTCACCGGCTTCTACCTGTGGGACGTCGTGCTTCACGTTTTCATGTTGCACAACCTCGACCCGCGCACGACATACACAATCAACGGAGCGTTCTGGACACTCGCCGTCGAAGAACAATTGTATCTTGCGTATTTCTTGCTGCTCTTCCTGCGGATTCGTTTCGGCTGGGGGAAAACGTTGCTGTTGTGCTTTTCCGCACGCGTCGCCTGGGTAATTCTGAGCCGCGGTTTGAGCGGACCGCTGGGCTTCCAGATTCCGGTGACGGAGGCCGCTGCTACGAACTGGTTTATCTGGGCTTTGGGCGCACTAAGCGTAGAGGCAACTCTAGGACTAACAAAGCTGCCCGCATGGTGTTTCAAGATCTCAGTAGCCTTCGTGGCGCTTGGGTGCGCAATGACATTGGCCCAGGTGTTGCCGATGGTTGATCATTTAAGCTGGATACATGACATCGGATGGATCGTGATGCACCCGGCATGGGGGGTGGGGTTCTTCATCCTTGTAAACTACTCGGTCGCGGCGGAACAGCGATGGAGGCGAGGATCGTCACTCGTGCCGCGCCTGATTCCCGCAATGGCCTCGATTGGGCTGATCTCTTACTCGCTGTATCTGACTCACTCGTTTGTACTGATGCACTGGTATTGGTTTGGTTTCACCCAATGGCACACACGGTCGATTTCACTGTTGATAACAATGCCGTTGTCCGTCGTCTTTGCGTGGTTGTTCTTTCGACTGTGTGAGCGACCGTTCATGACGCGCAGTGCTGCGAAGGTTCAAAAGAAATCAGAACACGCCACTGAAGATCAAGACGAGATCGCGTTGGTTCGCGAAGCTGCATAACTGCTTTCCGTACAATGCTGCTGCCGATTTTCATTCCTGCAAAACCTTGACGCACTTTTTCCAGCAATATACAGTGCGTGCGTCTTCAAAGGTCCAAGGTCAGTCTTCACCCGAAACAATATGCACATCCGTTTCATCAATAACATGCTCCCCCTGTTTTTGACGCTGATCTGTGTTTTAGCAATGGCCCAATCAGCCGCCGCTCAAAAATCGCCATGCGCGGGAGCGCCGGAAAGCGGCTTGCCGCTGCCCAGCAGTTTCCTTCCCGGCAGACTCTCGGAGTTTCAAGCGCAACTGAAAGCGTTTCTCACGAGCGGAAAGTATCGAACCCTGAAATGGTGTGAAGACAAGAAGCTCCGCGACACGGGTCCCTTCGTTAATGGCGTCAGTTACGGCGTGCACCCGACCGTCAAAATCTATTACTCACCATTTGTGATCGAGTGGCTCATCAAGAACGATCCGAAGCGCGACATTCCCGACGGATCGATGATCGTGAAGGAACAGTATTCCCCGCCGGCAGCGAGATACCAGCTTCAACCGCCGAAAGGAATCAACGGTTGGACCATCATGATCAAAGACAGTAAAGGATCGCAGGATGGCTGGTACTGGGCCGAGATCTGGGAGGCGCAGTGTGTAGACGACAACAAGCCTCCGTTTGCGTACCCGTATGCCGGTTTCGGACTTTATTGCGTCCGCTGTCACGCGTCCGCCGAGCGAGAGCACACGTTTACCTACGCTAACAACATCAAGGGCTTCGCCGGCGACCCGGATTCTTATTACGTCGATCTGTCGTGGGCGTCCGCACCCGTGACCGCACACTCATCATCTCCCGCGCCACCATGCAGCGAAGCAGCGGAAAGTGACGCCGTCACTCCCACCGCCGGCCATAACCCGGACGCGAGTGATGTGCAGGAACAATCTGTCTTGCGAGAGATGGCCATGGTCAGGCCCGCCACTCTCGATCCGAAGTTCGTCGCTTTCTTCAACTCGATCAAACCCTTGCCTTTGGAAAAAGTAGTGAAGTTTCCGGGAGAGAGTTACGACCACGTCCTTCCCCAGAACATTGGCGACGTTGCAGTGAAACCCGCGCCGTCTCCCAATCCCAACCAGTTTCTTACGTCCGATCAATGCATGGGGTGTCACAGCGCCGGCACCTATGGGAACGTGATGATGTACACGGGCACGAAACAGGCAGACGGATCGACTCCGGTCATGAACGTTTCGCC